>Ga0075163_10003755_pt1 | contig 20390 bp, 18 predicted proteins | sample JI1023141ADNA_FD_71478 | JGI IMG/M metagenome (GOLD analysis project Ga0075163, IMG submission 71478) | Wastewater effluent complex algal communities from Wisconsin, to seasonally profile nutrient transformation and Carbon sequestration -... | ecosystem: Engineered > WWTP > Effluent > Algae... | reverse complement strand
GCATCACTTGGGCCGTTTGTATTTGTATTACCTGCACCCACCATGCTGTCGTATTGTTCAAAAACCCATCGTTTACTGGCAATATTTGGAAGGCAGATGAGTTGCTCTGCAATGGCCCTCAGGTCTTCAGGAACTGCAATTGCTGAAGCATCAAAATCATGTATTTTTTTCAGGTATGCCGGTTCTTTGAATTCCCGGTCATACTGAGGAGCACCACCACCAAGCACCAGTTCTGCTGCCGGTAAAACAGCTTCCAACTGATCACCCATATAAAAACGAAGCTGGCCATCATCGGTTACATCGCCAATATGACTGCATGGAAGATCCCATTTCTCAAATACTTTTAATACCAAATCTTCTTTACCCTTTTGTATAACCAGCAACATCCTTTCCTGGCTTTCACTCAAGAGTAATTCCCATGCTTTCATGCCCTGCTGCCTGGTTGGCACTTTTGTAAGGTCTATTTTCATGCCTGCATTTCCTTTTGCACTCATTTCTGCAGTTGAGCATATAATTCCGGCTGCCCCCATATCCTGCATTCCAACTACGGCGCCGGTCTGGATCACTTCCAGGCAAGCTTCCAGTAATTTTTTTTCCTGGAACGGATCGCCAACCTGCACAGCCGGAAGGTCTTCGGCACTATCTGCAGTTATCTCAGCACTGGCAAATGAAGCGCCTCCTATACCATCTTTTCCTGTTGCACTGCCCACAAAAAAAACCGGGTTACCCGTTCCTTCAGCAGTGGCTGAAACAGTTTCACCGCTCTTCACAATACCTACACTCATTGCATTAACTAACGGATTGGTATGATAGCAGTTTTCAAAATATATCTCACCTCCTACAGTAGGCACTCCAAAACAATTCCCATAGTGGCCAATTCCATGAACAACGCCAGCGAGTAAATGCTGCGTTTTTGCATCATTGATATTTCCAAAGCGGAGTGAATTGAGTGAAGCGATTGGCCGGGCGCCCATTGTAAAAATATCCCTGTTTATTCCACCTACACCGGTTGCAGCACCCTGGAAAGGCTCTATGGCAGATGGATGGTTATGAGATTCAATTTTAAATACTACACCATATCCATCGCCGATGTCCATCAGGCCCGCATTTTCATCTCCGGCTTTTACCAGCATCTTTTTACCATCCCTTGGCAGCGTTTTTAGCCATTTGATGGAATTCTTGTAACTGCAATGTTCACTCCACATGCCGCTGAATGCACATAATTCAGTGAAATTAGGAACCCTCCCCAGTTTTTCCTTTATCAATTCAAATTCTTCTGCTGTGATCCTTAACTGGGCTGCTGTTTGAGATGTAATTTCCATAATTGTTAACCGGAGAATGATTAGAAAACACGAAGTTACTAACTGCAAATCTTTATCAGGGAATTGACAAGTAATTATTTTAACTAACTTCCCACATCAAAATTCAGTAAGGTTGTATTACATCTTATTTACTTTTTTCCTAGCTACAGGTTGTTTTTTAATAAACCGTATCCCATTTATTAAAAATGCAGGACTGGGAACTAAAACAATTACTTTATTATTCTTATTAAAAGTATTCGCAGGGCTGCTGGTTGGCTGGATGTCGCAAAAGTTCTATCCCCAGGGAAATGATTACTGGAACTTAAATACAGCAGGCTGGAATGAATACCAACTGCTTATAAATGATCCCGGGTATTTCTTTAAAGATTTATTTATATCGCACTATCAGAACGGCTATGACGGATTCTTTCATTCTGTTGGCACATACTGGAACGACCTTAAAAACACAATGATTGGCAAATTCCTGGCCTGTTGTAATATATTCAGCAGGGGAAATTATTATATCAATAGTATGATATTTAATTTTTTAGGATTCTTTGGGCATATTGCATTTTACCGTGTGTTTGCCGATGTTTTTAAAAAACAGTATTGGCCAGTGATCATTGGCTGCTTCCTGTTGCCATCAACCCTTTATTTTTCATCCGGCATACACAAAGACCTGGTCGTGTTCAGCATGCTGGGATTATTCAGTTATGTATTGTATTTCTCCCTGAAAAATAAATTGACCACAAAATATTTTTTATTTGCATGTTTGTCGTTTTTTGTATTGCTTTTCATGAGAAATTTCCTTGCAATTGCAATGGTCCCGGCAACGATCGGGTTTATCATCAGCAGCCGGAAAAAATGGAATTCCCTGATCGTGTTTTCATCCGTTTATTTTACTGGCCTGGCTTTACTCATTATAATGCAGGTGATCAAACCATCTTATGAACCATTAAAAATAATTACACAAAGACAACAGGATTTCCTTGATCTTCCTGATGCCAGTTCACAATTAAAAACAATCAGGCTCCAACCCAGCCTGGCAAGTTTTGCAACAAACGCTCCGCTCGCAATTGATCATGGCCTTTTACGTCCCTATATCTGGGATACGCCAACCCGTTTCCTTATTCCACTTGCTGTTGAACTACTCATATATGAATTACTGTTTATTCTTATGATCATTTTATACAGGAGAAATTCCTTTACTGAAAATTATTTTGTGCTATGGGGATTGTTCGTTGCCTTTACCATGATTCTTTTTACAGGCTATATAGTGCCTAATACCGGCTCCATTGTCAGGTACCGGAGTCTTTACCTGCCTTTAATCCTAACCCCGGTTTTATGTAGAATAAATTGGGATAAACTTAAAACAATCTTACGTATTAAATTATAAAATATGTATTATATTTTTAGTTTAAAACAAATTTTTTGACAGAAAAAGGCAAAATAAATTATGTTTTTATAATAAATTATTGTTTTTTTGTGTCCTAAAATTAAAATAAATGAATTCTTTACGATTCAAAGCTATTGACAAGCTTAATAAAAATGGTGCAGATGCCAATATGGATGCATCTCCAAGAATCACTTCCATTTTCAATGAAAATGTTTTCACTTTAAAAACCGCCAGGCATTATTTAAGTGATGATGCTTATAAGAGTTTGCTTGCCTCCACATTAGGTGGTAAAAAAATTGACCGGGCCATGGGCAATAATATTGCCAATGGTTTGAGGGCATGGGCCGAAGAAAAAGGGGTAACGCATTTCACTCACTGGTTTCAACCATTAACAGGTTTATCTGCTGAAAAACATGATTCATTTTTTACCTTAAAAGGTGATGGTACACCCATTGAAGAATTTGAGGGAGCTGCACTGATCCAGCAGGAACCTGATGCGTCTTCATTTCCAAGTGGTGGATTGAGGGCAACTTTTGAAGCACGCGGTTATACAGCATGGGACCCTTCATCGCCTGCATTCATTATGGAGATCGGTAACGGTAAAACACTTTGCATTCCAACCATTTTTGTTTCCTATACCGGTGAATCACTTGACACGAAAACACCTTTGCTAAAAGCACTGGTTGCATTAGATAAAGCAGCCGTAGATGTTTGCCAGTATTTTGATAAGAACATTTCTAAAGTAAATGCAACCCTGGGTTGGGAACAGGAATATTTTGTTGTAGATGCTGGTCTGGCCAATGCCAGGCCCGATCTCTTACTTACCGGCAGAACCGTATTCGGGCATGCTCCTGCCAAAGGGCAACAACTGGAGGATCATTATTTTGGTGCCATACCCGAACGCATATACGCTTTCATGCGTGATTTTGAACAGGAATCCTATAAACTGGGAATCCCGTTACGTACAAGACACAATGAAGTGGCTCCCGCTCAGTTTGAGTGTGCACCCATTTACGAAGAAACAAACCTGGCCGTTGATCACAATACCCTTTTGATGGACATCATGACAAGGGTTGCCAAAAGGCATAACCTGATGGTATTGCTGCATGAGAAACCATTTGCGGGCATCAATGGCAGCGGTAAACACAACAACTGGAGCATGAGCACAGATACAGGTGTTAACCTTTTAGGACCAGGTAAAACACCAAAGACCAACCTGATGTTCCTTACTTTTTTTGTAAATACCATCAAAGCAGTTCATGATTATGCAGAATTGATCAGGGCATCTATAGCCGGAGAAGGCAATGACCATAGGCTTGGAGCCAACGAAGCGCCACCGGCTATCATGTCTATTTTTATTGGAAAATACCTCACAGATGTATTAAACCAGATTGAAAAAAGAGTAGGCGGCGATTTTGATGAACAAGATGAAGCTATCCTGAAACTGGATATCCATAAGAGCATTCCTGAACTGATGCTGGATAACACAGACCGTAACCGGACCTCTCCATTTGCATTCACCGGTAACAAATTTGAGTTCCGTGCGGTAGGTTCATCTGCCAATTGCGCCGGCCCGATGACTACGTTGAATACCATCATGGCTGAAACCCTGAAAAATTTCAAAATTGAAGTGGATGGCCATATTGAAAAAGGCGAGAAGAAAGAAGTTGCCATCATGCAGGTAATTCAGAAGTATATCGTTGAAAGTAAAAAGGTGTTATTTGAAGGCGACGGATACAGCGATGAGTGGGAAAAAGAAGCTAAAAAAAGAGGTTTGGCAAATATCAAAACAACACCACAAGCCCTGGACGCTTATATCAGCGATAAAGTAAAAAAACTGTTTGTTGATAATAATATCTATAAACTCCCAGAACTGGAAGCAAGGCATGAGATCATGCTTGAAGCTTATATAAAAAAGGTACAGATAGAAGCCAGGGTGATGGGCGACCTTGCCTCTACTTATGTAATTCCATCTGCATTAAAGTACCAGAATATACTGATAGAAAACATCAGGGGTTTAAAAGAAGCGGGGCTTGGTGAAAATACCTATGCCAACCAGAAACAGATCCTGGAAAAAATGAGTGAGCATATCAACACTATCAGCGACAATGTTGAAAATATGATCCAGGAAAGAAAGAAAGCTAATGAAATAACACATAGCAGGGATAAAGCCATTGCTTATTGTGAAAATGTGAAAGGGAAATATTTCGATACCATCAGGTACCATGTTGACAAACTGGAACTCATGGTGGATGATACCTGCTGGATGTTACCAAAATACAGGGAATTATTGTTCTTAAGATAATGTAATAAAAAAAATCCCTTGTTAAAATACAGGGGATTTTTTTTATTACATTAAACCATCATCCAGGTTCCTGATCTATATTGGGCTAAAATAAACCACATGAGATCAATATCTGGTATCGCAATCTTTATTTTCATTTTAATAAATCCTTCATCAGCCCAGATCCAACGAACACCTTTAAAACAACCTGTTGATACATCTGTAATTTCACGTGAAACTTTTCAGCAAGAAAATCCCAGGAAAGACATCTTTCGTGAACTAAACCTGAGCAGGGAGCAAAAGCAACATTTGAAAGAAATCAGTCAATCAACAAAAGCTGCAAAAGAAACTATTGAAAATGATGCAACACTTACAGCATCAGATAAAAAAGCAAAACTCCGTACCCTCAGAAAAAACAATGCCCTCAAAATAGATGCTATGTTAACTGAAGAACAAAAGATAAAATTCCGGCGGTTGAAAGAAAATAAAAATGCTGAATAAAATAATTAAACCAACAGCCATCCAATTATAGAAATTATTTTCACTTCCTTAACGTTGGGTTCTTTATTTTTATACCATGAAAAAGATCCTTTTAGCATTTGCCCTGCTTTTCATTTTTTCCGGTAAAATCTTAATTGCACAGGAAAGTAATTATACAGCTATTGACGGTTTTGTAAATAAACTGGGCCCGCTTGAGACCCTGAATGTTGCAACCATAGCGGATACGATTACACGCAATTTTTCAGATAAACAAAGCAAGGCCAGGGCAATATATTACTGGATCGCAAACAATATTGCCATTGACCCAAAGGCAACACGTGCCAATGACAAAAAGAATATTGATCCGGTAAAAGTGATCCAGTTGCGTAAAACAACCCCACTCGGGTTTTCCATGCTGTTCCAGGAAATGAGCAGCCTTGCCAATATACGCTGCCTTTCTGTAGATGGCTATGTAAAATACCATGCAGATGACATTAACAACAAAGCTGATGAGATCAACCATTCCTGGAATGTAGTACAACTGGGGCAAAGCCCGGAACAATGGTATTATATTGACGCAACAAAGGCGAGTGGGTACACAGATGCAAAAATGAGTGTATTTACAAAACAATTTACCAGTGAGTATTTTTTTGCAGACAGGGCTTTGTTCAACCTGGATCATTATCCGGATAATGAAGCCTGGCAACTTGGTGCCGGCCCTAAAAGCCTGAAAGAATTTTATGCTTTGCCGGTAATTTCCAATGCCGCTTATAAAATGGGCTTACAAAAACCTTCCCCGTTAAATGGATATATAAAAACAAAAATAAAAGTTGCAAACAGGTTCAGTTTTTATTACAATGGCAGGGTTCCCATAAAAAACATTTACCTGGTTATGGGGGAAGAAAAAAAATTATTAAAACCTGAACCGATGAACTTTACCGACAATGGTGGTACCATCAGTTTCAGTTACCAGTTTAAGTTACCAAATGCATTCCCGGTGCGGGTTGTTGCAGACGGACAAGAACTATTACAATATTATATAGAAGTAGAAGACTGATTTACGCGTTTTTTTTCTGCAACTGCATCATCTGTGAATAACCCAGTTTTTTTGAAAATGCATTGATCGCCATAGCAATCCGTTTTGTTTTAGTTGCATCTGTTTTGGCACTTTCAATCCACCGGGAAAAATATTGCTGGTGCGAACCGGGCAACGAATTAAAAAATGCTGCAGCTTCCGGTTCATCTGAAAGACATTCCATTAATAGAGCAGAAATTTTCAATGGTTCATTATCTGTTTCAACCTGTAGCATAACAGTATCTCCAGTTCTCTTCCTGATGGCTTTACGCATCGCTGCATTCAGCGCCATAATAAAATCACCTTCGCCCATCGGTATCAGAGCCACAGCACTGATCTTATATTCATCAATGGTGCCTTTTATCCTGAACGATCGCTTATTGCCGGGCTTCAGTTGTTGAGCTATTTTTTTAGGAAATTCAATATAGGTCCAGCCGGTTTTTTCTCCCTGCTTATCAAATTTTTTTACAATGGTTTTAAATTTTACCATACTACATTCTAAATTAACCAAACCTTTGGGAAATAAAAAAGCTCCTGTAAAAACAGGAGCAAATATTATTTATCTTAAGCTGTTTTAAGCAGCTTTAGCTTTTTGTTTAACAGCAGGTTTCTTCTTTACTTTTTTAAGTGCAGCTTCAATAGCTTTACTCAATTCTTCGTAAGTGGCTTTTCCGGTTACCCTTTCACCATTTACAAAAAATGTTGGCACATCTTTCACTCCCCTGTCTAAACCTTCCCTTAAATCGCCCTGAACCTGCCATCCATAAGTAGCGTTAACCAGTTCATCCAGGAAACGTTTGTTATTAACACCAGCTTCTTTTGAATGTAATTTCAAACTGGTTGTTCCAAGATTTCTGCGGTTTGCGAACAGGATATTGTGCATTTCCCAAAATTTGCCATCCTGTGCAGTTGCTACAGCAGCTTCTCCGGCTTTCAATGCACGTTGGTGAATATTGGTCAGCGGAAAATGCCTGAAATTAAACCTGATCTTACCATCGTAATCAACAAGTAATTTTTTAACTATTTCATTTGCCTTGGCACATGCCTCACTTTCATATTCACCGAACTCTTCCAATGTTACTTCTGCCTTAACATTTCCAACAAAAACGTCTCTTGGTTCAATTATTTCAACCACTTCTTTTTTAAATGCCATATTTATACTTTTCTTGCTAATGTTTGCTTCATTTAGTAATGAAAACAAACATATTATGTAAACTAATTAATTGTTTATTTTTTATATCTGAACCCGATGAAGATAGTATTTTTTAAAATGCTACGAAAATCCACATCGAATATTTCTAAAAAAACCTTTGTTTAATGCTGATAATCAATATAATATAAAATGTTATTTATTTCTTAAACCCATCTTTATACAGGCTGCTTTGCTATTGTTTCATTCCTGAACACTACCGTACCATCAAATACATCTACCACTACGGGTTTGGTTTTATCAATATCTCCAGCGAGTATACGCTTGCTCAATTGATTTACTATCTGCTTTTGAATCAACCTTTTAAGTGGCCTCGCTCCAAATTGGGGATCAAAACCATTCTCTGCCAGGTAATCCAGTGTATAATCGCTGAACTGGAGGTCGATGCCACTATTAACCAGCATTTTTTTCAAACCTTGTAATTGTATACTGATGATGCCTTTAATGTCATTCTTCATTAGTGGCTGGAACATGATTACCTCATCAATCCTGTTTAAAAATTCGGGGCGGATGGTTTGTCTCAATAAATTGATAACCTCAACTTTTGTTCTGTCAACAATTTCTTCTTTGTTCTTTTCAGTAACTTTTTCAAAATTTTCCTGTATCACATGGCTGCCCATATTGCTTGTCATGATAATGATCGTATTCTTAAAATTTACCACCCGGCCTTTGTTATCAGTCAGCCTGCCATCATCCAATACCTGTAACAGGATATTAAAAACATCCGGGTGTGCTTTTTCAATTTCATCCAATAACACTACAGAATATGGTTTACGTCTAACAGCTTCAGTTAACTGTCCGCCCTCATCGTATCCAACATATCCCGGAGGTGCACCGATCAGCCTGCTCACGGTATGTTTCTCCTGGTATTCACTCATATCTATGCGGGTCATCATGTTATCATTATCAAAGAGGTACTCTGCCAGTGCTTTTGCAAGCTCAGTTTTACCAACACCTGTGGTACCAAGGAATATGAAAGAACCGATTGGTTTACGCGGATCCTGCAAACCTGCACGGCTGCGCCTGATCGCATCAGACACTGCTTCAATGGCTTCTTCCTGGCCGATAACCCTTTTGTGCAATTCTTCTTCCAGGTGCAATAGTTTTTCCCGTTCACTCTGCAGCATTTTCATAACAGGTATTCCGGTTGCCTTGGCTATGCTTTCAGCAATATCTTCTGCATCTACTTCTTCTTTCAATAACCGTTTTTCAGACAATGAATCAAGCTGAAGGGTAAGTTCGCTGATCAGTGATTCCTGGTCCTTAACTTTACCATAACGTATTTCAGCAACTCTTCCATAATCGCCATTTCTTTCAGCCTGTTCTGCTTCCTGTTTTAATTGTTCAATAGAAGCTTTTCCATTTTGTATTTTTTCTACGATCTCTTTTTCCTTTTTCCACTTAGACTTATAAGTATCCCGTTCAACAGAAAGGTTAGCTATCTCTGTATTCAGATTTTTAAGTTTCGCTTCATCATGTTCCCGTTTGATGGCTTCCCTTTCAATTTCCAGTTGCCTGATCTGCCTTTCCAGTTTATCCAGTTCTTCGGGCATCGAGTTCATTTCAAGACGAAGTTTGGCCGCACTTTCATCAATCAGGTCGATCGCTTTATCCGGTAAAAAACGATCAGATATATAACGGCTGGATAATTCAACTGCCGCAATGATCGCCTCATCTTTTATGCGCACATGGTGATACGTTTCATACCTGTCTTTCAATCCTCTTAAAATAGAAATTGCATCTTCTACAGATGGTTCATCGATCATTACTTTTTGAAAACGGCGTTCCAGTGCTTTATCCTTTTCAAAAAATTTCTGGTATTCCGATAATGTAGTTGCACCAACAGCTCGTAATTCGCCCCGGGCCAATGCCGGTTTTAAGATATTAGCAGCATCCATAGCACCGTCACCGCCACCGGCACCTACCAATGTGTGGATCTCATCTATGAATAATATGATCTCCCCGTCACTTGAGCCAACTTCCTTCACTACAGATTTAAGCCGCTCTTCAAATTCGCCTTTATATTTCGCTCCCGCAATAAGCTGCCCCATGTCGAGCGCATAAATGACCTTTGAACGCAGGTTTTCAGGTACATCGCCATTGATGATCCGCATGGCAAGCCCTTCTGCTATAGCCGTTTTACCCACACCCGGTTCTCCTACCAGTATGGGATTGTTTTTTGACCTCCGGCTCAATATATGCAGTGTTCTCCTGATCTCTTCATCACGGCCTATAACCGGATCAAGTTTTCCGGCACGTGCGAGTTCATTTAAATTTTTGGCATACTTATTCAGTGCATTGAATTGTGTTTCCTGTGTTTGAGATGAAACTGTTGACCCCTTCCTTAAATCCTTAATAGCAGTTACCAAACCTTTTTCTGTTAAACCCGCATCTTTTAATAGTTTAGCAACGGCATCATTACCCTGCACAATGGCAAGTAGTATATGCTCAGGTGTAACAAATTCATCAGAAAATGTTTTTAATACGGCACCAGACCTTAATAAAACATTATTGGCTTCCCGGCCCAACGCCTTGGCTGGCTCTCCGGTAGTTGTTGGTAATTTACTGATCAGCTCAGTCAACTTATTATCAACCAGGTTAACAGTTACATTATTTTTCTTGAGCAGGTAATCAATGGGAGAATCTTCCATATTAAGCAATGCCTTCAGGATATGCTCAGTTTCAATATTTGGATTCTTGTCATTAAAAGCCAGTTGTTGTGCACTTTGTACAACTTCAGATGCTTTAATGGTAAAATTATTAAAATTCATAGTATTTGATTGTGTGATATGGTTTACACACAGACTGCAAATACAAATCCAAAATAAAATATGGTAATTATGTCATGAAAAAATCATAAAAACTGTCCGCATTGCAGACCCGGAAAGCTTTTCATGCTAATGTTTCAGGTTTTATTTAACCTGATGTAAAAAAATAAACTCATTTATGAACAATAACAGTTTCAATCATACACATGCGTGATAAACATTAACGGCCTATCTCAAATGCCATGCGAAACACTTAATACATTTTTAAAGAAAACATTCAAAATATTTACACATGGATTTACAAAATTTTTATAGTTTTGCACCCATTCCACAAGAAGTACTTTATGCGAAAATTATTCTTTCTTTTATTTACTTTAATCAATACCGCATCAATCTCTGCACAAAAAAAGAACAGGCTCATTGAAGGAGTTTATTTACAATGGGGTTATAACACTGAATGGTATACGAAAAGTAATATTCATTTCAGGATGCCCAATGGCAATGATTTTAAATTACACCATGCGAGGGCAAAAGACAGGCCCGACCTGGACGCCATTTTAAAAAAACCGCTTGACATTTCAATACCGCAATACAATTACAGGATCGGCTTTTACTTAAATAAAGCCCACACAAAAGCGCTGGAATTGAATTTTGACCACGCAAAATATATTGTTACAGATGGGCAGACTGTGTTGGTTTCAGGAACCATTGACAATAAACCGGTGTATGCTGACAGTATACTTACCCCCGGTTCATTTTTGCATTTTGAACATACAGATGGAGCCAACTGGCTTCACATCAATTATGTACAGCAACATAATTTACTTAAAACCCGTAATAACCGTACGTTAGTAAGTTATGTATGGAAGGTTGGGGCCGGGATCAATATACCACGCACAGATTTCACTTGGAGAGGCGATAAATTTAACAATGATTTTCACATAGCCGGTTATAATATCAGCATGGAAGCAGGTGCCAGGTTTTATCCGCTGAACCGCTTTTTCCTTGAATTTACAGGTAAAACTGGATTTGTAAAATATGTTAATGCACTTTCAAACAGCACGCAATTAAAAGGCATCAGGGCCAAACATAGTTTTGGATTCATAGAACTTATTGGCACTATTGGATATGAAATAAAAATTTAATTCCACACCCGTTATTCATGTATTTTTAATAGCCTGTTCAATTACTTGCTGCTGAACAGCCAGCAAATTGGTTTTGCTTTTATACCAGTTTGATTACATCCCATTCTTAATACATCGCGATTAAATTATAAAGTACCCCCTCTGTTTTGTATTTTTATAGTTCACGAATTACCTGTTTTATTCCAGTGACTGTATTTTCAAATAATGTATAAAAAAACACCGGTTACATTACATATCAAACAAACAGCTACTGCGCTTGGCTTTGACCATTGCGGCATTTCTAAAGCTGTGTACCTTGATCATGATGCAAAAAGGCTGGAAAGCTGGCTGAATAAAGGTATGCATGGAAAGATGCACTACATGGAAAACTATTTTGACCAAAGGGTAGACCCTGCCAGGCTGGTGCCAGGAGCAAAGTCGGTAATTACGTTATTATTAAACTATTTTCCTACTGAAAAACAAAATAACTCCGCTCCCAAAATTTCCAAATATGCTTTTGGTACAGATTATCATGAAGTGATCAGAGAAAAATTGAAAACCTTTATAGAATTAATCAAACTTAAAACCGGGGACATTAATGGCAGAGGGTTTGTTGACAGTGCTCCAGTTCTTGAAAGATCCTGGGCACAAAAAAGCGGGCTCGGTTTTATTGGCAAGAATGGGAACCTGATCAATAAAAAGAATGGTTCTTATTTTTTTATTGCTACATTAATACTTGATCTTGATCTTGATTATGATAATCCATATGTAAAAGATTATTGCGGCACCTGCACTAAGTGTATTGATCATTGCCCTACTGAAGCCATTCTTCCTGGCAAAGTAATAGATGGGAGCAAATGCATATCATATTTCACCATTGAACTGAAAGATTCCCTGGTACCGGATTACATGAAAGGCAAATTCAGCAATTGGATGTTTGGCTGTGATGTTTGCCAGGATGTGTGCCCCTGGAACAGGTTTGCAAAACCAACACATGAAATTAAATTCAAACCAATTCCTGAAATACTCAATTTTACAACATCCGACTGGGAAGCGCTTACAGAAGAAGGTTTTAAGAATATTTTCCGCGATTCTCCATTAAAAAGGTCAAAATTCAAAGGCATCAAACGGAATCTAAATTTTATACAACAAAAATGAATAAGAACATCCAAAAATTAATACAGGTAGCTTCCAAAAGTTCACGCCTGGCAATTGGGCTCATGAGCGGAACTTCTCTGGATGGTTTGGATATAGCCTTGTGTGAAATAAAAGGAAATGGACTTGAAACAACTATCACAATAAAAGAATTTACAACGATTGCGTATGATACCGGTTTTAAGCTTGAAGTGAAAGCTGTTTTTTCTAAAAAAAATATTGACCTCCGGCACCTGTGCTTATTGAATGAAGCCATTGGCATAAAACATGCCGAAATGGTAAATGAATGCATGCAGCAATGGAAGATTAAAAAGGAACAAATAGACTTTATTGCCAGCCATGGCCAAACAATTTTTCATTCACCCAAAAGCCGGCTGTTTCCCGAATATAAAATTAATGGAACATTGCAGATTGGAGATGGTGATCATATTGCTGTAAAGACAGGTATCATAACCATCAGCGATTTCAGGCAAAAACATGTAGCTGCCGGTGGTGAGGGCGCTCCACTGGCTGTTTATGGCGATTACTTATTATTCAGTAAAGAAGGAGAAGAAAGGATATTACTCAATATCGGGGGCATTTCAAACTTCACATATCTTCCGGGTAATTTAAAAGCAGCAGAAATTATTTGCTCAGATACCGGGCCCGGCAATACATTGATGGATGCATTGATCCAGCAGCATTTTCCCGGGAAACATTTTGATGAACATGCTGCTGTTGCCCGGCAAGGTAATATCAACCATGAATTATTAACAGCCCTAAAAGATGATGTTTTTTTTAAAATACCTTTTCCAAAAACGACCGGGCCGGAATTATTCAACCTCAATTACCTGCATGCGGCTAAAGATCGTTCAGGAACAAACTCACTTGGTATAGAAGATACATTGTGTACGCTTACTAAATTTTCTGCAGATAACATTGCGGAAGCCATCAACAGCAATTTTAGAAACAATGAAAATGTATGCATATATACCAGTGGCGGCGGAGTGCACAACCCATTGCTGATGCAATTCCTGCAAGCTCAGTTACCGGGCTGCACATTTTTTTCAACCAAACACCTGGGCATTGATCCCGATGCCAAAGAGGCTGTGTTATTTGCAATTTTAGCCAATGAATGCATTTGTGGAAGCCCCGAAATATTCTCTGTTAATGGTGACTTGTTACCAAATATGCCCGCTATCACTATGGGTAAGATCAGTTTTCCGGGTTAGCTGCTAAGGTTTCCCTTCAATCAGTTCTTTCAAATTATTGAGTGCCGTTTCATAACCGGGCCCGGTAATATTATCAATGAATATCCCTGAAAATTTTTCCCAAGGATACCATTTCAGTTTTGTAACAACTCTCCATTCTGCCTGCACATTGTTAAGGTCATTTAACGGGGTAACCAGGATTATATTATCCGATTCAATTGCACCATCACGCAGCAAAGAAGCATTCAGTTGCCCCGGGACTAATGCTGTAACAAGCAATTTAATTTGCTTTCCGTTCTTAGTCCATTCTGCAAATGCATGATTGCCAAAAGACGGGTTGCTGAAACGTACTGCAGTAGTATCCTGCATAAAAACAGGATGCCATTGTTTCCAGTTTTCAAGGTTGGAAATCTTTTCAAATACTTCCGGAACATTTCCATGAATTACAACAGACTTCACCGTCATTACCCGGGAAGGCATCAGCAATGAAAACAATGTTACTACAATAAACAATCCTGTAACAGCCAGTATTACTCCCTTAATTAACCTCATAGTTTATTCCCATTTAAATACTTTAATTGCAACAACATAAATTATACCCATCCAAATGGCGAGAATGCCCAACTCTTTCCAGCAATTCCATAAGTGCAGGCCGGTAAATGACAATTTACGCATGGCATCATTGTATTGAGTTAGCGGTAAACCATAGAGACAGATCTTTTGCAGCCATACCGGGAAAACTTCAATTGAAAAAAATGTTCCGGCAAGCAACATCTGGGGAAATGCAAACAAATTTATCAGCAACGGGATAGCAGTATCAGACTTCACAATACTGCTGAAGATCAATCCTACTCCAAGCAAAAGCAGGAGCATGAATATGGTAAGTACAACCATTTCAATGAAAGTAAGAAACCCGTGTACCAGTGTAAAATTCATAAAAAAGTACCCCATGGCAATCAGCATTACTACATTAATCAGTTGAAAAACGAGCCGGCTTATTCCAATTCCCAATAAAATATTCATCCTGCTCACCGGCGTTGCATAAAATCGCTTTAAAATAAGTTGCTGCCTGAACTGGAAAAAGATGAATGAAATTCCAAATAATGTGGAGAATAAAATAGAAAAACCAAGCATCCCGGGTAAAACAAAATCTATGTTCCTGTATTCCCTCACTGCATAAACGTGGGGCACAACTGCCGGCTTTGAATTTTGTGGCAGTTTTTTTAATGCGATGGTATTTGTAATATTAGAAAAAACCTGCTGCAATGCTGCAATTGCATTCCCGCTGGCGTTTGTTGATGTATCGTAAATAACATAACGGAAAACCCCTGAACTGTCTTTTTGTTTTTGGATACTTACAATGGCAGATATCCTGTCTTTAACAAGGGCAATTCTTTTAGCTGCAGTATCTGAACTGCCATCGGGTTTCTTAAACGAAACAATGGTAATTAACGGGTTTACTTTAATGCTATCATATACTTCGTTGGTTGTATCACTATTATCTGATAGTGCTATTTTATAATGAACACCATTCCCTTCGCCAAAAGAACCAAAGATAAATATGAAAATTACGGGGAATAAAAAACTGAAGAACAATGAAGTCGGAGTACTGAGAATGGAACGAAAACTGGCATTTAGAATCGCTAAAAAAGCCTTTAACTGGCTATATTGTTGCATGGTAACACTTTAATGAGGCAAAGCTATCGCAAATAATTTAAAAATAACTTCAATTTTAATGACAAATGTCGTAAATTTGGTGACAAATGTCGTAGTTATGAAAAATATCAAACGAGCCCCTGCAAAAACGAAAGTGAAACAGGCTGGCATTTCTAATAAGTTAAATGAACCGGCTGTACAATATATCCCTTTAAAGAATATTCCATTAGTAAAGGATTTCACTTTTGCAGAATTTAAAAAAACTGCAGATAAAACTCCGTTTACCCTTGCAGAATGGGCTGCTATTTTGCATGTTAGTGAAAGAACGCTTCAGCGTTATGCAAAAAACAATGGAACATTTGCCCCTATTAATGCTGAAAGATTTCACCAGATAAACGATGTGCTAAACAAGGGTAAAAAAGTTTTTGGGAAAACAAGCCTTTTTTATGAGTGGCTTCATTCAAACCCTCCGATGCTGGAAGGTGAACTTTCATTTGTTTCACTTACAAATTATGACGGCATACAAAAAATACTAACCCAATTGGGAAGAATAGAACACGGAATATTATCATGACTATTTACAGGCTTGCAAGCGGGGAATATAAAAAAGACCTTTCCGGCAATGGCTCCAGGCTTTATGGGGGCAGGTGGAACTCTGTTGGCATGCATGCTGTATATTGTACCGAAAACATTTCGCTTGCTGTGCTGGAGATACTGGTAAACCTGAAAAAATTTAAACAACCTGCAGACTACCACATCGTAACAATTACAATACCTGACCATATCAAACCCGCTGTGATCATGGGATCCCGTTTAAAAAAAGGCTGGAAAGATGATTATACCTATTCGCAATATATAGGAGATGAATTTTTAAGAACACAGCAATCACTTTTCCTGAAAGTGCCTTCGGCAATTGTAGAACCGGAGAATAATTTCATTATCAACCCAAGGCACCCTGATTCCGGAAAGGTAAAAATTACTTCAACCAAAATTTTTGAATTTGATAAACGGCTTCAACTGACAAATGAATAAAATATACCTGCTTACCGGCAGCAACATGGGCAACTGCAGGCTGCAACTTAAGAAAGCGATTTCAATCATTGAAAAAAAAATTGGTAAAGTAAGCAGGCAATCCGGGCTTTATCAAACAGCAGCATGGGGAAAAACTGACCAGCCCGATTTCCTGAACCAGGTATTGATCGTTGAAACAAACCTCACTGCTGAACAAACAATGCAAGCCATTTTATCCATTGAAAAACAAATGGGCAGAGTTAGAACAGAAAAAAATGCTCCACGTATCATTGACATTGATATTTTATTTTTTGGTAAAGAAGTGGTCCTTACAGAAAACCTGGTAATCCCACACCCTGCTATCCAATACAGGCGTTTTGTTTTGGTGCCGTTAAATGAACTTTCGCCCAATTTCATTCATCCGGTGCTGCATGAATCTAACCACCATTTACTACTAAAATGCCCGGATAAACTGGATGTGAAAAAAAAATAATTCACAGTAAATTGTTTCCACTTATTTTGCAGCAGGATGAAGTATAATTTTATAACCATTGAAGGGAACATCGGTGCCGGCAAAACAACACTAGCTCATTTGCTGAGTAAACACTTTCAGGCGAGGCTGGTTCTGGAAGAATTTGCAGATAATCCTTTCCTGCCTAAATTCTATGAAAGCCCTGAACAGTATGCATTTCCTCTGGAACTTTTTTTCATGGCCGAACGATATAAGCAACTGAAAGACCTGTTGCAAACAAAAGATATGTTTCATACAGTAACTGTTTCAGATTACCTGTTTACCAAATGCCTGCTTTTTGCAAAAGTAAATTTACCTGATGAAGAATTCAGGTTGTATCAAAAATTATTTGAAATCATAAATCCCCAAATCGTTCAGCCGGATATACTCATCTACCTGCATTCACCGGTAAATAAACTCCAGGAGAATATACGAAAAAGAAACCGCACTTATGAACAAAGTATCCCAAATGATTACTTATTTTCATTACAGGAAACTTATACTGCATATATCAAACAACACAATATCAAAACACTGTTTATAGATACCAGCAATGCCGATTTCCTGGGTAACGAAACTCATTTACAAACCGTTATTGATGCCCTCGATAAAGAATATGATGATGGACAGCATTTTATCAGCCTGCCTTAAATTTTTCTCCGGCATAAAATGAATTTATATTTGTAAAAACATATTTCTAATTGCCCATAACAGGAGTTAACAAAAATCCTTACAGCATTTTCAGCATTCCCGAATTTAAAAATTTCATCATCGGGCGCTGCCTTTACATTATGGGCATCCGTATGACAGGTACGGTTATAGGCTGGTGGATCTACCTGCTCACAGATAGTAAACTTGCCCTGGGATTCGTTGGTCTTTCTGAAGTAATACCTGCCCTGTCGCTTGCTTTGTATGCAGGACATTATATTGACATCAATGAAAAAAGGAAATTACTGTTGCGATGTGTATTGGCATATACCTTTTGTATTTTCCTGCTCATTATTTTATCTGCCAGTTACACGAATGATAACTTGCACCACTGGACAATAGCAATACTTATTTGTATAGTAATAGGGCTCACTGGCGCTATCAGGGCATTTTCAGGTCCCACATTTTCGGCCATGATCTCGCAGATTGTACCCAAGGAATCGCTTCCTTCAGCTGCATCTATCAGTTCGGCAACCTGGCTTGTTGCCTCAATCATTGGACATGCAAGTGCCGGTTTCCTCATTGCTTTTATTGGAATCAACCTCAGTTTTTTGGTTGTACTTACCCTTGTTGCAGTCGGGTATTTTTTTCTACATAAGCTCTCCGTTAAACCAGTTTTTGTTCAGGTTAAGACCAAAACCTGGCAAAGTGTTAAGGAAGGATTGAGTTATGTTTTCAAGACAAAAGAAATACTGGGTGCATTGTCACTGGATCTTTTTGCAGTATTGTTTGGCGGCGCTGTTGCACTGGTTCCTGTATTTGCAAAAGATATCCTTGATATTGGCCCCATAGGTTTTGGATGGCTAAATGCTGCAACAGATATAGGATCAATCATAACAGTAACGGCATTGACTATCCGCCCCCTGCAGCGGCAACAGGGACGTATCCTGTTTTTTGCAGTTGCCGGTTTTGGGATATGTATCATCCTCTTTGCCATCTCAAAAGTATTCTGGTTATCTTTTGCAGCATTGCTGGTAAGCGGTTGTATGGATGGAGTAAGTGTGATCGTTAGAAGCACCATCCTGCAATTAAAAACGCCTGACGAATTGCGTGGAAGGGTTATGTCTGTAAACAGTATGTTCATCAATTCTTCCAATGAACTGGGCCAGTTTGAAAGCGGGGTTGCTGCAAAATTGATGGGAACTGTAACATCAGTGGTATTTGGTGGATGTATGACACTTGCCGTAGTTGTTTTTACCTGGTTTAAGGCCCCATCACTAAGAAAAATGGAATACTGAATTGGTTATGGCAGCCTGATCATTATAAGTACCAATAGCTGATTCTTTTTACGTAATCAAAACAATCGAACCTTTTATATGTTTGTACATACCTTTATACCTAATCATTTTATATGAAACGCAGCAAATTCCTTCGCAACACCGGCTTAACACTTGCAGGCCTGGCATTCATTAATAAAAATTCACTGGCATCTTTCTTTGCTGATCCGGCCTGGAAAATAAAAATGCTTTCAGATGAAATCGGCATATTCACTGAAAAAGGAGGCACCATCGCTTTCTGTATATCAAAAGATGGGATAACAGTTGTTGATTCACAGTTTCCCGATACTTCTGTACACCTGATTGAAGCATTGAAGCAAAAAACAGAAACCCCATTCAGTTTATTGATCAATACGCATCATCACGGCGATCATACATCAGGAAATATAGCATTCAAAGGCATGGTAAAACATGTTTTGGCCCATGAAAATTCCAAAGCAAACCAGGAAAGGGTTGCAAAGGAACAAAAAAAGGAAGATGCTCAATTGTACCCGGATCAAATCTATTCTACTACATGGTGCGAAAAAACGGGCAAAGAAAATATTTGCCTTCATTATTTTGGAGCAGGCCATACCAACGGTGACAGCATTGTGCATTTTCAAAACAGCAATATCATTCACCTGGGCGACCTGGTATTTAACCGCCGCCATCCCTACATTGATAAAACTTCCGGTGCCGACATTTCAAGCTGGATCAAAGTGCTTGATAAAACCATCAAAACTTTTGACAAAAAGACCCGATATATATGCGGGCATTCAGGAACTGGTTATGATACAATCATGAAAGAAGATGACCTGAAAGCATTTGCTGAATACCTGGATAATTTATTGAAAGTTGTTGGGCAAGAAATAAAAGCAGGAAAAACACAGGCAGAAATTCTGCAATTAAAAGAGATACCGGGTTCACCAGAATGGAAGGGTGACGGTATTGAACGCCCGCTAAAAGCAGCATTCCAGGAACTGGCTACCTGATTATTTCTGATATTCTGTAAGTTTCTCCAATACAAAATAAGTGATCGGGCAAAATGTAGCATTTTTTAAAGTAATAGCCGGTCTTTTAAAAAAAACATCTTCATCTGTATATGGAAAACGAGCACAATCTGATGGCCTGAATTCATAAATACTGCAAAAGTTATCCTGGCCTAAAAACGGGCAAGGTTTTGATTTAACAACGTAATCTCCCTCATTATCCAGCGTTAAATACTTTTCTATAAAATCTCCTTCTTTCATTTTAAGCTGTTTTGC
>Ga0075163_10003754_pt1 | contig 20390 bp, 18 predicted proteins | sample JI1023141ADNA_FD_71478 | JGI IMG/M metagenome (GOLD analysis project Ga0075163, IMG submission 71478) | Wastewater effluent complex algal communities from Wisconsin, to seasonally profile nutrient transformation and Carbon sequestration -... | ecosystem: Engineered > WWTP > Effluent > Algae... | reverse complement strand
CCGGGGCCGGCGGGCTGGGGGAGATCGTCGAAGAAGCCCTTGGGCGCGGGCAGATCGCTCGAGCCGCGGGGGTCCTGGTTGGCCGCGGGGCGCGGCAGGTCCTCGAAGAAGCCCTTGGGCGCGGGCAGGTCGGTGATGTCGGCCGGCGGCGCGGCGGCGGGCGCGGGCTGCGGTGCCGCCGCCGGGGTCGACGCGCGCTTGGGCGTCGGCAGATCGGCGAGCGACGGGCCGCGGCTGGGCAGGTCGTCGAACAGATCGCGGGCCGGCCCGCCGTACTTGGGCGCGGGCAGGTCGGGCAGGTCGGCGGGGTCGGTACCGCGGGCCGCGCTGGTCGGCGCGGGCGCAGGCGCGGGCGTCGGTGGCGGTGGCACCCCGAACGTCGGCGGCGCGATCGCCGGCACCGTGAACGACGGGCGGACCGGCTCCGACGAGCGCTTGGGCGCGGGCAGGTCGGGGATGGCGCCGGCGGCGCCGCGCGGCCGCGGGATCGTCTGCGCCTCGCTCGGCGGCGGCGGGATCAGCGGCGGCGCCGCGGGCGGCGGGATCAGCGGCGGCGGCGCGGGCGGGCGCGAGCGGGTCGGCCCGACCGGCGCCAGCAGATCGATGTTGTCGAGGGTGAGCGGCTCGGTCTGCGTACGCGGGAGCAGCCGCGGCGCGGGCAGGTCGACGATCTCGCGATCGGGGCCGACCGACGGCAGCAGCTTGGGCGCCGGCAGGTCGACGACCTCCTGGCCCTCGCGCGGCATGTCGATCAGGTCCTGATCGCGGCCGAGATCGATGACGTCGCCGGTCCCGCCGATCATCGGCGGCGGCGGCGGTGGCGGCTGGACCACGATCCGCGCCTTGCACTTGGCGCAGGCCACCGTCTTGCCACCGACCGGGATGTCGATCCGGGGGAAGCGGTAAACGGCACCGCAGACGGCGCAGGCCACCTCGAGCATGTCCGTCGATAGTAGCGCGGCCTGGCGAGGGCGGGATCTCGCGGCGGCAAGTTCGCGGGTATCGATCCGGTGATCCGCCGGTGAGCGGCCCGACCGGTGCGCCGATGTGGGCGCGCGCGGTCGGGGTCCGTCACCCGCCGGTCACCGGCCGCGGCGACGGGGGCGGCGCGGGGGCGGCGGCGGCGCGTCGTCGTCCGCGTCGTCGTCGAGCTGGTCGTCGGCGGTGACCGCGCGGCGCAGGCCCTGGAGGATGCGGCGGTCGATCTGCGGCAGGACGTCGAGGAGGCGCGCGGCCTGGCGCGGGCTGAGCAGCTTGCGGACCTCGGCGAAGCGGGCCTGCTCGCGGTCCCAGCGGGCGCGCTGGTTGGCGACCAGCGCGTCGACCAGCCCGTCGAGCTTGCGATCGTCGTTGCTGGCCAGCGCGTCGCGCATCGCCTTGCGCAGGCCCTTGCGCTCGGCCTGCAGCCGGGCCAGCTCGTCGTCGTGGCGGGCGAGGACCGGGCCGAGCTTGCCGGCGGTGGCCTCGTCGAGGCCGAGCTCCTGGACCAGGATCATCGCCCGCAGGGCGCGGATCTTCTGCCGGGCCTGCTCCCGCGCGCCGTCGCGATCGCCGACCCGCGGCCCGGGGTCGGCCGCCGCGGGCGGGATGGACGCCATCGACGCCACGAGCGCGAACGCCGCGGCGGTGAACCAGGTGCGCACTAGCCTGCTCCTTGCTGATCGAGCCAGCGCAGCGCCTGCTCGACCTCGACCTCGGACAGGTCGTCGATCCACTCGGTGTCGGTGGCGGGGAACAGATCCTCGCCGTCGGCGACCGGGACGCGCTCGAGGGCGCGGCCGATCAGGGCCTCCTCGCTCACGTCGTCGTCGCCATCACCATCGTCGTCGGCGGCGAGGCTGCCGAGATCGTCGTCGTCGTCGAGCTCGAGCGCGATCGCGTCGTCGACCGGATCGATCGCGGGGTCGATCGACGGATCGCCGGCCGGCCCGATCGAAGGATCGACGGCGCGACCGGCGGGCGCCGCCACCGGCATCGTCGGCAGCAGCCGCGCCAACCCGAGCCCGGGGCCGTCGTCGGTCCGCTGGCCGTGCCACCACAGCGCGACCGCGGCGGCCGCTGCCAGCGCCACGCCCGCGCCCACCGCCCACCGCGCGCGCCGCGGCGCCGGCGTCACCGCGCCGCGGATCTGCGCCTCGAGCGCCGCCCAGTCGGTGCCGGCGTCGGCGACGTCGCCGTGGGCCCGGACGTCGGCCAGCACCGCGCGCAGCTCGGTCAGCTCGGCCGCGACCGCCGGATCGGCCAGGCGCGCCTCGACCGCGGCCCGCTCGGCCGCCGTCAGCGACGTCGGATCGTCGGCGTAGGCGGCCAGCAGCTCGTCGACGCTGGCGATCGGCTCGGTGGTCATGGCGTGCCCTCCCCGCCGTCGCTGCCGTCGGGGCCGTCCAAGCTTGGCGCGCCGCCGGTCAACGCGCCAGCCGCCATCGGGCCGAGCAGGTCGCGCAGCTTCTTGACCGCGTAGTGGAAGCTGACCTTGGCCGCGTTCTCGGTGCACTCGGCCAGCACCGCGACCTCGCGGAACGGCAGGTCGTCGAACACCCGCAGCTCCAGCACCAGCTTCTGCTTGGGCGGCAGCTGCGCCACCGCCGCTCGCAGGTGGGCGCCGCGCTCGGCCGCGACCAGCCCGGTCAGCCCGACCGCCGGCGCCGACAGCGCGTCGTCGGCGATCTCGGCCGGCTGCTCGCGGGCGTGATCGCGGAGGTGGTTGAGCGCCAGGTTGATGCCGATCCGGTACAGCCAGCTCCGCACCGTGGCCTCGCCGCGGAAGCGGTCGAGGCTGCGGAAGGCGCGGACGAACGCCTGCTGGGTGACGTCGCTGGCGTCGGCGTCGTTGCGGACGTAGCGGCGCACCAGCCGCCACAGCCCGCGCTGGTGGCGGCGGACCAGGGTGTCGAACGCGCCGCGCTCCTTGCGCTGGGCCCGCGCGACCAGGGCGGCGTCGAGGTCGATCGGGTCGTGCGTCGCGGGGGCCGCGTCGGTCACCGCATCACCGGCCGTCCAGAGCAGGGGTAGCGCAAGGTCCACGAGGCATGGACCCCCGGCTTGCACCGGGCGTTAAGCGGGCGTAGGCTGCCCGACGCAACTAGCTTCGATCGCTGGCGTTTCGGCGATCGACTCGAGCCGAGGACCGCCATGATCGACCCTGCCCGCATCGACGACGTCGCCCGCCGGGGCCCGGCCGTGACCCAGGCGCTCGCCGAGTGGCGCGCCCTCGACCAGCGTCGGCGGGCGCTCCAGGGCGAGCTGGACGATCTACGGCGGGAGCGCAACGCCGCCAACGATCGCATGGCGCGCCTCGACAAGAAATCGGCGGAGTTCGCGGCGTCGCGCGATCAGCTCCGCGCGCTGTCCGATCGGATCAAGCAGGGCGAGGCCGAGCACGGCCGCAGCGAGGAGCAGGCGCGCGAGCTGCTCATGCGCATCCCCAACGCGCCCCACGCCTCGGTCCCCGACGGCAGCGGCGAGCACGACAACCGCGTCGAGCGGGTGTGGGGCAGCCCGCCGGTGATGGACTTCGCGCCCCGCGACCACGCCGACCTCGGCGTCGCCCTCGACGTCTTCGACTTCGTCCGCGGGGTGAAGATCACCGGCGCCCGCTTCACCGTGCTGCGCGGCTGGGGCGCGCGCCTGACCCGCGCGCTCATGTCGTACATGATCGATCTCCACACCGCCGCCGGCCACGTCGAGATCTGGCCGCCGGCGATGGTGCGGCGGGCGTCGCTGCGCGGCACCGGCCAGCTGCCCAAGTTCGAGGACGACCTGTTCCGCGTCGCCGGCAAGGGCGACGACGTCGACAAGGACGGCAAGCCGATCGAGGGCAAGCCCGACGGCAACGCCGACCCCGACCACGACCTGTTCATGTCGCCGACCGCCGAGGTCCAGGTCACCAACCTCCACGCCGACGAGATCTTCGAGCCGGGCACGCTGCCGGTCCGCTACTGCGCCTACGCCCCGTGCTTCCGGGCCGAGGCCGGCGCCTACGGCAAGGACACCCGCGGCCTCATCCGCCAGCACCAGTTCGACAAGGTCGAGATCGTCAAGTTCGCCACCCCCGAGACCAGCTACGACGAGCTCGAGTCGCTGGTCGGCCAGGCCGAGGCGGTCCTGCAGGGCCTCGGCCTCCACTACCGGGTGGTCACCCTGTGCACCGGCGACATGGGCTTCGGCGCCGCCAAGACCTACGACCTCGAGGTCTGGCTGCCCGGCCAGGGCGCCTTCCGCGAGATCTCGTCCTGCTCCAACTACGAGGACTTCCAGGCCCGCCGGGCCAAGATCCGCTACCGGGCGGCGGCGGGCGAGAAGCCGCGGCCGCTCCACACCCTCAACGGCTCGGGCCTGGCGATCGGCCGGACCCTGGTCGCGGTCCTGGAAAACTACCAGCAGGCCGACGGATCGGTCGTGATCCCCCCCGCCTTGAGGCCCTATGTGGGCGGGGTCGAGCGAATCTCCGCACCCGAGGCGAAAAATCCGGCCTGATCATTCTTTACAAGGGGGGGCGCGTCCATATACTCCGCGTCACCTCTGGAACGCCGGAGGAGTGGCCGAGTGGTCGAAGGCAGCGGTCTTGAAAACCGCCGAGCGCAAGCTCCGGGGGTTCGAATCCCTCCTCCTCCTCCGCACCGGCTGAAAACCGAATAGCTCGATCGTCGATGAGGCCCGGCCACGACTGGAGAGATGGCCGAGTGGCTGAAGGCACCGGTTTGCTAAACCGGCGTATGGGGGATTCCCTGTACCGAGGGTTCGAATCCCTCTCTCTCCGCCCTCGATCCTGTCTTGATTGCCTTCGGGCAACCAGGTCGGAGTCGATTTAAACTAATAGTTGCGATATGTTGTATGGATCCGTAGCTCAATGGATAGAGCACCGGTCTACGGAACCGGGGGTTAGAGGTTCGACCCCTCTCGGATCCGCTCTTTCCGCCACGTACCGTCTGCAGGGACGTGGACACGAAGCCCGGCCGCGGGCTGCACGCTGCTTGAAGGACGATGCTGACGCATGAAGGATGGTGACCTGCACGACCGTGACGATCTCCTGATGGGCCTGGCCCTCGAGGAGGCGGTCATCGCAGGGGCGACCGGCGACGTGCCGGTCGGCGCGGTGATCGCGACCATGGACGCCATGGGCGCGCCGATCATCATCGGGCGCGGGCGCAACCGGCGTGAGCTGGCGGGCGACCCGACGGCCCACGCCGAGATCGAGGCGCTGCGCGAGGCTGCTCGCCACCTCGGTCACTGGCGGGTCGAGGCCACGCTGGTGGTCACGCAGGAGCCGTGCCCGATGTGCGCGGGTGCCCTGGTGAACGCCCGGGTGCGCCGCCTGGTGTATGGATGCGCCAACCCCAAGGCGGGCGCGGTCCACACGCTTTATCAGCTCTGTAGCGATCCCCGGCTCAACCACCGGCTCGAGATCAGGGCTGGCGTACGGGCCGAGGAGAGCGCGGCGCTGCTGCGCGGGTTCTTCGCCGGGCTGCGACGCGAAGGCCAGAAGTAGTTTTCCGTTGGAGGGGTGTCCGAGTGGTCGAAGGTGCCTGATTCGAAATCAGGTAGGCGAAAGCCTCGGGAGTTCGAATCTCCCCCCCTCCGCTCTTTGTTTCTGTTTGCGTCTGGAGAGGTGACCGAGCGGCCGAAGGTGCACGATTGGAAATCGTGTGTATCCAAAAGGTACCGAGGGTTCGAATCCCTCCCTCTCCGCCGGCCACGTGAGATGATGACGATCGAGCACGGACCATTTTATGGTCCCGGGTGACGCAACGTCTGTGAACCCCGCCAGGCCCGGAAGGGAGCAACGGTAGCGGAACTAGCGGGTGCCTGGGGCCACCTTTTCTCGGGGCAACGACTTGAACGTCGTTGCCCCGGTTCTTTTTTCGGCGGCGTCGCTATAGTGCCCGCCGCCGCCGTGTCCTACCTCGTCCTCGCCCGCAAGTACCGGCCGACCACGTTCTCGGAGGTCGTGGGCCAGGAGCACGTCACCCGCACCCTGGCCAACGCGTTCGCCAGCGGCCGGGTCCACCACGCGTTCCTGTTCTGCGGTCCGCGCGGGGTCGGCAAGACCACCCTCGCCCGCATCCTGGGCAAGGCGCTCAACTGCGAGCACGGCCCGACCGCCGAGCCGTGCGGCGTGTGCTCGGCCTGCACCAGCATCACCGCCGGCAACGCCGTCGACTACTACGAGATGGACGGCGCGTCGAACCGCGGCATCGACGCCATCCGCGACCTCACCGAGGCGGTCCGTTACCAGCCCGCGGTCCTGCGCAAGAAGGTCTACGTCATCGACGAGGTCCACATGCTGACGACCGAGGCGTTCAACGCCTTGCTCAAGACGCTGGAGGAGCCGCCGCCGCACGTGACCTTCGTCCTCGCCACCACCGAGCCGCACAAGGTCCCGGTCACGATCCTGTCGCGCTGTCAGCGCTACGACTTCAAGCTGGTGCCGGCGGCGCGGCTGCACGCCCACCTGACCCGCATCTTCAAGGCCGAGGGCCTCGAGGTCGAGCCGGCGGCGCTCACGCTGATCGTCCGCGAGTCGGGCGGCTCGGCTCGCGACGCGCTGTCGCTGTCGGACCAGGTCATCTCGTTCGTCGGCAAGACCTCGATCACGGAGCGCCACGTCGCCGAGGTCCTGGGCGTCGCCGACCGCGCGCTCACCCGCGGCCTGGTCGCCGGCCTGGTCGCTGGCGACGCCGGGGCCGCGCTCCACATCGCCGACGCCGCCAGCACCCGCGGCGTCGACGAGATCCAGCTCGCCCGGGCGGTGGTCCGCTACCTGCGCGACCTCGCCGTGCTCCAGGTCGCCCCCGACGCCGGCGAGCTGGTCGAGGGCTCCGACGACGAGCGGCGCGAGCTGGCGATCGAGGCCAAGACCATCGCCCGGCCGCGCCTGACCCAGATGTTCGAGCGCATGCTGCGGGCCTGCGACGACCTCGGCAAGTCGCTGCAACCGCGGCTGGTGCTCGACCTCGCGCTGATCGACGTCGCCACGGTCGAGCCGCTCCTGCCGCTCGGCGATCTGCTCGATCGCCTGGGCGATCTCGAGCGCCGGCTCGGCGGCGGCGGTGGTGGCGGCGGCGGTGGTGGTGGTGGGACCCGCCCGGCCCCGTCGCGGCCGGCGCCCGCGCCGGCGGCCCCGCCGCGGACCTCCCGCGCCGACTCGCCGACCATGCCGGTCACCCCCTGGCAGAGCCCCGGCGCGAGCGCGGCGCCCGGCGCGAGCGCCGCTCAGGCCGTCAGCCGCGAGCCGGTCGCCGCCCAGCCGGCCGCCGCGGTGCCCCGCCCGACCGCGGTCCCTGCGCATGGTCCGGCCGTGGTCCCGGTCCCCTCGCCGGGCCCGGTCGCGGTCCCGGCCGCACCGGCCGCCACCGCGTCGGGCTCGGGCCCGATCGCCGCCCCGCCGGCCTTCGACGCGATGCCGGTGCCGCAGCGCTGGGCCGCCGTGCTCGACACGCTGCAGGAGCGCAAGAAGTTCTCGACCTTCGGCGCCTACGAGCACGCCCGGGTGATGAGCTGGACCGCCGACGCCGTCGAGCTCGGCTTCGCCCCCGACTTCACCCTCGGCGACCTGGCCCGCGGGCCCGAGCAGGTCGAGCAGGTCCGCCAGATCATCCGCGAGCTGGCCCGCCGCCAGGTCGTGGTCAACGTCCGGGTCCTGTCACCGGCCGAGGCCGCGGCGACCCCGCTGCGCTCGGTCGTCGACGAGAACCGGGCCCGTACCGACGACGAACGCCGACGCCGCGAGCGCGAGGCCCGCGAGCACCCCATGACCCGCCTGGTCGTCGAGACCTTCGGCGGAGCGATCAAGGAGATCAAGACCGATGTCTAACGGCAAGATGCCCGACATGGGCGCCCTGATGCGCCAAGCCCAGAAGATGCAGGCCGACGTCGCCAAGGCCCAGGAGCAGGTCGCGGCCATGACCGCCGAGGGCCAGGCCGGCGGCGGCATGGTCACGGTGACCGTCAACGGCACCTTCGACGTCCAGAAGATCAAGATCGACAAGAACGTCGTCGACCCGGCCGACATCGGCATGCTCGAGGACCTGGTCATGTCGGCGATCAACGCCGCCAACGCCCGCATGCGCGAGGTGACCAAGGCCCACATGTCCAAGGCCATGGGCGGGATGAACATCCCCGGCATGCCGGGCCTGTTCTAGAGCCGCGTGGCCGACCTGATCTCGCGCCTGGTCCAGCAGCTCGCCCGGCTGCCTGGCATCGGCGAGAAGACCGCGACCCGGCTGGCGATGCACATCATCCGGGCCCCCAAGGCCCAGGTCCGCGAGCTCGCCGCCGCGCTGGTCGACGCGACCGAGAAGATCGGGCTGTGCTCGGTGTGCATGACGCTCACCGAGACCGACCCGTGCCGGCTGTGCAGCGACGGCCGGCGCGACCCGGAGACGATCTGCGTGGTCGCCCACCCCAGCGATGTCATGGCGATCGAGCGCGGCGGCCACTTCCGCGGCCGGTACCACGTGCTGCACGGGGTGATGTCGCCGCTCGAGGGCATCGGCCCCGACGACCTGCGGATCGCCGAGCTGGTCCGCCGGCTGGGCACCCCGGCCGACGGCGGGCCGGCGGTCGCCGAGGTCATCGTCGCCACCGCCCCGACCGTCGAGGGCGAGGCCACGGCGATGTACCTGGCCCGGCTGCTCAAGCCGCTGGGGGTCAAGGTGTCCCGCATCGCCACCGGCCTGCCGGTCGGCGGCGACCTCGAGTACACCGACCAGGCGACGATCGCCCGCGCCCTGGCCGGTCGATCGACCCTCTAGCGCCCCGCTGGCCCCGTTCGGGTGAACGCCCGCGCACAACAAACGGTTGGAAAGGTTGAAAGAATCGCGGAGCCGATGGTAGCTTGACCGGCAGACTGGTCGCTGTGCGTCCACGCACGTGGTGCACCCGTGTGCCCAGCTACTCCGGCCGGCAGGAGCCCAAGGCGCGATGTCCAACAACCTGGTGATGTACGAAGAGGAGCTTCAGCAGATCAGCCACGTCTGCGACGTGCTCCAGCGCGACTCGAACTCCAAGGCGGTCCTGGTCATCGACAAGAACGGCCAGTCGATCGCCCAGGCCGGCGACACCGAGCACCTCGACGTCACCTCGCTGTCGTCGCTGACGGCCGGCAACGTCGCGGCGACCGGCGGCATCGCCTCGCTCCTGTCCGAGAAGGAGTTCGCCGGCCAGTTCCACGAGGGCGAGAAGACCAACGTCCACATCTCGATCGTCGGCGCCCGGGTCATCCTGGTCGTGCTGTTCGACGAGCGCAGCTCGCTCGGGCTGGTGCGCCTGCGGGTGCGCAAGGCCGCGACCGAGCTCGACACGCTGATCGCCAAGAGCGCGGCGGGCAATCAGCCGTCGGTGTTCGCCGAGATCACCGACGACGACATCGACAACCTGTTCAACGATTAGCGGGACGCGACATGAGCTTCATCAACTACTCGTCCCGCGAGATCAACTGCAAGATCGTCTACTACGGCCCTGGCCTCTGTGGAAAGACGACCAACCTCCAGTACATCTACAACAAGACCAATCCGGAGGCGAAGGGCAAGATGATCTCGCTCGCCACCGAGACCGAGCGGACGCTGTTCTTCGACTTCCTGCCGCTGTCGCTCGGCGAGATCCGTGGCTTCCGCACCCGCTTCCACCTCTACACGGTGCCGGGCCAGGTCTTCTACGACGCGAGCCGCAAGCTGATCTTGAAGGGCGTCGATGGCGTGGTCTTCGTCGGCGACTCGCAGGTCGAGCGCATGGAGGCCAACATCGAGTCGCTCGACAACCTGCGGCAGAACCTGGCCGAGCAGGGCTACGACCTCGACAAGCTTCCGTACGTCGTGCAGTTCAACAAGCGCGACCTGGTCAACTCCGCCCCGATGGAGGAGCTGACCGAGGTGCTCAACCCGACCAACGTCCCGCAGTTCGAGGCGGTGGCGACCAAGGGCACCGGCGTCTTCGACACCCTCAAGGCCGTGGCCAAGCAGGTCCTGACCGAGCTGCGGCGCGGCGGCTGACACCGCCCGGGCGTCGCGCCCGAGCGCGCCCGCTCGGACCTGCCGCCCTGGCACTTGCGATCCTGGCGTAACTGGAGCCTTCGATGACCCCTGCCCTCCGCCCTCGCTTCCGCACCGACCTGGTCGCCGAGCCGATCCAGGAGGACGGCAAGCGCTTCATCGACGTCTTCGATCCCGACTCCGGAGCCGGCTATCGGTTCTACGAGGTCGAGTACTCGCTGGCCTGCGCCATGGACGGCGAGCGCGACGTCGCCGGGCTGGTCCGCTGGGCGCGCGAGGAGCTGGGCGTCGAGCCGAGCCCGCGCGAGCTGACCACGGTCATCTCCACGCTCGGCGATCTCGGCTACCTCGCCGGCGAGCGTGGCCCCGACGTCGGCGTGCTGGCGGCGGGCGTGGTCACCGGGCCGACCCCGGTCGCGCCGCGCGTCGAGGACGTCGAGCTGGGCACCGCCGGTGGCGCGGCGCCGCAGCCGATCGCCGACGTGCCGTCGGCCGACGTCGAGCTCGGCCAGGCTGGCGGCGTGTCCGCGCCCCGGATCGTGGTCAACGAGTTCGGCACCGGGCCCGAGCTCGGACCGGCGGGCCGCGACGACTTCCCGCCGCCGCCGAGCGCGGCGGTGCCGGTGGCGCAGCTCCGGCCGACGACGAGCCCCGACAGCGACACCGACGGCCCGACCGATCTGCCGCGGCCGGTGCCGCTGGCCGGCGGAGACGAGGACGTCTCGACCGACCTCAGCGATCACCTGGCGATCTCGGCCAGCGACGTCAAGGAGGCGGTGCGGGCGTCGCGGGTGATGCAGGCGGTCGAGATCCCGGCCGACATCGCGGCGACGATCGCGGCGGCCGAGGCCGAGAACGAGGCGCGCGCGGCGGCCGAGCGGGCCGAGCAGGCGGCCGCGGCGGAGAAGGCCGCGGCGGAGAAGGCGGCGGCGGCCGAGACGGCGGCGGTCGTGGCGGCGGCCAAGGCGGCTGCGGACAAGGCGGCTGCGGACAAGCTCGCGGCCGAGAAGCTCGCGGCCGAGGCGGCGGCGAAGGCGGCGGCGGACAAGGCCGCGGCCGAGAAGGCGGCGCAGGCGCTGGTCGAAGCGAAGAAGCCGGCCGACAAGCCGGTCGAGACCAAGAAGCCGGCCGACAAGGCGGCGGACAAGCCGGTCGAGACCAAGAAGCCGACCGACGGCAAGAAGCCGGCCGACAAGGCCGCCGACACCGCGACGGCCAAGCTGCCGCCGCCCAAGACGCCGGTCGAGGCCCCGGCCGAAGCCAAGGCGGGCGGCGTGCTGATCACGCTGCTCATCCTCACCATCCTCCTGGCCGGCGCGTACCTGGTCTGGACCCAGATCCTGAAGAAGCCGCTGCCGTGGGAGAAGGGCAAGGCCGCGGCGACCAAGCCGCTGCCGCCGGCCCCGCCCGCGCCGCCGCCGGCCCCGCCGCCGCCGCCGCCCGCGTCGTCGACGCTGACCGAGCAGGCCGGCGCGACCACCGCGGTCGGCGCCAGCAAGGCCGGCGCGATCGTCGACATCGTCGCCGACGGCAGCACGATCGCGGCCGGCGACGTCCTCGCGCGCTTCGCCGCCAGCCCGGCGCTGACCAAGCAGCTCGCGGCCGGCAAGAAGAAGCTCGAGGTCGATCTGCCCAAGGCGATCACCGAGCTGACCGCCAAGCGCGACGCGGCCACCGCCGCCGGCAAGGCCGACGTGGCCAAGACCTGGCAGGACAAGCTCGACAAGCAGGTCCAGGTCCAGACCTCGCTCGAGGCCGAGGTCGCGTCGCTGACCTCGCAGCTCGACGCCTACGCGGTCAAGGCGCCGGTCGCCGGCACCGTGAAGACCCAGGTCGCCAAGGGCGCCAAGGTCGCGCTCGAGCAGCCGCTCGCCGCCATCACCGGCCCGACCAAGCTGGTGGCGCCGTTCACCGCCAACCCGGGCAAGGCCTACAAGGTCGGCCAGTCGGTCCGCATCGCGGTCAAGGCCACGCCGACCCAGTCGGTCAACTGCACCGTCGCCGCCGCCGACGGCAACGCCGTCACCGTCGAGTGCCCGAGCGACGCCGGCGTCGCCGGTGGCACCGAGATCACCCTCGAATAGGGGACAGGCTCCGGGGTCCTATCCCCTCGATCTGTCTTCGGAATTCGACGCCACCGCGAAAAAATGGCGGGGCGACGTGGGCGGGACGGGCGCAAGGCCGGATCGTGACGGCCCGCGCCGGATCGTGACGGCCCGCGCCGGATCGTGACGGCCCGCGCCGGATCGGCCCGCGCCGGATCGTGACGGCCCGCGCCGGATCGTGACGGCCCGCGCCGGACGCGTCGTGCGGGCGCTACTTCTTGGCGTCGGCCGGGGTCACCTTGGTGACCTTGAGGATCGGCCCGGTCATGCCGATGCCGAACGCCGCCTTCTCGACCTTGCCCTCGACGACGACGTGGGCGCCGTCCTTGACGCCCTTGGCGCCCTCGAGCTGGTACTGCGCGCCGTCCTTGGTGACCAGCAACCAGTGGCCTCCCTCGAGGTCGCTCTTCTTGATGGTGCCCGACAGCTTGGTCATGGGCCCAGCGTAGCAGGTCGACGCAGCGGCGGCGTGTGGCCCGCGAGCGGCCGCGGTCAGTAGGTGACGTCGTCGACGAGGTAGGCGCGGTCGACGGTGAGCGGCTGGTGATAGACCGTGCCGCTGTAGAGGTAGACGTAGCGGGCGTAGTTCTCGGTGACCTTCTTCATGTACTCGCGGGTCTGCTCGTACGCGACCAGCTCGACCAGCTCGTCGATCGGGTGATCGCCGTACTGATCGAGCCAGCGCATCACCGGCCGCGGCCCGCTGTTGAACGAGCCGGCGCCGAGCGGGACCTGGCCCTTGAACTTGGCCAGCAGGTTGCCGATGTACCAGCTCCCGGTCTGGATGTTGAGCTCGGGGGCGTAGAGGTCACCGGGCGCGTAGCGCAGGCCGAGCCGCGCCGCGACCCGGATCGTCGTCGCCGGGATCATCTGCAGCAGGCCCTGCGCGTCGGCGTACGACCGCACGCCCGGGTCGTAGCCGCTCTCCTTGCGCATGATCGCGTAGAGGTAGTAGGGCGGGTTGCCGCCGACCGCCTGGTGGCGCTCGATCAGCTCCTTGTAGGCCTCGGGGTAGGCGTGGGTCCACCACCAGCGGGCCGGGCCCTCGGCCGGTGTGTCGAGCGCGCCGCGGTCGTAGCCGACCGCGAGCTGCCACGGCCGATGCCAGTCGTTGCCGCGGCCGTAGCGATCGAACAGCACCGCCAGCCCGCGCGCGCGATCGTGGCGGCCGAGGAAGGCGCCCTCGACCCGCCGCAGCTCGATCCCGGCGTCGTCGGCCAGGCCGGCGGTCTCGAGCTCGTCGAAGGCGACGATGGCCGGATCGGCGGCGATCGCCGGATCGATCGTGTCGGCGACCGCCGGGCCGCGCGGTGTCGGCGGCGAGGCGCCGAACGGCCCCAGCTCGACGCCGCGCTCGCGCAGCCGGGCGTCGGCGAGCAGCGCGTACCACGAGAACGGCCAGCGCCCGACGAGGTCGCGGTAGATGTCGAGCGCCTCGGGCTCGCGGCCGAGCCGTTGCAGGGTGCGGGCCCGCCAGTAGCGGGCCTTGCCGCCGGCCAGCGCGCCGCCGGCCTTGGCCAGCGCCTCGAGGTGCGGCAGCGCCAGCGCTGGCTCGCCGAGGAAGTAGTGGGCCATCGCGACGAACCAGCGGGCGTCGTCGACCCACTTGGACTTCGGGTAGCGCCGCACGGTCTCCTCGAGCGGGCCGATCGCCGCCCGGAAGTTGCCGCGGTTGAAGTCGAGCCAGCCCGACAGGTACTGCGCCTCCTCGGCCCAGGCGGTGTGCGGGTGGCGGGCCACCACCTCGCGGTACCAGCGGATCGCGTCGTCGTCCTGATCGGCGCGCGACAGCGCCCGGGCGCCGTGGAACAGCGCCTCGGCCGAGCCGTTCTTGGCCGCGACCGCGAGCAGCAGCGCGCCGGCGTCGGCGTAGCGCCGCCGCATCTTGTACAGGCTGGTGCCGAGCCAGTAGTCGCGGCGGGTGCGGACGCCGGCCGGCGCGTCGTCGCCGATCAAGCTCAGCTCGGCGACCGCGCGGCTCCAGGCCTGGTCGTCGCCGAACCGCTGGGCGCGCTCGATCCGGTCGTCGTCGGACATGGCGGCGGCGCGCGGGCCGCCGGCCGCGATCAGGCGGCGCTCGGCCTCGGCTGCGAGCGGGTGGGCCGGGTGGGCGCGCAGGTAGGCGCGCAGCGCGGCCTGCTCCTTGCCGCCGGGCGCGATCGCCAGCCGGTAGTCGACGACGCCGAGGTCGGCGTGGTCGCTGGCGCCGGGCTTGCCCCGCAGCGCGCGGTAGGCGTCGGCCGCCGCGCGTCGCCGATCGAGCTGCCACAGGCAGTCGGCCGCCCGCCACGCCGCCTCGGCCGCGAACCGCGAGCCCTTGTCCTTGGCCAGGGCCTCGAAGTCGCGCAGCGCCGCCGCCGGGTCGTCGCCCTTGAGCGCGACCTGGCCCCGCACCCAGCGCAGGTAGTCGGGGTTGGCCAGCCGCTCGGGCGCCAGCCCGTCGAGCGCGCGGCGGGCCGCGTCGAGGTCGCCGGCCTCGTAGGCGGCGTATGCGGCGCCCAGTCGCACCGCCGGGGCGTCATCGGGCGCGGCGGTGGCGCGGCCGATCAGCGCCGCCAGCACGAGCCCGACCACGGTTGCCCGGAGCATCCGCCGCAAAGTATACCGCGTGGGATCGCAGGTCCCCTTTTCGCGCGCCGTGACCGCTCACGGCCAGGAGTCCCCATGGCGCCCGGCAGCTTCCGCGGCCTCGACTACTACGCCGTCGACGACCTCTACTCCGAGGAGGAGCTGGCGATCCGCGACACCGTGCGCGACTTCGTCAGCGCCGAGATCGTGCCGATCATCGGCAAGCACTTCACCGCCGGCACCTTCCCGCGCGAGCTGATCCCCGTGTTCGGCCAGATGGGCCTGCTCGGCGCGTCGCTGACCGGCCACGGCTGCCCGGGGACGTCGGCGACCGCGTACGGCCTGATCTGCCAGGAGCTCGAGCGCGGCGACTCGGGCGTGCGCTCGTTCTGCTCGGTGCAGTCGAGCCTGGTGATGTACCCGATCTGGGCGTTCGGCTCCGAGGCGCAGAAGGACCGCTGGCTGCCCGGCATGGCCAAGGGCGAGCTGATCGGCTGCTTCGGCCTCACCGAGCCCGACTTCGGCAGCAACCCGAGCGGCATGCTGACCACCGCCCGCCGCACCGACGGCGGCTTCGTGCTCAACGGCACCAAGCGCTGGATCACCAACGGTTCGATCGCCGACGTCGCGCTGGTGTGGGCCAAGCTCGACGGCGTCATCCACGGCTTCCTGGTGCCGACCGCCAGCAAGGGCTTCACCGCCCGCGACATCCACGGCAAGTGGTCGCTGCGGGCGTCGGTCACCAGCGAGCTGATCCTCGAGGACGTCGAGGTCGGCGAGGACGCGCTCCTGCCCGGCGTGCGCGGGCTCAAGGGCCCGCTGTCGTGCCTGACCCAGGCCCGGTTCGGCATCTGCTACGGCGCGATCGGCGCGGCGATGAGCTGCTACGACGAGGCGCTACGCTACGCGGGTGACCGCGTCCAGTTCTCGCGGCCGATCGCCGGCTACCAGCTCGTCCAGCAGAAGCTGGTCGACATGGTCACCGAGATCACCAAGGGCCAGCTCCTCTGCTACCGGCTCGGGCGGCTCAAGGACGGCGGCAAGCTCACGCCCCAGCAGGTGTCGCTGGCCAAGCGCAACTGCGTCTACTGGGCGCGCGAGATCGCCCGCGACGCCCGCGACATCCTCGGCGCCAACGGCATCACCGACGAGTACCAGTGCGGGCGCCACATGCTCAACCTCGAGAGCGTCTACACCTACGAGGGCACCCACGACATCCACACCCTGGTCGTCGGCCAGGACGTCACCGGCCTGGCGGCGTTCGATGGCTGATCGCGGCCCCGGGGTCGGCGCGTGACCCGGCCCAACGTGCTGATCGTCGCCGGGCTCGATCCGTCGGGCGGGGCGGGGCTGATCGCCGACATCCGGGTGTGCGAGCAGCTCGGCTGTCGGCCGGTGGCGGTGGTGACCGCGCTGACCGAGCAGTCGACGGTCGAGGTGCGATCGATCAACACCGTGCCGCCGATGGTGATCGGCGATCAGCTCCGCATGCTGCTCACCGACATCGAGGTCGCGGCGGTCAAGCTCGGCATGCTCGGCAGCGAGGCGATCGCCGACGAGGTCGCGCGCGCGCTCGAGCTGACCGCCGCGCCGGTGGTGTGGGACCCGGTGCTGCGGCCGACCCGCGGCCAGGTGTTCCTCTACGAGGGCGATCCGGCGCGGGCGATCGAGCTGCTCGACGGGCTGGTCGCGCTGTGCACCCCCAACGCCGACGAGGCCGCGGCGATGACCGGCCGGGCGGTGACCAGCGTCGGCGACGCGATCGCGGTCGGCGTCGACCTCCACCAGCGCGGGATGACCGCGACCCTGGTCAAGGGCGGCCACTGGGGCGCGACCGATCAGGTGCTCGACGTCCTGGTCACCGCCGACGGCCACGAGCTGCTGGTCGGCCCGCGCATCGTCACCGACGGGCCGATCCACGGCACCGGCTGCGCGCTGTCGACCGCGATCGCGTGTCACCTCGCGCTCGGCCGCGGCCTCGAGGAGGCCTGCCGGGCCGCGCGGGCCTACGTCGCCGATCGGGTCGCCGCGCCGGTGTCGCCCGGCGTCGGCCGCGCGTCGGTCCTCTGACACTCGCCGCGGGGCGGCCGCGCGTCGGTCCGCGCGCCGGTCCTCTGACACCCGACGCCGGGCGCCAGACACCGGGTGCCGGGCGGCGCCGCGCCCCGCGGTCAACCTTTGCCGTGCAACCCGGGTGGACCGGGTCGTGTCGAAGATTGCGCGCCGGCCGCGCGCGTGGCCACAATGGCACTCCGATCGGGACGGGCGCGGGACCAAGTGCGCGCCGGCCCTCGCCGGGGCCTGGCACGATCGCTGCTCCCTCGCCCCGTGACGCCGCCATGACCACCGTCGACGACCGCTCCGACGTCCTGATCGAGCTGCGCGACGTCACGCGCTACTACCAGATGGGCGACGAGCGGATCGCGGCGCTGGCCGGGGTCGGCTTCGAGGTCCGGCGCGGCGAGATGGTCGCGATCATCGGCTCGTCGGGGTCGGGCAAGAGCACCCTGCTCAACATCCTCGGCTGCCTCGACACCCCGACCGGCGGCCAGTACCGCCTCGCCGGCCGCGACGTCCAGGACCTGTCCGACGACGAGCGGGCGTTCGCGCGCAACCGGCAGATCGGCTTCGTGTTCCAGAGCTTCCAGCTCCTGCCCCGCTCGACCGCGGTCAAGAACGTCGCGCTGCCGCTGGTGTACCGCGGCGTGCCCAAGCGCGAGCGGCTGGCGCGGGCCAGCGCGGCGCTGGCAAAGGTCGGGCTGGCCGAGCGCGGCCGCCACCGTCCCAACCAGATGTCGGGCGGCCAGCGGCAGCGGACCGCGATCGCCCGGGCGCTGGTCACCGATCCGTCGCTGCTCCTGTGCGACGAGCCGACCGGCAACCTCGACTCGGCGACCAGCGAGGACATCATGGCGCTGTTCCACCGCCTCCACGCCGAGGGCAACACGATCATGATCGTCACCCACGAGCCGTCGATCGCGGCGCGATGTCAGCGGGCGATCCGGATCGCCGACGGCCGGATCGTCGCCGACGGGCCCGGGCCCGACGTCGCGTACGCCGGGGTGCGGGCGTGAGCCTCGGCCGCGCGCTGGCGCTCGGGCTGATCGCGCTCGCCAGCTGCGGCCGCGCCGGCCCCGGCGGCGGCCCGGCGACCGATCGGCCGCGTCGGGCCAAGGTGGTCAGCGGCGACCTCGCGCCGCGCGTGCTCCTGACCGGCGAGCTCCACGCCGCCGACTCGGTCGAGCTCACCACCCCGCGCACCGACTCGTGGGAGCTGGCGATCCGCTGGATGGCCGAGGACGGCGCCGAGGTCAAGGCCGGCGACCGCGTGCTCGAGTTCGACAACTCGGCGTTCACCAGCCAGCTCGAGCAGAAGAAGCTGCTGCTGCGCCAGGCCGAGATGGACCTGCGCAGCAACCGCGACGTCAGCGCGCTCGGCATCGCCGACAAGGAGGCGCAGGTCCGCGAGCACACCGCCGCGCTCGAGAAGGCCCGCCTGCTCGCCGGGGTGCCGGCCGACCTGCTGCCCGGGCGCACCGCGCAGGAGCGCCAGCTCGAGCTACAGCGAGCCACCGTCGCCCTCGCCACCGCCGAGACCGACCTGGCCGCGCTGCGCAAGTCGTCGGCCCTCGACCTCCGGGTCAAGCAGATCGAGCTCGACAAGGCCCGCCAGGCGATCGACGACGCCACCCGCAGCATGACCGAGCTGGTGATGAAGGCGCCGCGCGCCGGCGTCATCCTGGTCGCCGATCACCCGTGGGAGGGCCGCAAGCTCCACGTCGGCGACAGCACCCAGCCGGGCTGGACGGTGGTGACCTTGCCCGACGCCAGCGCCGGGCTCGAGGTCGAGGCCGAGCTGTCCGACGTCGACGACGGCAAGATCGCCGTCGGCATGGTCGGCACCTGCACCCTCGACGCCTACCCCGACGCGCCGCTGCCGTGCACGGTGAAGACCCTGGCGCCGGTGGCGCGGTCCAAGAGCCGCGACTCGCTGCGCAGCGTCTTCGACCTGACCTTGAACGTGCAGCCGCGCCCGGGTCAGGAGGGCCGGCCGGGCATGTCGGTGAAGATCGAGCTGCGGCCGACGACGGTGGCGGCCGCCGTGCTGGTGCCGCGCGGCGCGGTCGAGATCACCGCCGCCGGCGCGCGGGCCCGGCTGCCGGGCGGCGGCCGGCGCGACGTCACCCTCGGGCCGTGCGACGCCCAGGCCTGCGTCGTCGAGCGCGGGCTGGCCGCCGGCGACGACGTCGAGATCGGCGGTGGGTCGTGAGGGCGGCCGTCACGCTCGCGCTCGCGCTCGCCGCCGTCGTCGGTGCGGCCGGGTGCCAGCACGCGCCGTCGGGCAAGGACGTGGTCGACGTCCGGCGGGCCGACTTGGTGGTCTCGGTCGAGGTCATCGGCGAGCTCGAGGCGGTCGACTCGACCGACATCATGCCGCCGTCGCTGCCCGACGTCTGGGACTTCAAGATCGCCAGCCTCGCCGACGAGGGCGCCGAGGTGAAGGCCGGCGAGCCGGTGGTGGCGTTCGACGCCTCGACCCTCGAGCGCGAGCTCGACACCCTCCGCAACGAGGTCGACGCCGCCCAGAAGAAGCTGGAGAAGCGCCGGGTCGACGCCGCGGTCGCGCGCGAGGACGAGGTGCTGCGGCTGGCCGAGGCCGAGGCAGCGGTGCGCAAGGCCACGCTCAAGGCCGGCGCGCCGGCCGAGCAGACCGCGGCGATCGAGCTCAAGCTGCTCGACGCCGACCGCCGCCTGGCCGAGATGGGCCTCGAGCGGACCCAGCACCGCGCCGCCCAGGTCAAGCGGGCCGACGCCGCCGAGCTCGACAGCCTGACCCAGCAGCACGCCTACGCCGCCGGCCGGATCGCCGCCATCGAGACCAACATCGCCCGGATGAGCATCGTCGCGCCGCGGGCCGGCACCGTGGTCTACCCGACCAACTGGCGGGGCGAGAAGAAGAAGGTCGGCGACGCGGTGTGGCGGATGCAGGCGGTGCTGCAGGTGGTCAGCCTCGACAAGATGATCGGCAAGGGCCAGGTCGACGAGGTCGATCTCGCCCGGGTCGCCGACGGCCAGGCGGTCAGCCTGCGGCTCGACGCGCTGCCGGACGTCCAGCTCCACGGCAAGGTCGCCTCGATCGCCAAGAACGTCGAGCCGCGCTCGCAGACCGATCCCAGCAAGGTCGCGCAGGTCAAGCTGACCCTCACCGACACCGGCAGCCACCCGCTGCGGCCGGGCATGCGCTTCCGCGGCGAGATCGAGACCGCCCGGCTCACCGACGTCGTGGTCATCCCCGCCGAGGCGGTGTTCGTCACCGCCGACGGCCCGGTCGCCTACCGGGTGCGCGACGACGACGTCGAGGCGGTGCCGGTCAAGCTCGGCCACCGCAACGCGACCACGATCGAGGTGACCAGCGGGCTGGCGGCCGGTGACCGGGTGTCGCGCATCGACCCGACCCGGAGCGGGCGATGAAGCGGGCGCTGATCGCGCTCGCGGTCGTGGCCGTGCTCGGCGGCGGGGCCTGGGCCGGCTGGCGTCGCTTGCACCGCGCCGCCGCGGCCGACGCGGTGCCGACCATGGTGGTCGGGCGCGAGCGGTTCGTCCGCAGGGTCACCGCCGAGGGCGTGCTGCGCGCGCTCAAGGCCACGCCGATGGCGGTGCCGATGTCCGACGGCGGCTTCGGCATGGTCAAGGTCGCCTGGCTCGCCGACGACGGCTCGCTGGTCAA
>Ga0075163_10003753_pt1 | contig 20393 bp, 20 predicted proteins | sample JI1023141ADNA_FD_71478 | JGI IMG/M metagenome (GOLD analysis project Ga0075163, IMG submission 71478) | Wastewater effluent complex algal communities from Wisconsin, to seasonally profile nutrient transformation and Carbon sequestration -... | ecosystem: Engineered > WWTP > Effluent > Algae... | reverse complement strand
GCAGCGTGCGGGTGGCGGCGACGAACGATTGCGCCATCATCTGCCCACCGAAAGTGCGGATCGGATTCTTCCTCGGATGCGAACCCGCGAAGACGTCGTCGGCGATCGGCGAAAGCTCGAGGATCCCCAGTAGGTCCTCGAGATCGGACGTCGCCACTAGTGGTCGTCTTCCCCGATCCGATGCACGTGGATCAGGTTCGTCGACCCGACCGTACCGGGCGGCGCACCCGCGACGATCACCACCAGATCGCCACGATGGTAACGCCCCAATTCCAGCAGCGAGCGGTCCACCTGGCTGATCATCTCGTCGGTGGTCTTCATATGCGGAACGATGAAAGTCTCTGTGCCCCATGTCAATGCGAGCTGGCTACGGACTTCCTGGACGTCCGTGAAGGCCAGTAGCGGCAGCGGCGTGTGCAATCGGGCCAGCCGACGGACAGTGTCGCCGGACGAGGTGAATGCGACGAGCGCCTTGGCGTCGAGCCTCTCACCGATATCGCGTGCCGCGTACGAGATGACACCGCGTTTGGTACGTGGCACATGGGTGAGCGGAGGCGCGGCCGTCGAATGCTGCTCGACAGCCCTGACGATCCGCGCCATGGTGCGAACCGCCTCGAGCGGGAACTTGCCGACCGACGTCTCCCCCGACAGCATCACGGCATCGGCACCGTCCATCACCGCGTTGGCAACGTCTGAGGCCTCAGCCCTGGTCGGCCGGGAGTTCTCGATCATCGATTCGAGCATCTGCGTCGCGACGATCACAGGCCTGGCATTTTCGCGAGCTATCTGGATCGCCCGCTTCTGCACGAGGGGCACCGACTCCAGCGGCAGCTCGACGCCCAGATCTCCGCGGGCCACCATGACCGCGTCGAATGCCAGCACGATCGCCTCGAGGTTCTCGATCGCTTCGGGCTTCTCCAGCTTGGCGATCACCGGGACGCGACGGCCGACGCGGTCCATCACTTCGCGGACGAGGTCGATATCGCCCGGCGAGCGGACGAAGGACAGTGCGACCAGATCGACGCCCAGGCGCAGCGCAAACTCCAGGTCCTGAATATCCTTCTCCGACAAGGCCGGTACGGACACATTCATGCCCGGCAGTGAGAGGCCCTTGTTATTGCTGACCGGACCACCTTCGGTGACTGAACACACCACGTCGTCACCGTCGACGTGCTCGACGACCAGCCCCACTTTGCCGTCGTCCACGAGTAGCCGGTCCCCCGGCTTGGCGTCTTGCGCCAACTGCTTGTACGTGGTCGACACGCGGTCGTGAGTGCCTTCGCAGTCGGCGACCGTGATACGGATTGTTTCGCCGTTGGCCCACACAGTGGGGCCCTCCGCGAACCGCCCCAGCCGGATCTTCGGTCCTTGCAGATCTGCCAGGATGCCGACGGCCCGCCCGGTTGCGTCGGAAGCCTTGCGGACCCGCAGGTAGGCAGCTTCATGGTCGGCATAGTCGCCGTGGCTGAAATTGAGCCGGGCGACATCCATCCCGGCTGCCACCAACGCTTTCACCGTCTCTTCGGTGCTGGTCGCCGGGCCGAGAGTACAGACGATCTTGCCACGTCGCGTCACGACGCCTGAGCATAGTCCGGCGGGCGGTCGGCCATGGCGATCCAGTCAAACCGCCTCCGGTTCAGGGCTATCGGGCGAGAACCGTTGGAGCCAGCGGAAAGCCCGGCAGATTACGCACGATAGTCCAGGCGACGGCAGCAACGATGAACACCACAACGGCTGACCGCGGCAACATCCGATCGCTCCGACTCCACCGCCACACTCCCCAGATTGCGAACAGCGGCAATCCCACGAGCAGGAAAAGATTGTCCACCACTGCCGCGGCGAGGTCACCGTGGAGGAGGTCATGGGTCATTCGCAGTCCACCGCAGAACGGGCAGTTCCATCCCGTCAGGAGCTTGAAGGGACACGTCGGGAACAAGAAGCCCGGACGATGCGGATCCGCCAGACCGATGTAGGTCAGCGCCCCGGCGGTGGCCACTCCAGCGCCCACCGCCCCGTAGATCCTGGTCCGGCGGGTACCGCTGAACGCCGGCTCGCTCATGAACCCAGGATGCCAGATGGCACCCCAGCTGAGGCTGAGGGCCGGTCAGTCCCTGTTGCTGACGTCGACGCCCCAGAGGATCCGGCGAATTGTCACGCGGGCCCCTGCCGCAGGGACCGGGGGTCCGTCCGTAGTCGGCCCATCAGCGGTTTCGGCCCCACCGCGGTGGATGGTGGAATCGTCCTTTTCGTAGGTGCCGGCCACCGTCGCCGCCGCGGCTATTCCACCACCGGTGGCAACGCCGACCAGCTCTTCGACCAATTCCTCGGCGTGTGTCTCGGCTGACTCGTCGTCGACAGCGCCTCGCAGCGTCGCCGGATCGTCGCGTCCCTTGGGAGCCAAAATGATGTACACCACGGCGCCGATGAACACGAACGTCGATGTGAAGGAGTTGACCCTGATGCCGGCGATATGAGTCGCCGTGTCGTCACGAAGCAACTCCACCCAGAATCGCCCGACGCAATACGACGCCACATACAGGGCGAACAACTTGCCGTGGCCCAGTGTGAATCGCCGGTCCATGTACAGGAGGAAGACAAAAACCAGGACGTTCCAGATCAATTCGTACAGAAAGGTCGGCTGGACGACAGCCGCCACCTGACCGGTGGAAACACCGTCCAACGAGTGCACGTCGACCAATCCCGACGAATCACGCCGGTAGAAGATCTCCATGCCCCACGGCACAGTGGTCTCGCGTCCGTACAACTCCTGGTTGAAGTAGTTGCCCAGGCGGCCGATCGCCTGCGCGAGCACGATCCCGGGAGCCACCGCGTCGGCGAACGCCGGCAGCGGAATCCCCCTGAGCCTGCACGCAATCCAGGCACCGACGCCGCCGAGTGCCACCGCCCCCCAGATGCCGAGCCCGCCATCCCAGATCCGAAGCGCGGCACCGATGCCGGCACCGCCTTCGCCGAAGTACGTCTCCCAATCGGTGGCAAGGTGATACAAGCGGCCGCCGACCAATCCGAACGGCACCGCCCACAGGGCGACGTCGTAGATGACACCGCGCTCACCACCACGGGCTTCCCAACGACGATCACCGATCACCAAAGCGGCGATGATGCCGGCGATGATGCACAGCGCGTACGCGCGAATGGGGACCGGCCCGAGGTGCCAGACACCTTGGGCAGGGCTGGGAAAATACGCGAGCACCGTCGTCGTCACTAGGAAGATACTTTCTGTCGAACACCAGCAGCCAACTCTTCGGTCAGGGTCCGCACCGCCGAAACCCCCTCGGACAACGCCGAGACGAGCGCCGATCCGACAATGACTCCGTCAGCGAAGTTGGCGATCTCCGCGGCCTGCTTACCCGAGCGCACGCCCAATCCGACGCCCACCGGGATGTCGGAGACCTCCCTGACCCGCCGAACCAATTCCGGCGCAGCCAGCGAGACTACATCCCGTGCACCGGTAACCCCCATCGTCGATGCCGCGTAGACGAATCCGCGCGATACCTCGACGGTCTTGGCGAGCCGCTCGGGAGTGGACGACGGCGCGACGAGAAATATCCGGTCCAGCTTGTGCGCATCCGATGCGGCCAGCCAATCGTCGGCTTCATCGGGAATCAGATCGGGTGTGATCATGCCCAGTCCCCCGGCGGCCGCGAGGTCGCGGGCGAACGCATCGACTCCGTAGCGCAACATCGGGTTCCAGTAGGCCATCACGACTGCGTTGCCGCCCGCTGCGCTGATCGCCTCGACCGCGCGCAACGTGTCCCGCACGCGCACTCCGCGCGCGAGGGCGGCTTCGGTGGCGGTCGCGATGACCGGGCCGTCCATCCCGGGGTCGGAATACGGAACGCCGACTTCGACTATGTCGCAACCTGATTCGGCGAGGGCCACCATCGCGTCGATCGACGTGGACACCTCCGGGTAGCCGGTCGGGAGGTATCCGATGAGCGCCGCCCGGCCTTCGGCCCGGCAGCTGTCGAAGACCGAGGCCAGTCGGTCGCAGGAATGCCGACCCGTCATGACGATGCCTGCCGATCGTTGAGTATGCCGAACCACTTTGCCGCGGTCTCCACATCCTTGTCGCCGCGCCCGGACAGGTTCACAACGATGACCGCCCCGGCGCCCAACTCGGGACCGAACTTGATGGCGCCCGCGACCGCATGTGCGGATTCGATGGCGGGAATGATCCCCTCGAGGCGGCAGAGAAGCCGGAAGGCATCCATCGCCTCAACATCGGAGATCGGTCGGTATTCGGTGCGGCCGATGTCTTTCAGGTACGCATGCTCGGGCCCGACTCCGGGATAGTCCAGTCCGGCCGAGATCGAATGCGACTCGATGGTCTGCCCGTCCTCGTCCTGCAGGAGATACGAATAGGAACCATGGAAAGCTCCGGGTGTTCCACCTGTGAAAGTTGCTGCGTGCCTGCCTGTTTCGACACCGTCACCGGCGGCTTCGCACCCGATGAGTCGCACACCCGGATCGTCGATGAAGGAATGGAATATTCCGATTGCATTGGAACCGCCTCCCACGCAGGCGATTACGGCGTCTGGGAGCCTGCCCGCCTGCGCGAGTATCTGCGCGCGGGCTTCGAGACCGATGACGCGCTGGAAATCCCGCACCATCAAGGGGAACGGGTGCGGACCGGCCGCCGTCCCGAAGCAATAGTAGGTTTCGTCCGCATTGGTGACCCAGTCGCGGAATGCCTCGTTGATCGCGTCCTTGAGCGTCTTGGAACCGGATTCGACAGAAACCACGTCAGCTCCGAGCAACCGCATCCTTGCCACATTGAGGGCTTGCCGCGCGGTGTCGACTGCACCCATGTAGATCACGCATTCCAGACCGAGAAGTGCGCATGCCGTGGCCGTCGCGACGCCATGCTGACCGGCGCCGGTCTCGGCGATCACCCTGGTCTTGCCCATCTGGCGGGCGAGCAGAGCCTGACCGAGCACGTTGTTGATCTTGTGCGATCCGGTGTGGTTGAGGTCTTCGCGCTTCAGGAAGATCCGCACGCCACCCACGTGTTCAGACAATCGAACCGCCTCGTATAGCGGCGAAGGTCGGCCCGCATAGTGCGTCTGAAGGTTGTCGAGTTTGTCGAGGAATGTCTGGTCGGTGCGCGCCTTTTCATACGCGGCAGTCACCTCTTCGATGACCGCCATCAACGCTTCGGGCACGTAGCGGCCACCGAACACGCCGAAGTGACCGCGGGCATCCGGATCGTGGCTCGTGGGTTCAGCCACGGCGGCGCTGGTCCGGGGCAGGTGAGGAGTGGACATATCGGCCATAAGGAGACTCAACCCGGCAGGCTGATTGAATTCAACTCAGCGTGCCTGTTTGGGGCACGACGGATGCGCGCCGGCAGAGACCAGGTCGGCGACGGCGGCACGTGGATCACCGCTGGTCACCAGTCCTTCTCCGACCAGCACCGCATCCGCTCCCGCGCCGGCGTAGGCCAGCAGATCGGCCCGCCCGCGTACCCCGGACTCGGCGACCTTGATCACATTGCTCGGCAAACCCGGCGCGATCCGGGCAAAACAATCCCGGTCGACATCAAGTGTCTTCAGATTGCGGGCATTCACACCGATCACGGTGGCCCCGGCCTGAAGCGCTCGATCGGCTTCTTCCTCGGTGTGCACCTCAACCAATGCCGTCATCCCCAACGATTCGGTGCGATCCAGCAGAGACGCCAGGGCGGGCTGATCCAGCGCGGCCACGATGAGCAAGAGCACATCGGCACCGTGGGCCCGCGCCTCGTGAATCTGGTAGGGCCGGATGATGAAATCTTTGCGGAGCACCGGCACCTGAACCGCTGCGCGTACCGCGTCCAGGTCGGCCAGCGATCCGTGGAAACGCCGCTCCTCGGTGAGGACGCTGATCACTCGCGCGCCACCGCTTTGATAAGCCCGGGCGAGCTCTGCCGGATCCGGAATGTTGGCCAGCGATCCACGTGATGGACTGGCGCGCTTGACTTCGGCGATCACACCGATGCCCGACTGGCGCAACGCCGACGCCGCGTCACGAGGCGGCGGCGCGGCTTCTGCGGCGGCCTTGACCTCAGCCATGCTGACGATCGCCTCACGGGCGTCGACATCCGCACGGACTCCCTCGATGATGGAGTCGAGCACGGTTGCCGAACTCATCCCACGCGGGTCCCTTCTGACGGCTGCCGGCGGTCGCGCCGGTGATCATCGAAGGGTAACCGTCGCCGATGCATCGCCCGTCACCGCCCCTACCGGTCCGTCGGATCGTGCCCTTCGTCGAGCGCATCCCACATACCCCGCTCGGAAATACCGGTGCTTGCGTCACCGTCCGATCCGGTGGCCCGGCGCGCCGCCGGTGTGGTGTATTTCGCGCTCGCCTGCCCTGCCGAGCCCGCCGAGCGCATCAGCAGAACCGCCGCCAGCAAAGCCAACACCGCCGCCACGAGGGTGATGACGGCCCCGCCGTAATGACGATCACTGCCCACCAGCGAGATCACCGAAACGCCGGCCAGTTCCGCTCCTCGGGCACCGATATCGGGCGTCACCATCAGGCTGACGCCCAGGTAACCGAGCGCCAGCGTCACCAGCGCCACCAGAATCGCGAGTCCCCGCAGCAACCGGCCCCGGACGGCCAGACCGGCAACGGCGGCGGCAAGAAACAGCACCGCGAACGGCAGCAGCGCGTTCGACCACTGGCCACCCGAAACCGCAGCCATCCGCGGCGGTCCGAGACCATCGAATGTCTGCACCTCAACCCATGTCATTCTCGACGCCGCCCAGAGCCCCGCGGCCGAAATCATCAAGAGCACCTGGGCAATTCGAATCATGGTGCGCCCAGCGTCCCCGCGGCGGCGATGGCGTTCAACACGGCCCTGGCCTTGTTCGATGCCTCCGCATACTCGTAGGGCCCGTTCGAATCGGCGACGACACCACCGCCCGCCTGGACGTAAGCGGTGCCGCCCCGCATGAGTGCGGTGCGGATCGCGATCGCGAAATCGGCGTTCCCCGCGAAGTCGAGATAGCCGACGACACCGCCGTAAAGGCCGCGCCTAGTCTTCTCCACTTCCTCGATCAATTCCATTGCCCGAACCTTCGGCGCGCCCGACAGCGTCCCTGCGGGAAAGCAGGCCATGACCGCATCGAGTGGGGTGCGGTCCGCCGCAAGCAAACCCGTGACCGTCGATACCAGGTGCATGACGTGGCTGTAACGCTCGATGTGGCTGTAATCGTCAACCCGAACGGTCCCGGGCACACAGACCCGGCCCAGGTCATTGCGGCCCAAGTCGACCAGCATCAGATGCTCGGCGCGCTCCTTCTCATCGGATAACAACTCCTTCTCCAGAAGGTGATCCTCTTCCTCGGTTCCACCCCGCCAGCGAGTACCCGCGATCGGATGCGTCTTGGCCCAGCCGTCGGTAACCGTCACCAGCGCCTCGGGGCTCGAACCGACGATTGAAAAGTCCGTCGCCCCAGCCTCATTGGGCACATGGAGCAAGTACATGTATGGACTGGGGTTCGACACCCGCAGCATCCGGTACACGTCTAGTGGGCCGGCATCGGTGTCCATCTCGAACCGCTGCGACGGCACCACCTGGAATGCTTCACCGGCCTCGATCTCGGCCACCAGGCGCTCCACCACGGCGCCGTATTCCTCCATCGTGCGTTGCGCGCGGTGCTGTGGCGCCGGCTTCGAGAAGGTCGCGACCGTCGATGCCAAAGACTGCCCGAGAGCGTCGGTCATCACATCCAGCCGGCCCACAGCATCCTCGTAGGCCATGTCCACACGTTCGTTGGTGCCGTCCCAATTCACCGCGTTGGCGATCAGCGTGATCGTGCCCTCGTGATGATCGAACGCGGCCAGATCCGTGGCCAGCATCAGCAACATGTCGGGCAGTCCGAGATCGTCAACGGCCAACTGCGGCAGGCGTTCCAGCCGTCGAACGAAGTCATAGGCGAAGAATCCGACCATCCCGCCCGACAACGGCGGCATGCCCGGCAGCGGGCCGGTCGACAGCAGACCCATCGTCGCCCGCAGAGCGAGCAAGGGGTCCCCGCCGGACGGCGCGCCGCGGGGCGGTGTGCCCAGCCACACGGCCTCATCCCCTCGAACGGTCAGAGCCGAGGGCGAACCCGCGCCGATGAATGACCAGCGCGACCAGGATCGTCCGTTTTCGGCCGACTCGAACAGGAACGTTCCGGGCCGATTCGCGGCGAGCTTCCGATATGCCGACAAAGGTGTCTCGCTGTCGGCCAGCACTTTGCGGGTGACCGGCACCACGCGGTGCTCTGCGGCGAGCATCAGGAACTCGTCCCGCGTGGTCGTGGCGGCGAGGTTGGATTGCACCGCTACATACTCCCAGACACCACCGTGTTGTCAGTCCTGAACCGGCGCCGCAGCCTTCTTGGTGACCACTGTCAGCTCGTAATCGCTTGCCTGCCAACCATTCAGGAAAGCACCCAGCGGAACTTCCATGTTCTTGCCGTAGGACACGGCGCTGTCGTTGAGGTAGACCTTCCCCGTCTTCATGTTCACCGACACGACAACCGCTTCGTGGCCGGGGTTCAGAAAGTTCGGGGTCTGCGACAGCTGATAGTCGCCGGCGGCCGTCCACACGATATTGGTGTTGAAGGTGACCATGGCACCGCTGCCATTCGCGAGTGCCGCCTGGAGGTCACGTAGCGCGACCTGCCCGTCCTGGGCGGTTGCCGTCCCGGCGTTCGTGTACGTATCCCAATTAGTGGATGTGCCATAGCGAGTCTGGACGGCGGTCACGTCGAAGTAACTCTGCATCAACACCACTGCGTCACTCACTGCGACACCGTTGGCGATGAACTCATCGAGGTACATCTTCTGACCCGGGTATGTCACGCTCTGATTCGTCTTTGCCAGCTCGATCATCGTCGATGGCGACGGCATCTCGCCGCCGGTGGCCATTCCCATCGCCATGGCCGACGACAGCAGGACGCAGTTCGACGGATAGTCCTGCTTCTGGTAGTACTCCGCGTTTGCCTCATCGCCGTATATCCCTGTCCCGGGCACGGTGAGCGTGACCACCTTCTCGGTGACGTCGGGCTGCGAAATACCGATCCGGATCGCGAAGTCATGCAGGGCCTGCTGCGCCATGCCCCGCACACCAGGCAACGCCGCAGCGGTCCCGTTGTTCACGGCGATGGTGAAGGTATCGGTGATCCCCGGCACGACCAGAGCCTCATCGGGGGTGTACAGGTACTCGCCCGTGTCCTGATTGACGACGACTTGGCCGTAGCGCGGCTCGACGCTGACGCTGTAGGTCGGGGTGAAGCCATTGTTGGCCACTACGTCGGTGGTGACCCGCATCTGCTTGTTCGGCCCAACTGGGTTGTACCAGAACCAGTTCACGCTGGGTGACCGGTTGAAGAACGTGTAGTTGACCTGGTCGACGAACTGTTCCCACAGCGACTTCTCACCGCTCGCCGCAGCCTGCGCGGCAGCTGCCGCCGGTTGCCCATCCGATGTCAACGCCCCGGTACGACGCGAGGATGCGAGCGGGCTCGCTCCTGCGGTGGCCTGGGCGCCTTCACTGACCGCCAGGCCGACAAGCAGGTCATCCGCCGCTCCCGAGTCGGCGGCTAGGGCCGTATCACTCGCTGCCGCAGAAGGGCTCATTCCCGGAGCGCCCTTGCCTCCATCCGAACCATTGGAGCCATCGTTGCCGCCAGTGCCGCCTGTTCCGATGCCCCCGTATCCGAGCGAGCCTGCCGACCCGCCCGGGCCGCCCGCACCTCCCCCGGGTCCCCCGGCACCCCCGTCACCACCGTTGCCGCCGTTACCGCCGTCGCCGCCGGTTCCGGCTCTGCCACCCGAACCGGCGTTGCCGCCACGACCACCCCTGCCGCCGTCGCCGCCGGGGACGGCATCGGGGTCAACACCGCTGGCTCCGCCGGCGCCGCCCTTGCCGCCCAGGCCACCGTTGCCGCCCTGCCCGCCGACGCCGTTCACGCCGCCTTGGCCGCCGTTGCCCGCCAGCGCTCCGACACCACCGTCCCCGCCCTTGGCTCCGATGCCGCCCGCGCCACCATCGCCCCCGTTGCCGGCATTGCCCGCGTTGCCGCCATTCCCGTTCGGGTCGGTGGTGGTGCCGCCATAGCTGCTCCAGCCACCGTTGCCACCCCGCCCGCCGGCTCCGCTCAGACCATTTCGGCCATTCGACGGGAACAGGAACAGGATTCGTCCTTCACCACCCCCACCCCCGAGCGCGCCGCCATCGCCACCGGCACCTCCGTTGCCCCCGTTGCCGCCGGCCAGTCCATCACCGGAGGCGACGTTGCCCGGGTACCGGGCGTTCCCGCCGGCGCCACCGCTACCACCGGCACCACCGCTGCCACCCGCACCCCCATTGCCGACAACCCAGCTGCCCTGGCCGCCATGTCCGCCCGCTCCGCCGGGGCCGCCTACGTATCCGTCGCCACCGTTGATGTTCTCGGGAGACCCGTTGACGCCGACTCGCCCGGCCTGGCCGGTGGCGCCGTTGCCGCCGTCACCGCCGGTGCCGAATACCGAGAGCACTCCGGTATTGCCCCCGTCGCCGCCGTCGCCACCCCCGGCACCGCCGGCACCGCCGTTACCTCCGTTACCGGCCCACGTCCCGCCGGTTCCACCAACTCCGCCGTTGCCGCCTTGATCACTGACTCCCTGCCAGGGGCTTGCGCCGCCGGCACCGCCCGCACCGCCGATCGCAAACACCGAGAGCCATCCGCCGCTGCCCCCGTTTCCGCCCTGTCCACCGAAACTGGCACGTCCGCCGGCTCCACCACTTCCGGCAGTCCCCCACAGAGACAGCAGACCCGTGTTTCCGCCGCCTCCGCCGGTTCCACCGGTTCCGCCGCCGGGGATCGAGTCGCCGCCGACGCCACCGAATCCGCCATTGCCGAACCAGACGCCACCGGCGCCACCCCTGCCCCCGGTACCGCCAAGAGCCTCAGCTTCCTGCTGCTCGAGATCGACATCGGCGACGCCGCCCGCGCCTCCATCGCCACCGTTGCCGAAGGCACCCGCCGAACCGCCGTTGCCACCGTTGGCTGCGGAATTGATGCCACTGCCACCGGCACCGCCATTCCCACCGTTGCCCTTGATAACCCCGCCGGCTCCGCCATTCCCGCCGTTTCCGTCGGGAACCCCGTCGCCCCCGTTGCCGCCGTTGCCGAACCAGCCGGCCGAACCGCCGTTGCCGCCGTTGTATCCGTTGCCACCGTTACCGACGATGCCGCCGTTACCGCCCTTGCAGGCTGTGATGCCGGTGCAGGTTTCGGCAGTCCACGAGTAGCCGTTGCCGACGATGATGCCGCCGTTGGGATGTTCGGCTGTGCCGTCCCCGAAGAAGAAACTCACGATCGTGTCCGCGCCCGCACCGGCATGTGCGGACGCTGACACCGGACTGGACGTCACACCGCGGAGGTCCGCAGCCGCCGGCCGCGGCGCATCAGCCGACTATCGGTCCTCTGTCGACGGGATGCTCGGGCGCGAACCGAAATCGCGCCGCACCAACGCTGCAGTGGCCCATACCAGCGGTGCCGCCGCCTGATCGTCCGGGCCAGCCGGATCTCGATTCACCGCATCGACGGCGCCGGCAGGCGCGCTGATCACAGCATTCCCGGATAACCGCCCCTGCGGAGTCTGGCGTTTCGGAGAGCCATTCTTCGATGCCGAAGGAGTCCCCGCCGATGTCGAAGGCCGCAACCGCGGGCCCGTCGATTCCGAAGACGATCCCCGATCCTGGCCGCTCGCTGAGGAACTCGAGCCGGCGGAGCCGGTATCGGCAAGCGCCAGACCGGGCATCGCCCAGATCACCGCCCCGACACCCAGCGCCGCGGCCAGCGCGCCGACCCTCCCGACGTTGACAGGCGGGCAAGTGGACCGCTGACCTGCCGCCAGTTGGACAGCACCCGACGCGACGACCGATTCCATCTGAGTCCCCCTCAGTAAGTGCCCTGCACACGCGCGTCAACCCGTGTTTGAGCGGCTCGTGGCCAGCAGTCTAGGCCCCGTGGGAGGTGCGACCTAGGACATATCCATTGCCTTTTGATATGCCCGCGTACCAAATGCCCGGACGCGGATGCCCGGCGTAGCGTTGTGCACCATGAAACGTGGTGACCGGGTATCCGAGTTCGAGCTGCCCGATCAGAACGGAACGCCTCGCTCATTGTCGAATCTCCTTGCGGACGGCCCGATCGTTCTGTTCTTCTATCCGGCAGCAATGACGCCCGGTTGCACCAAGGAGGCATGCCACTTCCGGGATCTCGCCGGCGAGTTCGCCGCCGTCGGCGCCACCCCGGTGGGCATCAGCACTGACACCATCGAGAAGCAGGCGAAGTTCGCCGGTATCCGGAAGTTCGACTACCCACTACTTTCGGACGTGGATGGCGTCGTGGCAGTGCAGTTCGGCGTCAAGCGCGGACTCCTGGGGAGATTAAGCCCCGTCAAGCGAACAACATTCGTGATCGACACTGATCGAACAGTGCTGGAGGTCATCTCCAGCGAGGTGAACATGGACACCCACGCCGACACGGCAATTCGGGTGCTGCGCGACCGTAAGCGCTGACGTTTTTCCCGCGAGTGTGAACCCTGTGCGAGATTTCGCGTATTTCTTCGCCGAGGTTTCACACTCGATGACGAAGCCCGGGGCCGCTACTCGGAGCCGAGCAGCAGATCGGCGTCGAAACAGGTGTGCTCCCCGGTGTGACAGGCCCCGCCGACCTGATCGACCTCGAGCAGCACCGCGTCACCATCACAGTCCAATCGCACCGAATGCACGTATTGGGTGTGTCCCGATGTCGCTCCCTTGACCCAGTACTCACCACGGGACCTTGAGAAGTAGGTCGCCTCGCGGGTGGCAAGCGTGCGCGCTAACGCCTCGTCGTCCATCCAGGCGACCATCAGAACCGCACCGGTCCCGCGTTCCTGCGCGACCGCGGCGAACAGCCCGGACGAGTCGCGCTTCAACCGCTCGGCGATGGCCGGGTCGAGGCTCATCGGACGGTGATTCCCTCGGCGGCCATCGCTGCCTTCACCTGACCGATGGTCAGGTCGCCGAAGTGGAACACACTGGCGGCCAACACCGCATCCGCTCCCGCCTCGACCGCGGGCGCGAAATGCTCCAGTGCGCCCGCGCCGCCGCTGGCGATCACCGGAACCCGCACAGCCGCCCGCGCGGCAGCCAGCATCGTCAGGTCGAAACCCGCCTTGGTGCCGTCGGCATCCATCGAGTTGAGCAGAATCTCACCGACACCGAGATCGGCTCCCCTGACCGCCCATTCGATCGCATCGATGCCGGTCCCCTGGCGGCCACCGTGGGTGGTCACCTCCCAGCCCGACGGCGTGGCAGGCGACCCCGCAGGCACGGTGCGTGCATCGACAGACAGCACGATGCACTGAGACCCGAATTGCTGAGCCAGTTCGGCCAGCAATTCCGGTCTGTTGATGGCGGCCGTGTTCACCGCGACCTTGTCGGCACCGGCACGCAACAACGAATCCACATCGGCGATCGCACGAACACCGCCACCGACGGTGAGCGGGATGAAGACCTGCTCCGCAGTGCGACGCACCACATCGAGCATCGTGGCCCGGCCGGACGACGATGCGGTGACGTCGAGAAAGCAGAGCTCGTCGGCGCCTTCCGCGTCATATGCAGCGGCCAGCTCGACGGGATCTCCTGCGTCACGCAGGTTTTCGAAGTTGATGCCCTTGACCACCCGGCCGGCATCGACGTCGAGGCAGGCGATCACACGCACAGCGACGGCCATCAGCGGTAATCCTCCGGCGAGCCCACCTGAAGCAGGACCTCCATCACATGTTCGTGGACACCCGGCGCCGCCGCCAGTGCGGAGCGCGAACCTACGGTCCAGTCGTCGCCGGACAGATCGGTGACAATACCGCCGGCTGCGCGCACCAAGGCAACTCCCGCCGCATGGTCCCAGACGTGGTGGCCGAAACTGATTGCCGCACCCATGATTCCGGCCCCTACATACGCGATGTCAATGCCTGTCGCCCCGTGCATCCGCAGCTTCGAGGACATCCGACTCATCTTCTCCAGAATCGCGAGCCGGTAGCGACCCGGAAATCTGCCTCCGGCGTCCACATTGAACGTCCCCATTCCGACGATGCTGTGGGACACGTCGGCGGACTGAAGCGGCGGTTGAACCACGCCGTTACAGCGCACCGGCCCGCCCTGGACTGCCGTGTAGCGCTGATCAGCGAAGGGCAACCACGTCAACCCCGCAACCGGTTCGCCATCCTGCAACAGTCCCAACAGAATCGCGGCCATCGGCGATCCCGCCGCATAGTTGAATGTGCCGTCGATCGGATCCAATACCCAGACCAACGGCGAATTCAGATCGGGGCCACCGAATTCCTCACCATGCACACCGATTCCGGTGGCGGCTTCCAGGGCGGCCACGACTTGACGTTCGATGCTGAGGTCCACCTCGGTAGCGAAATCGTTGCCCTTCTTCTGAACCGCGGATTCCGCCCGGTGGCCGGCGACGAAGGGGTTCGAAGCCTCGTCGAGAATCGTCGCCGCCAGCGCGACAAGACCGTCGAGGTCTGCGGTAGACAGTGCCATTGTCGGTCGGCTCACCGCTCGCTGACGGCAGCCAACGCCTCTGGCAGCGTGAAACGTCCTGCGTACAGCGCCTTTCCGACGATCGCCCCCTCCACGCCGCAGTCGGTCAACGTCGCGATGGATAGCAGGTCATCGATGCTCGACACTCCCCCGGAAGCGATCACCGGCGAATCGGTGCATTCTGCGACGCCCTCGAGCAGCTCGATGTTGGGCCCGGTCAGCGTGCCGTCTTTCGTGACGTCGGTGACGACGAAGCGCGAACAGCCTTCGCTGTCAAGGCGTTCCAGGACATCCCACAGATCGCCGCCATCGGTTTCCCATCCCCGGCCGCGCAGCCGGTGTTCACCCTCGACGATCTGCACATCCAAGCCGACAGCCACTTTGTCGCCGTGCTCGGCGATCGCCCGTGCGCACCAGATGGGGTCTTCCAGCGCAGCAGTGCCGATATTGACTCGTGCACAGCCGGTTGCCAGCGCAGCCTTCAGCGACTCGTCATCCCTGATGCCACCCGACAATTCAACTTTGACGTCGAGCGAACCGACGACCTTCGCCAGCAGTTCACGGTTGGAGCCCCGGCCGAAGGCCGCGTCGAGATCCACCAGATGGATCCATTCGGCACCATCGCGCTGCCAATTCAGCGCCGCATCGAGCGCGGAACCGTATTCGGTCTCGCTGCCCGCTTTACCCTGCACCAGCCGCACCGCGCGGCCATCGACGACGTCGACCGCCGGCAACAGAATCAAACTCATTCCAGTCCCCCAACCCAATTCGCGAGCAATGTTGCGCCGGCATCACCGCTCTTCTCCGGATGAAATTGTGTAGCCGACAGCGGACCGTCCTCGACCGCCGCCAGGAATGGCACGTGATGGGTGGCCCAGGTCGTCAACGCTGTCGGGGCGCCCTCCCACTTCTGGGCGGCGTAGGAGTGCACGAAGTAGAACCGCGTGTCGGAAGGCAGGCCCGCGAAGAGCCGACTCCCGGGCGGGGCGTCCACCACGTTCCAGCCCATGTGCGGAATGACGGGCGCGTCCAGTTTGGTGACGGCGCCGGGCCATCGCCCGCACCCGTTGGTCTCTATTCCGAATTCGACGCCCCGGTCGAACAGGATCTGCATTCCGACGCAGACCCCGAGAACCGGTCGGCCGGCGGCGATTCTTTCCGCGATGATCCGGTCCCCGCCGATCCCCCGCAAACCCGTCATGCACGCGTCGAACGCGCCGACGCCGGGCACCACCAGTCCGTCGGCATTGAGCGCGCGGCCCGGGTCGGATGTGACCTCGACTTCAGCGCCAACCCGCTCAAGAGCGCGTTGAGCGGAACGCAGATTGCCTGAGCCGTAATCCAATACGACGACCGACCTGCCACCGGGCCGTCCTGTCACAACACGCCTTTGGTGGATGGCACGCCGGTGGCACGCGGATCGGCTTCGACGGCCTGGCGCAGCGCGCGGGCCACTGCCTTGTACTGCGCCTCGGTGATGTGGTGCGGGTCGCGCCCATAGATGGTGCGCACATGCAGGGCGATCCGTGCATTGGTCGCCAGCGATTCGAAGACGTGGCGATTGATCACGGTGTGGTACGGGACGCTCGATCCCGCAATCGTGAAGTCGACCATGAACTCCGGCTCACCCAGGTGCACGAAGTAGGGGCGTCCGGACACATCCACTGCCGCGTGCGCCAGCGTCTCGTCCATCGGGATGAAGGCATCACCGAAACGGCGAATGCCCCGCTTGTCCCCCAACGCCTGACCAAGCGCTGTGCCCAGCACTATCGCGGTGTCCTCGATGGTGTGGTGGCCCTCGATCTCCACATCGCCACGGGCGGTGACGGTGAGGTCAAAACTCGCGTGGGTGCCGAGCGCGGTCAACATGTGGTCGAAGAACGGGACACCCGTGTCGATGGCAACCTGCCCGGTGCCGTCGAGATCGAGTTCCACCACGATGTCCGACTCTTTGGTCTTACGTTCGATTCGGGCGCGACGCGCGACGAAACCAGCGGTCGGGTCCAATGCGGTATCGACGGTGGCGGTCATTGTGCTCCTAGGTGCGCAGCCAGTTGGGTGCCGGCCAGGCGGGCGCTGGCGGCCAGGAAAGCGTCATTCTCTTCGGTCAGGCCGATGGTGGCGCGCAGGTAACCCGGAATTCCGACATCGCGGATCAGAACGCCGTCGTCGAGATAGCCCTGCCACGCTCCTGGCGCGTCGGTGAACTCACCGAACAGGACAAAGTTCGCGTCGCTGGGGATGACCCGAAAGCCCTGTGCGGTGAGCGCCGCACTGACCCGGTCTCGTTCGGCGGCCAGTTGAGCCACGCTGCCCAGAGTGTCCTGCGCATGGCGAAGGGCAGCGCGCGCGGCGACCTGGGTGACGACCGACAGATGGTAGGGCAAACGAACCAGTTGAACCGCGTCGACCACGGCAGGCGCGGCGACGAAATACCCGAGCCGCCCCCCGGCAAAGGCGAACGCCTTGCTCATCGTGCGAGTCACGATCAGCCGGGTGGGATACGCGTCGATCAATCCGACGGCGCTGGGCTCTGACGAGAATTCGCCGTAGGCCTCATCGAGAATGAGGATTCCACGCGGCTGACAGGCGACCGCGTCGAGCAGCCGGCGCAGATCAGTGGTCGGAATGCTCTGGCCCGAAGGATTATTCGGGCTCGCAACGAAGACGATGTCCGGTGCGCGATCCGCGATCGCCGCTATCGCCGCATCGACGTCCAGGCTGAAGTCGGCGGCTCTCGCAGTCTCGATCCAGTCTGTCTGGGTGCCATCCGCAATGATCGGATGCATCGAATACGACGGCACGAAACCGATCGCCGTTCTGCCCGGGCCACCGAATGCCTGCAGCAATTGCTGCAGAATCTCATTGGATCCGTTTGCAGCCCAGACATTTTCGTAACCGACCCTTACGCCGCTAAAGTCGGCGACATACGCGGCCAGATCCCGCCTCAGCTCGACGGCATCGCGATCCGGGTAACGATGCAGCTGCTCCGCCGCAACCCGAACCGCATTCGACACATCATCGATGAGAGCCCTGCTCGGCGGATGCGGGTTCTCATTGGTGTTCAGCCGCACCGAAACGTCGAGTTGCGGCGCCCCATAGGGAGTCTTGCCCCGAAGATTGTCCCGCAGCGGCAGCTCGGACAGGCTCGCACGACCGCCGGGAAGCCCGCCGGTCATCGCTCGAACCTACGCCGCACAGCCTCGCCGTGCGCAGGCAGGTCTTCGGCATTGGCCAATGTGATCACATGCCCCGCAACGTCTTTGAGTGCCGCCTCGGTGTAGTTGATGACGTGAATGCCACGGAGGAAGGTCTGTACGGACAGCCCGCTCGAATGGCGCGCGCACCCCGCGGTGGGCAGCACATGGTTGGATCCGGCGCAATAGTCACCAAGACTCACCGGCGACCAGGTGCCGACGAAAATCGCTCCGGCGGCCCGGATCCGCCCCGCCACGTCCTCTGCCGCGGCGGTCATGATCTCGAGGTGCTCAGCCGCATAGGCGTTCGCAACCCTGACCCCAGCGTCGACATCATCGACCAGCACTATCGCCGATTGCCGGCCCGTCAGCGCCTCCGTCACCCGTTCGCGATGCCTCGTGGTTGTGAGCTGCTGCGCCAGTTCACCATCCGTGGCGTCGGCCAATTCGACGCTATCCGTCACCAACACGCTCGCCGCCATCACGTCATGCTCCGCCTGGCTGATCAGATCCGCGGCGACATGCACCGGATCGGCGGTGTAGTCGGCGAGGATCGCGATCTCGGTCGGCCCTGCCTCGGCATCGATTCCGACCTGGCTTCGGCAAATGCGCTTCGCCGCGGTGACGAAGATGTTGCCGGGCCCGGTAATCATGTCGACAGGCGCCAGCTCCACACCGTCGGTGTCGGTACCGCCATAGGCGAGCAATGCCACCGCCTGCGCACCGCCGACCGCCCACACCTCATCGACACCCAGCAATGCGGCCGCGGCAAGGATCGTCGGGTGCGGAAGGCCGTCGAACTGCTTCTGCGGCGGGCTCACCACCACCAGCGACTCGACCCCCGCCTCCTGAGCCGGCACGACATTCATCACGACACTCGACGGGTACACCGCGTTGCCGCCCGGTACGTAGAGTCCGACCCGCTCAACCGGCACCCACCGTTCGCTCACCGAGGCGCCGGAGGCGAACAGCGTCGCGGTGTCGATGCGACGCTGATCGGTGTGGACCGCCCGGGTTCGATCGATGGCTACTTCCAATGCTGCCCGGACATCGGCGTCCAGCGTTGCCAGGGCACTCCGGAGATGTTCGGCCGCAACACGCACCGCGCTCGGCGCGACGCAGTCGAATGTCGCGCAGTACTCGAGCGCGGCCTGAGCCCCGCGCTCGGCGACATCCTCGACGATCGGACGGACCTTCGGGACGACCGCGTCGACATCCACGCCCCCACGAGGTAGCGCGGTACGCAAGGCGGCCGCGCTGAGCTTGTGACCGCGCAAGTCGATCCGGGTCATCGCGAAGTTGGTCATCGCACCGATTGTCCCTGATCGGTACATCCGAACAAAAATTGATTTGGGGGTGGCGTTCGTCGGGCCGATACTTCCTCACATGGAGTGGGAGCTGTGGCTGGCGTTCGTGGGCGCGTCCCTCGCCATCAGCGTGTCCCCCGGCGCCGGAGCGGTCCAGTCGATGGCGACCGGTCTCAGGCACGGCGTGCGTCGGGGGTATTGGAGCATCACCGGCTTGCAGATCGGGCTGATGCTGCAACTGACCCTGGTCGCGGTGGGTCTCGGCGCGATTGTGGCGAAGTCCGTCCTGCTGTTCACCGTGATCAAGTGGATCGGCGTCGGCTACCTCCTATATCTCGCGGTGCGACAGTGGCGCGCTGTGCCGCATGATCTCAGCGACGAACTGGACGCGCCCGTCGACAGGTCCAGGTGGGCGCTGCTCGCGCGCGGCTTTCTGGTGAACATGACGAATCCCAAGGGCCTCGTTTTCCTCCTGGCGGTGGTTCCGCAGTTCGTGGTCCTCACAGCGCCACCGCTGCCGCAGTACCTGACGATCGGGGCGACCATGGTCGTCGTCGACCTGCTCATCATGGGTCTGTACGCGGGGATGGCGTCGCGGCTACTCCGCTGGCTACGCACTCCGCGGCAACAAGTTGTGGTGAACAGGGCCTTTTCCGGGTTGTTTGCTACCGCGGCCGTGGTGTTGTCCCTGGTCCGCCGCGGTGCGGTCACTTGAGCGCGCATCGGGTACCCGCCCCGGCGACCCGCCGTCGGAGCCGTCCGGAAAGCCATATCCTTACGTCAACGATCAGCCGATCCTGACAAAGGTGTTACGCATGTCGACCAAAGACCATCCGAACAATGTCCCCGGCGTGCCGATGAAGTTCCCGGTGTGGCTGGAGAATTTTCAGATCAGATACGTCAATCCGATGATCAGGCCGGTTGCAAAACACCTGCCCGGTGTCGCAGTGATCCGGCACCGCGGACGTAAGTCCGGCGCCGCCTACGAGACGGTGGTGTCGGCCTACCGCCGGGACAAGGTGCTGGCGATTCTGCTGGCCCATGGAAAGACCAATTGGGTGAAGAACATCGTGGCCGCCGGTGAAGCCGACATTCATGTCGGCGGGCGCGATCTGCATCTGGTCAACCCGAGAATTCTTCCCGCCGGTACCGATGATCCGTCGCTTCCGCGTATCGCGCGGGCCGGTGCCCGCCGCGGTGTGGGAGTGTTCGTCGCCGACATCGCTTGAACGACGGCGCTTGAACGACGGCGCTTGAACGACGGCGCTTGAACGACGGCGCTTGAACGACGGCGCTTGAACG
>Ga0075163_10003752_pt1 | contig 20398 bp, 19 predicted proteins | sample JI1023141ADNA_FD_71478 | JGI IMG/M metagenome (GOLD analysis project Ga0075163, IMG submission 71478) | Wastewater effluent complex algal communities from Wisconsin, to seasonally profile nutrient transformation and Carbon sequestration -... | ecosystem: Engineered > WWTP > Effluent > Algae... | reverse complement strand
AGGCTCAGATAATGTCTTCTTTAAGAGAGATGATGGTAAAACACATAATCTTGCATTAGGTAATAGTAGAATGTCTGATTGGATTGCTGATGATAATTCATTTGGTGATATAAGCTTTAGACTACGTGATGTTATTGTAGCGCGTGAAAAGTTTATTTTTGGCGTATAAGTTAAACTGCTAAATTAGGGGGAATATGTTTCCCCCTAATGTTTGTTTCCTAATCTCTTGCCATTATTCTTTCCTACTTTACCTTATATTAATAATTGATAGATTCTAACTAAAACCTCACTTTAAATGCTAGGTTATAAAAAAGCTCCCCTATTTTCAACAAACTGAAAAATAAGAGCTTATGTTTCTAAACAATAATTTAAGATACTTCAAAGCTTATTACTTAACTAAGTGGTGAAAACTTACTTAAACTTGTTTTTAACCTTGACAGTATAACAGTATTTTTATACCATACTGTCATAATCAATATATTGTTTTTCAAATAGAGAAGAATACAAAACTTAAGTTGTTGTTTGAAAACTATATTGACCTAGACTATACTGTAGCAGCCATAGGGATTTACCTTTTAAGTTAGTTAACCAAATTACTAATTAAACTAGAAAAATAACCACCAAATAAATTATTATGTTTTGCCAATAATTTTATTGTTCAGATAATTAAAGAGCTTTTCTTTTAAAAATTCACAGACCTTCTCTCAGGAGATTATATGAGCAAACAATGCCCTGTATGTAGTGCCACTTATGCTATTACTAGTACATTTTGCCCTAATGATGGAACACCTTTGATTGATGCCCCTGATCAATCAGATCCATTTATTGGCAAAGTATTAGAGGGTAAATACCTAATTGTTAGCCGAATAGGTGCAGGCGGTATGGGTAATGTTTATCGTGGCAGACATACAAAAATGGAAACCAACGTAGCAATAAAGATTTTGCACTCTAGCATGGTATCTGATGCCAAAGCAGTTGAGCGATTTCGTCGTGAAGCACGTGCTGCACTAGCAGTTAATCACCCTAATGCTATTCAGATAATGGATTTTGGTGTTACCGAAGACCAAACAGTCTTTATCGTTATGGAATTACTAGATGGTGTTAGTTTGCAAAAAGTTTTAGAGACTGAAAAAATTGTTTCTGTAGAAAAAACCGTAAAAATATTTAGACAAATATGTGCTGCAGTTGGTGCAGCTCATGCTAAAGATGTTATTCACAGAGACTTAAAACCTGATAATGTTATTATCCTTCATTATGGTGAGCCAGGAGAACAAGTAAAAGTACTAGATTTTTCTATTGCTAAAGTTTCCTCAGGAGATAAAAACGCTCAAGCTTTGACAGAAGTAGGCTTAGTAGTAGGAACTCCTCAATATATGTCTCCTGAACAAGCTCAAGGTATAGATTTAGATAAACGTGCAGATATTTATAGTTTAGGAGTTTGTCTTTACCAATTACTTACAGGAATATTACCTTTTACTGCAGCTTCATCTATGGCATTAGCCTTAAAACATATACATGCTTTACCTAGACCTGTACGGGAAGTAAATAATAAAATTCCGCTAGAAATTGAAACTGTAGTAATGAAAGCTATGGCAAAACGCCCTAATGATCGTCAGCAAACAGCCGAAGAATTAGCTGAGGAACTAGAAAAAGCGTTTACTGCTAGTGGTCGAACTGCTGCTACTAGTTCTGCTAGTGGTTTAGCAGCAACTACTTCAGGACAAAACCCTGTTACTAGTAGCACACCAATACCTCAACCTATTAATACTCCTAGACCACTACCTACTCCTCGTCAAACAGGTCAATTAAGGGCTCCCCAAAGTAGTAATGTGGACTCTTATGAAGAAAAGAAAGGCTCATCTGGCGTTTTAAAAGCAGTAGCAGCAACAGCAATCATACTACTTTTATTAGGTGTTGGAAGTGCAGGGGCTTATTGGTATTTATACCTTAGACAACCTCCTCCAACTACTAGTGCAGACGAACCTGAGCGTATGACCTGGATTAAAGGTGAGACTTTTAAGATGGGAAAAGCTGCTGAGACTGCAACTAAAGATGAATTAAACCAAACACCTGTAAATCCAATATCTGTAAATGATTTTTGGATGGGTAACTATGAAGTATCTAATAAAGAATATAAAAAATTTATTGATGAAGCTAAATATGCTCCTCCTGAAGATTGGCAAAATGGTAGCTATGCCCCTGGGACTGATGATTTACCAGTAGTTAATGTTACTTGGATTGATGCTAATGCTTATTGTAGTTGGTTATCAGGAAAACTAGGAGGGCGCAAAGTTCGTCTACCTAGTGAAGCAGAATGGGAATATGCTGCTCGTGGAACAGATGAACGTCCTTATCCTTGGGGAAAAACTTGGGCTGCTAATCGTACTGTATCAGGTGATTCTCAAGTTAAAGGAGAATCTGTACCTGTAACTAGTCCTTCTTTAGAAAAAGATGAAAGCCCTTTCCGTATTTTTGCAATGGCTGGCAATGTTTCAGAGTGGACATCTTCTGATTATTCAATGTATCCTGGTTCAAAAGCAGTAGCAGAAGATAAATTTAAAGGTAATAAAATTGTTCGTGGTGGACATTTCAAATCAGCTAAGGAAAATGTTACTACAACTTTTCGTAGCTGGAATTCAGTAGACTTTAAAGATGTTAAGTTAGGCTTTCGTGTTTTAGCAGAATCAACTGATGAAGACCGCAAAAAACATGATAAAAACTCAAAACTTAATGAGGCTCCTTAAAGTCACTAGTTAAAGTTCCTAAAAACAAATAGTTTAAAATTTAAATTTGGAGAAACTAAACATGAAAGCAAATTTGGACAAGTCTGCTAAAGAACGTCGCACTGTCCAAATAGATGGTATTTCAATACACTTAGCCCACTCTGATGAACTTCCTATGCATTGGATAGGCCAAAGAGAGCTAATTTTACAGTTACATGCTTGTTGGCATTTAGTTGATGAGCGTGATGTAGCTTTATCTCCTAGGTTAATTGGAAAACCTGGTGTAGGCAAAACGACACTAGCTTATGCCGCAGCAAAAGAGTTAAAAAAGGAAGTCTATATTTTTCAAGCTACAATGGATACTCGTCCAGAAGATTTATTAATTACACCTGTAGTAGCAGAAAATGGGAAAATTCAATATGTTGCTAGTTCTATTGTTACAGCAATGATTGTTGGAGGAATTGCTATTTTGGATGAAGGTAACCGAATGTCAGAAAAGTCTTGGGCTTCACTTGCGCCTTTACTTGATACTCGTCGATATGTTGAGTCAATAGTAGCAGGTGTAAAAATCAAAGCTCATCCAGATTTTCGTATTGTTGCTACTATGAATGATGATGCTAGTACTTTTGAAATTCCTGAATATATCCACTCTCGCTTGCAACCTCAAATTTATTTAGATTTTCCAGAACTTGATGAAGAGTTAGCCATATTAAAAGAAAATCTACCTTTTGTTGATGACAAAATTTTAACTTATGTTGCAAACTTTTTAGCCCAATGTCATTTAGCTGATGAACCTTATACGGTTCGAGATGGTATTAATATTGCTCGTTATGTGGCTAAACGCCTTAGCCTTGGCCCAGCAGACTATCGTAAGCTACTACATGAAGCAATGGTCAAAGTCCTAGGCGAAACAGCCTTACGTTATGCAGATTAATGAAATATAGTGACCTTTACTTAGAAAAATGTGGTCAATTTGTTCTGCTACCTGTAATCCATAATTCTTATGAATTTACTTTAGCTGCTCGTGCTGCCTTTGAACAGCTTAATCCTTGTGCAGTAGCCTTAGAATATCCTTTTACCTTACAAGACTTAGTACTACAAGCAATCAATCGTCTACCACGTATTTCTATATTGATTTATGGAGATAAGACTAAAAATTTTATTCGTTTTGAACCAATAGATCCTTTTGTTGAAGTTGCCCGTTGTGCTCGTGAAAACCATTTAGAAATTCGTTGTATTGATTTAGCAATGCTTGACTATCCTCAAGTTTATGATCCAATGCCAGACACTTATTCAGTTGCTTACCTTGGACATAAAAAATATTGTGAAATGGTATTAGCTAAAGCAGTTGCCTCTTTACCAGAAGATGAGCAAAGGGAACAAGCTATGGCATTTCACCTACGTGAACTTGAGCGTAAACTTAGCTGGACAGGAAAACTTGACCCTAAACGCCCAATACTTGTTTTATGTGGACTAAGGCATTTATCAGGCTTAAAAGAAAAGTTAAAAGTTAAAACTCCTCCACATCCAGAAGAAAGCCGTCCATTAGCTAAACTTTATCACTTAAGCGCACTTTCATTAGGGGAAATAATGGGGCAATTCCCATTTTTTACTTCTATTTATGAATTACAAAGAAACACTCCAGCCTCTTTAGACTCCAAAGAATTAGGGGAAAAACCCTTCTCTGAACTAATTAATATCCTTAAGAGTTATATTTCTAAACCTACGATAAACTCAAATAATTTAGCAGACCCAGCTATAACTAATGATGCATTTGATAAATTAGCCCCTGATACAGCAGATGTTTCTAAAAATGTTTTTAAGGTAATTTCTAGTAAACCTCTAGAAAAGTTATATGAAATAGCACCTCGTGCACATAAAGATGTGGCAAGCCGTGTAAAGAGTAAAGATCATAATGAAATTTTAGTCCGTTATTTACTTTGGTGTAGGGCATTTTATGAACAAGAAATTGGGGAACGTCTGCGTCCTCAACAAATGTTTTTGCTTATTTCTTTTGCTCGTAAGTATGCACAGGTTAAAAACTCACTACTGCCAGACTTTTATGAGCTTTTAATTGCTGGTCGTGGTTGTATAAATTCACATTTTTGTTATCGAATGTGGGAATTAGGGACATATTACCCTCCACAAGAAGGCCATAGCGAACTTGAAACAATTCAACTACGAGCAGAAGATATCTTCCCATTAATCAACAAAGTAAGAATGAATCCTCATGCACCTCTTAAACCTCGCTCTAGTTTACCTAGGTTTTTAACTCGTAAAGACAAACAAAAACAGGCTAATAAAGATAAAGATTGGCGCTTTGACCCTAATAGTATTTGCTCTTATCCACCTGAAGATATTATTTTAGAAGGCTATGGTAATTACCTACGTAGTAAAGGAAAGCATATTTTAAGTGAAGAGCGTAAACGTATAAAACCTTTTGAGACTTCCCTTCTTGATGGTATTGACTTAAGAGAAACTATACGTAATTGGCATACTGGAAAAATCTATGTTCAAGAAGCAGGGTTAGTACGTGGTTCAGTAGATTCAGTAGTAGTAATTTTTGATGAAGATTCTAGTAGTTATCCTTATACAATGACTTGGTTAGGTGAACATGATCAAGAATCAGATATGGCCTTTTATGCTACTAATCCTAATGAACGAATGATTACCCCAGGAATTCGAAAGGCTGTTTATGGTGGTTTTATGATGAGTATGCCACCAGGAAGGCTTTATGATGTTTTTGATGATCCTGCTTATCACATAGCTACTAACTATGCTGAAAGATTGTTACTTGCAGCACTTGATTATAGCCTAGAAAAATTTGTAGTTTATGCAGCCCCTAAACCACCTAGACCTTTTTTCCAAGTCCTAGCAGGTAGATATGGGAAACGGATTCTTTATCTTTCGCTTAAACAACTCTCTCCTGTAATGTTACAAAAAATTCGTACATTTCATATTTTAGCTGATAAGTCTGTGCGTCAGTCTGCGAAAGATGTTATTTGGTAATGAAAGCTATTGTTATTATTAACAGCGGAGGCGGGTCATTTTCTACATTACCTAAAGGCAACACTATTGCTTACTTGCAAGAATTGTTTAGCTCAGCAAATATAGAAGCAGAGGTTTTACTCTTAAAAGGCCACAAAATTTTAGAAGCTGCAAAAACTGCTGCAAATAGTAATATTGATGTTTTAGTAGCAGGTGGTGGTGATGGAACCATTAGTGCAGTTGCATCTACTTTAGTAAATAAAAACACTCCTCTAGGAGTTTTACCATTAGGAACACTTAATCATTTTGCTAAAGACCTTAAGATCCCGCTTAATCTAGAAGATGCAATACAAACAATAGGTCAAAATCATATTACTAGTTGTGATATTGGGTTAATCAATAACTTAACCTTTATTAATAATTCCTCAATTGGTTTATATCCTCAATTAGTACAAAAACGTGATGCTCAAAGAGAAAAATTAGGGCTAGGAAAATGGTCAGCTATGTTTTTGGCTGTATTTTCTACAATATTTAGATTCCCTATGCTTCAAGTATCTTTGGAAATAGACGAAAAATTTATTAAGTCTAATTCTCCTTTTGTTTTTGTTGGTAATAATCATTACCAGATGAATTTACTTAATTTAGGTACTCGCGAGTATTTAGATAAAGGTGAGTTATGTTTATACTTAGCTAATCATGTTGGTCGGTTTGGTATCTTACAACTATCCTTAAAAGCTTTATTAGGGCGGTTAAACCAAACTAAAGATTTTCGGATTGAGTCAGCAAAAGAGATTTGGATTGAAACAAAAAAACGACGGCTTAGAGTAGCTTTAGATGGTGAAGTATATCGCTTAAAACCACCGCTACATTACCAAACTATTGCAGGCGGGCTTAAAGTAATAGTACCAAAGCCTAATAATTTGTAGTCTATGAAAATAGTAGTCTATGAAAATAATTGCACATATTTCTGACTTACATTTTGGGCGTGAAGATAAACAAGTAGTTGAGGCTTTACTAGCTGATTTAGTTAGTTTTTCTCTTTCTTTGGTGGTTGTAAGCGGAGATTTAACCCAGCGAGCACGTATAACAGAATTTGTTGCAGCCCGTGCTTTTCTTAATCGTTTACCTGTAGGTTATTTAGTTGTTCCAGGAAATCATGATATTCCCCTCTATAATGTATTACATAGAATGACTCGTCCGTTAGAGCGTTATTGCCAATATATTACTGATGATTTAGCTCCAAACTATCAAGACAATGAAATAGCTGTCTTAGGAGCAAATACTGCTCGTTCTCTTACTTGGAAAAATGGTTCTCTTTCTAATAAACAAATTATTGATCTTTCACAAAAACTAGAAGGAATTCCTGAAAATATCTTTAAGATTGTAGTAACTCATCATCAATTTTTACCTCAACCTGGTAAAAGGCTGCAAACTGTGGTTAAGCGTGCTCCTTTGGCGCTACAAGCTTTAGAAACTATGGGAGTGGATTTGATTTTAGCAGGTCATTTGCATGTTGGTTATCATGATGATGTTCGTATGCATCATTCAATTTCAAAATCTATTATTGCAGCTCAAGCAGGAACGGCTGTTTCTACACGTTATAGAGGAGAAACCAATACTTATAATCTAATTATGGTTGAAGAAAATAGGTTTTCTATTATGGTTCGCTGTTGGAACGGTAAAGATTTTGTAGAAACTAATACTACTACCTATATAAAGTCTGGTTTATTTTGGCAACGAAAATAAGAAAAAGCCCAGGCTGACCAAAATTAATAAACCTTATCTGGAATACAAACTACTCTAAATCCAAAGCAATCTAGATACTCATCTGGCTTATATCCAGTTCGATAAGCTGAGCGACTAATATAAGCACTTAAGAAGAAACTACCCCCTCGAACTACTCGACGAGTATCTGTGCCTACTTCCCAAGCTGTACCATTTATAGGAGCGCTATGGTAATTTTCATGATAGAGGTCTAAGCACCACTCCCAAACATTACCATGCATATCATAAAGCCCAAATCCATTGGCAACTCCAAAACTACCTACAGGTAAGGTTTTACCTCTATAAGCACCTAAGATATTTAATTTTATTGGGTATGGGGTTCCATCATAATTAACAATATTTGATAGAACAGTTTCACCAAAAGCAAAAGGGGTTGTTGTACCTGCACGACATGCATATTCCCATTCTGCTTCAGTAGGAAGACGGTATTCTCTACCAGTAATTTTTGATAGGCGTTGACAGAATTTTATTGCCGTTTCCCAAGTTACACTATCTACAGGTAAATCATCCCCTTTATAACGAGAAGGATTATCACTCATTATATTTTTCCATTGTGCTTGGGTAATTTCAAATTTACCAATATAAAAATCTGAGACTTTTACTTTATGCTGAGGGCCTTCATTTTTACTTCTGCCATGTTCTTTTCCATCAGAACCCATCAAAAATGTACCACCAGGTATTTTAACCATATCTAGTTTAATACCGTCGCCAAGTTCTTCAGCATAATAGCTAGCCTGTGATTTAGTTCTACGTATTTCTTTTGCTGATGAATTAAGAATTACGGTTTCAAATTCATAGGTTCTTGATTCTAGTTTAGTGGCATTAGGATTATCATTGGCAGAACTAGTAAACAAACTAGTAAATTTATTTTGTCTAGTAACCGAAATAGGTAAACAAACCGTAAGGCTAATAAAAAGAATAATGGCAATTGTCCAATAGTTTCTCATAACCTGTTTCCTAGCTAATAATTACTTAAGACTATTTAATATATTGTGGAATTTTTGTAAAGTCTGGATGATCTCCAGCATGTTGAAAATCATGTTGCCAAATAATAGTTTCATTTTTAACTAAAAAAATTCCTGGCATCATCCAAATATCACCAATAAATTTGCCTACAAAATTTCCTTTTAATGCAGTTTGAGCAGCGCGCATCCAAGCAATAGGCGTAAGCATTGTAGACAAAGTAGCTTGTTTTAATCCAAAAGCATGATAGAAAAAATGCTCTTTATCTGAGACTGCCCGAGCCTCTGGCCAAAAACCGTTAAAAAATTCTTCCGTCTCTACCGTATTACCCTGCCCAAAAAAGAGTATTGGAGGGTAAGAGGGGGTTTTTTCGGCTATTGAGCGTAAATCTTTAACAGTTTCACGACAAAATGGTCAACCAAAATGCCGTAAAAACACTAGTAAATTCAAATTTGTTGCTTTCAATTCTTTACGTAAGGTATTCCCTTGCAAATTTATGCCAGAGACACTTTTTGATAGTGTAGTGTTATCTAGTTTTGCCATGGATTTTCCTTAGGAATGAAGATAATGATTATGGCCTTAAGTGTGACATATAACTAAATATAAAACAACTCTTGATAAGCACTTCTATGAAAAACTTTTTCAAGCTATAATCCATTGGTATTTCATTTTGTTTGACGGAGTAAAACCATGTCTGACAACCCTTATAATAATCCATATCAGCAACCACCCCAACAACCCAATCAACAACCTAATCAACCTAATCAACAACCTAATTATCAAGGCGGTTATCAGCAACCTTATCAATCTCCTTATCAACAGCCTTATCAATCTCCTTATCAGCAAGGACAACCTTATCAACAAGATAACCAACAATCCCAGGGTTATCAGCAAGGCTATCAAAAATCAGCATATCCTCAACCCTATCAATCAGCATATCAACAAACTAATAAAACACAGTTTTTATCAATGGATTCAGGTCTAGCAGGACTCTTATGTTATATGCCTTTTATGGCTATTAACCTGATTGCATCTGTTGGTTTTCTGGCGACAGAACCTAAAACAAACTTTTTTGTACGTTTTCATGCCATTCAATCACTACTACTTTCACTAGCAGGCGCAATATTTGGTGTAGTGATTGCTATTGCTTGGGGTTTTATGATTGCTATTGGTGTAGCAATGGGTAATGACGCTGGCGGAGTATTAATTGGAATTATGTTCTTAGGTATTTTTGGGTTAGCTGCTATTTTTGGATTAACAATATTTGCTTTACATATTGTTGGTATGTACAAAGCCTATAACAATGAAATGTGGGAAATGCCTATTGTTGGTAAGTATGCTCGTCGCTTCTCACAATCAGGTTAGTCAAAATAAATTTTTAGAATAAAATAATTTGCTAGCAGAGTAGTTTTGCTAGCAAACTATTTTTATAAGGAGTTAATGTTGAATCGTCCAACTTTTGATCAATTTGTACAAGTAATCAATAAACTACGTAGTCCTGGAGGCTGTCCTTGGGATCGAGAACAAACACATAATAGCCTTAAGCCAATGCTTTTAGAAGAAACTTATGAAGTAATTGAAGCTATTGAAAGCAATAATGACCAGCAATTAAGTGGTGAGTTAGGAGATTTATTATTACAAGTGGTTTTCCATGCTCAAATTGCTAGTGAAGATAACCGTTTTACTATTATGGATGTAATAGAAAAAGTTCATGACAAAATGATTCGCCGTCATCCACATGTTTTTGGAGATGAGGAAGCTAGTACTTCTGCTGAAGTATTACGTAACTGGGAAGCAATTAAAGCAGCAGAAAAACAAGCTGCTGGTGAAAAGCCAAAATCTATGTTAGATAGTGTTTCCCCTTCAATGCCTGGGCTATTAGAAGCTTTTCAAATGACTAGCCGTGTTGCAAGAGTACATTTTGACTGGCCTAGCATAGGAGATTGTTTTGATAAACTTTCTGAAGAGGTTCAAGAATTAAAAGTAGAAATAGAAAAACCTGATAATGAAAAAGCCATTACTGAAGAGGTTGGAGACTTGCTTTTTATGGCTGTTAATATTGCCCGTTTGCTTAATGTTGATCCAGAAAGTGCGCTTAAGAGCGCTAATCGTAAATTCAGACGCCGCTTTGCTCATATTGAAACTTCTTTAGCAACTCAAGGTAAAACCCCTAGCGAAAGTAACCTAGAAGAAATGGAAAGTTATTGGCAAGAAGCAAAAAAACTAGAAAAGTCTGTTTGAGAAAACTAAACATTTTATTAGTTAACTTAGTATATAGAAAAGAAATAACAGGTAAGTGACTATATCTAAAAAGGAGAAAATTTATGCGGTATGAAATGTTACACCCTGGTTCCTCATCTTTACTAAAAATGTACTTAGATAATGGAGAAACAATAAAAGCAGAATCTGGGGCAATGGTAGCAATGAGTCCAACCTTAGATGTAGGGGGTTCAGCAGAAGGCGGTATCTTAAAAGGTTTAGGCCGTATGTTGGCAGGTGAAAAATTCTTTTTCCAAACTATTACAGCTAGCCGCGGCCCTGGAGAAGTTTTACTTGCTCCAGCATCACCAGGAGAAATTTATCCAATAGAATTAAATGGTTCTTACAATTACACATTACAAAAAGATGGTTTTTTTGTTGGTACAAGTGGCATTGAAATTTCTTCACAAATGCAAAATTTAACTAAAGGTCTATTTTCTGGCGAAGGTTTTTTTGTAGTAAAGGCTAGTGGTACTGGACTACTTTTTGTTAGCTCTTTTGGGGCTATTCATGCAATAGATATTCCTCCTGGAGGCGAATTTATCATTGATAACTCTCATTTAGTTGCTTGGCCAGAAACAACTCAATATAAAATTGAAAAAGCTTCTTCTGGTTGGTTTTCATCTATCAAATCTGGTGAAGTATTAATCTGTCGTTTTTATGGCCCAGGCAGAGTCCTAATCCAAACCCGTAACCCACAAGCTTTTGGGCAATGGATTAGAGGGTTTGTTACACCTGGTTCTAGTGGAGGTGGAGCAATTTCTAGTATAACCTCTTTAATTGATTAAAATAATTCTCTTAAAACCAAATAAGCCAGCAAATCAGTTTGCTGGCTTATTTTATTTGTATAAGTCTTTATAAGATTTTAGTACTTAAAGAATATCTTAGTTAAGCGGGCTGCATTCACCATATAAGGGCTGAGATTTTTTTAAGTCATAGCAAAATTCACCAGGGGAACAAGGGTTTTTTCTTTTTGGGTTGTTAACTGTCCAAATACTATTACTAATAGAATCTGTATAAAACCATCTTACCCCTGTCTTAAACATCTTAGCTTTATATTCAGATAAAGGAACAGCATCCATTAAATACTCTAAAATAACTACTTCCTCATTTGCTTGATTGCCATTGCCGTTTCCATTTCCATTTCCATTTCCATTGCTGTTCCCATTTCCACCACTATTTCCGTTTCCGTTGCTGTTCCCATTTCCATTTCCATTACTATTTCCATTACCGTTGCCAGTACTATTTCCATTACCTGTTCCAGTGTGTCCATTACCATTGCCAGTACTGTTTCCATTACCTGTATTATTTCCAGTATTATTTCCAGTATTATTTCCACCTTTAACAGTATCATTACTAGAATAATAACTTTGCCCATTGTTAGTAGAGCTAGCTTTAGCAAAAGAAAAGTCATCTTTACTATAAGAAGAAGGATTTGAAGCTTGTTTAGTAAGGCGACGTTCTACTTTAGTGGGCACCATAGTAAAAGAGTAACCACTCTTAGAAAAAATTGTTTTACCACAACTAAGAGTTTCTACAGCACCAGCTTCTTCACCAATAAAGCCAGCTTTATAAAGCTGTCCAGGGGTAGCAAAAGAATTGTGAATTGAAAAATAAGTATGATTAGCAATAAGGAAAATTTTTAGCTCTGAAATAGCTGCAGCTTCATTTGCAATAGTTTTAGCAGATAATAAATTTACAATGGCAATAGAAGATAAGATAAATATAATAGCCATAACTACTAGTAGCTCTATCAAGGAAAAACCACGTTTATTTATGCGATATACTTTTTTCATAAATTATAAAGACTCATAGTTAGTTATAAGTAAATTTAGTTTTTTAACTTAATAATTTCTCTTTATTTTGTAAAGAAATCATCAATATTCTATAAAAAAATTTTACAAAAGTGAATTTAGCATAAAAACAAATTAAATTTTAATAATTTTTGATAAATACCTATATATTTTTATCAAAAATAACAATTTTGTAAAAATTAACAAATCATAACTAAACCAAAGTTTAACAACACTAGTAAGTATACTTAAAATTAGTTTATAGTTGATCTATAAAAGTACTAGCTGGGACTATAACTAAATAAGTTTTTTGAATTAAGCTTTTAGCGAATACCTATTTCTAAAGTAAAAGCTTGAGATTTGTATTGATCGGTAAATACTAATATTTGAGTATCACCACCTTCTGGTAATTGTCCATCCCAATCTTTAGTAAAATCACTACCTGTTATATCTTTGCCACTAGAGGTATAAACCTGAAAAGCAACAGAATCACTACCTGAAACATGAACAGTCATAGATTGGCCTTTTCTAGCACCAAGCAAATAACGAACATCATTACTACGTACAACTGTAGCTTTAATAACAGAAGTAGTCCGACCTTTTTCAAATTTTACTCGCTGCACTTTCTCATCTGCTTGTACCATAGGAATTACTAATAAGGCTAGTAGTAGAGTGAAGCCATATCTAGCAAAAAACTTAAAGGCTAATAACATATTTGCTCCTTAAACTAATTTGAGCTTAAAAAATAATGTGATTTGTTATTTATTATAATTCTCTAGCAGGTAAACGCGCTTATTTTAGCAGATATTAGTGGTTAGAGTAAAATCTCAATAACTTAATAACTGCAAAAAAAAATATTTTCACCTAGGTAATTTTATCTGATAACAGCATTTTGTAATGAAACTTCTATTAACTATCTGCGTTAAACTGCTTATCTGTGCTATTCTAAAAGCAAATCCTAGTTTTAGGGGGTCTTATGAAAGAAGATCAAAATAATTGGAGTAAACCTTCTGATATTGTTAATAAAGTAATTGGAGGTGATTCCAGTATCAACGCTCTAGTTAATGTACGTAAGTTTTTAGTTGATAATTTAGTACTCAACCAACAAGAAAAAAGAAAATTCGAAAATTCTGAGGAAAAAGAAAATAACAAAAAACCTAAGTAAAATAGAAAGGAGTTGCTAAATTTAGCAACTCCTTTAGCCTGAAATCTTACAAAACTACTCCTATTTAATCTCCTACAGCGAGAACTATAGGTTTACTGCTTAGTCTTTGCCACCAATGCCAAGCACAATCAGCTAAAATAATTAACACACAACTCATCATAATTAAGGTTAAGGCAATATTTAAATTACCCTGAAAATTATGTTTAGGATAAAAAATATCTACAATGCTAAAGTAACCTGCGGTTAAAGTTGTAATAGCAACAAACACCATTGGTAGAACAGTTACCCAAACATATTTAGTTTGACCACTATTAATAATTATAGTAGTACCAACAGCTAAAGCTACTACAGCAAGTAGTTGATTGGCAATTCCAAACATTGGCCAAATTGTACTAACTGAACCAGTATAAATAAAATAAGCCCAACCAATTACCACTAAAGAAGTGGCAATTAAAGAGCCTGGTAACCAGTCTGGGCGCTCAAAGGGTTGATAGACTCGCCCAATAAATTCTTGGACTAAAAACCTAGCTACTCTAGTACCAGTATCAATAGTAGTAAGAATAAATAGAGCTTCAAACATAATTGCAAAATGATACCAATAGGAAAGTAGTCCTTTCATTCCAGGCAAAGAACTAAAAATTTGAGCCATTCCTACAGCTAAGGAAACTGCACCACCTGCACGCCCTTGAAGTTGTTCACCTATTTCTTTTGCTAAGTTTGGCAAGTTTTGCATTTCCATCCCTAGGCTAGCAAATTTTTCTGGTGCAACATTAATAGCAAAATAATCTGCTGGATAAAGGGCTGAGGCTGCAAGTAAGGCTGTAATTCCTACTAAACCTTCCATTAACATGGCTCCATAAGCAATTGGGCGAATATCGCTTTCTTTATTAATCATTTTAGGTGTAGTACCTGATGAAATTAGCGAATGAAAACCAGAAATAGCTCCACAAGCAATGGTGATAAAGACAAAAGGAAATAATTTACCACCAATAATTGGCCCACCTCCATCAATATATTGTGAAAATGCTGGCATTTTTAACTCTGGATTAACAATTAAAATTCCTAATATTAAAAATGCTATTGTGCCAATTTTCATAAAAGAGCTTAAGTAGTCTCTTGGACATAGTAACATCCATACAGGTAAGACAGAGGCAATAAAACCATATAAGGCTATACAAAAAGTTATTTTATTTTTTGAAAGTGTAAAATAAGGGGATAAAGATGAATCTGGAATATATTTACCTAATACAACACAAAGGATTAATAGTATTACACCAATAATTGTAGCTTCAGTAATTTTCCCTCTGCGAAACCTATACATATAAAGACCCATAAATAAGGCTATAGGTATTGTCATTGCAATAGTAAAAGTACCCCAAGAGCTTTCATTTAGTGCATTAACAACTACTAACCCAAGTCCTGCTAAGGCAATAACAATAATAAATAGTATAGCAATGGCACAAACTAAACCTGAGAGTGGGCTAATTTCTGTACGAGCAATTTCTGCAAGAGATTTTCCTCTTCTTCTTACTGAAGCCGTCATAATAACAAAATCATGTACTGCTCCGCCTAAAACTACCCCAATCAAAATCCAAAGCAGTCCAGGTAAAAACCCAAATTGTGCAGCTAAAACAGGCCCAATCAACGGCCCTGCTCCAGTAATTGCAGCAAAATGATGCCCAAATAAAACCCACCGATTTGTAGGAACATAATTTTGCCCATCATCCATTAAATGAGCAGGAGTAGTATTGCTATCATTTAGCATTAATACTTTAGATGCAATAAAAGCACTATAGTAACGGTACCCAAGCGCTAAAATGCAAAGCACTCCTATCATTATAGGAAACGCGTTCATAAAAGCCTCCTGAAAGCTATAAACAAGGTAATTTAACTAAACATCCATATCCTCAACACTGATTTTCAATTTTTTTAGAAACTGTAAATCATCTTGGCTCATTAATTCAGAAAGCTCACGTTCTGCAATTAAGTTTTCGTCTTCTAAGGCTTCTGAATTAGTAGATGGCCGTTTAGCAAAACAAATTGTAGCCTCTACCATTAAAATAGTTTCATAACCTGCCTGACGTAATTTTTCGGTTAATTCTTTTATACGAGGGGCTTCGTTAATTGCTTGATCGATTGCTTGACCCAATTCTTGAGTCAACCGTTTTAGTTTTTCATCCACAAATTTTTCCTTTCTAAGTTGGCCAAAAATTGGTCATAAATGGTTGTAAACTGTATGCTACGTGTATGTCCTAAGTCTTGTCAAACATTTCCAACAAAATTGTTTTATTATTGTTATTGCTTCGGTAAAAATACAGCTTAAACTACTTTATAACTTGCATTTTACTAACCTATTTCCTATAATCTGTCACGGTTTTTGCCATCAATGTTAAACACTAATAAATCTAGAAACTATTCCAAACAGGTATAAGATGTTAGCTAAAGTTTCCCCTAATGAAAGCTCTGAGCCTTGCTCTTTGTGTTATGACACAGGTTGGCAAATTGTTATTGGTGTTGGGGCAAAACCCTGCCCTTGTCGCCGAAAAAACCAATATCAACGCTTACTTAAAAAAGCTAGAATTCCTGATCGTTATGCAAATTGCTCACTAGATAATTATACTCCTCAAGGCCCTCCAGAATTAGATCCTTTTATTTCTCAAGCCAAAGCCTTGATGGATTGTAAAACTTTTATACGAGAATATCCTAATGTAGAATTTGGGTTGCTTCTTGTAGGTGAATGCGGTTTAGGAAAAACTCATTTAGCAGTAGCAACACTAAAAGAAGTTATTAGTAGAACCGATCATTTATGTTTATTCTATGATTTTCGTGATCTATTAAAAGAGATCCAAGAAAGCTATAACCCAACTACTTCTACAAGTGAGCTACAAGTTTTAGCACCTATTTATGAAGCTGAAGTTTTAGTATTAGATGAACTTGGTGCGACTAAACCAACCCCTTGGGTACAAGACACTATGACCCAAATTATTAACCGTCGTTATAATAATAATAAGCTTACTATTTTTACCTCCAATTTTTTAGATACTCCTTCAGCTAATTCTAACTATGGTGAAACCTTGTCTGAACGCTTAGGTGTAAGACTACGCTCTCGCTTATATGAAATGTGTAAAATTGTTCATATAGTAGGCGAGGACTATCGTCGTGACAAAATTCGCCATAACCGTTTTTAGAAAATAAATAATTGGAAAAACTTGTTTCTAAATGCTTTAGCAGATTAGCCAAGATATAGTGCTAACAATTTATTTTCACTTGACTTAAATTTTAGAACTATTCTAATATAAATGGCATGAAACACCAACTTACTTCTCATCGCAAAACAGTTTTTGAAGTAGTAAAAGAAAGTATGGATCATCCAACTGCACGTCAAGTCTTTGATCGTGCAGCACAAAAGGCACCTCGTTTAAGTTTTGCTACTGTTTATAATTCTCTTAAATATCTCTCAGATCATGGTTTAATCAGGCAAGTTTCTTTTGGTGAAGACTCAATTCGATATGATGGCACATTATCACGCCATGATCATTTATTTTGTCGTAATTGCCATCAAGTATCAGATTTAATGGATATCTCAATACCCTCAACTAGTAATTTTTCCTTGCCTTTAGGCTTTAGGGTTGAAGAAATTTCTTTGAAAATTTCAGGTTTATGTAAAAACTGTCAACAGGCTCAGAACTGATCTAGTCTAGTCTGGAATTAAAACAGCAATAGGCAAAAGAAATCTATTTTCTTTTGCCTATTTATAGTTTTAAAAGACTAAAGCTATTTAGTTCTTAATTAACCGCTTATAACCGTCTTCTTTTTCTGCCCATTCAATAATTTCTGAAACTCGCCAAACTGGGAAAGGATGGCTCATAGAACCTGCAATTAGAGTAGTCCAGAATTTATGTAAAAAGTCTTCAGCTCCCTTTTTATCAAAATCTTTTGCTTGAGCAATAAATTCATCTAGATCTAGCTTTGAAGATAATGTGCCTCCAGCTAATTTCATCATAGTACTAGCAACAACTCTTTCATTTTGAGTAACTAGTAAGGCTGCTCTATCACAACTTAATTCTGCTTTTTGTCTCCATGTAACTAAAGCTATCTTTATTGGTAAAGAAAGTAGTTCAGCTAAAGGGGCAAAAGGAGATCCACGTAATATAACATCACTAAGGTAAAATAATAGATCAGCAGCGACTTTATAAAGTAAGTGTTGAGCATGAATATGACCTGCTTCATGTGCTAATACAGCTAGGACTTCCATATCATCTAAACGCTCAAGTAAAGCAGAATAAATTACAATAAAAGGTTTTTCTACCCCACCTGTAAAAGCATTAAACCCCAGTCCACCACCAGCAGTAACAGATATATAAAGCTCTGGTTTTTCGATTCCTAAAGTTGCACAAACTACATCTAGTTTAGCATCTAGATCTGGACATTGGCGTTCATTAACTCGAACAGCATTACCAGTAAATAGCACCCTAGCAGAACTTTCATGAAATATTTCTAATAGTTTTTTTAGGATAGTATCAATGCCTGGGATTTTTTTTAAGGCACTTAAGGCTTGAGAATCAAGTGGATGAATATAGTTATGGGGATCTAAATTTGTCCACTTTTTATGAGGACCATCGCTAAGTGGTAAACGGCAACGTCCGCAACGAATACTAGCATTAGTATTATGTGCTTTTATTTTGTTAAGCCGCCCACAAAATCGGCAGCGCATCCGGTCATTCTCTTCTGGTTCGATAATTGGTAAATCGTCATTTGGTAAATCTTCGTTAGGCTCGCTCATTATGAAAAATATCCTTTCTTAATGCTTAAAATGTCTAATCCCAGTAAAGACCATCGCTAAGTGGTGCTCATCGGCTGCTGCAATTACCTCGTTATCACGAATTGAGCCTCCTGGTTGAATTATTGCGCTGATCCCATATTTCTTGGCTTCATCAATGCTATCTCTAAACGGAAAGAAAGCATCACTTGCCATTACGCCATCAATTAAAGAAAGTTGCGCTTTTGTCGCACCAAAGCGCACAGAGTCAACTCGACTCATTTGCCCTGCTCCAACCCCAACTAATTGCCCTTGATGAGCATATACAATAGCATTTGATTTAACATGTTTACAGATTTTCCAAGCAAAGTCGAGTGCTGCCCATTGTTCTTTGGTTGGTTCTAATTTAGTTACAACTTTAGTATTTTCTCTTAGTACTTGAAAAGTGTCTTTTGTTTGTACTAAATATCCTCCAGAAATATGTTTTATATCTAAAAGATTATTTAATTTCTGTTTATCATTAGTACTAGTATTTTTTACTAGTAAACGTAGGTTCTTTTTAGCCGCAAAAACTTCTTGTGCCTCAGCAAGAAAATCTGGTGCAATAATTGCTTCTACAAACAGGTCTGAAATGGCTTGTGCAGTTTGTTTATCTACAGGTACATTAAATGCAATTATTCCACCAAAAGCAGATACAGGATCTGTTGCTTTAGCAAGTTCAAAAGCTTCTTTAGCATTTTTACCAAAAGCAACTCCACAGGGATTAGTATGTTTAATAATTACACAAGCTGTTTCAGAAAACTCACTTACTAAAGTCCAAGCAGCATCTAAATCTAATAAATTATTATAAGAAAGTTCTTTACCTTGAAGTTGTTTAGCAGTAGCTACACCAGTTTCTATAACTAAAGAATCACTATAAAGTGCTGCCATTTGATGAGGATTTTCCCCATAACGTAATGACTTATTTTGAGTCAAACTCAAAACTAAATGTTTGGGCATTTGGCTTCTAACCATACCACTAAAAGCAATATCTTGTTCATTAGTAATTTGCCCAAAGTAATTTGCAATTGCTAAATCATAAAGTGCAGTATGGGCAAAAGCTTTTGCAGCTAGCTTTTGTTTTGTTGCATTAGTTAACTGGCAATTATTTTCTGTTAGCTCAGATAAAAGTGTTTTGTAATCTTCTGGATCTATAACAACACCTACATCTGTGTGGTTTTTAGCGGCAGCACGTATCATACTTGGGCCACCCACATCAATATTTTCTATTGCTTCACTAAAAGAAACCCCTTCTTTTCTAATAGTCTCACAAAATGGATATAAATTTACTATTACTAAATCTATATAACTAATAGAATGTGCTTTAATAGTGGCTTGATGTTGGTCATCATCGCGCTTAGCAAGTATTCCAGCATGAATTTTAGGGTGTAAGGTTTTAACACGACCATCTAAAATTTCTGGGGAGTTTGTCACTTCAGCAACATCCATTACTTTAAGGCCAGCTTCTTTGAGTGTTTTTGCTGTCCCTCCTGTAGATATTAACTCTATGCCTAAAGCTATTAGCCCTTGTGCTAGTTCAATAATCCCAGATTTATTAGAAACACTTAATAAGGCTCTGGTTATTTTTTTCAACTTTTCCTCCTAAAATTAATATATTTCTATAAAATTTTTTACAAATAACCACTAAAGAATCTAGAAAGATAACATAAGAGAATTTTAGTGACGATGCAAACTAGATAATCTATATATTGGTTATTAGGAATTTACTTGTTATTTTGATTGGTGGATAGTTGATTGGTAGAGGAAAATAAAATTATTAAACTATGGTTTATTATAATTGCTATTAACAATTAAATACCCCAAAAATACATAAGCAAGCTAAATCTTAACTTACAAACTGTTCTCAATTTATTGTTATAAATTATTATAATAAGATAGGATAGACAAAGAGTAGCATGACAGA
>Ga0075163_10003751_pt1 | contig 20400 bp, 16 predicted proteins | sample JI1023141ADNA_FD_71478 | JGI IMG/M metagenome (GOLD analysis project Ga0075163, IMG submission 71478) | Wastewater effluent complex algal communities from Wisconsin, to seasonally profile nutrient transformation and Carbon sequestration -... | ecosystem: Engineered > WWTP > Effluent > Algae... | reverse complement strand
CCAATCGCAGCCGCGCACTTCATCTCAGCCATCGAGAACGCCACCGGCGTGCCCTCTGGCTCTCCCTGCTGATGGCGTCGGCTAGCCGCGGCTAACCCGGGCCCTCGAATTCGCCGCAAAGCACCTGAACTCAAGGCGGCTATTAACGGCGCATCAAAAACTCATCCAAATTCATGACGACATTCGCCACCGCAGTCCAGGCGGCGAGTTCGACGACATCGGCGCCGGCTTCGACAGGTCCCAGCGGCTCCGTGGCCATCTTCGTGGCCGCCGCAGCATCCGCACGATACATCGCGACGCTCTCGGCGTGCAATTGGGTCAATGTGGTCAATTCGGTCGCTGTCGGTTCACGCGCCAGACACAGCTTAAACAGCCGTGAGAGCCGCTCGGGCTGCGTTTTGGCCTCTCGAACAAGCCGCCGCGCCATCGCCTGATGCGTTTCGAGGAAGACGGGATCGTTCAGCGTCACGAAGGCCTGCAGCGGCGTGTTCGTGCGGCTGCGGCGGATCAGGCAGACCTCGCGATTGCCGGCGTCGAAGGTCGTGAAGCTCGCATACGGCGAATTGCGTCGCACTTCGGTGTAAAGGCTGCGTCGATGCCCGTCTTCGCCTTTGCTGACCTCCCAGTCGTTGCTGCGACCAAACGCCGTGCTGAGGCCGAGATTCGGTGTCATCGGCCGCACCGGCACGCCAAACATCTTTTCCGAAAGCAACCCGCTGACCGCGAGCGCTTGATCGCGCAGCAGCTCACCTGTCGGACGAAAACGCGGTCCACGGGCCAGCAGACGATTGTCCGGATCGCGCTCATTCAATTCGGGCGTCGATTTGGAGTTCTGCTGATACGCCTGGCTCGTCAGCATCAGCTTCAGCAGGTGCTTCACATCCCAACCGCTGTCCATCAGCTCCGCGGCGAGCCAGTCGAGCAACTCGGGATGAAATGGCAGATCGCCCTGGCTGCCAAACTCCTCGCTGCTGCGCACGATGCCGGTGCCGAAGATGCTTTCCCACAAACGATTCACCGTCACGCGAGCCGTGAGCGGATTGTCGCGACTCACGAGCCACTTTGCCATCGTGAGGCGATTCTTCGGCTCCGCGCCCGGCAGCGGATGAAATACGGCTGGCGTGCCCTCGCTCACTTCATCGCCGAGCGACTGCCAGTTGCCGCGGAGCTGCACTTTCGTCACGCGACGCTGTTTCGGATCGAGATCGCGCATGATCGGCACCGTCACCGGCTTGATCGCAGCGAGTTCTTTGTTCGCTGCCGCAAGACGCGTGCGCTCGGCGGCGGATTCCTTCGCGATGTTTCGCACATAATAATCCGCCACGACCTGCTGCTGCTCCGGCGAGCGTTTCGGCTGCGCCAGCGCGGCGATGACATTCGCCGGAATCTTCGCCGCCTGCTGCACCCGGGCATCGCCCGTGAAACTCAGGCGGAAGTTGCCGAGCGTGTGCTGCTTGTACTCGCTCTTCTGGTCCAAAATCACGCGCAGCTTCGCCCCTGCGGGCACGACAACGGGCGAGTTCGTCAAAAGCGTGAGCGTGTGCGGTTTTTCAGCCGCGCCACCGACCGCCCAGCCCTTGCTTTTGGCTTCGAGGAACTTCGTGGCCTCAAATCCGCTCTGCGAGTAATCCGCCAGCGCCGTCGTGAAGCTCAGCGGCACCGGCCCGCTCACCGCGAAGGCTTTTTCCTTCTCCGGCGCGGGCGTCGGCTCGCTCTTCCACAGGATCTGACGCTTCTCATCGAGCAGCACCACGCGGAAGCCATCGAGACGCTTGCTCACACCATCGAGCCGGTTCCACACCACCACGCGATCCACCGGCTTCGCGGCCTTCAGATCGACTTCCCACCACGGATCGTTGTCAGCGCCGCTCGTGTGCGACACGCTGCCCTTTTTGTAGTCGCCATCGGTGTTGCCATCGTTGGCACGTTTCGCCGCGGCGTCCTGATACTGGCTGCTGTGACTCGCCACGCCTTTCGGCGCGATGTTTTCCGCGCCGCTGAAAACCTGCACCTCGGCGAGTTGCAGCATCTTTTTGGCACCCGGAAGCTCCACGCGCACAAATCGAGCCTGCGGAGCCACTTTGGCATCCGGCGGCACCACCTCGGCCCTTAGGCTCGTCAGCACAAAATTGCCGAAACCAGCCTGCGGAGCCGTTTCGAGCCTCAACGCGCTCAGTTTGTCGCCCGCGAGTGGCAATTCGACCGTGTAACTCGCCGTGTCCTTGTTCTTCGCGACGATCACGCGGCCATCGTTTTCGATCTTCGCGTCGCTTTCGCTCACTTTCGACGGCTTCGGGCTCTGCCAGCCCAAATCACGCGCAAAACCGCGATCCCACGCCTCCAGGCCCGCGAGCCATTTCGCGTCCGGTTTCGTGAATTTCGACTCCAGCGCCGCGATCTCGGCTTTCAGCGTCTCGCGCTGCTTTTTCAGCTCCGGCGTGTCGAAGCTGTGCAGCGGCACTTCGTCCTTTTTGTCGCTGTCGGCACTTTGATTGAGGAAGGCGTAGAACTGGAAGTATTCATTGATCGTGAGAGGATCGTATTTGTGCGTGTGGCACTGCGCACAGGCCATCGTCGTGCCCATCCACACCGCGAAGGTCGTGTTCACGCGGTCGATGATCGCCGCGTTACGAAACTCCTCATCATCCGTGCCGCCTTCGTTTTGCGTCATCGTGTTCCGATGAAACGCCGTCGCGATGAGCTGGTCGTCCGTCGGATTCGGCAGCAAATCCCCCGCGAGCTGCTCGATGGTGAACTGATCAAACGGCATGTTCGCATTCAGCGCCCGAATCACCCAATCCCGATACGCCCAAATCTCCCGCGGCTGATCACTCGGATAGCCGGACGAGTCCGCGTAGCGTGCGAGATCCAGCCACTGGCGCGCCCAGTGCTCGCCGTAGCTCGGCTTCGCGAGGTAATGCAACACCACGTCGGACAGGTCGGACCTGTCAGACTTGTCGGACGAAAAGCGTGCGAGTTCCTCCAACGTCGGCGGCAGCCCGGTCAAATCGAGCGCCACACGGCGGATCAGCGTCGCGCGGTCTGCCGCAGGCGAAAACGACAGCCCTTCCTTCTCTAGACGAGCTGCCAAGAATTCATCGATGGGGTTCGGCTTGGAACTGCGAACCGAGAACTGCGAACTGGGAACCTTAGGTCGGACAACCTTCTCATAACTCCAATGCTTCCCCCACTTCGCACCCTGCTTGATCCACTCTTTGAGCAGTGCCACCTGCGCCGGTGAGATCGTCTTGTGCTGCTTCGGCGGCGGCATGACCTCATCGGGATCAGTGCTTACGATGCGCTGGATGAGGGCGCTTTTTTCCGGATCACCCGGCACCACGGCGATGACGCCGTCGTTGCTTTTCTTGGCGCTGGTTTCGTCATCGAGACGCAGGCCGGCCTCGCGCTTCTTGTCGTCGGGACCATGGCAGAAGAAGCAGTTCTCCGAGAGAATCGGGCGAATGTCTCTCGAAAAGCTGATGACATGCATTGGCACCTGCCCTGCCGCGAGAAGAGGAAGGGCAAGGAAGGCCAAGGTGGCGGGTAGGGGTCTGAGCGAGCGCAGTGGCATGGGCGGGTGAGAATATGTCGCTACCTGATACGATCTTGCAGCCATGCGATGGATGAAGGTGTCATCACATGGAGAATCCTGACGCAGAGTTATCCCACAAAAAGAATAAACCCCGCCTCCGGCTGGCGGAGGCGGGGTTTGGTAATTGACGCGGAAGCCAGGGGTGGTCCGCAATCTTGCTAGAGTGATGCTTTCAAGGCGGCCGAGGGAGTGAAGCGCACCGTCTTGGACGCCTTGATCTTCATCGACTCACCGGTCTTCGGATTGCGACCCGTGCGCGCCTTGCGCGAGGCGACTTTGAAAGTGCCGAAGCCAATGATCTGCACATTGCTCTTCTTAACACCTTTTGCGATCGCGCCGAGGACGGCGTCCACCGCGTCGCCAGCGGCGCGCTTTGAGGTTTCGCCGCCGAGGTTGGCTTGCACTGCTTCGATAAGTTCTGCTTTGTTCATCAGGGAGGAGGGATTGAGTTATTGGATGTTTGAGTGTGGGAGGTCACTTCTCTCGTTTTTCAGAAAAGAATTGATGCGATTTAATGGCGGTGGAGCGAACATCGTCAAACCAAAAAAGTTCGTTTTTCCCTGTTCAAATTGGAAGATCATGAGTTCCACTGCCCTGAAACAATTCCTGCTCGGCGACCAGTCTCCCACGCTGGAGGACACCACATTCGTGGCCGCTGGAGCGACGGTGATCGGTGCCGTGACCCTCGGTCACGAGTCGAGCGTGTGGTATGGGGCTGTGTTGCGCGGCGACATCAACAGCGTCGTCATTGGCGCGCAAAGCAACGTGCAGGATCTCTCCGTGCTGCACGTCAGCGATGACTTTGCCGCCATCGTCGGCGAGCGCGTGACCATCGGACACCGAGCCATTGTTCACGCATGTACGGTGGGCGATGAAGTGCTCGTTGGGATGGGGGCGATCCTTTTGGACGGAGCTGAGATCGGGCCGCGCTGCATCATCGCCGCCGGGGCTCTGGTCACGAAAGGAATGCAGGTCCCCGAGGGCTCCCTGGTCGTCGGGTCGCCGGGTCGGGTCGTCCGCCAACTCTCGCTGGAGGAACAGCGTGCGAATGCCGCGCTGGCGATGAAGTACGTCGAGGTATCGCGGCGGTATCGTGATCTAGGCTTGAACGCAGCCGCCGAAATCGTGAAACGAACCTCGGGACAGTTGCCAACGATGGGCAATGCCTGAATGTGAGCCACCGCCATGAACAAGGAAGTCATTGAAGTGCAGGTAAGGGCCGTGGTGCCACTGGATGCTAGTTTCGCCGTCTTTCTCGGAAACACGGACAAGACTTTTGTCATCTATGTGGATGAGCCCGTCGGCACGGCCATCTCGATGTTCATGCGCGGAGTGACGAAAGAGCGCCCGCTCACACATGATCTGCTGGCCAATGTGCTCATGGCTTTCGGCGCCCGAATCGATCGGATCGTCATCAACGACCTCTCCGGCAGCGTGTATCGCGCGCGCATCATCGTGGTGGCGGAAAACGAACTCCACGCCAAAAAGCTGATCGAGATCGACGCGCGCGCCAGCGACAGCGTCGCGATGGCCACGCAGTCTGGCGCGCCCATTTTTGTGGCCCGCGCCGTGTGGGAGGCCGTTGATGACATGACCGAGGCGCTCGAAGAAATCGAGAAGCGCGGCAGCTCACTTACCCCAGGTGAGGAGCAAGCCGCTCCGGCTGAGACTGAAGGAGATGAGTTTGAAGAAGATGACGAGGATGAAGACTTCGATCTCGACGACGATGACGACGAGGAAGATTCCGCGCTAGGGCGGTGAAGAGTTCCCAAGCGCTCGCTTACATCGCCGCCAGCAGATGAGCCAACTCCTCGCGCGCCTCGATCTCGCCACCAACGGTCTGCGCGACCTCGGCCTTGATCAGCTCGCGACAGCGTCTCCGCAGCCGGTGAATCGCCACCTTCAGCGCGCCTTCGTTCATTCCTAGTTCGCGCGCGATCTGTGCCTGGGTCGCATCGCCTTCGTCTCCGGTGAGCCACGGCTTCAAGCGCGCGAAGTGCGTAGCCTTCCCCGCCGCGTCAAACTCCGCCGCCAGCCGTCCGATCACCCGCTCCAAAACGGTGAGCGCCCACTGCCGGTCAAATGCCCGGTCAGGCGTAAGCGCCACATCCTCCGGCGGCGCTGATCCCGTTTCTGTGATGCGCACCACCTCCGCACCGCCTCCGCGCTTTTTTGCGCGTGATTGATCAAGCGCATCGGAAACAAAATGCCGCACCGCTCCGAGTAGGTACGAGCGGAAGTGGCCGTGCTCGCGCTCCGGCTTGAGCATTTGGTTCTGCGACAGCCAGCGCGCAAAGAAATCATGCGCCAGGTCACGCGCCGCATTCTCGTCGAAACCACTGCGGGCGATGAACGCGACGACCGGCGCATAGTAAGCGGCACAGAGATCGCTCAGCGCTTGCTTAGCGGCCGTGTCATCGCCGCGCGCCTGCTTCACGAGCGTCCAGCGGGTGGTGTGGAATTCAGCGGACATTCACTTTGCGCGCCACTTGCTGGTTCATGTAGTCAATGTAGCCGCTGCTGCACGCTGAGCGTAGCCCCACGGTTGCCACCCAACCGCGATCTTCCGTGAGGGTTATGACTCCGCCGGCATCATCGCCACCTTTGACGAGTAGCACATCGACCTCACGCGCTGGCGTGATCATGTGTTTTCTCAGCAGGCTGTCTTGCAGTTCATTCATCTTCTCCGCGTGGGCGTTCACGCACTTGCCGCTGGCATCAAACATCGAGGCATCCAGTTTGAAGCGGAACTTCATCATCTGCCGACCGAAGACTTCAGGCGGCACCGTCGCCAGCGTCTGGCCGAGAAATGCTCGCAGTTCGTCCGGCGTGTGCGCCGGGTAACCCGAGATCGGCCCAGCGTAGCCGATCCAGTAGCGGCCATCGTAGAATGACTTCGCGTCGCGCTGCCAGTTCTCGTCGATGATTTTTCTTTGTGTGGGATCAGCCAGAATCCAAGGCCCATCTTTCGGCACCTTCACGGCCACGACCACATGGCCGGACCAGTGATGCTCAAGGGCACGAAACGAAATCTCAGCACCATCGACCATCAGCAGCTCCAGTCCGGTCGGCTCCATCAGATGCATGAATGCGAGCGCGTGGTCGCCACAGCCACAGCTCAGACCACTGTCGAAAACCTCGCGTCCCGTGCGGCGGCGCAGGAAGTCATCGCCCGGACTCAGCTCCGGCACACCGCCGACCGGCAACTCGTAGCGCTGGCCTTGCTCCATGTTCTTGAGTTTCGCCACAGCATCGAATGCCGTCTGGATCTGGGCGACCACGCCCGCTTTGTCGCTGGCGGGTTGCGTGATGGCAGGTCTCGGAATGGCAACCGGAGTGCTGCTCACACTCTTTGGCTTCGCGGCACTGGATTGAGCGGCCGGCCCGACCCAAATTTCACCAAACGCGCCGCTCCGGTCTTTTGGATAGAACCGCACATGCAGTCTCCCGTCATAGTTGATGGCGCAACGCAACTCGAACACCCCGCTACCCTTGGTAATCATCCGCGTTTGTTCCGGCAGGGTCTTGCTCCTTCCGCCATTGGCTTTGTGGCCCAGATAGAGCGCGAGCATTGCCTCATTCGTGCTTTGCAAAACGAAACGGCCTTTTACCACGACGATGTCGCCCCTTCCGAGTGCGGGAGATGTGGCCTCCACCGACTCGATGGTGATGGAGTCTCCGGGTGCAAATCGCTGCTCGCCCACGGCGAACTCAATGGGCTTCACCACGGCGCTGAGCAGTCGCTCGGAGGTATTCTCGGCATCGCTGACAGCAGGGGCATCTTCGTCTCGCTTGGCCATTTCCGCGAGCGTCTGACGAAGCAGCATCACATCAGGGTGAGTCGGCCCGAGCTTGGCCGAGCGCTCGGCGAGCTGCGCCTGAAGCTGCTCACGCAAACTTCCGGCAACCGGTGGAGTCTTCGCCTGCTCGGTCGCTTGACCTTGCTGCGCCGGCGCACGCCAATAGACGCTCACCACTTTGCCGATCACATCCTTGAGCGGCAGTTCTTCCTCCGGCCATTGATTTCGCTGCAACACGATTTTCTCACCGCTCACTCGCACCACGCGGCTCACCCACACTTGCTCGCCGTGCTTGTGCGCGATGATGTCGTTCGGAACGTAGCGGTTTGCGAGCTTCCAGACGAGCACACGGCTGCCAGCGGGCAGCTCTGGCTCCAGCGATTTGACAGGGATGATAAACGCCTGGATCACCCACGCCCGAAGCGGGATCACGATGATCACGGCGATGGCAATCGTCATCGCCACCTTGTGCCAGCGCGAGCGCGCCGATATCGGATCCCCGCCCGCGCGGCTGCGGTGCCACCATTCAATCACGGCGGCGACGCCCATGAAGGTGAAAAACACCATCAGAATACGCAGCGGCTCGAGTCCTGGCACGAAGCCGAGGAAACTCATGAATCCGATGAAGGAGAGCTTCAGCAGCCGCTGGCCCCACTTCGTGTGATAGCCCATCGCGTGGTAGAGCCGCTGCTGGGGATCATCGAGCTCCGACGATTTCTGCGCTAGACTTTGCACCCGCGTCTTCATTTCAGAGGCCGTCTGCCAGCGCATCTCAGGCTTCTCGTTCAGCGCACGCAGCACGATCTCATCCAGCCGCACATCGATCTGCACCCGCTGCGATGGCGGCGTCAGCTTGCCGCTTGGCGCTTCACCCGTGAGCAATTCATAGAGCACCACGCCCAGCGAGTAGATGTCCGCGCGATGGTCCACGCGCCGCGGGTCAGTCTGCTGCTCCGGGGCCATGTAGCGGGGCGTGCCAACTGGCTGCGATGCCGCCGCTCCGGCCTGATCCTCACCACCGGGGACGGGCGAGTCAGCAGCGCCCAAAATCTTCGCGATGCCGAAGTCGGCGATCTTCACGCGCCCGTCCTTGTCCAGCAGCAGGTTCTCCGGCTTGATGTCGCGATGCACGATGCCGTGGTCGTGCGCGTATTGGAGCGCCTCGCAGACCGGCGGCACGATCGCCAGCGCCTGCTCCGGCGTGAAACGGCCCGCGCTCATTGCCTGACGCAGATTCACGCCATCGACGAACTCCATGAGTAGGAAGTACAAGGGGAGCGGGTTGTCGATCGTGGATGGTTGATGGCTTGAAGCGGTGACGTGTCCGAAATTATGCACCGTCACGATGTTCGGATGATTCAGAGCCGCGAGAGCCTGAGCCTCCTTTTCAAACCGCGCCGCGAACTGCGGATCATCCACCCTCTCAGGCGCGAGCAGCTTCAGCGCGACGAGGCGGTTCAGCGATTTCTGGCGCGCTTTGTAAACCACACCCATTCCGCCACGGCCGATCTGCTCCAGCACCTCGAGTTCGGGAAATGCAGCCGTGATCTGGTCGAGCGACAGAACCGGTGCCGCCGCAGTCGGCAGCGTAGCATCCTCGGGAAGGAAAACGGCGCGGGCCATGAGGCACTTCGGGCAAAGACCGGCGACAGCCTCTGGCGCGAGCGCTGATCCGCAACGAGGGCAGTGTGGAGGTGGGTTTGTATTCATGTCATCCTGCCAAGAGGATTCTGCACCCCGCAGGTTACATTGTTTTTTCCCAGAAGGTCCAGCCTGCAAAGCCCTGCATCGTCGAGACGAGCTTGCGGGAGTTCAAATCAGCCCCTTGCGCACGAGCGACTCTTCCATCGCCTTTTCCACCAGCAGCACAGCGAGATGCTGCGTGGCCTCGTCGAGCTGCTGGTTGGCGGTCTTCAAGGCTTTCACGTCATGGGCTTCGGCGGTGAGAAGTGCCTTCACCTGCCCGGCGCAAGTCGTGATGCTGGCGAGGTCGCTGGCAGAAATCTCATCACCCAACACCGCCAGAGCTTGCTCGACGGCGGGGAGTAGCTCCTCCGCCTTCAGCCGTGCCTCAGTCCAGATGCGCTCGTTCATGTCTTCAAACGCATGCTCCACGCTCTCGGAGATCATCTGCTCGACACGCTCGTCGTCAACATCGACGGCCGTGTTCTGAATCTCGAGCACGAGATCCCGGTTCGTCGCCGTGTCACGCGCCAGTACCTGAAGGATGCCGTTTGCATCGATGGCAAACTGCACGCCAACGCGCGCGCTGCCTTTGGGTCCGGGAGGGAACGGCACATCGATGCTGCCGAGCTCCCAGTTGTCTTTCGCCAACTCGCGCTCGCCTTGCAGCACACGGATGAGCATGTCGGCTTGATTGGCGACGGCATTGGTGAACATCTCGCCGGCCTTGCACGGGATGGTGGTGTTGCGAGGGATGATGATGTTCATCAATCCGCCGAACGTCTCGATGCCAAGCGAGAGCGGCGTGACATCGAGCAGAAGCACGTTGCGGAGCGAGCCGGACAGGATGCCCGCCTGAATCACCGCACCCATTGCGACGGCCTCGTCGGGATTCTGCGACACATTCGGCTCGCGGCCAAAAATCTCCGCCGCCTGCCGTCGCACGAGTGGCATCCGCGTGCTGCCGCCAACGAGAATCACCTCCGCCAGATCAGCGCTCGTGAGTCGTGCGTCACTCAGAGCGCGCAGGCAGTGGATGCGCGTGCGCTCCACCCAAGGCAGCGCGAGTTTCTCCAGCTCGGCGCGAGTGAGCGTGACGTGAAGGCTGTGCTTCTCCCAGACAAACGGCAGTTCGATCACGGTCGAGTCCTCGGTCGAGAGCCGCTTCTTGGCCGCCTCGGCCGCCTCGATCAGGCGCACTTGGACGGCGGACGGCAGCGCGTCGTAGCCAGGCGCACCGGCAAAGTCCGCGCGCCGCCACAAGAGCGCGGCCAGAATCCGATCCACGTCATCGCCGCCGAGCTGCGTGTCGCCCGCCGTCGCGAGCACCTGGAAGACGCCGTCGCGCATTTCGAGGATCGAGATGTCGAATGTGCCGCCACCGAGATCATAGACGGCGATCTTCCCCTGCTCCCCAAGCTTGTCGAGACCGTAGGCGAGTGCGGCAGCCGTGGGCTCGCTCACGATCCGCTCCACAGTCAGTCCCGCCAGTTCACCGGCCTTCTTGGTGGCCGAGCGCTGCGCGTCGTTGAAATAGGCAGGCACGGTGATCACAGCCCGCGAGACCGGTTGTTCCAGCGCTCGCTCCGCGATCTCGCGCAGTCGTTTCAAAATCTCCGCCGACACCTCGACAGGCGATACTCCGAGCGTCCGCAGGTCATACGGCGGCCGCCAGTCTCCCTCCCCCTGCCTGCGCCCGAGCAACCGCTTCACCGACGTAACCGTCCGAGCCGGATCGAGCGCCCGCGCGCGAAGCGCGGCACGACCGACTCGAATCGAGCCATCGGTGGCAAAGCACACCGCCGAAGGCGTGATCCGCTGCCCCTCTTCATCCGCGAGCAGGATGGGAAACCCGCTGTCCACCACGCCGACGAGCGAATTGGTGGTGCCGAGATCAATGCCGAGAATGAGGGACATGAGATGGAGGATGAATACGTCTCCCCATGCCGATGGATGCGGCCGGATTCAACCAATCAATGACTCCGGGTGCGTCGCGACAGACTCGCAACGGGATCACTCGATCACTTGGGTTGATGCATCGCGATGCAGTGCAGCGCGCCACCTTCCATGATCAGGTCTTTGCAGGCGACGGAGATGATCTCGCGACCGGGGAAGCACTCGGCGATCTTGTCCTCGGCAGCCGGATCCTTCTTCTTGTGACCAAACATCGGCACGAGGACGGCGTTGTTCACGATGAGGAAGTTCGCGTAACTCGCGGGCAAGCGGCTGAGGCGCCAGTCCTTTACTTCGATGGCCTGAGGCATCTCGATCTCGATGACCTCGACACGCTCCCCGCTCGTGGTACGAAGGTCGTTGAGACGCTCGCGGTTTTCCTTGAGCACCTTGAAGTTTGGATCGGTCTCCTTGGTCTCGATCATGCAGATCACGGCATCCTCGCGGACGAAGCGCACCATGTCGTCGATGTGCCCATCGGTGTCGTCACCAGCGATGCCGTTCTTGAGCCAGAAGACGGTCTCGACTCCGAGCATGGCTTTGAGTTCCTTTTCCACGTCGGCCTTGGACATTCCAGCGTTGCGATTTTTGTTCAGCAACACCGCTTCGGTGGTGATCAGCACGCCTTTGCCGTTGCTCTCGATGGCACCGCCCTCAAGGATCATTTTCGAGCTGAAGCGGTCCATCTTCAGAGCGGCAGCAGCCTTCTCGGGAATGCCATTGTCGAGATCGAAGGGCGGGAACTTGCCACCCCAGGCGTTGAACTCCCAGTCGGTGATGGCGACCTTGCCGCTTTCCTTGTGCTTGATGAAGATCGGCCCGTGATCGCGGCACCATACGTCGTTGGTGGCGTTCTCGTAAATGTCCACCTGACTGAGGTCGCCCTCGTTGTCGGCGATGGAGAGGCGGATGTTCATGTGCGCGAGCATCGGCGCATTGATGCGCACACGCTCGTAGCGCGAAACGCTGGCAGCGATCTCGCCAAATTTGTCCTGTAGTTTCGAGTATGTCTTGGGGCACGACTCTTTGTTGGTCGGCCATGAAAGCCAGATTGCCTCCTGGGGCTCAAACTCTGCGGGAAGGCGGTAATTTTGGGGGTAACCTTTACTCATCAAGGTAGCGTTTGGCGAGGGGAGCGTATGTGTCAATGCGTCGATCACGGAAAAACGGCCAGATGCGACGAAATTCCTCCACAAGACCGAGATCGCACTCAGTTATGACGATTTCCTCCTTGTCCACTGACGCCTTGGCCGTGATCTCGCCATACGGATTGGCGACAAACGTCTGACCCCAGAACTCGGTGTCCTCCTCGATGCCAGCACGATTCACGGCGGCGAGGTAGCAGCCATTCGCCACCGCATGACCGCGCTGCACGGTTTCCCACGCACAATGCTGCGCCTTGCCGAGCTGTTTCTTCTCGCTCTTGAGCCAGCCGATGGCCGTCGGGTAGAACAAGATCTCCGCGCCACCGAGAGCCGCGAGGCGAGCGGCCTCCGGATACCATTGGTCCCAGCAAATGAGCACGCCGATGCGTCCGAACTTGGTGTCCCAGACTCGGTAGCCGAGGTCGCCTGGCGTGAAGTAGAATTTTTCATTGAACCCCGGATCCTCGGGGATGTGCATCTTGCGATACTTGCCGAGATATTTGCCGTCGGCGTCGATGACGGCTGCTGTGTTGTGATACAAGCCGGGCCCACGCTTCTCAAAGAGCGAGGCGATGATGACGACTCCCAACTTCTTCGCCAGCTTGCAAAGCGTGTCAGTCGTCTTGCCAGGGATCGACTCGGCGAGATCGAACAGGGCGGTGTCCTCCCGCTTGCAAAAATAAGGCGTGAGGAACAATTCCTGGAGACACACGATCTGCGCGCCACGGGACGCCGCTTCGCGGATGAGTTCGAGATGACGCGCGAGGCTCTTCTTCTTCGTCGAATAGCCCAGGCTCTGCACGAGGCCGAGTGTGATTTTTGCCATGCCGACGAATAGGGGTGATGGCAGAGGTGGCAAGACGAAAGACACGCCCAAGCGCGGCTGCCTTACCTGCCCGTCCCGCGCTTCTTCCGGGACGGCTGATCATCCCACGGAAAGTCGGCGGTTTCTTCCGGCAGGAGAAATCCTTCGGGACCGCGCTGGGAGTTGAGATGGTCCTGGAGAATGACGACGGCCGCGAGTTGATCGACGAGTTCGTTGCGCTCGCGCTTGCCGGTGATGCCAGCGCGGGAGAGGGATGCCTCGGCTTCGACGGACGACAATCGTTCATCGACGAACTCGATCGGAATCTCGTGCCGCAGCGCCTTGCTGAGACTGGCGGCAAACTTCTCCACACGCTTCGCCGCGTCACCTTTGTCTCCGCTCATGTGCAATGGCATGCCGACGACGATCTTGCCGATTTGCTTGTCACGCACGATGCGGGCGATCTCGCGTTCGGGCTCGTTCTGCGCTTCCAGCGTCCTCAGTGGGCTGGCCACGAGTTCCAGTTCATCGCTGATCGCGAGCCCGATACGGACCGTGCCGTGGTCGATGCCGAGAATCCGAGGCATTCAACGCAGCTCTTTGGGCAGGCCATCAACGAGCTTCTTGATGCTCTCAGCCTCGGCACGGCTGGCGACGAGCAACCCGTCCTTTGCGGCAACGACGATCAAGTCCTGCACGCCGAGCAGCGCGACGTGCTGGCCAGTCTGGGTAAAGACGATGTTGTTCGCCGCGTCATGGTGCGACAGCGCGCAATTGAACTGATTGCCATCGTCATCCTTGGTCAGATAGCGACCGACGGATGTCCAGTTCCCCACGTCATCCCAGTCGAAGGTGGCCTCGATGTTCAGCACGCGCGAGGCGCGCTCCATGAGCGCGTAGTCGATGGAGAGTTTCGGCAGCTTGCCGAACTGCTTTTTCACGGTGGTGGCGAAATCCTTCGAGGTGCGCACTTCGGAAACAAAATCCGCGAGCGCCGGACAGTGGCGCGTGAGCTCGCTGAAGATCGCGGGCAGCGTCCAGATGAACATGCCGGCGTTCCACGAGAAATTGCCCTGCGAGATGAAATGCTCGGCAAGATCCGGGTTCGGCTTTTCACGGAAGCGCGCCACTTCATAGACCGTCGCATCCTTGATGCTGCTGATCGGGACTCGCTTTCCCCGCTCGACATAGCCGTAGCTCGGGCACGGCCAAGTGGGCTTGATGCCAATGGTCACAAGCGCGCCACCGCTCTCCGCAGCCTTCATTGAATTTGTCAGCACACGCTGAAACTCCGCCTTGTTCTGGATCAGGTGATCCGCAGGCAGCACCATCATGGTGGCGGACGGAGCGCGCGCGGCGATCCATCCGACGCCAAGGGCGATCGCTGGCGCAGTGTCTCGTTTCTCCGGCTCGGCGATGATGTTCTCCTTCGGGAGGTCCGGCAGAAGTTTGCGCACGGCAGCCTCCTGCTGGGTGTTGGTCAGCACGAGGATGTTCTCTTTCGGCAGCAGGCCGTCGAGGCGTTCGACGGTCAGTTCGAGCAGAGTCTTTTCACCGAAGAGTTTCAGCAATTGCTTCGGCAGCGCGTCCCGGCTGACGGGCCAGAAACGCTGGCCGCTGCCTCCGGCAAGGATCAAGGCGTATCGGGGGTGGGTGGGATCACTCTTCATAAATCTCGCGTGCTGCCGCTAGTTCACGCTTATCCGAAAGAGGGCGGGCCGCAAATTCCACTTTAGACATTCTCTTGCGCACCTATAATGCGGCCATGCAAGAGTCATCCGTCGAGAGCCGCTACGAGACATACGCCACCATCATCGCGCCAGCCACAGCAGGCTGCGCGCTCGGTCTTTTGTTTGGCCGTGGAATGGGGCGCAAAGGATCGAACATCGCAGCCCTCGCGCTCCTTGCCGCAGGTGCGGCCATCGCGGCACCCGTGATCGCCGATCTGATCCAAAAAGCCGCGAATCGCCCGAGCAGTCGGCGTGGGAGCCGCAAGCGCCTTGAAGGCATCCGCAACAGCGCGCTGCCGCACGACGAGATCGACGAGTTCTTCGCGCTCGAAGAGCCAGTGGAGCTTCCGGTCCTCTGACTGGTGGGCTCGCCGTGAGTTTAGCGGCGCTGTTCGGCGTCCAAAATGGCCCGATAGCGGTCCACATTGCGCTCGGTCACCTGCTCGAACCGGAAACGCTCGTCATAGCTGCCGTCGCCATGCTTTGAGCAGCAAGTCCGGCAAGCGGAGTACCGACGAAACTTCCGCACCCGCCGCACAACAAGTCCGCAAGAGACACAGACATAGAGGAAGTTTCTTTTCACCTCATTGCGGGGCAGCGGCAGATGATGATGCGCGCGCTCGTCGGGAATGCCAATGTCACTGCACGCGCGCCGCCACTCGGCACCGTGCGCGTCGATCTTCGTGTGACCGGCTCGTTGAAAAGCGATCAAGTGAGCCAACTCGTGCTTCAACGTCCGCTCCACCTGCCCATCAAAATCGCGCAACTTGGGATTCAGTTCGATGCGCCACGCGGGATACGAGGCAAAACCCGCGCTGCTTCGCAAGCGACTGTTCCACACCACATGGAGTTTTTGCTTCATCGCGGTCATTCCGAGCGGGCCGAGCATCTGGTGGCAGATCGCTTCGAGAGAGGCATCACGACGTCCCGTGGCATCGCCTTGATGAGGCTTTGCAGACGGTGCCTCGACCGGTGGCTCCGTCGCCAATTGCGCAATGCGGCGAAAGGGCCGTCCAGACTTGGTGCCCTTCGCAAAGTCGAACACGAGTTGTTTGATCTCCCTCAGCATCGCTCAACCTGAGTTCTTCGTTTTTGATGAGCTTTTCTTGTCGCGGATGCGGTGCTCCTGGTCACCGAGCGCGTAAAGCTTGTCTGGCGGAACGCTTTCCATGATGAAGACATTCGCGCCAATGGTGCTGTTCCGTCCGATGATCGTGTCACCGCCGACGATGGTGGCACCGGCGTAGATTGTCACATTATCCTCGATGGTCGGATGCCGCTTCGTGCCTTTGAGCTGCTGTCCGGCCGCCAGCGAGCGCGCCACGAGGCCCACGCCTTGGTAAAGCTTCACGCGCTCGCCAATCTCGCACGTCTCCCCAATCACGACGCCTGTGCCGTGGTCGATGAAGAAATACGGCCCGATCTTTGCGCCCGGGTGGATGTCGATGCCCGTCCGGCCATGCGCCCACTCCGTCATCATGCGTGGTATGAGCGGCACGCCTTCCGCATATAAAATGTGCGCGATCCGCTGCGTGGCGATGGCCTCCAGGCCAGGATACGCGAGGATGACCTCCTCAAAGCTCTGCGCCGCCGGATCGCCCTCGAACGCCGCCTCCAAGTCGGTGCGCAACACAGCGCGCACCGTCGGCAACCGACTTAGAAAGCGGCAGACCAGCGAGTTCGCCGCCTCACGATTGTCGCCATTGCCATTCTTCAATCGCAGGCTGCGCCGCACCTCGCCGGTCAATCGCTCGCGGATGCTGGCGATGAGTTCGTTCGTCAGCAGCTCGATCTCATCGGACGAAACGGCCTCGTCGGAGAAAAAGCCAGGGAACAGCAGTTGCAGCAAATCCTCGCACAACGACGCGATGGCGCGCTTCGACGGCAGATTGCCACAATCGACGTGGTTGATCCCGCCGACCTCGCGGTAGGATGTCATGAGGTTCTGAACGATCTCTTCCTGGCGGCAGTCCATGTGGGCGCAAAGCTAGGCGTGAGCACGCCGAGCTTCAACCAAGGAACTTCCCCGGATTCAAAATCCCGTTCGGGTCCAGTGCAGCTTTGATTTGCTTGTGAACAACCCGCGCCGATTCAGAGACGGCATCATCCCACCAACGTTTCTTGGCGATGCCAATGCCGTGCTCGCCGGTGACGACGCCGTTCCAGTCGAGCACTTGATGAAAAAGCTTGTCGAGCGCCACCTCGGCGCGCTCGCGGATCTCGGGATCGTCCATGTTCGGCACCATGATGTTCACATGGATGTTCCCATCGCCCGCGTGGCCAAAGCAGGCGACCGGGAATCCGGAGTCAGCTTGCAGACGCTCGGCGAAATCAACGAGATCGACCAACCGGCTGCGCGGCACGACGATGTCTTCGTTCAGCTTGATGAGTCCTGTGTTGCGCAGGCTGTAACTAAATTCCCGGCGCAGTTTCCAGAAGCGCTCACAGGCATCGGCACCCACCGCGCGCTCAAGGCAGACGCAGCCGAGGCGGTCCACGATCGCGGCGATTTGGGCGATCTCACCATCGACGGAGTCCGACTGGCCATCGATCTCGACAAGCAAATGCGCCTCGCCCTCCGGTGTGACGCTGTCGCCGAGATACTCGCGCGCAGCACGGAGCGTGAACTTGTCGGCGATCTCGAGAGCAGATGGGAGGAAGCCGGAGCCTAGAATCTTTTGCACCGCGTTGGCAGCCTCCGCAAAGGACGCGAAACCGGCAGAGATCATCGCGCGCATCGGCGGATGCGGGATGATGCGCAGCGTGGCCTCCGTGACGACACCGAGCATTCCCTCGGAGCCGACCATCAGGCCGAGAAGATCAAAGCCGGTCTTGTTCTTGTGACAGCGGCCGCCCGTGCGCACAATCGAGCCGTCGGCCATCACGACCTCCAAGCCGAGCACATACTGCCGCGTCACGCCATACTTCAGGCAGCGTGGTCCGCCTGCGTTCGTGGCGATGTTGCCGCCGAGGCTGCACTCGTTCAGGCTGGCTGGATCAGGCGGATAAAACCAGCCAAGCTCGCGCGCCTCCTGCTGCAGGACACCTGTAATGACACCCGGCTCGACCACGGCCACGCCATCCTGCGTGTTGATCTCTTTGATTCGGTTCATCCGCGCGAGCGACAGCGCGATGCCGCCCTTCAGCGGCACGCAACCGCCGACGTAGCCGACGCCCGAGCCACGCGGCGTGACAGGGATCTTGTTTTCGTTGGCGTAGCGCAGCAGTCTCGAGACCTGCTCGGTCGTCTCCGGCAGCACGACGACATCCGGCGGATTGGAGGCGAACCATTTGTCCGTGCTGTGGGTCGCAAGGTCTTCCGCTGTTGTGGAGACGACCTTGTCTCCGAGCAACGCGATCAATTCATCGGCCAGATTTTGCATCACGAAAATTGGGCGGAGGGCTGAGAAACTGCAATTGCGGCGACTCTGCGGATTCAGGCATTGGTTTGGCCAGACTTGCGCTGATGCACATGGACGGCGGCGTAGATCGCGGAGCCGACAACCACGGTCAGAAGGCTCCAGGCCGTCTCCATCGGACGCGCGCGCACTTGGAAAATGAGCATCCAGAGCGACACGGCCAGGAAGATGATGGGCGGCAGCGGATAGAGCGGCACCTTGAATGGACGCTCGGCCTGTGGCGCACGCCAGCGCATGATCGTCACGGCGAGCACCGCCAGCATCGAGCAGAGGATGAGCTGGCTCATGAGGTAATTGATCACCTGATCGAACGTGCCCGAGAACAGCATGACCAGTGACATGATCGTCTGTAGCACGAGCGCTACTGCCGGAGCACCGTGGCGATTCAGGCTCGCGAGGAAACCGAGGCTGGCAAAGTCCTGACCGATACGCTGATTCACCCGTGACCCTGCCCAGGTGAAGCCCGCGACGGTGGAGATGATGCCGAACGCAATCAACCCGCCCATGAACCTGCCGCCCGTCTCGCCAAAGATTGCCTTTGCCGCGATGATGCCCGCCTCCACCTGGCCCTTCATTGCGTCCCAAGGCGTACACCAGAGGAAGACGGCGTTCAGCACGATGTAGAGCGCCATCACAATGAGGATGCCGAGGCAAAACGCGAGGGGCACATTTCGCTGCGGGTCCTTCACCTCGCTCGCCACGTACGCCGCGCCGTTCCACCCGAGGTAGGCGAACATCACATAGACCAGCGATGTGGCGAAGTCGGGGCTCATGATCAGAGCAAGATCGCCGGCCTTTGGCGCGAACGATGCATTCCCACCCTTGTTGGCGAACACAGCGCCGACGAGGAACGCGAGAATGAGACCGACCTTGAGCACGGTCGTCGCCGTCAGGAAACCGCCGATGAACCGCAGGCTGCCGAAGTGGATCACCGCGATCACGATGATCAGCGTGGCAGCCATGATGTTCTGCGGCAGGAAATCCAGTCCGAGCGTGTGCGCGTATTTGCCAAAAGCCATTGCTACCGCTGCTATGGGCGCGGCAAATCCAGCCGTGATCGAAATCCACCCAGCGATGAATCCGGCCATCGGATGGTAGGCCTCACGCAAAATGTGATATTCACCGCCTGACTTCGGCATCATCGCAACAAGCTCGGCAAAGCACAGTGCACCGCAGAGCGAGACGATGCCACCGACGACCCAAAGCATCAGGATGGCGAAACCGGACGGTAGCCCGAGCAATTGAAAGCCGACCGACGTGAAGACGCCGACGCCGATCATGCTGGTGATCACGAGCGATACCGCTGAAGGCAGGGAGATGGTTTTCTGGGACATGCGTGCGCCAGATGTAGCGTGTCCGACGGCAGGCGAAAAGGAGAATCAACAGGCGGCAGGAGTCCCGACCGAGGTCGTCAGCGCCGCCACTGATACATCCAGCGCTCAGAGATGGCGCGTGTGTCCTGTTTCAACTCACACGAGAGTTCCAGCAGGTTGGTTTTCTCGGGGATGTCGAGCTTAAAGAAAGCGCGCCAGCCACCGGTTTCGGAGTTGGGCATGACTCGCTTGTCGAGCACTTTGGCCTCGCCGCCGGAGATGGTGACGTCGATGGCGGGGATCCAATCTTTTGGCGGAGGCGGGGTGATATTGCCTTTGGCAAAGTCGATGACGTACAGATGGTCATCCGACTTCATCGCAAGGCCGCGTCGGGTGGCGACGACGCGCGCGAGCGTGCCGGGGAAGTGCTCTTCGAGCCACGAGAGGCGATACTCGAAGTGAAGTGGCTCGGCGGGGCTGGTGGGAATCTTTTCGGGCTGGAAGAAGGTGACGACGTTGTCCCATGTCTCTTCTCCGGTAGGGATCTCGACAAGGGTGACGGAGCCTTTGTCAAAGCCACGGATGGGCTCGATCCACACGGCAGGGCGGCGGTGATACATGGCTTCGAGGTCCTCAAAGTTTTTGAAATCGCGGTCGCGCTCGGCAAGGCCAAAGCCCCTCAATTTCTCGGCCTTCATGATGCTCAGGCGGAGATCCTTGCTGACATCGAGCGGACGCCAGATGGAGGGGCCGTCGTCGATCTCCATCTGGAGGCCGTCGGAGTCATGCACCTCGGGGCGGAAGTCGAGCGGCTTCGGATGGGTGTTCTCGCCATACCAGAACATACTGGAGAAGGGCGCGATGCCGAGCATTTTGACGGGCTTGCGCAGGTAGAGCGTGCCTTTGACAAACATCTCGGTGGTCTTGCCGGGCATGGCCTCAAACTGGTAAGCGCCGGTG
>Ga0075163_10003750_pt1 | contig 20400 bp, 20 predicted proteins | sample JI1023141ADNA_FD_71478 | JGI IMG/M metagenome (GOLD analysis project Ga0075163, IMG submission 71478) | Wastewater effluent complex algal communities from Wisconsin, to seasonally profile nutrient transformation and Carbon sequestration -... | ecosystem: Engineered > WWTP > Effluent > Algae... | reverse complement strand
GCATTGCCGGGATTGGGAAATCCGGCTGCCGCCGCCCTGATCGCCGCGGCTGGCGGGTCGGTACGAGCCAAATACGGGTGGACCGACGTGTCCAGGTTCGCCGCACTCGGAATCCCGGCGGTGAACTACGGTCCTGGCGATCCGAACCTCGCGCACCGTCGGGACGAGAGCGTCGAGATCGCAGCGATCACGAAAACCGCCGAGACTCTCCGCGACTATTTGACGATGCGCTGAGCCTGCGCGGCGATGTCGACCGCCGCCCCCGCGAATCCGGCGGCGCCGAGACGTTCGGCGATCGCAGTCAGGCCGGCGGCATCTCCGGCGGTGAGTGCGATCGCGTGATCCAGTGCCATCCTCGAGAATTCGCAGTCCATCGTTGCGCACAAATCGGTGAGGCTCTCTACCGCCCGCGTATCGCCGAGACGGGCCGCCTCGTGCCAGGCGAACACCGCGATCGCTGCCTGCCCGGTCCGCTCTGCCATTCGTGCCGCGTCCCGGGCGGCGGTGATAGCGCCGTGCGGATCCCCGATGGTGGCCAGACGCCACGCTCGAGCGATGCCGAGTTCGGGGGCGAATAGCGCGGATTTGGTGCCGTGCCGGGATTCGGCCCGGCTGAGCGCCTTGGCCGCGTCGGCGATGAGGCCCTGGTGGGCGAATGCTGTCGCGAGGTACATCAGCGACAGCGGACCCCACGAGTAACCGGTTCGCTCCAAGGTCACCGAAGCCGGGCCGAGAATTTCGGCAGCCTCGGCCGGTTGACCGCGTGCAATGAGTACCTGCGCCAACAGAACCTCGCCGATGGCCCGGCCCGGTTGGGCCATTTCAGCGAAATCTGTGAAGCCGCGCGCCGTCTCATATGCGGCTTGCGCCTGGCCGGACATCAGCAGGGTGGTCGTCTCAGCCAGACCCACGGTGAATCGCAGCAGTCCGGGATGCTCGGCCCCCAGCGCCCGGTCCACCATAGGACGCACCTGATCGAAGCGGCCCATTCGTGCCGAGCACAGCGCGGCTGAACTGGCGGCCCACGCCACCGCCATGTCGCCCGCGTCGGGGGAGGCAAGGACGTCGGCGGCGACGTCCATGGCGCGTGACACGTTGCCCGCATTCATCGCGAACGTGGCAGAGAGCGCTTCGAGTGTGATGCGGGATGAGGGTGTGGTGATCCGGCTCTTGGTGTTGTTCAGAAAGATGGTCGCTCGTTCGGGTTCGGACAGCATGAAGAACTGGTTGGCCGCCCGGGGCAACGCCCACGCCATCACCTGATCCTCAGTCAGGGCCTCCAGATCGACCGCCCCCAGCACGGATTCGGCCTCGCGTCCGCGTCCCTGGTACGCCAGCGCATTCGCGAGCGCCAGCCGGGCGTCGAATCGGTCGCTTCGATTCACCGCCGCTGCGGCGAGTCGTTCACTCAAGCGCAGGTCGCCCAGCCGCAGCGCGCCCTGAGCAGCGGTCACCACCGTCTCGACATCATCGGGGTTGTTGCTGTCCAGAGCCAGAACGGCTCGGCCGAGACGCTCGCAGAGGTGCGGGCGGGGATGCGCCGCCAGCACCTCTGCGACGGCGCTGCGCAGGCTCCGTGCCTGTGCGGGGTCTGTGTTGGCCAGGCTCCGCGCGACGAGTGAGGGATGCCCGGCGTACACCGCTCCATCGATGACCTGAAGGGCGCCGATGGCCTCGCCGGCAGTGACGACGTCGGCACCGACGAGTACATCGAGGTCGGCAACAGAGAGCGGCTCGTAGGCGCCCAGATAGCTCAGCGCCTCGCGGACCGGGGGAATCAGGTCGGCCAGGAACAGATCGAGCAGCTCGATGAGCGTGGGTTCGACAACCCGGCCTGCGCTGGCGGTTCGCTCGGCGAGCAGACGAAGATACAGCGGGTTGCCGCCGCTACGCCGATACAGCTCGACGGCCTCGACGTCGGGTCCGGCACCCGCAAGAGCCGCCGCAGCTTCGTCGGGACCGAATGGCGTCACGTCGATTCGCGTGAGCAGCCCGTCGCTCCAGAGCGCCGGGATGGCCTCCGGCAATACGGAATCCGGCCGCACGGACACGATCAATCGATCCGCGGCGGTGCGGGCCAGCTGGTACACCAGCGTTGCCGACAGCGGATCGAGAAGGTGAGCGTCGTCCACGACGACAGGCGCCCCGTCCGCTTTCGCGATCAGCGAATCCAGGGCGGAGCGGATGAGCGCCGCCGGTTTGCCGACCTCCGTGATGTCGATCAGCGGACTGAAGGCGCCGAACGGCACCGAACTCTGGCTCGCCGTCCCCACCACACGCACCGCGGCCTGATCTGCGAAGCGCTGACAGATCTCGACGGCCAGCGTCGTCTTCCCCACACCGTCGGGACCCACCAGGGCGATGCCCAAATCGCGCTCCGGGTTGGCAGGGAAATCCAAGGCGGGCAAACGCGGCACCGTCGTCCAGGGAATCGGCATAGCCGGGACTTTATGCGGCGAACGGTCCGAGGATTGGCGGGTTGCCGGTTTGAGGTCGGCGGTAGGTTTCAACCGTGCAGCAAGATTCGGTGATCCGGGAATTCGCGGTTTGCGTATATTGCGCTTCTGGCCCGCGCCATCCGGGGTTGCTCGAGCTGGCGCACAGAGTCGGTGAACAGATCGCAGAACGCGGCTGGACACTGGTTTCCGGTGGTGGGAACGTGTCGGCGATGGGCGCGGTGGCGCAGGGCGCGCGGGCCGGAGGCGGTCGTACCGTCGGCGTGATCCCGAAGGCGCTGGTTCACCGGGAACTCGCCGATGTCGATGCTGACGAGTTGATCGTCACCGACACGATGAGGCAGCGCAAGCAGGTGATGGAAGACCGCAGTGATGCGTTCGTCGCGTTGCCCGGAGGTATCGGAACCCTTGAGGAACTCTTCGAGACGTGGACCGCCGGATATCTGGGGATGCACGAAAAGCCTGTTGTCATGCTTGACCCGACGGGCCACTACGACGGCCTTCGGGCGTGGCTGACGACACTCGTCGAACCCGGCTATGTCTCGATGAAGGCGCTGGACCGCTTGGTGGTCGTCGGTGATGTCGATGCAGCCCTGGATGCCTGTTCGCGCCTGAGGTGATCAGCGCGGGGTTAGTCTGACCGCCGATTGTGTCGACTGGATCGGGGAGTGCTGTGAGCGGCGACAGAACGGAATCTCCACAGAGTGCACGCCATTCGGTGAGTCTGCTGGATTTGGCGTCCCGGATGCCGGGGGTGCTGATGGACACGCCGGTGATCGTGCGCGGCGCCGTGACGGGCCTGCTCGCGCGCCCGACGACCAAAACCTCGATCGGCAAGGTGTTCCAGGAACGCGCCGCGCGGCACGGCGATCGGGTCTTCCTGCGATTCGGAGCGGACAAGCTCACCTACCGGGAAGCGAACGAGGCCGTCAACCGCTACGCACATGTGCTGGCGCAACAGGGCGTAAGCAGCGGCGACGTGGTGGGCATCATGCTTCGCAATTCGCCGAACGCGGTCCTGGTGATGCTGGCGGCGGTGAAATGCGGTGCTGTCGCCGGGATGCTCAACTACAACCAGCGCGGCGACGTGCTGGCACACAGCATCGGTCTTCTGAACGCGAAAGTTCTTGTCGCCGAGGCCGATCTGGTCCACGTTATCGGCGAATGCGGCGGCTCCGGTCCGGAACCGATGGCCGTCGAGGATCTTGAGCTGATCGCGACCGGCGCGCCGACGTGCAATCCGGCGTCGGTAGCCGAGGTGCAGGCCAAGAGCGTTGCGTTCTACATCTTCACCTCCGGCACCACCGGACATCCGAAGGCCAGCGTGATGACACACCACCGGTGGCTGCGTGCACTCGCGGCATTCGGCGGTATCGGGCTGCGTTTGCGGGGCAGCGACACGATGTACTGCAGCCTGCCGCTCTATCACAACAACGCGCTCACGGTCGCGCTGTCCTCAGTCCTCAACGCTGGAGCCACGCTGGCTCTGGGCAAGTCTTTCTCTGCCTCGCGGTTCTGGGACGAGGTGATCGCCATGGACGCGACGTCGTTCATCTACATCGGTGAGGTGTGCCGCTATCTGCTGAATCAGCCGCACAAGCCCACCGATCGCGCACATCGGGTTCGGGTGATCGCCGGAAACGGACTGCGCCCGGATATCTGGGAGGAGTTCACGGCCCGATTCGGTATCGAGCGGGTGTGCGAGTTCTACGCGGCGAGTGAGGGAAACACCGCGTTCATCAACATCTTCAACGTGCCGGGCAGCACCGGTATCGGTCCGCCGATGCTGGCCTACGTCGAGTACGAGCCCGAGACGGGCGAGCCTGCCCGTGATTCGTCCGGCCGGGTGCGCAGGGTGCCGTCGGGGCAACCCGGTTTGCTGTTGAGCCGGGTCAGCAGGCTGTCACCGTTCGACGGGTACACCGATCCCGCTGCCACCGAGAAGAAGTTGGTGCGCAACGCTTTTTCCGACGGCGACGTCTGGTTCAACACCGGCGACGTGATGTGCCCGCTGGGTATGGGGCACGCGGCGTTCGTCGATCGCCTGGGCGACACCTTCCGGTGGAAGGGCGAGAACGTCGCCACCACTGACGTCGAGGCAGCCCTGTCGGCCGCGGATTGCGTCGAGGAGTGCACTGTTTTCGGAGTGGAGGTGCCGAACACGGGCGGTCGCGCCGGGATGGCTGCCATCAAGCTGGGGGGCAGCGAGGCGTTCGATGGGAAGGCCCTGGCGGACGCCGCCTACTCCCGGCTCCCGGACTATGCGGTGCCGCTGTTCGTTCGGCTGGTCGATTCGCTTGAGGTGACGTCGACGTTCAAGAGCCGCAAGGTGGAACTCCGCAATCAGGCGTACGGACCGGAGGTCGAGGACCCGCTGTATGTCCTCGCGGGCCGAGCGGACGGTTATGTGCCGTTCTATGCCGGGTATCCCGGCGAGGTTTCTGCAGGCAAGCGCACCCGCTGATTTTTTCTTACGCCCAAACGTGAGTTTGGGCGGGAAGGTGCGAGCGGACTCCACCATTTCGTCGAGTTCGCGAGTGGGCCTGTCCGCCAACTAGCCTGACGGAGTGCAGTCGACGTTCTGCGGTCGTCCGGTGGCCGGCGATCGGGCGCTGATCATGGCGATCGTCAACCGCACGCCGGATTCGTTTTACGACCGCGGTGCGACTTTCACCGACGAGGCAGCCAAGAGCGCGGCGCACCGGGTCGTCGAAGAGGGCGCCGACGTCGTCGACGTCGGCGGTGTCAAGGCCGGGCCCGGAGCCACGGTTGACGCCGACGAGGAGATCGCCCGGGTCGTTCCCTTCATCGAATGGTTGCGCGCGACCTATCCCGACCAGCTCATCAGCGTCGACACCTGGCGTTCGTCGGTGGCGAAGCAGGCCTGCGCTGCCGGTGCGGACCTGATCAACGACACCTGGGCCGGCGCGGATCCGGCGTTGACCACCGTTGCCGCAGAGTTCGGCGCCGGCCTCGTCTGCTCACACACCGGGGGAGCCACACCGCGGACCCGTCCGTTCCGGGTGAATTACGGCACGACGGTGACCGGAGTCGTCGATGACGTGATTGCCGAAGTGACGGCGGCCGCCCGGCGGGCGGTATCGTCGGGGGTGCCGAGGGACCGAATTCTGATTGATCCCACACACGATTTCGGCAAGAACACCCATCACGGGCTCGCTTTGTTGCGTCACGTGAAAGATCTTGTTAATACCGGATGGCCGGTCCTGATGGCGCTGAGTAACAAGGATTTTGTCGGGGAGACTCTAGGGGTGGAGCTGACCCAGCGTCTCGAAGGCACCTTGGCGGCAACCGCGCTTGCGGCCGCGGACGGGGCCAGGATGTTTCGGGTGCATGAGGTCGGGCCTACCCGGCGGGTACTCGAGATGGTCGCGTCGATCTGCGGTGAGCGTCCACCGACGCGGACGGTGAGGGGACTGGCATGACGGATCTCATGGCCAACGACATACTTCGGGGCGACTCCTGGCTTGCGGAGCGCAGTTGGACACACCCCGTGTGGACGGTGCCTGAATTGGAGGCGGCCAAGCGCGGCCGAACTATCTCGGTCGTGCTGCCGGCGCTCAATGAGCAGGAGACCATCGCCTCAGTCATCGAAACCATCAGGCCGATGCTGGGTGGCTTGGTCGACGAGCTGATCGTGCTGGACTCGGGCTCGTCTGACGAGACCGAGGTCCGGGCTAGGGCCGCTGGTGCGTGTGTGGTGAGTCGTGAAAAGGCGGTGCCCGAGCTGGCTCCCCGCCCCGGCAAGGGGGAGGTGCTGTGGCGTTCGCTGGCGGCGATCACCGGCGACATCGTGGTGTTCGTCGATTCGGACCTGATCAACCCTGATCCGATGTTCGTTCCAAGGCTGGTCGGTCCGATCCTGACGGGCGAGGGCATTCACCTTGTCAAGGGCTTCTACCGGCGGCCCTTGAAAGTCGGCGGAGGGGAGGACGCCAACGGCGGAGGCCGAGTGACCGAACTGGTGGCGCGGCCGTTGCTTGCCGCCCTGCGGCCTGAGCTCGGCAGCGTCCTGCAACCGCTCGGCGGCGAATACGCGGCCACCCGTGATCTGCTCACCGCGATCCCGTTCGCGCCGGGTTACGGAGTGGAGATCGGGATCCTCATAGATACCTATGACCGCATCGGCTTGGGGGCAATCGCCCAGGTCAACCTCGGGGTTCGGGCTCACCGCAACCGTCCGCTGGCCGATTTGGGGGAGATGAGCAGACAGGTGATCGCCACTTTGATGAGTCGCTGTGGCATCCGCGATTCCGGGGTCGGGCTCACCCAGTTCTTCGCCGACGGCAGCGACTTCACCTCTCGGACATCGACGGTCTCCCTGGCGGACCGGCCTCCGATGAACAGCCTGCGCCCCCGCTGACTGCCCGATGTCGGGCAGGTGAGGCAATATCAACTCTCGTGACGTTGATCCTGTTGTATCTGGTGGTCTTGATTCTTATCGGGATCGTCCTGTTCGGTGTCGCCAGTTTGGTGTTCGGCCGCGGTGAACAACTTCCCCCGCTGCCTCGCGCGACGACCGCGACGGTGCTACCCGCGTCCGGTGTGACGGCTGCTGACGTTGAGTCCGTCAAATTCACCCAGGTGTTGCGCGGCTACAAGACCAGCGAGGTCGATTGGGTGCTGGATCGGCTCGGTGCCGAACTTGATCAGTTGCGCGGTGAACTCGAGGCGGTGCGGGGAACCGCCCGACTCGAAGGCGAGGTGGGCGCCGACGGGGGGCATCGATGAGTCAGATCATCGGTGACGGGCGGACCCGATGCGGTTGGGCGGCGGCCACCTCTTCCGAGCTGTACCGCGATTATCACGACCGGGAGTGGGGCCGGCCGTTGACCGGCCGGATTCCGATGTTCGAACGGATGATGCTTGAGGCTTTCCAGAGCGGGTTGTCGTGGCTCATCATCCTGCGAAAGCGCGACAATTTCCGGCGGGCCTTCGACGGGTTCGATATCGAGAAGGTAGCCGGATACTCCGAACGCGATGTCACCCGACTACTCGCCGATGAGGGCATCGTGCGCAATCGGGCAAAGATTGAGGCGACCATCACCAACGCCCGAGTGGTGGCCGATCTCGAGGTCGACCTCTCCGATCTGCTGTGGTCATTCGCTCCGCCGGATCGGGCGAATCGCTCTCGACCTGCATCGATGGCGGATGTGCCGTCGGTGACGGCAGAATCGAAGGCCATGGCCAAGGACCTCAAGAGACGAGGTTTCAGATTCGTGGGTCCGACTACGGCCTACGCTCTGATGCAGGCGACGGGAATGGTCGATGACCATGTACATGGGTGTTGGGTTCCGCCGTCGCAGCCGTGATGGCGGGGCCGCCTAATGCGCCGCAGCACCCGCTAATAGAGGTCTTGCGTATGCACTGGGCAACGATGAGGAACAATACAATTGAAAATGGCAGTTCAGCCGGATGTGTGCGGGAGCGCGCACACCGGCAACCCACTGGGTCCGTGAGGTCGGGCCAGCTGGAATCTGGAGGGAGCACGCGATGGCGGCGATGAAGCCCCGGACCGGAGACGGTCCGCTGGAAGCAACCAAGGAGGGGCGCGGCATCGTGATGCGGGTACCACTGGAAGGCGGGGGCAGGCTCGTCGTTGAGCTGACTCCTGACGAGGCAGCGGCACTTGGAGATGAATTGAAGGGCGTTACCAGCTAACGCCGGATCACTGGACTCAAACGTCGCCGGCCCCGGTTCAGGGGCTTGACGTTCAGGTGCCTGCCGAGACTTTTTGGTAGATCTTCAGCGTCTGCTCGGCAATGTGGGCCCAGGAGAACTCGTCGATACACCGCTGCCGTCCGTTTCGGCCGTAGCGTTCGGCGATATCGGGCTTCCTGACGACTTCGTTGACCGCGTCGGCCAGCCCGGCTTCGAAGGTCGCCGGCTCGGCAGCGTCGTAGTGGACTAGCGTCCCGGTGACTCCATCGACTACCACCTCCGGAATCCCGCCGACATCAGAGGCGACCACTGCGGTACCGCAGGCCATTGCCTCCAAGTTCACTATCCCCAGTGGTTCGTACACTGACGGGCATACGAATACTGTTGCCGCCGAGAGGATTTCGCGAATCTTGCCGATGGGCAGGATTTCTTGTACCCAGAACACCCCACTGCGGCGGTCGGCCAACTCGCGGACCGCGGCACTGACCTCCGCGGCAATCTCCGGAGTGTCCGGGGCACCGGCACACAGCACGAGCTGAACATCCGGGTCGAAGCGGTGTGCCGCCGCGAGGAGGTGGGGGACCCCTTTCTGGCGGGTGATCCGGCCGACGAACGCCACTATCGGTCGGGTGGGATCGACCCCGAGTTCGGTGAGAACGGATTCGCTCGGGGCCGGATACCAGACGTCGGTGTCGATCCCGTTCTTCACGACGTGCACGCGGTCGGGATCGAGGGCCGGATATACCGAGAGGACGTCGTCACGCATGCCCGAACTGACCGCGATGACGGCGTCCGCGGCCTCGACGGCGGTTCGCTCGACCCAGAGCGAAACCCGGTAACCGCCACCCAATTGCTCTGCCTTCCAAGGGCGTAGCGGTTCCAGCGAATGCGCCGTCAGTACGTGCGGAATGTCGTGCAGCAACGAGGCGATGTGTCCGGCCATGCCGGTGTACCAGGTATGCGAATGCACCACGGTTGCGCCGGCTGCCGCGTTGGCCATCACCAGATCGGTCGACAATGTCGACAGCGCTGGATTGGCGCCCTTGAGTGCGGGGTCGGGCTGGTGAACGTAGGCGCCGGAGCGCGGTGAGCCCATGCAATGCACGTCGACTTTGCACAGCCTTCGTAGTTGTGCAGTGAGTTCGGTGACATGAACTCCGGCACCGCCGTACACCTCGGGTGGGTATTCCCGAGTCATCATTGCGACCTGCATAGTGCCGACCGTAATGGGCGACCGATGGCCTCTCTTCAGCGGTGTCCGTGCCGCCCTCCTGCAGACCCCTCCGCCGGTGCTCTAGCAGAGGCCGCGTCCTGCCGTTAGGTTTGCAACATGAGGGAACAGCCCCACGTGTTGGGCATTGTGATGGCGGGTGGTGAGGGTAAGCGTCTGTATCCGCTGACAGCGGACCGGGCGAAGCCCGCTGTTCCTTTCGGCGGCGCCTATCGATTGATCGATTTCGTGCTGTCGAATCTGGTCAATGCGCGCTACTTGCGGATCTGCGTTCTGACCCAGTACAAGTCGCATTCGCTGGACCGCCACATATCGCAGAACTGGAGGCTCAGCGGCCTGGCCGGTGAGTACATCACTCCGGTGCCGGCGCAACAGCGGCTCGGGCCGCGCTGGTACACCGGGTCGGCCGACGCGATCTATCAGTCGCTGAACCTGATTTACGACGAGGACCCGGACTATCTGGTGGTGTTCGGCGCCGATCACGTGTATCGCATGGATCCCGAGCAGATGGTGAAGTCGCACATCGAGAGCGGTGCGGGTGCCACGGTTGCCGGAATCCGGGTACCGCGTGCGGAGGCGACAGCATTCGGCTGCATCGACGCTGACGAATCGGGCCGCATCAGGAACTTCGTCGAGAAGCCCGCTGATCCGCCCGGTACACCCGATGACCCGAATCAGACTTTTGTGTCGATGGGTAACTACGTCTTCACCACCAAGGTGTTGATCGATGCCATTCGCGCGGATGCCGACGACGAACATTCCGACCACGACATGGGTGGCGACATCATTCCGCGAATGGTGTCCGACGGCGTGGCTGCGGTCTACGACTTCAACCTCAACGAGGTGCCGGGTGCCACCGAACGCGACCATGGTTACTGGCGCGATGTCGGAACTCTCGACGCGTTCTACGACGCGCACATGGATCTGGTCTCGGTGCACCCGGTGTTCAACCTCTACAACAAACGCTGGCCGATCCGTGGTGAGTCGGAGAACCTCGCGCCGGCCAAATTCGTCAATGGCGGATCGGCTCAGGAATCGGTGGTCGGAGCGGGCAGCATTCTGTCGGCGTCGTCGGTCCGCAACTCGGTGTTGTCAAGCAACGTCGTGATCGAAGAGGGCGCAATCGTCGATGGCAGCGTCCTGATGCCCGGTGTGCGTGTGGGCCGGGGGGCGGTTGTTCGGAGAGCGATTCTGGACAAGAACGTCATCGTCGGGCCTGGTGAGATGGTCGGTGTGGACCTGGACCGTGACCGCGACCGCTTTGCGATCAGTGCCGGGGGAGTTGTGGCGGTCGGTAAGGGTGTGTGGATCTAGTCGTAGGCATCATGCGATTCGCGCGCAGCCACCGGAAACAGTGCGGCAAAGGCCACCGCCCGAAATCGATCAGTCCCGCGCGGCGACGAGCAATCCGTCGCCCAGGGGCACCAGGACGGGTGTGAGGCGCTCGTCTTCGGCGATCAACCGTGCCGCTTCGCGAACCGCCGTCACCTCGGCGTCGTGCGCGCCGGGGTCGCCGGCGCGTCCACCGAGGGCCGCGCGATGCACCACGATGACGCCGCCGGAGCGCAGGAGTCGGATGCCTTCCACTACGAACTCGGGCTGATCTGCCGGACCGGTGTCGATGAAAACCAGGTCGTAGGATTCGTCGGCGAGCCGGGTCAGCACTTCCTGCGCTCTGCCTGCGATCAGGCGAGTGCGGGACGGTCCGATTCCGGCCTCGGTGAATGCCTGTTTGGCGATCCGCTGATGTTCGGGTTCGATGTCGATCGTCGTCAGCACGCCATCGTCGCGCATCCCTGACAGCAGCCAGAGTCCGCTGACGCCTGCGCCGGTCCCGACCTCGACGACGGCCTTGCCCCCGCTCATGCGGGCGAGCAGGCTCAGGAAGGCGCCGACTGCCGGCGTCACCGCTCCCGCTCCGGTGTCGACGGCTCGCTCGCGGGCGGCCGAGACAATTGCGTCTTCCGAAATCGATCCCTCCGCATGGGCGAGAATGCGCTCGGCTCGGCTCGGCTCGGCGTGGCCCGGCTCGTCGTCGTTGGTCGCCATCTCTGCAGCGTAGGGCCAAGCTGATCGGTGTGGAAACAGACGCGCCCTTAGCTGTGGTCGCGGATGGGCATTGTGCGGCATCCGGTGCGTCGCGAGCGGTGACAGAACTTTTTCTCACTCAATGCTTAGTTGCCTCACATCACTGCCTCACGGCTCTCGTGAACCCTTGCGAGCATGGATCGCTGCGATAGCTGGACCGGGAATAGGCCCGAGTGCATTGACGTTGTGGTCCATGACGACTGCGACGGCTCCGAGTCGGCGTATGTCCGTCAGTCTCTTTACGCCCGACAGGAGGATCTGACGATCACCACATCGATGGCCCCGGTCAGCATGTCGCATGTCGACCAGTTCGCGGAAGTCGACTGGGTCGAACCTTCCGACGAGCCGCAGGGGACCGCCATCTTTGACGCTACGGGCGATCGCGGATCCATGCCCTCCTGGGATGAGCTGGTGCGTCAGCATGCGGACCGGGTGTATCGCCTCGCCTATCGGCTCTCGGGTAGCCAGCAAGACGCCGAGGATCTCACGCAGGAGACGTTCATTCGCGTGTTCCGGTCGGTGCAGAACTATCAGCCGGGCACGTTCGAGGGCTGGTTGCACCGCATCACCACGAACTTGTTCCTCGACATGGTCAGGCGCCGCAGTCGCGTACGCATGGAGGCGTTGCCCGAAGACTATGACCGGGTTCCCGCCGACGACCCGAATCCCGAGCAGATCTACCACGACTCGCACTTGGGTGCCGATCTGCAGGCCGCCCTGGATTCGTTGGCTCCGGAATTCCGTGCCGCGGTAGTCCTGTGCGATATCGAAGGTCTGTCCTATGAGGAGATCGGCGCCACTCTGGGCGTGAAGCTGGGCACGGTGCGCAGCCGTATTCACCGCGGACGTCAAGCCCTGCGCGATCACCTCGCCACCCACTCAAACCGGCACGACCGGCACAGTGTCGAGGTCTGATCGGGTATCCCCTGAAAGGCTGACCTGGATGTGGGCCATTCGGCTCTTCTGAAGGTTGTCGAGATCGTGACAGCATTGGCACAGCTAGATTCCGCGAAGCAGTGCTATTGCGAGCTACATTCGATCTGGGACGGGTAAGGCTTGGGTGCCTTTCTGCGGACTTTCGGAGAGGAGCAGGCGGTGGTCGATCGCAGTCATGGGTTCCGCCGAGCCTTCGCCTGGCTGCCTTCTCAGTTCGCGTCGCAGAGCGACGCGCCGGTGGGCTCTCCTCGGCGCTTCGGCTCCACCGAGCACCTTTCGTCCGAAGCCATCGCGGCATACGTGGATGGTGAGCTCAGAATGACGGCTCACCTGCGTGCCGCCCATCACCTGTCCCTGTGCCAGCAGTGCGCGGCCGAAATCGATGCGCAGAGCCAGGCACGTGAAGCGCTGCGCGACTCACGACCGGTCACCATGCCCAGCGGCCTATTGGGGTTGTTGTCGCAGATTCCCAGTTCGACCGATGACGAACCGGTTGCACCGCCCACGTCGGGGCTTACCGACCAGTTGGCCGACGGCTCAACGCAAGATCGCCGCAAGCGCCGGTAGGGTGGATGAGGATCCGGGCAGCAACGCCCGGGCTAGTAGTGTGCGTTCACCTTGAGCGTTTGGATATGAGGTCAATTTGAGCTCCGATCAGGACACTTCCGGCAGCAGCCCCCGGTTGGCTCCGCGCCCCGTTTCGCGACCCCCGGTTTCGCCGGAGGCCAGTCGGGCGTTCGGGCGGCCGCAGGGCGTCGACGGATCGTTCGTCGCCGAGGATCTGCGACCGGCGAAGTTCCGTCAGTCCGAAGAGTTCCGCCCGAGTTCGAGGCCTTCGGATCCGGTGTTGGACGAAGCTTTCGGCCGGCCGTTTGCCGGGGCAGAGTCGCTACAGCGTCATCCGGCGGATGCCGGTGCTCTCGATGTGGAAAGCGACGAAGACGTCGATCCGGACGACCCGTGGCGCGACCCCTCGGCGGTTGTGGCACTTGGGACTCCTGCCGTCGAACGACCGGCGCCGGTGGCTTTCGCGGGCCCGACGGGCAAGCTCGGCGTGCGCGACGTGCTGTTCGGTGGCCGGGTTTCCTATGTGGCGCTGGCGATTCTCGGGATCGTCGCGCTGCTCATCGGATTCGCCGGCGGTTGGGTGGGACGCAAAACCGCAGAGGTGGTTGAGGCGTTCACCACCTCGAAGGTCACCCTGACCACTGACGGCAATGGTGAACAGCCAGCCGGCCGGTTCGCGAAGGTCGCCGCGTCGGTCGCGGATTCCGTCGTCACAATCGAGACCGTCAGCGACGAGGAAGGCGCCCAAGGTTCGGGCGTCGTGGTGGATGGCCGCGGTTACATCGTCACCAACAATCACGTGATCTCCGACGCGGCGAACAGCCCCAGCAAATTCAAGACGACCGTCGTGTTCAACGACGGCAAAGAGGTCCCGGCTAATCTTGTGGGTCGCGACCCGAAGACCGATCTCGCCGTCTTGAAGGTCGACAACGTCGATAACCTGACGGTTGCCCGATTCGGCGATTCCGACAAAGTTCATGTCGGCGACGAGGTGATCGCTGCCGGTGCTCCGCTCGGCCTGCGCAGCACGGTCACGCACGGCATCATCAGCGCCCTGCACCGGCCCATTCCGCTCTCGGGCGAGGGTTCCGACACGGACACCGTCATCGACGCCCTTCAAACCGACGCCTCGATCAACCACGGCAACTCCGGTGGCCCGCTGATCAACATGAATTCCGAGGTGATCGGCATCAACACGGCGGGGAAGTCGTTGTCCGACAGCGCTAGTGGACTTGGCTTTGCGATTCCGGTCAACGAGGTCAAGGAAACCGTCGAGGCCCTGATCAAGAATGGCAAGATCGCCCATCCGACGCTGGGACTATCGGCTCGCTCGGTGAGCAATGACATTGCCTCCGGAGCCCAGGTTGCCAACGTGAAGGCCGGTGGCCCCGCCGATAAGGCAGGCATCCTGGAGAACGACGTCGTCGTCAAAGTCGGAAACCGGACGGTCGCCGACGCCGACGAGTTCGTTGTGGCGGTGCGTCAGCTCAAGATCGGGCAGGATGCGCCGATCGAGGTCATGCGCGACGGACGCAAGGTGACGCTGACGGTGAATCCGGCTCCGGACAGCTAACTGTCGTGTTCGCGAACGTCGGCTGGGGCGAGATGCTCGTGTTGGTGATCGTCGGTCTGGTCATCCTCGGTCCGGAGCGGCTGCCCGGCGCGATCCGGTGGACGTCCAACGCGTTGCGGCAGGTGCGTGACTACGTCAGTGGTGCGACGAGTCAACTGCGCGATGATCTCGGGCCCGAATTCGAAGATCTGCGCCAGCCACTAAGCGAACTGCAGAAACTGCGTGGAATGTCACCTCGGGCTGCACTGACCAAGCACCTGCTGGACGGCGATGACACCTGGCTCACGGGCAAGTTCGACGAGTCGGGCGGCGGGGCCAAGCCGGCGGCGAAGCCGCAGAGCGCGTCGATGCCGCCTGCCGCACCGCAGGCTCCGCCCGCACCGCCGTTCCCGGGCGCGGTTGCGCCATTCGATTCCGACGCCACTTAGTTAGTCCGGCGCCGTTAGTCCGGCGCCCGTTAGTCCGACGCCCAGCTATCAGCGACGCGCGGTATCCAGACCCAACGACATCCCGGCCAGTCCGCGACGGCGGCTCGCCAGCTTGTCCGCGATGTTTCGCAATTCAATTCCTGCCGCCGAATCGGGCGCCGACAGCACCAGGGGGACACCGTTGTCGCCAGCCGCCACGAGGGCGGGGTCGAGCGGGACCTGGCCGAGTAGCGGAACGTCCGCACCCACTGCCTGTGTCAGTCGTTCGGCCACCTGCTTGCCACCACCCTCGCCGAAGATCTGCATGATCGTGCCGTCGGGCATCAATAACCCAGACATGTTCTCCACAACGCCGACGACCCGCTGGCGGGTTTGCAACGCAATCGAACCGGCGCGCTCGGCGACTTCTGCCGCCGCGCTCTGGGGCGTTGTGACCACCAGGATCTCAGCATTGGGGATGAGTTGCGCCACGGAGATGGCGACGTCACCTGTGCCCGGCGGCAAGTCGAGAAGCAGTACGTCGAGGTCACCCCAGTAGACATCGGCGAGGAACTGTTGCAGGGCGCGATGCAGCATCGGGCCACGCCACGTGACAGGCGCGTTGCCCTGGGTGAACTGGGCGATGGAGATGACCTTCACGTCGTGTGCGACGGGCGGCAGAATCATCGATTCCACCTGGGTGGGCCGGTCGTCGGTGCCCAGCATGCGCGGCACCGAATGCCCGTAGATGTCCGCGTCGACCACACCGACGGATAGGCCGGATGCGGCCATGGCGGTAGCGAGGTTCACCGTGACGCTGGACTTTCCGACGCCGCCCTTGCCGGAGGCGATGGCATAGACCCGCGTCAGCGACCCGGGTTGGGCGAAAGGGATGACCGCTTCCGGCTCGTCCCCACGGAGCTGCTTGCGAAGCTCTGTGCGCTGCTCGTCGTTCATCACGTCGAGGCTGACCGTGACCTTGCCGGTGCCGGGTACATCGGTGACCGCCTCGGTCACTCGCGCCGAGATCTCCGCCTTCTTCGGGCACGCCGAAGTGGTCAGGTAGATCTCCACGTACACCGCGCCGTCGTCGCCGACGTCGATGCTCTTGACCATGTTCAACTCGGTGATCGGCCGGCGGAGCTCTGGGTCGATGACCTTCGCGAGGGCGGCGCGGATCTGATCTTGGGTGAGGGTGTTGTTCGACATCGACGCCGAGTCTAGGCCGACCGCCGAACCGGGGAGCTAACTGATCAGCTAGCCGGCCCCGGCAAAGCACCATAGGTCGGTGCTGCGGGTACCGGGGGAGCCTCAGCCGGTGCCGGAAGCACCGGTTCTGCGGGAGCGCCGAAGATCGGCGGCGGTGCGAACTCAGGTGCTGCGGGAGCCACCATGTCGGCCGGCGGCATCATCCATGGCGGCAACGGCGGGCCCGCAGGGACCATCGGCTCCCCGGCAGCCGGCAGCGGGGCCTGCGATCCGAGGCAGATCACCTCACAAGGCATCTGACCAGGCAGCATCGATGCGGGCCCGGGCAGCGGGCCACGTACACCGCCAACGCCCGCGCCGGCGGGATTCAGCAGCGCCAACTGGGCCAGTGGGTCGGTGTCCGGCAATCCGGTTGCGCTCATCGGCATGCCCGGTCCGAGACCCTGAGGATTTTCCAGGTGAGTGTCGCCGATGGCCGGGATGGGGCCGGTGATCGACGGCAGATTCATCGGCTCGACGCCGGTGGCGTATGCCGCGGCCCAGCCCAGCACGTTCTGGGCATAGGCCATCGAATTGTTGTAGCGCAGGATCGCGGTCAGCACCTGGGACTGATTGCGCAGATTGAGGCCGCCGGTGCAGAGGTAGCGCGCCGCAGCGAGTGTCGCGTCGAACAGGTTCTGCGGGTCTGCCTTGCCGTCGCCGTCGCCGTCGGCCGCGTAGTGCGACCAAGTCCCGGGGAGGAATTGCATCGGCCCGAGGGCGCGGGCATAGACCGCGCGGCCGGCGTTGTTGCTCTGCACGATCACTTCGTTGCCCGGAAGGGTGCCGTCGAGCGCAGGACCGTAGATGGGCCGTAGTGCGGTGCCCCGGGCGTCGGTGGCACCGCCATTGGCGTGCATGGATTCGATACGCCCGATGCCTGCCAACAGGTTCCAGCTCACCCCGCAAGCCGGGGCTGCCATCGCCATTTTCTGCTCGGCGTTGCGGTATGCGGCAAGCGCCATCCTGGGGATTCGCATCGACCCGGGGGAGTTGACCACGCTGGCGGGAGGGGGCGCGGTCACCATGGCAGCCGCGTAGCGAAGCTGGCGTGGTGGGGTGTCGAGCGCCACCACAACCGAACCGTCGTGCGGTGATGAAACCGCCGCGAGTGGTGTCACGTCGGTGTCGCGGACCGGTACCGCGCGCTGTCCCGGTGCGGCGCCGACCGCGCCGACGAGGACGATCGGGGTGATCATCGCGATACCGAATGCAGGACGACGCACCGCCCGGCCGATCCGGTTCACTATGCGCACTCGTCCGTCCTCACCCGTATTGCTCTTTCTGAGCTGTGACGAAGTCACCTTACATACCTCGCGGCGTGTCCGGTCAGCAATCCTGGCGTTCGGTCAGGGATTGCCCTTCTTCGAGCGGCGCTCCGCGGGCTCTTGCTTTCCGCCGGTTGACTTCTCCGGACTCAGGGTCTCGAGAAGTTGCCGCACTTCTTCGAGCTCACGGCGAAGATAATCGCGGGTTGCGACTTCGCCCACCGCCAACCGCAGCGCTGCCAGCTCGCGCGCCAGGAATTCGGTATCCGCCTTGGTCTGTTCGGCGCGTCGCCGGTCTTCTTCCAAGGAGACCTTGTCGCGGTTCTCCTGCCGGTTCTGCGCCAGCAGGATGAGTGGTGCGGCGTAGGCAGCCTGCGTGGAGAAGGCGAGGTTCAACAGGATGAACGGGTAGGGATCCCACCGCCAGCTGACGGCGAACAGATTCAGCGCGATCCAGAAGATCACGAAAATGGTTTGCCAGGCCAGGTACCGGCCGGTGCCGAGGAAACGGGCGATCGATTCGCTGACCCGTCCGACCGCTTCGGTGTCGAGGTTCAGCGAGGGAACACGTGAGGTGCGGGGCGTGTCGAGCCGCTGGCGAGCCGACATGGCGCTCATGTGGATCCCTCCATCCCGGCCGCGTGGGCGGTCAGCCGGGGTTCCTCGAAGCTTTCGCGCCAGTCGTCGGGCAGCAGATGATCGAGGACATCGTCGACGGTGACGGCACCCAGCAGATGACTCTCGTCGTCCACGACCGGCCCGCAGACCAGGTTGTAGGCGGCGAAATACCGGGTCAGGGCTGCCAGCGACACGTCTGGACTCAGGGTTGGCAGGTCAGTGTCGATGATCCCACTGACGAGGTTCGCGGGCGGCTCCCGAAGCAGGGCCTGTATGTGCACACAGCCCAAATAGCGACCGGTAGGTGTCGCAGTGGGGGGTCGAACCACGAACACGACTGATGCCAGGGCCGGGGTCAGGTCCGGATCGCGCACCCGGGCCAGAGCTTCCGCGACGGTGGTGTCCGGCGCAAGGACAACCGGTTCGGAGGTCATCAGGCCGCCGGCAGTGTCGGGTGAGTGGCTCAACAGGCGTCGGACCGGCTCGGCATCCTCGGGATCCATTCGACGCAATAGTGTCTCGGCTGCGGTGGGATTCATCGCGCCCAATAGGTCAGCCGCGTCGTCGGGGTCCATGGCCTCGAGGACGTCAACCGCTCGTTTCGTTTCCAGTTGCATCAGCAACTCGATCTGATCGTCGTCGGGAAGCTCCTGCATGATGTCGGCCAGGCGTTCGTCGTCGAGCGCGTTGATGACCTCGGTTCGTCGCTTAGGCGGCAGGTCCCGGATGGCGTCGGCGACTTCGATCGGCCGTTGGCCTTCGAACTGATGCAGCAACTGAGCCACACCCTGGCCGGGCATGGCCAGCGCGGACGGGGTCAGGCCGTGGACGTCTTGCCAATCGATGACGTGAACCGCCGACCGGCGGCCCAGGCGACGCTGGCTGCGAACCGCGATCCGGGTCACCATCCAGTCGCGGGTGCGGGCCTGCTCCATGGCCAGGTCGACGACCACCAGGTCGACACCGGCCAGTTCCGGCAGTTCCCGGTCGCTGACCCGCACCCGGGTGTCGAGTACCTGTCCGAGAACCAGCACCTCGCCGGGTCGTTGGTGAAATCGCTGGAGGGAAACACTGGCGGCATTCAGTGTGACGGCGCTCGGCTCGATCGCGGTCACTCGCAGAATCGGAACGAAAATCCTTCGGCGCGTGAGCAATTCGACAACCAGGCCGAGCACGCGTGGCTGCTGGCGGACGATGCTGATGCCGATGACTATGTCGCGAACGCGCCCGAGTGATTCGCCGTCGGGTCCCAACACCACCATCCCGGCGAGCCTTGCGGCGTAGACCCTGTTCACCGACATGACTGCAAGGGTATGAGGTTGGCGGACTAAAACGCGCTCGACCCGGCCGACTGCAGGTGAACCGTGACGATCAGTTGGTAGGCAACCCGCTGGCAGACACGATGATGACGAAGGCGATGTAGAGGAGGACCAACGCGACGACGACGCCGCCAAGCGCGACGCCGGCCACGGCAAGTCCGAAGCCGTCCTGACCTGTGCGCTTGGTTTCCCGCATGGCGATGATGCCCAGGATGATCCCGGCTATCGACGGCACTCCGCAGCACATGAGGCCGGCCGCCGACGCCACGAGGGCGGCGATGGCCTTGCCGTTGGTACCGGTCGGCTTGAGCTGGCGGTACGGGTCGTAGGGGTCGTACGGGTACCCGGTCTGATAGGGGTAGCCGCCCGGATATGGCGTCGGGTACACCGGCGGAGGCATTGGGGGATAACCGGCCGGGTAGTCCACCGGCGTGTACGGGTCGTGTTGCGGCCGGTCCTCCTGGAGGGGAGGGAATTCGAAGCCCCCGCCCGGCCCCGCCGACGGCGGCGGAAAATTCTGTGGATTCGTCACCGGGTCACCGCCACGCGTAGATCGCGAAGATCACGCTGAGGAGCAGGGTGCCGATACCCACGATGATTCCCGCGACCGCCAGCCCGTAGCCGCCCTGCCGAGTCTTCTTGATCTGGTTGAGCGCAATCACACCCAAAACGATCCCGACGATGGACCCGATGCCGCACAGCAGTCCCACGACCGACGCCACCAATGACCCGACCGCCAACGTGTTGGTTCCAGGGTCCGGCGTCCCGTACCAGCCCGGGTAGGGGGCGCCCTGCGGTGGTGGCGGTGGATAGGGCGCGCCGTATTGGCCCCCGCCGTACGGGGATCCGGGATGGGGCTGCGGCGGTTGCTGTCCGTAACCTGGGGGCGAATATCGCGGCTCCCAGACCGGCGGGCTCTGCGGCATCGGAGGGGTCTCATAACCGGACCACCGCGGTTGTTGCTCGATCGGGGGCGCCTCGAAAGTACCCTCTGATGGCCCCTGATCGCC
>Ga0075163_10003749_pt1 | contig 20403 bp, 22 predicted proteins | sample JI1023141ADNA_FD_71478 | JGI IMG/M metagenome (GOLD analysis project Ga0075163, IMG submission 71478) | Wastewater effluent complex algal communities from Wisconsin, to seasonally profile nutrient transformation and Carbon sequestration -... | ecosystem: Engineered > WWTP > Effluent > Algae... | reverse complement strand
GCCTTGAACACATCGGTCTCTGAAGTGGTGCTGTCACCCGAGCGCGAAGGCTCGCTGATGACCGTGGGCCACATCAGCTACCTGCTGCACACCGTTGTGGCCGTGGGCGCCGTGCTGCCCGGCGCGCAGGGCAGCGTCACGCTGCTGCTGGTGGCTTTCATCCTTGATTTGGTCAAGAAGGGCGAGGCCCAGGGCACCTGGCAGGAAAGCCACTTTTCCTGGCGCATCCGCAGCGTCGTCTGGGCGGCCATCCTGTACGCCGTGACCATCCCGCTGTGGTTCTTCTTCCTGGTGCCAGGCTGGATCGCCTGGGGCCTGATCTCCATCTGGTTCCTGTACCGCGTGGTGCGCGGCTGGGTGAACCTCAACAACCGCAAGGCCATGCCGGCATGAGTTCCAGCGACCCGAAATGCATCTTCTGCAAGATCGTTGAAGGCAAGATCCCTTCGAAGAAGGTCTACGAGGACGCGGAACTCCTGGCCTTCCACGACATCCACCCCTGGGCGCCGGTGCACGTGCTGGTGATCCCCAAGGCGCACGTGGCCACCCTGTCTGACACTGGCCCGCAGCACGAAGCCCTGCTGGGCCGCATGCTGGCATTGGCGCCCAAGCTGATGGCGCAACTGGGTGTGACCAACGGCTACCGGGTGGTGGTGAACACCGGGCCCGACGGCGGGCAGGAGGTGTACCACCTGCACATGCACGTCATGGGCGGCCCAAGGCCTTGGGTCAAGGGCTGACATCCCGCCCTCGTAGAATCGTCGGTTCCCTTCCGTAGGAGAGTTTTCATGGGTTCGTTCAGCATCTGGCATTGGCTGATCGTGTTGGCCGTGGTGGTGGTCATCTTCGGCACGAAGAAGCTGCGCAATGTGGGCGGTGACCTGGGTGCTGCGGTCAAGGGCTTCAAGGACGGCATGAAGGGTGAAAAAGACCTGGCCGAGGCCGACGCCACAGGCCAGCCGCCGCAGCAAGTGACCGCCAAGAAGGCCAACGACGCCAACACCGTCGACGTTGAAGCCAAGACCAAGAGCTGACTGGTGCCCCCAAGCTCACTCTCGCTCGCTACCCCCCGAGGGGGCCGCCCGTCGGCGGCCCGGCAGAGCCGGGTCCGCGGCGGTGACTTGACAAGCCACTCGGCATGATCGACTTCGGCTTCGACAAGATCGCCCTCATCGGGGCCGTGGCGCTCATCGTCATCGGCCCCGAGAAGCTGCCGCGTGTGGCCCGCACCATTGGCCACTTGGTGGGCAAGGCGCAGCGCTACGTGGCCGATGTGAAGTCGGAAGTGAATCGTTCCATCGAACTGGACGAACTGAAGAAGATGCGCACCCAGTTCGAGACGGCCGCCAAGGACGTGGAGAACACCGTGCGCACCGAGGTCAACGACGCCAAGGACGCGTTCGAGAAAGACTGGGCCAGCACGACAGCCGGCCTGACGGACAGCAGCGGGTCCTACAGCGAACCGCTGATGACCCCGGCCCCGAGCTACTCGCACCCCAAGAAGAACTGGCGCCTCAAGCGTGGCGCCACGCCCCAGTGGTACAAGCAGCGCACGGGCATCCGCACCAAGGCGCTGTCCGGCGCCGCGCGCGTGGCGCGCTTCCGGCCGCCGGGCATGAAGGCCCGCTGATGAACGGCCTGACATGAGCGACGACAAGAAGGACGAACTGGCCGGCACCGAGGCCCCCTTCGTCAGCCACCTGGTTGAACTGCGTGACCGCCTGGTGCGGGCGCTGATCGCCGTGGTCGTCGCCTTCGGCATCCTGTGCTTGTGGCCCGGCATCGGCACGATGTACGACCTGCTGGCGCTGCCCATGACGGCCAACCTGCCGCCGGGCACCAAGCTGATCGCCACCAACGTGTTCTCGCCGTTCATGGTGCCGCTGAAGATCACCCTGATGGCCGGCTTCCTGGTCGCCCTGCCCTACGTGCTGTACCAGGTGTGGGCCTTCGTGGCACCGGGCCTCTACTCGCACGAAAAGCGCATGGTGGCGCCGCTGGTGGTGAGCAGCACGGTGCTGTTCTTCACCGGCGTGGCCTTCTGCTACTACATCGTCATTCCGGCGCTGACCAAGTTCATCGTGTCCATGACGCCAGCCTCCGTCAACGCTGCGCCCGACATCGAACAGTACTTCGGCACCGTGCTGACCCTGTTCATGGTGTTTGGCATCGCCTTTGAAGTGCCCGTGGCCGTGGTGGTGCTGGCGCGGGTGGGCATCGTCACCGTGAAGCAGCTGCGCGCCTGGCGTGGCTACTTCATCGTCGGTGCCTTCGTGGTGGCCGCGGTGGTGACACCACCGGACGTGGTCAGCCAGCTGTCGCTGGCCATTCCCATGTGCATCCTGTACGAGCTGGGCATCATCGCCGCGGCGCTGTGGATCAAGCAGCCCAAGCCCGAGGACAACGGGGACGGCGCCACAGACGGGAAAGCCACAGGCTGAACGCGCCGGGCCGCGAGCGCAGCGAGCTGGGGGGCTCTATTTCACCCAGGAATTCAGCTGGATGATGGGCAACAACACGGCCAGCATGATGACCACCACCACCAGGCCCATGCCCACGATGAGCAAGGGCTCCAGAACGGTGGCCGCACCCATGGCACGGCGCTGCACCTCGGCCGCCATCTGCGACGCGGCGCGCTGCAGCATCAGCGGCAGCTGACCGGTCTGCTCGCCCAGGCGGGCAAACATGGCCAGCAACCCAGGGAAGCGCTTCTTGGCCGCCAGGGCTGACGCCAGCGGCGCGCCTTCGCGCACCTGGGCCAGGGCGTCCAGCGCATCGCGGCGCATGGCGCGGTTGCCCAGCGTTTCGGCGGCCGCCTGCAAGGCCTTCAGGATGGGCACACCGGCGCCCGCCAGCATGGCCAGCGTGCTGCCAAAGCGTGCCGCGTTGTAGCCGCGGGCCAGGCGGCCGATGAGCGGCAGGCGCAGCAGCGCCGCATCACTGCTTTCGCGGAAGGCCTCCGTGCGGCGGGCCAGCGAAAACCCGCTGGCAGCGGCCACGGCCACCAGTGCCACCAGCCAGCCCCACTGGCGCACGAAGGCACTGGTGGCCAGCATGGCCACCGTCAGGAAGGGCAGCGCGCGCTTGGAGCTGGCAAAGGCGCCGGCGATCTGCGGCACCACCCAGGTCACCAGCACGATGACGATGACCAGCGCCACCACCGACACGATGGCCGGGTACAGCAAGGCACCCAGCACCTTGGTGCGCAGCGCCTGCTGCTGCTCCAGGTCGTCGGCCAGTTTTTCCAGCACGGGGCCCAGGGCACCGCTTTGCTCACCGGCGGCCACCACGGCGCGGAACACATCATCAAATTCATGCGGCGCGGTGGCCAGCGCGCGCGCGAAGGCGCTGCCGGCGTTCACCTCGCTCTTCAGGTGGGCCACCAGTTCGCGCTGGCGGTCGGACTCCGACTCTTCGGCCAAGGCCGTGAGCGCCCGCTCCAGCGGCAGGCCGGACGACACCAGGCCGGCCAGCTGCCGAGTCCACACCGCACGCTCGGTGGCCGAAAACACACGCCGAGTGAACTTGGCGGCCGAGCCATCGGTCGTCGCCGCGGTGACCGGGTTGACCGCCAGCGGCACCAATTGCCGCGCCCGCAACTGCTGCCGCGCGGCCTTGGCGTTGTCGGCTTCCAGCAGCCCGCTGCTGGACTTGCCGGCGGCGTCAAGTGCTTCAAAACGGTAGGCTGGCACGCTCAGTCTCGCGTCACGCGTATGACTTCTTCAGGGGACGTGACGCCCAGCCGCACCAGCCGCTGGCCATCTTCCCGCATGCTCTTCAGGCCACCCGCTTCGGCAGCCACAAAGAGCTGGTTCTCGTCGGCGCGGTTGTGGATCAGCGAGCGCAGCTTGTCGTCGATGGCCATCAGCTCGTACACCCCCGTGCGGCCCTTGTAACCCGTGTGGCTGCAGTGCTCGCAGCCCACCGGGTGCCAGCTGCCGTTGCCGTCCTGGCGCTTGCAGTGCACACACAGCTTGCGCACCAGGCGCTGCGCCAGCACGCCCAGCAGGCTGCTGGACAGCAGGTAGGGCTCCACGCCCATGTCCACCAGGCGTGTGGCGCTGCTGACGGCGTCATTCGTGTGCACGGTAGCCAGCACCAGGTGGCCGGTCAGGCTGGCCTGGATGGCGATCTGCGCGGTTTCAAAGTCGCGAATCTCGCCGATCATGATCACGTCCGGGTCCTGGCGCAGGATGGCGCGCAGGGCCTTGGCAAACGTGAGGTCGATCTTCGCGTTGACCTGTGTCTGGCCGATGCCGGGCAGTTCGTATTCGATGGGGTCTTCCACCGTCAGCACGTTGGTGGTGGCGGTGTCCACGCGGCCCAGGCTGGCATACAGCGTGGTGGTCTTGCCCGAACCCGTGGGCCCGGTGACCAGCAGGATGCCGTGCGGTTGCTGGATCAGCTTGGCGTAGGCCTTCAGCACCTCGCCGTCCATGCCCAGGCTTTCCAGCGTGAAGCGGCTGTCGGTCTTGTCCAGCAGGCGCAGCACCGCGCGTTCGCCGTGTGCCGAGGGCAACGTGGACACGCGCACGTCAATCGCCCGGCCGCCAATGCGCAAGGAGATGCGCCCGTCCTGCGGCAGCCGCTTTTCTGCGATGTCCAGCTCGGCCATGATCTTCAACCGGCTGATCAGCGCGGCATGCAGCGCCTTGTTGGGCTGCACCACCTCGCGCAGCGTGCCGTCCACGCGGAAGCGCACGCTGGAGCTGCGCTCGTAGGGCTCGATGTGGATGTCGCTGGCACCGTCCTTCGCAGCCTGCGTCAGCAGCGCATTGAGCATGCGGATGATGGGCGCGTCGTCCGCCGCTTCCAGCAGGTCCTCCACCGCCGGCAGCTCCTGCATCATGCGGGAGAGGTCGACACCGCTTTCCACTTCGCCGATGACGGCTGCGGCGCTGCTTTCACCGCCGGCGTAGGCCACGGCGATGCGCTGCGCCAGCGTGGCCTGGGACTCGTGCTCGAAGCGCGTGACATCGAAGACGCGGGTCACCTCGGCCAGAGCGGACGCCGGCGTGGACTCTGCCGCCCACAGCTGCAGCTGCTGGCCGTCGTCTTCCAGCAGCAGCGTGTGGGCCTTGGCAAAGCTGTAGGGCAGCGGGTGGCGGGCCATGTGCGCTCGGCCTCAGGGCGCCTTGGCTGGCGTGGCAGGCGCGGTGGGTGCCGCAGCGCGCTCCGGCAGCACCGGGCCTTCGTTGATGGGCATCACCAGGCTGGGCGCGGGTTGGGCTCCGCGCTGCGTGGCGCGCATCTGCTCGTAGCGGTCCAGTGACAGGCGGTTGGCACTGTCCGCGTCGCGCAGCACCACGGGGCGCAGGAAGACGATGAGGTTGGAGCGCTTGCGCTGCCGCGTCTCGCTGCGGAACAGGTGGCCCAGCAGCGGGATGTCGCCCAGCAGCGGCACCTTGCTGCGGCTGGTCTCGTAGCGGTCTTCGATAAGACCGCCCAGCACCAGGATGGCACCGTCGTCCACCACCACGCTGTTCTCGATGGAGCGCTTGGTGGTGGACGGCCCCGCGTTGCTGGTGCCTGCGGCGACCTCGGTCTTGACGCTGCTCTGCTCCTGGAAGATGGTCATGCGCACCGCGCCGCCTTCGCCGATCTGCGGGCGTATGCGCAGCGTGATGCCCACGTCCTTGCGCTCGATGGTCTGGAAGGGGTTGGATGTGGCCGTGCCGCCGCCCGTGCTGGTGAACTGCCCGGTAATGAAGGGCACGTTCTCGCCAACGACGATCTTGGCTTCCTCGTTGTCCAGCGTGATCAGGTTGGGGGTGCTGACGATGTTGGTTTCCGCCTGCGTCTGCAGCACCTTGGCAATGGCCGCCAGCGAGGTGACGCCGTTGGTCACCGCCAGCAGGCCGATGTTCAGGCCCTGCCCCACGTTCACCTTGCCCTGCACGGCTGAAGTGTTGATGTCGATGATGCTGGGGCTGCTGGAGCTGCCGAAGTTGGTGCCGGTGACGATGCCGAACTTGTCGCCGCTCTTGCCCAGCAGGCCCTGCCACTGGAAGCCGAAGTCGGCGGCGTCGCCGCCACTCACTTCGACAATCATGCTTTCGATGTAGACCTGCGCCCGGCGCGTGTCCAGCTGGTCGATCAGCGCCCGCACCTGCTTGTACAGCGGCTCCGGGCCGGTGATGACCAGCGAGTTGGTGGCGGGGTCGGCCTGGATGAAGCCGCCCGTGCTGGGCTGGGCCGCTCCCGTGACGCTGGCCGTGGCCGCGCTGGAGCCCTGCGCCCCACCCACCGGCGCCACAGGTGCCGAAGGCGCACTGGGCAGGCCAGTAGGTGCGCCCGCGCTGGCACCGCTGCCGCTGCTGTTGCCGCCGCCCTGGGCGCCAAAGGCCGCCCGCACCACCGTGGCCAAGCGCGTGGCCTCGGCGTTCTTCAGGTGCACCACCCACATGCCACCGGCACCGCCCAGCGTGTTGGGGCGGTCCAGCCGCGCGATGGTGGCGCGCAGGGTCTGCAGCCGCGCCGCATTGGGCGCCCGCACGATGAGCGAGTTGCTGCGCGAATCGGCCACCACCGTGGTGCCCGTGCCTGGCAGCGCCGGTGCACCCGGCACCGCCGACGCGCCGCCGCCGTCGGTGAGGCGCTGCACCAGCGGCGCCAGGTCGGCCGCCACGGCGTGCTGCAGCGGGATGATCTCGATGTCGGTGTTGGCCGGCAGGTCCAGCGCCGCGATGATCTTGGCGATGCGCTGCAGGTTGTCGGCGTAGTCGGTGATCACCAGCGCGTTGCTGCCCGGGTTGGCATTGATGGTGTTGTTGGCGCTGATCAGCGGGCGCAACACGGCCACCAGGTTGTTGGGGTTCTCAAAGCGCAGCGGGAAGATCTGCGTGATGACCTGGTCGCCCTTGATGCCCACGTCGCCCACGCTCACCGTGCCGGCCTGCAGCTTGGCGTCGGCCTCGGGCACCACCTTCAGCAGGCCGCCACTTTCCACCACCGCGAAGCCCAGGCCGCGCAGCGCCGACAGGTAGCTGGCGTAGGCCTCGCGCACGCTCTGCGGCTGTTCGCTGTAGACGGTGATGCTGCCCTTCACACGCGGGTCGACCACGATGGCGCGGTTGATCATGGCCGCGAAAGCCCGCGTCACACCTTCGATGTCGGCGTTGAGAAAGTTGACGGTGACCTGGGCCGCGCGCGCGCCGGCTGCAGGCCGCGCGGCGCTCTGGGCCCCGGCAGGCTGCAGCAGCAAGGCGTTGGCCCATAGCGCAGCCAACAACGGGGCCCGCACCAAGACCAGGGCCTTGGGCAGGCGCGCGCGTGCGCAGCTGGGTCGAGACACAGAGTTCATGGTCAGCCGATCGTGATGAGAGACAGCGCGCCCTGACGGCGGCCGATGAGGTTGAGCAGGTTGGACAGGGCCGCTTCCGAGCCGGGCGCGGCGCTGGCCTGGCCATTGAAGCGCAGGCGCGAAGCCGCCCATTGGCCGTTGCCGACGATCTGCAGCGCACCTTCCAGCGTGCTCAGCGAGACCCGGGCCGCGTCGCCGCGTTCGTCGCCCTGCAACTGGAAGCGGTAGCTGCCCAGCGTGTCCAGTGTGGACAGGCCGCTGGACATGCTGCGCAGGTCCAGTTGCGCCTGGCCGCTGAGGATCCAGCGGCCCTGCACGGTTTCAGCGGCAAAACCGGTGCTGGACAGCGCCAACGTGCCACCCAGGCGCAGCGTGTTCCAGGGCGTGCCCAGGCCCGTGAGCCAGGCCGCCGGCCACTGGGCCAGCGTGGCACCCGCGCCACCAGGCGCGGGCTGCAGTTCCACCCGCAGCTTGCCCAGACCCGGCCGAAGGCGCAGGGCCAGCGGCGCGGCCATGCAGCAGTCCTGTTGTGCGCGCAGCAGCAGCGAGGTGCCCTCCAGCGCCAGCGTCCAGTGCAGACGGCTGGGCAGCGTGCTGGCGTCGCGGCTGCCGGCTCCGCCAGTCAGCACCAGCTGCGCACTGCCGTTCCACACCGTGCCGTGCGCGTCGGCCAGCAGGAGGCGCTCGCCCGTGGCGCTGTTGACGGCCGCAGCCAGCCACTGCGCCGGTGCCCAGGCGACCAGCGCCAGGGCCGCGCCCAGCACAGCACCAGCCAGCGCCGCACGCTTCATGAGCCCGCCCCCAACGCCAGGATGACGCTGCCGTTGAAGCCTTCGGGGCCCCGCGTGAGGTTGGCTTCCACCGGCCGCGCGCGCGCACCGGCGCGGGCTTCGCCCAGCCAATCGCGCAGGGCACCGCTGCCCACGCCCGTGAAGGTGACGGTGGCGCGTTCGCCCTGCAGCAGCAGCCGCGCCTTGGTGCCCAGGCGGTCGGTGGCGGCACGCAGGGCCGCGGCGGCCTGTTCGGGCGGCAGCGGCGGCAGCGCTCGCAGCTGCTGGGCCTCGGCGGCCTCGCGCTGCATCTGCTGCAACTGGGCGTCCAGCCGTTCGTGTTCGGCCGGCGCCTGGGCCAGCGTGCGCAGGGCCGGCTGCAAGGCCACCCACCACAGCACCGCCACGGCCAGCAGCGCAGCGGCCCAGGCCAGCAGCTGGCGCTCACGCGCCGCCAGGCCCTGCCACCAGGTGGCCACGGGCTTCAGGCGCGACACCGGGCCGCCGTTCATGGCCGCCCCTGGTGGGCGCCGCCGGCGCGGCTGACGACGGCGCGGCCATCGGCCAGTTCGACGCTGTAGCCCAGCGGGCGGATGCGCTCGCGGAACTGCTGCGCCAGCGGTTCGGGCCAGCCAGCCGCCAGGGTCAGGCTGCCGCCTTCAAAACGCAGGCTGCCTGCGGGGCCGGCGCCGTCGGGCCAGGCTGCCGCGGCGGCCGCCAGCATGCTTTCCAGGTCGCCAGGGCCGGGGCGGCCGGACGCGGCGCGCAAGCGGTCGGTCTCGCGCTGCATCTGCAGCGGCGCGGTCAGCACCACCTTCACGCCGGGGTGGGCGCTGCGCACCAGCTGATCCATGGCTTCCCGCTTGGCCGACAAGGCCTGGCGCTGCGTCCACGCGTAGGCGTTCAGACCCACCAGTTGCACCAGCAGCAGCGACACCAGCGCGATGCGCACCGGGCGCCAGGGCGCACTGAGCAACTGCCGCAGGCCGTCCACCACGGCGCGGCTGCCGCGGTGGCGCACGGCCAGGTCGAACTGGCGCAGGTTGCAGGCCGACTGCGCGGCCTCCAGCGCACGCGCGGCGTCGCTTTGCAGCTGCACCTGGCCGCCCACCAGGTGCTCGGCGGCCAGGGCGGCCGCGGGTGCAGCCGTCCAGCGCACCGTGGACGCGTCCATGGCGGCCAGCCGCGCGCGCGCCAGCCCACCCGACAGCCGCGCGGTGAACACGCCCGCGGGGCCAGCCAGGGTCAGCCACGGGTGTTCGTCGTCGGCCACTGTGGCACCTTCGGCATGGGCGCCTGCGTGGGAGCCGGCATGGAAGTGGCCGCGCCAGGGGCCAGGCTCGCTGGCCGGCACCACCCGGTCCACCGTGCGGCCGCTCTGTTCCAGCGCCTGCAGCGCAGCGGCCAGGCGCTGGCGGTCGGTGACGGCCACCCAGCCCGGCTTGCCGGCCACCGAACCGGAGCCCAGCGCCAGGTGCAGCTTGGATTCGTCGTCCAGCAAAGCCTCTTCCAGCACGCCGGCCAGCGCGGCCCGCAAGCGGGCGGCCGGGGCCTTGGGCACGTCGACCGGGTGCCAGCTGAGGTCGGCCTCGGCCAGCACCAGCACCGTCCGGTCGGCACGCGGCAGCAACGCGGCGGCGGCCTGGCCTTGGCTGGACGGGCTTCGGCCGTCGGCGCTGAGCACAAAGGGCCACTCAGGCGGCAGGCGGCCGGCCGCTTCGGCACCGCCAGGGGCGTGCTGTGCGGCCAGGCGTTCGGCGGGTGGAAGCAGGACGACGAGCAAGGACATGCAGAAGGGTGTGTCGAAGTGGGCCCGTGGTGGTCAGCTGGGTGGACGCCCCGGTATTGTGGCTGGCGGAGGCGGCCGTCAGCGCGGCAAGGCCGAGAAGCTCTGCCGTTCGCGCTGCAGCACGTCCACGCGGTTGTCGCGCCGCACCAGCAGCGAGCGCTCTTCCAGCAGGCGCTCGTCCAGCCGCAGGCGGCCGCTGACGCGGAAGTAGCTGCTGCCCACGGCCACGCGGGCCGGGTCCATCTGCACGCCTTGCGGCAGCTGCGCCGCCACGGCCGCCATGGTCTTGAAGGCCTCGCGGCCGCGCGCCTGCACCAGGCGCTGGGCGGTGCCGGCGTCGATGTCCAGCGCCGCCACCAGCACCTCGCGCGGCGCGGTGTTGGCATTCACCGGCGTGGCGACTGGCAGCAGGTCCACGAAAGGCGCCAGGCGTTCGAGGGTGGGCTTGTCGATGCCCAGCCAGGCCAGGTCGGCCAGCCGGGTGGGGCGCAGCGGCGGGCCACCCTGGGCGTCGGCGGATGGCGCCGCGACCACGCCCTGCAAGGCCTGCGCGATGCGGTCCGCCGCGTCGCTGGACGCACCCACCAGCGCGCTCAGGCGCCGAAAACCTTCCAGCTGCGGCACCAGGACCTTGCCGCCGTCGTCCAGCAAGCCGCGCAGGTTGAAGCGCGACTGTGCGTCCTCGATGGCGCCGGAGATGAAGGCTTCAGGGCCGCTGTCGGCGTTGTTGTCCTTGTCGGCCGCCAGGAAGGCCGACAGGCGCGCCTCGGCCAGCGGCTGCGCCCAGGGCTCGTCCAGCCCGTCGTAGGCGTTGCTGCGCTGCTGGCCGGAGCGCTGGTCCTCGCGCAGGATCAGCCGCGCCCAGTCCATGGCGCCGGCCAGCACCCAGGCGGCCTGCGCACGCGCCCGTTCGGCGGCCTCAACGCTGATGGCCCGCGTCTGCTGCCACACCATGCCCGCGGCCACGGTGGCCACCAGCACCACGATGACCATGGCCAGCAGCAGCGCGGCGCCAGACTGGCGGGCGGCGGCGTGTTTCATGAGCCCGTGGGCCCCAGGGCGATGTCGCGCGTCAGCTTGCCGCCGCGCAAGGTGATGAGCAGCCGCACCGCGCGCGGCAGTTCCTCGCGCGGTGCGGCCGCGGCCGCTGGGGCCGCTGACGCCGCCGATGCCGGCGCGTTGGCGGCAGCCGGCACCAGGTTGCCCGTGGACTGGGCGTTGCTCCAGTCGTTGTCACGCCAGAAGTACAGCTGCCACTCGCTGGCCTGTTCGGCCACCGTCAGCTGGCCGGGTTCGTCGCCCATGAACTGCTGGCTGGCCAACCAGGCCTGCTGCAACAGGCCGCTGCGTTGCACAGGGCTGCCCACCCAGCGCTGCCAGCGCCCGCTGCGCAGGGACCACACCACCAGCGCCACGCCACCGTCGGCCCGGCGCGTCAGGCGCAGGCTCTGGCCGTCGAAGGCGATGGCCGGCACCACGCCGGTGTCGTGCACCGCCTGCAGGTCCTGCTCCCACTGCACCAGCACCGTGGCCAGGCGGGTGGTGCGGTCGATCACCTCGCGGTTGGCGTCCCGTGCGGCAATGACGCCGTCCAGCCCGCGCCACGCAAACGTGGCCAGGATGGCCATGGCCAGCAAGGCCACCAGCACTTCCACCAAGGTGAACCCCAAGGCTCGGCGAAGGCCGGGCACACGCAGCCTGCGGCGGCGCAACGCGCGACCGGTCATTGCCGCCCCACCACGGTGGACAGCGTCACCAGCGGCTGGCCGTCGTCGCTGCCGACCACCGCGTCCACGCGCCGGAAGCTGGGGTTGGGCGTGGGGCGGGTCAGCAACTTGCCGCGGTAGCTGCGGCCCAGCTGCTCGCAGGCGAAATCGCTGTCGCCCACTCCGGGGAAGATGCGGCGCAGGCGCAATTCGGTGAGCTGGTTGTCGGCGCACCACTGCGCGGCGATCACGTCGCCCAGGCGCTCGGCGTTGTCGCTCAGCACGCTGGCCGCACGCAGGCCGGCAGCCAGTGCGATGGCTGCCACGGCCAGCGCCACCAGCACTTCCAGCAGGGTGAAACCGGCGGCGCGGCGGCTCACGGCCGGCGCTCCGCGGGCAGCGGTTCGGCCACGCTGAACGGCCCCAGGCCGTCGCTGGCCAGTTCCAGCCGCCGTTCGCCCAGGCTCAGCACGATGCGCTGCGCCGGCAGGATGGCCTCTGGCCCCAGCACCACGGCCCGCGCACCCACCACTTGCGCGGCCACGCGGGCGTCCAGCCACCGCCCGGGCAAGGCCAGCGCCTTGGGCAGGCCCACGAACTGGAAGTGCTGGTCCTGGCCTTGCGCGCCCACCAGGCTGTCACCCGCCGAGCGCGGCACCCACCACACCGCCACGCCCGAGGTACGGGACTCGGCACGGGCCGTCTCCAGCAAGGCGGTCAGGCGGGCGCCTTCTTCGTCCAGCCGCGCGGCGTCGGCGTCGGGCAGGGTCATCACCACCAGCGACACACCCACCGCGATGACGGCGATGACCACCAGCAGTTCCAGCAGCGTGAAACCTGAGGCTTGCCGAAGGTTCGGCGAAGCCAAGCCGCGGCTTCTGCGCCGCCGCCTGTGGGCTGGCAGGCCCGGCAGGGCAGGCACTTGGATGGCGGTGGCCCTGCTGGACCTACTGCCAGGAGCCGATGTCGGCATCCTTGCCGTCACCACCGGGCTGGCCGTCGGCGCCGAAGCTGAAGACGTCGATCTCACCGCGCACACCGGGGTTGAGGTACTGGTAGGTGCGGCCCCACGGGTCGGCCGGCAGCTTGTCCAGGTAGGGCTTCCAGTTGGGCGGCGGACTGCCAGCCGTAGGCTTGCGCACCAAGGCGTCCAGTCCCTGGTCGGTGCTGGGGTAGCGCTGGTTGTCCAGCTTGTAGCGCTTGAGGGCCTGGCCCAACGTGTTGATGTCGGTCTTGGCCGCGGTGACACGGGCGTCGTCCAGGCTGCTGAAGAGGTTGGGCACGATCAACGCCCCCAGCACGCCAATGATCACCAGCACCACCAGCAGTTCGATCAGCGTGAAACCGGACGCGAGGCCGCGGCGGCGAGGGCGAACAGGGCAGGCTGCAGACATGGTCATTTCGGTGCACGGGCCTGATCGGCCTGCGGCTTCGGGAGGGGCGGTGAATGATAATCCGCGCATGTTGCTGCGCTGGGTGAGCATGTGTGTGTGGGCAGGGGTGGCCGCCGGTGCCGTCTTCTGGGGTCTGCGCCTGTTCACCACGCCCACAGCGGTGCCGCCGCAAACGCAGGTGGCCGAACTGGCCGGCACCGCCCGCGGCGATCTCAGCCGCGTGCTGGGGGCCGATGCCCCGGCGCAGAAAGCGGCTGCCCAGCCTGAAGCCACGCCCGATGCACGCTTCAGCCTGCTGGGTGTGGTCAGCCCGCGGGGCCCTGCGTCAGGCCCGGGTGGCGTGGCCCTGATCTCGGTGGACGGCAAGCCGCCCAAGGCCTACAAGCTGGGTGCGGTGGTTGACGGACAAAACGTGCTGCAGAACGTCAGCGCGCGTGGTGTTTCACTGGGCCCGCGTGGCGGGCCTGCGCTGGTGGCGCTGAACATCCCGCCGCCACAGGCGCCGGCCACAGGGCAACTGCCACCCCCAGCACAAGGCGGTGCCGCCTTGCGCGCCTTGCCCCCGCCACCGCCGCCCAACCCCGCGACGCACGTGGGCGCGCAACCGACACCCAGCGTTCAAGCGCCGCAGCCTCAGCAGGTGCCGCCGCCCAGCCAGGTCCCGCCGCAGGTGGACGGCCGGGGCAACATGCTGAGGTGACCAGGCGCCGCGGCGCTGGCCGCGCTCAGTACAGCGCGGCGCCGAAGGGGGAAGGCTCGGGCTTGAGGTCCACGAAGGGCTCGGGCAGGCCGTCAGGCCGCGTCGGGCCGGGGTCTTCGCCATCAGCCACTTCCGTCAGCAGCGCGGCTGCGCTCTTGACCATGGGCCAGGCCAGCAACGCGCCGGTGCCGTCGGTGCTTTCCATGCCCAGTTCCAGCAAGGCAGCGGCCCGGAACAGGTTCAGCGCCTGGTCCAGCCCGCGGTGCGAGTGGCTGCGGCAGAACACACAGTAGTCGGTGACCGGCTGCGCAATGCGCGCCGCCAGCAGCAGCGCGGCGCAGGCCGGCATGCCGTCGATCATCAGCAAGTGGCGCTTGCTGGCCGCCATGAGGATGACGCCCACCATCACGGCGACTTCAAAGCCGCCAAACGCGGCCAGGACCTCGATGGGCTCGGTGACGTCGCGGTGCCGGGCTTGCGCCGCATGCAGCGCGCCCAGGGCATGCATCAGGCGGTCGGACTCCATCTGCGGGCCGCTGACGATGAGGTCACGCACCGGGCTGTCCGTCAGCCGGGCCAGCACCAGCGCTGCGCTCTCGTGCGCGCCCACGCCCACACCGGCCAGCATGGTGACGTTGCCGGTGAGCTTGTCACCGATCTCCATGCCAGCCCGCATGCCGGCGTGCGCCTGCTCGGTGCTCATGGCCGGCGACGCGCGCACGTTGCGTGTGCCGTGGGCAATCTTGCGCTGCAGCAGCCGCTCGTGCGGGGCCACGATGTCGGCCATGCCGCAGTCGACCACGGTCACCGCCACCTGCTGCGCACCGGCAAAGGCCGTCAGCGGCAACTTCTTGGTCAGCAGCCGCTCCACGGTGTCATGGGTGGGCTGCACCCGAGGGTCGGCAATGCCGTCCACCGCCAGGCCATGGTCGGCCGCAAAGACCAGCAGATGCGGCTCGTGCAGCTGCGGCTTCAGGGTGTTGTGCATCAGGCCCAGGCGCACCGCCAAAGGCTCCAATTGGCCCAATCCACCACCCAGGTCGTTGCGCCGCTGCAGCTTGTCGCGCAGGGCTTTTTCCAGCAGCGGGCTGGAGGTGGGGGTCACCAGGGATCGACTGTTCGCCATGATTTCAAGTGTATCCAGCGCACTCAGCGCAGGAACAGCCCATAGACGGGGTTGTGCGTCTCTTCCACGAAGGGGTAGGCCAGCGACCGCAGGAACTGCTCAAAGGCCTTTTCGTCGCCTGCGGGGACTTGAATGCCCACCAGGATGCGACCGTAGTCCGCGCCCTGGTTGCGGTAGTGGAACAGGCTGATGTTCCAGCCTGGGTGCATGGCGGCCAGGAAGCGCATCAGCGCACCAGGGCGCTCGGGAAATTCGAAGCGGAACAGCCGCTCGTCACGCGCGAGTTCGCTGCGGCCGCCGACCATGTGGCGCACGTGCTCCTTGGCCAGTTCGTCGTCTGTGAGGTCCACGTTGGCGAAGCCCTGACGCTTGAATTGCCTGGCAATGCGTGAGGCTTCGTCGCGCTTCTGGATCGCCAAGCCGACGAAGACATGGGCCAGCCGCTGGTCGGAGATGCGGTAGTTGAATTCAGTGACCGATCGCGGTCCGATCAGTTCGCAGAAGCGCTTGAACGAACCGCGCTCTTCGGGGATGGTCACCGCGAACAAGGCTTCGCGCTGTTCGCCAAACTCCGCCCGCTCGGCCACGAAGCGCAGGCGGTCGAAGTTCATGTTGGCGCCACAGGTGATGGCCACCAGCGTCTGGCCCTTGAGCTTGTGCTGCTCCACGTACTGCTTGATGGCCGCCACGCCCAAGGCACCCGCGGGTTCGAGGATGCTGCGCGTGTCCTGGAACACGTCCTTGATGGCGGCGCAGACAGCGTCGGTGTCCACCACCACGTAGTCGTCCACCAGGGCACGCGCGACGCGGAAGGTCTCTTCGCCAACCAGTTTCACCGCCGTGCCATCAGAGAAGAGGCCCACGTCCGACAAGGTGACGCGCTTGCCCGCACGCACGGACTGCAGCATGGCGTCGGAGTCGGCCGTCTGCACGCCGATGACACGCACCTCGGGCCGCAACGCCTTGATGAGCGCCGCCACGCCGCTGATCAGGCCACCGCCACCAATGGCCACGAAGACCGCATCGATCGGGCCCTGGTGCTGGCGCAGGATCTCCAACGCCACAGTGCCCTGGCCGGCGATCACGTCGGGGTCGTCAAAGGGGTGCACGAAGGTCAGGCGCTCTCGGGCTTGCAGCTGCAGCGCGTGGCCGTAGGCGTCGCTGAAACTGTCGCCGTGCAGCACCACCTCACCACCCAGCGCATGCACGGCGTCGATCTTCAGCTTGGGCGTGGTCACCGGCATCACGATCACCGCTCGGCAGCCCATGCGCTTGGCCGACAGGGCCACCCCCTGCGCGTGGTTGCCGGCAGAGGCGCAGATGACACCCGCCGCCAGCGCTTCAGGCGACAGGTGCGCCATCTTGTTGTAGGCGCCGCGCAGCTTGAAACTGAACACGGGTTGCTGGTCTTCGCGCTTGAGCAGCACGGTGTTGCCTATGCGCCGGCTCAGGCTGCGCGCCGTGTCCAGCGTGGTCTCGCGCGCCACGTCATACACCTTGGCCGTCAGCACGCGTTTGAGGTATTCGCCGGCGATGCGCTCGGCCTTGGGGGTCAGCAGGTTGCGGGGCCGCTCCAAGGGGGCAACAGGGGCGGTAGGCGGGGGTTTGCGACCGGCAGGCATCGAGGCGGCGTGATGGCGGAGAGGGGCGCGGATCATACGGCGCGGCCCCGTGGGAGCCACGCGCAAAAAAAACCCGGGTCCCTTGCGGGGCCCGGGCTGAATCCACCATTCAGGAGGTGGAGGAGACAATCGGCGGAGGCGGTTGGAAGACCTTGCAACCAAGGCTTGAATCCGCTTCCTTGCGAGCCAGTCTATCACCGGGATGCTGCAGTGCAATATGCTCTTTGCGCATCATCGCTAGTGAGCTGACTCCAATTGGCGACAAGCGCAGAACGCACTGCGCAACAACGGGGCACAAACAGGAACACGCACCATGGAATGCACCATCAACTGGATGCCGGGCACCGGCATGGGCTTTGTGGCCGAAACCGGCAGCGGACACTTTCTCACCATGGACGGCGCACCCGATGGCGGCGGCCGCGACCTGGCCCCGCGACCCATGGAGACGGTGCTGGCCGGCACCGGCGGCTGCACGGCCTACGACGTGGTGCTGATACTCAAGCGCGGCCGCCACGACGTGACCGGCTGCCAGGTGAAGCTGACGGCCGAACGGGCCAGCCAGGACCCCAAGGTCTTCACGCGCATCCAGATGCACTTCGTGGTCAGCGGCCGCAAGCTGCCCGCGGCCGCCGTTGAGCGGGCCATAGCCCTGTCCCATGAGCGTTATTGCTCCGCCAGCATCATGCTGGGCAAGACGGCCGAGATCAGCACCAGCTTCGAGATCGTCGAAGCCTGAACCGCCGGCGGCGGCTCAGATGCGGTGGGCCACGGTGGTCATCACCTTGGCTGCGGCACGCATCAAGGCGGTGACTGGCGGCGGCAGGCTCATGCCGCCCGCCGCAGCGGCGTTCTCGGCGTGCCGCGCCTCGTCGTCCCTCATGACGGACACGATGGCGCGCGAGCGCTGGTCTTCGGCGGGCAGGCGGTCCAGGTGGCTGGCCAGGTGTTGCTCCACCTGCCGCTCGGTCTCGATGACAAAGCCCAGGCTCACACGGTCACCCAGGCGTCCCGCCAGCAGGCCGATGCCGAAGGCGCCGGCGTACCAAAGCGGGTTCAGCAGGCTGGGCCTGTCGCCCAGCTCGTCCAGCCGCTGCTGCGTCCAGGCCAGGTGGTCCACTTCTTCGCGGGCCGCTTGGTTCATCTGTTGACGCAGCTCTTCGGAGCGCGCCGTCAGGGCCTGGGCCTGGTACAGCGCTTGTGCGCAGACCTCGCCCACATGGTTCACGCGCATCAACGCGCCGGCCAACTGCTTGTCGGCACTTGAAAGCGTGTGCGCTTGCGGCGCGCCCGCCGGGTTGGGGCGTGCCGCATGCACGGCGCCCGTCACGGTGCGCAGCGCGTTGTCCAGACTGACGAGGATTCGATCCGGGTATTCCATGAGGCACCAGAATAGCCGTTCTGAATCGGGGCCCACGAGACTCCGTTTCTCGTTGTTGCCAGACAACATCGCCCGAGCTTTTCGGGTCTACGCGATGGAAATGCCATGAACCGTCTGGTGCAATACGCGCAGCTTCCGCTGAGGAGGTTGGCCTGATCCGCTCTCTGGCTTTCAGTGGGTGACCTCCCCGATCGGGACCTCTAGTTTCAACCTAGGAGATAGTTGCAATGAAAAAATCTCTGCTCGCCCTGGCAGCGCTGACTGCGTTCGCAGGCGCGGCTTCGGCCCAGTCTTCCGTGACCCTGTTCGGCATCGTTGACCTGTCGGTCAACAGCGTCAAGAACGGTTCCGCGTCCCAGAAGCTGGTCAGTTCCGATGCGCTCAACAGCAACCGCCTGGGTTTCCGCGGTGTTGAAGACCTGGGTGGCGGCATGCGTGCTGGCTTCTGGATCGAAGGCGCGATGGCGCCTGACACCGGCGGCACGGGCCAAACCTGGCAACGCCGCTCCACCGTCAGCCTGATGGGTGGTTTCGGTGAAATCCGCCTCGGCCGCGACTACACGCCTTCGTTCTTCAACAAGACCGTGTTCGACCCGTTCGGCACCAACGGCCTGGGTTCGGAAGTGAACCTGGAGTCCACGCTGGGCTCTGGCGCCACCACCCTGGTTCGCGCCAACAACACCGTCGGCTACTTCCTGCCGGCAATGGGTGGCGTGTACGGCCAAGTGCAAGTGGCGGCCGGTGAAGGCGCCACGGGCAACAAGTACATGGGTGGCCGCATCGGCTACGCCGGTGGCCCCGTGAACGTGGCTGTCGCCATGGGCAAGACGTCCAAGACGGGCGCGATGGTGGACGACTTCACCGACTTCAACGTCGGCGCGTCTTTCAACCTGGGCTTCATGACCCTGATCGGTCAGTTCGGCAAGGTGGACTACTCCACCTCCAACCAGAAGAAGCTGCTGCTGGCCGCGACCGTTCCGTTCGGTGCCAGCACGCTGAAGGCTTCCTTCCTGAAGGCCAGCGGCTCGTCGGCCTCCCTTGAAGCCAAGCAGTTTGCTTTCGGCTACCAGTACGACCTGTCCAAGCGCACAGCGCTTTACGCCACCTTGTCAAAGGTGGACAACAGTTCCGCAGCCGGCTTCAACGTTGGCCAAGGCGCTAATCGCAATGCCACAACAGGTTTGCTGCCTGCCGGCCAAGACTCCACCGGCTACAACGCCGGCGTGCGTCACAGCTTCTGATCGTGCACGCTGCCTTCGGGCAGTGGCACTTTCAGCCGAAACGGCCGCCTACGGGCGGCCGTTTTCTTGTCGGGTTCACAGCGTTCATGCCCATTTCAACCAACAGTGCTGCTCTGGTGATCTGCGTGGCGGCCCTGGCGCTCATCGGTTGCGGCACTCCACCTGCAGCCGACGGCGCATCGGCCGACCAATGGCACCCCGTTCACCTGCCTGGCAAAGAGCACACGCAGTACACCGCGGCACACAAGGACGGCAGGCCCAGCACGGCCGCGGTGTCGGAGAAGTCCGCCAGCATGTGGAGGCGCCGGCTGGACCTGCCGGCTCAGGCCCTGGGTGAGGTTCGATTCTCCTGGTGGGTTCAGGACCTCATCGCCAGCGCCAATGTGGCAGAAGCTTCGCGCGCAGATGCGCCGGCCAGGGTGATGTTCGCCTTTGACGGTGACACCGGACGTCTGCCCGCCCGCACACGCGCATTGTTTGACTTGGCCGAGGCCTTGACCGGTGAACGCCCCCCGTATGCCACGCTGGTCTATGTCTGGGATGCGAAAGCGCCGGTGGGCACGGTGATCGTCAACCCCAGGACCGACCGAATCCGGAAAATTGTGGTCGACTCCGGACCTGGGCAGTTGCGCCGCTGGCGAGACCACCAGCGTGACTTGAACGCCGACTTCCGCCTGGCTTTTGGCGAACCGCCCGGGCCCTTGAAGGCGGTCGCACTGATGACCGACAGCGACAACACGGCATCCAGCGCCAGGGCTTGGTATGGCCCCGTGAACTTCTTGGCCGACACCTCAGGTCGCTGACACCAGTCGTCTCCGTGGCTCGCGCTGCGGGTCTTTCCCGCTGCACGGCATGGTTGATGCAATCATCATTGCCAGCTTTGCCGTTCGGCGTCCGTTTCCTTCCATGCTGGCCTTCATCCTCCGCCGACTGCTGCAAGCCGTGATCGTGATGCTCACGGTCGCGTTCATCGCCTTCATGCTGTTCCAGTTTGTCGGCGACCCGGTCACCAACCTGCTGGGACAAGACGCCACGCAAGAGCAGCGTGTGCAGTTGCGCAAGGAACTGGGGCTGGACGACCCTTTCCCGGTGCAGTTTGCGCACTTCGTGGGCAACGCAGCGCAAGGCGAATTCGGCCTGAGCCTGCGCCAGGGTCGCAAGGTGTCCGCACTCATCGTCGAACGTTTTCCGGCCACGCTGGAACTTGCACTGGCTGCCGCCGTCATCGCGCTGGGCGTGGGCATGCCGCTGGGTGTGTATGCCGCGTTGCGCCGCGGGCGGTTCGGCTCGCAGGTCGCCATGACGCTGTCACTTCTGGGGGTGTCGCTGCCGACTTTCCTGATCGGCATCCTGCTGATCCTGGTGTTCTCGGTG
>Ga0075163_10003748_pt1 | contig 20404 bp, 14 predicted proteins | sample JI1023141ADNA_FD_71478 | JGI IMG/M metagenome (GOLD analysis project Ga0075163, IMG submission 71478) | Wastewater effluent complex algal communities from Wisconsin, to seasonally profile nutrient transformation and Carbon sequestration -... | ecosystem: Engineered > WWTP > Effluent > Algae... | reverse complement strand
AATCGAACAGACGTGCCGGATTGCCTTCCGGCAGTGGCGGGCCATCGTTGCAGACGGCCAGCAGAATGCGGTCGGCATGGCCGCTCAATTGAATCTGGATGTGGCCGCCGGGCGGACAGAATGAGCGGGCGTTGTCGACCAGTTTTTCCAGTGCCTGCACGATCAAATCGGGGGCGCCGTGAAAAGGGCAATGCGGCGGTAATTCCAGTCGCCACTGCAATCGCGCCGATTCATCCAGCGCGGCCCACCCTGCGGCGCATTGCCGCAGCATCGGTACAAGGTCGAAATCTTCGGCCTCGGCGGCGGCCATGGCGCGCTCGATGCGTGTGGCTTCGCTCATGGCGCGCAGCAACGAGGCCAACCGTGTGACGCCTTCCTGTGCGCGCTGCAGCCAGGTGCGGCTTTGTTCGTCGCGGGCCTGACTTTCCAGGTTGTCCAGCGAGGATCGCACCACGGCCAGCGGCGTATGCAACTCGTGCGACAGGCTGCCCGCCAGTGTGCGCAGATACTGCGTGTAGGCGTCGATCTCGTGCAGCAGGCGGGCAAAGCTGCGCGACAGATCGCCCAATTCATCGCTGCGCCGATCCACCACGAATGCCGACTCGGCACGCCCTTCGCGCAGCAAGGCCTGCTCGGCTTGTCGATGCAAGCGCCGGATACGCGCGCTCAGGTGGATCGAATAGGCCACCAGTACCGCCGCCACCAGCAGGGCCGCTGCCAGGGTTGACCACAGCAGTCGCGACCGCGCGCGATCCGCCAGCAACAGGGCATCGCTGCTGGATTGCAGGGCCAGCACGGCCAGCGTTTCGCCGCTTTCGGTGCGGATCGGTGTCCACGTTTCCAACACCCATTGCCCGGCATCGCCAACTCGCCAGACATGCTGCGACTGCCCCTGCAACAGTGATTGCCAACGCGGCTCTGCGGCCTGGCTTGATGCCGAATCGCCTGACAACGATTCGCTCGACAAGATGTCCGCGCCCAAGGTCTCGCTCAGCCAGCGCCGCCACGCCGACACGGCCACTTCATCCGGCAGCGCCCCGGCCTCGGCGATGGGGCGTTGTTGCCGGTCGAACACCCGCCCCAAACGCTGCGGCGGCAGCAGTCGCTGCAATGCGCTCGACAAGGTTTGCATGGGCAACATCAAGGGCTGCGCGATGCCACTGCCCACCTGGGTGCGCCGCATGCCATCGACATCGATGGCGGTCAGGCGGATCGCCTGTGCGGTCAATGCCGCGGGCAAAGCCAGTTCGAGCGCATAGCCGTCCGCGCGTTCCTGCCACGCGCCCTGCACGGTCGAGCCCTCCGTCGAACGGACATTCACTGGTCCCGAGGCCACGCGCGGAATCGCGAACGCATGCCAGGTGCCCTGCGACTGCACATCCAACTGCAGATGATCCGCCCAGGCGGCGTCCGACCCGTTGCCCTGACTGCGCTCGGGCGTGGTATCGGTGACCTCGACCCACAGAAACAGCCGTTGCTGCTGTGCCTGCAGGCGCAACTGCAAGTGCCCTTGCGGGTCCAGCGATTGGGCGGCGGTTTGCTGATCCCAATCGGTGGCGAAGCCATCCAGGGTCGGTGCCGTCGCGCTCGGTCGCACGTACAAGCCGACACGCGAGGTCTCCAGCGCGGGCACGGTCATCGACAGCGCATCCGCCAAGGTGCGACTCACTTCGTGCTGACTCTGCTCCTGCCCTTCCCGCAGCAGGCGTTCCAACTCGCCCACGAACACCCAGGCGGCCCAGGGCAGCGAGAGTGCCGACAGGCCGAGCCACAGCAGTTGCGTGCCGAGCTTCACGCGCGCCAGCGGTATCCCGCGCCGTGCACGGTGTCGATCTCGTCGAACGCGGCATCCACGGCAAGAAACTTGCGCCGGATTCGCTTGATGTGTGAGGTGACCGTGGCGTCGTCGACCAGCACGTGCGCGTCACGCATCAGTTGGTCGCGCGAACGCACGTGGCCGGGATGCCGCGCCATCGAATGCACCATCCAGAATTCGGTCACCGTCAGCGGGACTTCCTGCTCGTTCCAGCGCACCTGCATGCGCTCGACTTCCAGCGTCATGCCGCGCTGGCGGATCACGGTGTCCTTCAAGGTTGGCTGCCGCAAGGCATCGAGACGCCGGAACAGCGCCGCCACACGAGTCGTCAACTGGGCGATGGAAATGTCCTTGCTCAGATAGTCGTCCGCACCAAGCCGCAGCCCGGAGATGACATCGAAATCCTCGTCACGCGCCGACAGAAACAGGATCGGCAAGGTCGCCGATCTGGCCCGCAACTCGCGGCACAACTCGAAGCCGCCTTCCGGCTCGTTGCCCAGACCGACATCAATGATCACCAGATCCGGCAAGCGCACCTCAAACGCACGCTGCGCCTCGGGCCGATTGGCGTAGGCGCTGACCAGATAGCCATAGCGATGCAGCGCATCGACATAGTTCGCCCGGATAGCGGGCTCGTCTTCAACCAGAGCGATGGTGCGGGACATGGGAAATCCGCCGGAGTGATGCGGGTAGTCTACGTCGGTCCCAAGGTCACAATCACGTGCAATGGCCGTCGTCAACGCCGCCAGACGAGAGCACGCGACATGATTCGACACACCTTTCTCTTCATCGCGTTAAGCATCGCGACCACCTTCGCCAATGCTGTGGATCGCGACGTCTATGCAGCATCGACATGCCAGACCTCCGCATCCGAGTCGATCCGACGCGCTCACGCGGCAGAACTTGCTGCCGCCACCGGTGATACGGTCGGGGCGATCTGGGTTCGCGCCAAGTTGTTGCAGTGGGATCAGGAGGCTTGCCTTGAGACGCTAACCAATGGCGCACCTGACGGAGAGGATGCGGAAGAAATTCTGGCGCTCTGGCAGTCCTTGCTGCATGAACCGGCGCTCGCACCGCATCTGCTTTACGACGCCGTCCTCAACCCGCGCACGGGTCTGTCGCCCGCGCAGCGCACCGAAGCCTTGCAACGACTGATCGCCGACGATCCGCACAACGCACAGACTTGGCTGGTGGCGCTGCAGAGGGAACTGCAACAACCGCATCCACAATCCGAACATCTGGATGCACTGCTGTTCCTGGCACAGCAACAGGCCCAGTTCAGTCGCGCCTGGATGGCGATTGCAGCGACGTGGTGGCGCGAGCTTGGCGCTCTTCCGGCAACCGGACCTCAGCATGCAAACCCGCAGAACGTTGGCTCCAATACGTCGGCGCACGTCGCATCGGATCGAGTGCGCGAGAGCCTGCACTACGCCATCGCCACCTCGCCCTTGGCGAGCACCAAGACACTGCATGCCGTCTGCGGCCCCGAAACCATCACCCCACACCGGCAATCAAGCTGCCACAGCGTCGCCAAGTTGCTCGCAACCCAGGGCGATTCGTTGATGGATCAACGCGTTGGTGTGCAGATCTGGTCTCAGCTCGCCGTGGATGAGGCCGATGCGGCCGACGCTGCAAGAAGCCTGCAGGAACTTGATGCGCTGGACGTGGAACGCCGCTCGCTGGCGGACACCGACGATGCCGAATCACTGCTCAGTGCGGCATGGATCGAGGTGCTGGAACAGGGCGGACGCGAAATCGATGTGCAACGAGTGCTGTTGCAATCAGCGGGCGAATCCTTGAAGCCGACTCTGGACACCCGATAGAACGCGCCGAGCGCCCAGTCCGCCTCACTCACCCCATCGTCTGCCGCCAGTGCTCGGCCAGCACCACGCCGACCGCATTGGCGATGTTGAGACTTTCGACCTTGCCTGAGCCGGGAATCTGCAGACGGCGGTCGCAGTGGCGGATGGTTTGATCGCGCATGCCCGCGGCTTCGGCGCCGAACACGAAGACGGCGCGATCAGGCAGCGCTTCGGCATACAGATCAACGCCATCGCGCGGCAGGGTGGCGCACAGCACAAAGCCCGCGTCGTGCAGCATCGCGATGGCCGCCGCGCTGTCGTCCAGGCGCAGCAACGGAACCACTTCCGCGCCACCTTCAGCGACGCGAACAGCGGCGCTCGACAAGCCCAAGGTGCTGTCTTCGGGCAGCAACACGGCCGCCGCGCCAAAATGCGCCGCGCTGCGCAGCACCGCGCCGAGATTGTGTGGATTGCCGACGCCATCGAGCCAGATCAATCGCTGCACCGGCTCGTCCAACAAGGACGCCAACAACTGCGCAAGACTCGGCAACTCGGGCGGTGCCATCAGCACACACACGCCCTCATGGTGCTGACTGGCACACAGGCGATCCATGTCGTCGGCAGGCACCACGCGATAGCCCAGACGCTCGCTCACGCAATGCGCCAACACCTCTCGCAGGTCGGACAGTCGGGATTCGAGCAGATAGACCTTGCGCAAGGAACCGGGACGCGCCGCAAAGGCGGCACGCACCGCGTTCAGGCCATAGATTTTCTGTTCCTGACGTGGCGTCCAAGCGGCCTCTGCAGCGGCCGGAACCACGGGCGTGTCAGCACTCGCATCCGGTTGGAAGCGCGCCGGACGTGTGCTCGCCTCTGGTCGCTCCACGCGCTGCCAGGGCGATGCGGACGCGTCGCGATCAGTCGTCCGCGCTGCCTGCCCATATGGCGAACGACTGGGCTTTGATGAGGTGTAGCTGCCTTCACGCGGCGGCGTGTCGCGACGATCACGATGATCGCGACGCTCGTCGCGGTGCGCAAACGGTGGACGCGTTGATGCCTCGTCACGACGCGGTCTTGGCGCACCGTCGCGTGGGTAGCGCGACGCGTCCTCGCGATGCGTGTCGCGGCGCGGCGGACGCTCACCGGTCGTCGACTCCTGCGTGCGATGGGACGGCCCCGACTTGCGTGGCCGGTCGGCCGACGCGGGCGCAGGCTTCGCGAAGGGCTGCGGCAGACGATACGGCGTGGCGCCACTGGGCGAGGATTCACGCGGCCGCCAGTCATCCTGTGGACGGCGCGGCGATGCATCCCGGCGCGGTGCGCGCGTGTCGTTGCCACGCGGCTTCCCTGGCCACGCCGGGGGTGTTTTGTCCTTGCTCATGGCGATGCGCTTCCGGTCAATTCTTCATGCGATGCCGGTGTGCTGGCTTCGAGTCGATCCAACTCACGACCCAGGGCTTCCGGCGAACGTGTCCATGGCGCGATCCAAGCGTAGAAGGCGGGCACCACGAACAACGACAACAGCGTCGAGAATGCCACGCCGAACACGATCACGATACCGATCGTGTAGCGACTGGCGGAGCCAGGACCGCCCGAGACCACCAGCGGCAACGCGCCCACGATGGTGGAAATCGCCGTCATCAGAATCGGCCGCAGACGCACCTTGCAGGATTCAACAATGGCCTGATGCACGCTACGACCTTCGTCACGCAACTGATTGGCAAACTCGACGATCAGGATGCCGTTCTTGGCGGCGAGACCGACCAGCATCACGATGCCGATCTGACTGAACAGATTGATCGAGCTGCCCACCAGATACAGGCCAATCAGCGCGCCCAATACAGCCAGCGGCACGGTCAGCATGATCACCAGCGGGTGGGCGAAGCTCTCGAATTGGGCGGCCAGCACCAGAAACACGATCAGCAACGCCATCGCGAAGGTGAACAGCGCCGCGTTGCCGGAATTGGCGTACTCGCGCGATTCGCCCTTGAAGTCGAGCTGCGCGTAATCGGGCAGTTCTTCCTTGACCACGCCCTGAATCCATTCGATGGCCTGGCCCAAGGTATAACCCGGCGCGACCGCGCCACTGATGGTGATGGCGCGCAGACGATTGAAGCGGTTGAAGCTGCCCGGTTCGGCCAATTCGCGCAAGGTCACCAGATTGGCCAGCGGGATCAGTTCGCCGGAACGCTGTGAGCGCACGTACAAGCCGTTCAGGTCACTCGGCGAGGAGCGTTCGCCATCCTGTGCCTGCAGGATCACGTCGTACTCTTCGCCGTTTTCGACATAGGTCGTCACGCGACGCGAGCCCATCATGGTTTCCAGCGTGCGACCAATCTCGCTGACCGACACGCCCAGATCGGCCGCGCGTGTACGGTCGATGTCGATGCGCAACTGCGGGCGGGTCTCCTTGTAGTCCGAATCGACGGCGAACAAACCGGGGTTTTCGGCAATGCGCGCCAGCAAGCGATCACGCCACTGCGCCAGCTCGTCATACTCCGGGCCACCCAGAACGATGTTGAAGGGTTGACCCCTTGACCGCACCAGGCCGGTTCTGGCCTGAGCCAACGCACGCACTCCGGGAATATCGCCCAAGTCGCGGCGTACGCTGTCGACGACGTCGGCGGTCGACTCACTGCGCTGCGACCAGTCCTGCAGGATCACGATGGCCTGCCCGGTATGCATTTCCTCGCTGGCACCGAAGCCGCCGGGAACGCGGGTATTGGCACGCATGATCGGCTTGCCCTCGCCCAATCGCGCGAACAGCTTTTCTTCGACCTTGGCCATCTGCTCCACGGTGTAGTCAAAGCCCGCACCCTCAGGGCCGACCACCGAGACGAAAAATGCGCCGCGATCTTCCGGCGGTGCGAGTTCCTTGGGGACGACCTTCAGCAACGCTGCACTGGCCACCAGCGCAGCGATCATCAAGGCACCGGCCAGAAGTGGCCTTTCGACAGCACGTTCCATCCCACGGCCATAGGCCTCCGAGACCTTGTTGATCCAGCCTTGCGTGATCGCATTCAAGCCAGTGGGTGCGGTATGCGGTCGGACCAGGAGCGAACACATCATCGGCGTCAAGGTCAGCGCGACGAAGGCGGAAATCGCCACCGCCGCCGCCAGAGCCACACTCAACTCACGAAACATCCGCCCGGTATCGCCCTCCATGAACCCCACTGGCAGAAACACCGCGACCAACACCGCGGTGGTCGCGATCACCGCGAACGCCACTTGCTTGGTTCCACGCGAGGCGGCGAGCAACGTCGGTTCGCCCAGATCCGCGCGTCGCTGCACGTTTTCCAGCACCACAATGGCGTCGTCGACGACCAGACCGATGCACAACACCAAGGCGAGCAAGGTGAGCAAGTTGATGGAAAAACCGAAGGCCCACAGACCGATGAAGGAAGCCACCAGACAGACCGGCACGGTCACGGCAGGAATCAATGCCGCACGCACGCTGCCCAGGAACAGATAAATCACGATCAGCACCAGACCGACCGCCTCGAACAGCGTCTGGAACACACGCTTGACCGATTCATCAATGAAGATCGTGGTATCAAACGCCACCACGATGCGGGTGCCTTCCGGCAGGCTGCGCTGGATGTTGTCGACTTCGGCCTTGACTGCGCGCGCCACATCCAGAGCGTTAGCGGTCGATGTCTTGATCACACCCAGTCCGATGTTCGGATCGCCATTGCTGCGAAAGTAGGCGCGTCGATCGGCCGTATCGCGTTCAACCTTGGCAATCTCGCCCAGGCGGATGATGTGGCCATCCTCGCCCTTGCCCACTGCCAGCTCGGCAAAATCCTTCGCTTCGCGATAGCCGCGCTCGACGCGCAAGGTGAAGTCGCGCGTGGTCGACTCCAATCGACCGGCAGGCAGCTCCACGTTCTCACGCGCCAGCGCCTGTTCGATATCACCCACCGTTAAACCGCGCGCCGCCAGAGCATTGCGATCCAGCCAGACGCGCATCGCGTAACGCTGCTGCCCACCAATCCGAACCTGCGCCACGCCATCGATGCTGGCCAGACGATCCACCACATAACGCTCGGCGTAGTCGGACAATTCCAGCGTGTCGAGTCGCTCGGAGTTGAGGTTGAGCCACATGATGACTTCGGCGTCACTCTCGACCTTTTCCACCTGCGGCGCATCGGCCTCATCCGGCAGGCGATCAAAGACTCGGCTCACGCCGTCGCGCACATCGTTGGCGGCGCTCTCGATGTCGCGGTTCAGGGTGAACTCGATGGTGACTTCCGAACGACCATTACGCGAGCGTGAGTCCAATGTCTGCACGCCCTCGATGCCGCTGACCGCGTCCTCGATGATCTGCGTCACGCGGGTTTCCACCACGGCCGCCGACGCGCCGGGGTAGCTCACGTTGACCGACACGATGGGCGGATCGATGTTGGGCAGTTCGCGTAATGTGAGTTGCGAGTAGGCCATCATGCCGATCACGATCAGCAGCAGGCTCATCACCGTCGCGAAGACCGGACGCTTGATGGAAATTTCCGACAGACGCATGGACAGGACTCCTCAGCTTTGCGGCGCAGGCGTTTCGGCTTCGACTACCGGCGCGCCCGCACGCAGCTTGACGATGCCCTCAACCACGACCCGATCGCCCGGCTGCAGCCCGGTCACGACCTCGACCAGACCGCCTTGCCTTGCACCGGTCGTCACCGCCACGTCTTCCACCTTGCCCTCCGCATTGACGCGAAACACCGAGGACCGTGTGCCGATCTGCATGACGGCGAGTTCGGGCAAGGCCAGGACCTGACGCGCGGGCTTTTCCACCCGCACCGTCAGCAACATCCCCGGACGCAGGCTTAGGTCGGCATTCGGAATCTCGGCACGCACCGTGACCGCACGGGTAACGGCATCGATGCGCGAGCCAATCGCTGCCACCTTTCCGTCGAACTCGCGACCCGCAAAGGCGGCACTGCGCGCACGCACGGTCTGGCCCACGGCTACCGAGGCGATAAAGGTTTCGGGAATGGAAAAATCCAGCTTGATCACATCGACGGCATCCAGGGTCGCAATCGGCGTACCTGGTGTGAGCAGGGTGCCAGGGCTGACCTGACGGAATCCGAGAACACCCGAGAACGGCGCCGTAATCACTCGATCTGCCAGACGCGCGCGAATCGCGGCGACGCGTGCCCGCGCCGCATCACGCGTAGCGATCTGGCTATCCAACTGACTGCGCGGCACGGTGCCGTTGCTGACCAGACCTTCCAGGCGCTGATATTGCTGCTCGGCTTCTTTGTAGGTGGCCTGCGCCTCTTCCAGACCGGCAATTTCCGCGCGTCCCGAAAGATCGACCAGCAGATCACCTTCCGTCACCACATCGCCGTCATTGAAATTGACCCGCTCCACGACCTCGGTCACTTTCGCGCTCAAGGTCACCGACTCACGGGCATGGACCGTCCCAAGCGCCTCAAGCGTGTCGACCCAGGGGCGTGCTTCAATTTGCGTGCTAACCACTTTGACCGGACCGATGGCGCCAGCCTGTGGCCCGGCCTGCTGACTTCCACACGCCGTCATTCCCACCGCCAGCGCCACGCTGAGTAGCGCGTTGACCCATCGATTGTCTGCCTTCATGGCTTCCTTCCTTGCCAAGCGAATTTCCATCCGCTGCGAACGCAACACAGCGCCAGTTCCGTCGACGGCGAACGCAGCTCGTCGCGGATCTTGCGTACCTCGTGCAGTGTGCGGCAAAACATGACTTTCGACCTGTGCCGTAAGTCGGCCCAAGCCGTCGATTGCTTGTGAAGGCAATTCGTTGCACTGATGCGGAGTGCAACCCAAGTTCGTATGCTCGCCACTCCGCCCCGTTCGGGCCAGACCTTGAGCTGATCCACCCATGAAGATGATTCACTGTGTCGCCGCACTGCTTCTTGCTCTGCCGACGATGTCCACCGCCCAGCAGAGTCAACCCCGAGTGCTGCTAGACACCACGCAAGGGCCGCTGATCCTTGAGCTGGACAGCACCCGCGCGCCGCGCACCGCAGCGAACTTTCTCGCCTATGTGGATGACGGCAGCTTCAACGACATGATCGTGCAGCGCGTGGTCAAGAACTTCGTCGTTCAGAGTGGAAGTCTGAAGTCCAGCGGCGCGACGATCACCTCCAAAGGTGCCATCAGCAGCGAACGCGGCAACGGGCTCAGCAACACCTCCGGCAGCATCGCCATGGCATTGAGCTCAACGGTCACCGGGCAAACCAACGTCAACAGTGCGACCTCGGCCTTCTACATCAATACCGGCAACAACAGCACCAATCTGGATGCCAACTTCACCGTCTTCGGGCGGGTCGTCTACGGCTTGAACACCCTGACCACCCTCAACAACACGGCGGTGTTTTCAGGCAGTGACCAACCCGTGGTGTTTCCCGTCGTTCGCCGCGCTGTGCGTGTCGACGGCTTCCCGATTCTGGATGTCCATACCGGCGCATGGTTCGACCCGGCCAACAGCGGGCGAGGATTCGGCCTGGAGATTTCTCGCGCTTCCGAGGGCGGGACGCAACCTCTGATGGTTGTTCATTGGTACGACTACAGTGAAGGCAAGCAGATCTGGCTGGTCGGTGCGGCGGCCTTCCAATGGGGCGACAGCGCGGTAACCGTGCCATTGCAGATCACCTCGGGGGCACAATTCGGCGCGGCATTCGCACCGGATCAGGTGCAGAACGATGCCGAGTGGGGCTCTGTGACCATCCGTTTCAGCGATTGCCACCATGGCGAATTCAGCTTCCAGTCGCGCTTGGGCAATGGCAGCTACCAGCTGACCCGCATCACCGAGCCCACTCACATCCAATGCCTGGATGACTGAGACGACATGGCGTGGCGAGTCGATGCAGCTCGGCATCGACTCGCGGCGTTTGCATCACGCGGCTTACTGAATCAAGTCCACCTGCTTGGCCGCAGTATCCGACAGCAGGCCGAAATGGCCCAGCGCATAAGTGGTCGTGCTGGTCTGGTTCCAGATCGAGGACGAATGCACGCCGCCCACGGTGCACACGCCCGTGCTGCAGACAATCTGATCGATGTTGGATTTGATCGAGTGCATGCGATCGGCGAAGCGCACGCCGAAGATGCTGTTCAAGAAGGGATTGCTCACTGACAAGCCCCAGCTTCCGCAGGTCGTGCTCCATACGTTCCACGGATACGTGCCGCAGGACCACAAACCACGGAATGCCCCGGCGATGCCCACAAAGCTCTGCACGTTGGGACGCAGGCTGTTCTTGATGATCACCCTTGCGGCCAGGGTGCCGCCCATCGAGTGGGTGATGACATCGACTTTGCCCGTGCAGGAGGCGGCAATGGCGTCGATCAGCGCATCTTCCACCGGTATTTCTTCGCTGCCGTTGTGATCGTTGCAGGCTGCACAGATCTTGCTGCCCCAGCTCGGCGCGAAAATCTCCGCATCCACATAGCCGCGTCGTTTCAGCTCGGCAACGGTGTTGGCGAAATCCGATGGATTGCCGGTATTGCCATGAACCAGAACCACGTTGTCACGGCACGCCGCCACCGCCGATCCGACCGTCGATAGCGCCAAGAGCACGACGGCAACGCCGCCCAGAATTGTTCTCTGCATGATGATCCCTCCCCAGGGTGATGGCTTCGACGCATTTACGGTCTCCGTCCATGACAGCAGCCTAGCGACCTCATGCCGCCATGACTGTGGTACCAAAGGACAGGCTGTGCTGCACTGCGTAGGGTTTGTCATGAGCGCACCGCTATACTCGCCCGCCTCTTGCATGCGGTCATTGCGACCCATCGCGTTCCGGAGCAACACATGAGCATCGAGCAACTGGAAGACATCGCCCAGGCATTGGTCGCCGAGGGCAAAGGCATCATCGCGATTGATGAATCCACCAATACGATCAAGCGACGCTTCGAGGCGGTGGGTATCGAGAACACCGAAGAGCACCGCCGCGCCTATCGCGAGATGCTTCTGACGACACCGAATCTGGGCGAACACATTTCCGGCGCCATCCTGTTCGATGAGACTTTGCGGCAATCCACCAAGGCCGGCGTGCCCTTCGCGCAGGTCATGCGCGAGGCGGGCATTCTGCCTGGCATCAAGGTCGACAAAGGCACCGCGAACCTGGCGGGATTTCCCGGCGAACTGGTGACCGAGGGATTGGATGGCCTGCGTGAACGACTGAAGGAATATGCTCGCTTGGGTGCCACCTTCGCCAAATGGCGCGCGGTGATCACGATTGGCGACGACATCCCGTCCGGCACCTGCATCGATGCCAACACACATGCCTTGGCGCGCTACGCCGCGCTGTGTCAGGAACAGGGCCTCGTGCCCATCGTCGAGCCCGAGGTATTGATGGATGGCGACCACGATATCGAGGTCTGCTATGACGTCACCGAAGCCACTCTGCGTTCGTTGTTCGGTGCGCTGTATCAGCAGGACGTACTGATCGAAGGCACCATCCTGAAGGCCAGCATGGTGCTGCCCGGCAAGGACTGCGCGGAACAGGCGAGTGAAGAAGAAGTCGCGGTGGCGACACTGCGTTGCCTGAAAGCGTCGGTGCCCGCCAACCTTCCCGGCATCGTGTTTCTCTCTGGCGGGCAATCCGATGAGGCCGCGACCGCCCACCTCAATGCCATGAACCAACTCGGCCACTCGCCCTGGCCCCTGTCGTTCTCGTATGGCCGCGCCATGCAGCAGGCCGCGCTGAAATTGTGGGCGCAGGATATGAGTGGCAACCATGCTGCCGCCCAGCAAACGGTTTACGCACGAGCGCGCGACAACGGCCTGGCGACTTTGGGGGAATGGAAGCGCTGAACTGTTTTGCGTCCGCCGTGCCGTGCGATGGCGATGCGGTAACTGATCCAACGCTTTCGGAGCGCCCCCTGCCATCGTCAGTTGATGCTTGAGCGTGACGGCCACTTGAATCCATTGGGCGGACGCGCCGCGTAGGTGCGGTGCAGGCGCGGCTTTCGCCGCGGCGCCCACTTGGTTTCGCGTAAAGACTGCCTCGTCCCGCACGAACAATCCGCGCCCTCGGCCAACTCCCTGCCCTTCTGCCGGGCCAGGAACGCGGACCGGCAATGTATGCCGGGGCTGATATGCAACCGAAGCAGCGCCGCGTGTCTCTTTACCTGCAGTAACGCGTTGGTTCCGCCAGCAAGCCGTCGCAGCGCGTTGACGGTCGGTGTTCGATCGGAAGCAAATTGCCAGGGGTAGTTCAGGGAACCGTGCAGCGTGCGGTCGAACGACCTCTTGCTACGGCCGCCAAAGGCCACGTCGCGCTAGCCGCTTCGTACACAGAAGGACCTCTTTGTATGCACGACACTGGGCTCGCATCCATCCAACACGGCAACGCGTCCACTTCGAGTCACCCGGCGCAGGCGCAAGGAAGGAACGCATTCGTGCTTCCGCCGCATTCTCAGCGCGGGTGGATGCCTGAGTGCCTGCGGCGTCTGGGCTCGACCGTCGGCAGTCTGCTACTTGGCGGAGCTGCGGTGCTCGGCGCCATGTTCGCGTTCCGACAGGGTGCACTGCCGCTGATCCAGTCCGCCTTTGGTTTGGATGCCGATGTGGTTAGTGCGGTCCGACGCGTCGGCCTTCTGGCCACTGCGCTGCTGGCGTACTGGGCCTTCGTGCGTCTTTACGAACGGCGCGTGGCCGCGGAACTCAGCCTGCGGCTGTTGCCGATCATGCTCGGCGGGCTGAGCGGCGCATTGTTGGTTGCGGTTCCAATCGCACTGCTGTTCGCACTTGGCGCCTACGCGCTGGTGGGAACGCGTGAGCTTGCCTGGAGCCTTTCCGGCGTCGCGGCGGTCATCGCCGTGGCGGCAACACTGGAGGAACTGATCTACCGCTGTCTGCTGTTCCGAATCGTCGAGCGCAGCTGGGGCACCTGGGTCGCCCTGATGGTGCAGGCGCTGATCTTCGCTGCGGTCCATCTCGAGAACGTCGAAGGCGCTGGCATCGCGGTCGCAGTGACGATGCTGCTTGCCGTCACCGTCGTGGGCCTGCTCTGGGCCAGTGTGTTCGTGTTAACCCGCAGTCTGTGGGCGGCGGCAGCCAATCATGCCGCCTGGAATTTCACCATCCTGCTCAGCGGCGTACCCCTGTCAGGCATCGAGGACTGGCGAGCGATGGCGCCTTTGCAGACAGCGCTGAACGGCCCCGACTGGCTGACCGGCGGCATGTTCGGTCCCGAAAGCTCCGTGCTTGTCATCACCTGCGCCAGTCTGGCGACGGTCTTCCTGCTGCGGCGTGCGCGCGCCACGGGGCATATCCGGCCACCAGCCGGATCAAGCGATGGAGCAACGTAGCGCTCCGCGGCAGGATCAAGCGCCACGCGCTGACTCTCCGCACTGCCCGGGGGAAATCCGATTGCCTCTTCAGGCAGACTCAGCCAGCGCCGCGTCGCTCAGCTGAACCACATGAAAATTCTGGCGCAGCAACCGAGGGCTGTTCGCGCCGATTTTCGGGCCCCAAGGTCACAGGTGCGACCTGATCGACTCAGGCCGCCGGTTCAACCAGCCACAGCCGCAGCGCTTCCCCCGACGCGGCACCGAGGTCATCGGTGCCGCGTCGACCTCTTCCTAGATGCGGAAGCGCGCGACGTTCTCGGCCAGTCGCTGCGCCTGCTCTTCCAGTCCGCGCGCGGCAGCAGTGGCTTCTTCCACCAGGGCGGCGTTCTGCTGGGTCATTTCGTCCAACTGAGTCACGGTCAGACTGACCTGCTCGATACCGCTGGTCTGCTCGATGGACGCGGCGGAAATCTCGCCCATGATGTCGGTGACGCGTTTCACGGCGGTCACGATATCGGCCATGGTCTGGCCTGCGGTGCCCACCAGTTGCGAGCCAGTTTCGACTTTCTCGACGGTTTCCGAGATCAACTGCTTGATCTCGCGGGCCGCGTTGGCCGAACGCTGCGCCAGCGAACGCACTTCGGACGCAACAACCGCGAATCCACGCCCTTGCTCACCGGCGCGCGCCGCTTCCACGGCCGCATTCAAGGCGAGGATGTTGGTCTGGAAGGCGATACCGTCAATCACGCCGATGATGTCGCCGATCCTTCGTGACTGCTGATGGATATCGTCCATCGTGTCCACCACTTGGCCGACCACCCGCCCGCCGCGCTCCGCGACGTCGGCGGCACCGATGGCGAGCTGATTGGCGGAACGCGCGTTTTCGGCATTCTGGCGCACCGTCGAGGTCAACTCTTCCATGCTTGCCGCGGTTTCCTCCAGGGACGCAGCCTGCTGCTCCGTGCGCGAGGACAGATCCGCGTTGCCCCCGGCGATTTCACCCGCCGCCGTGGTGATCGAGGACACCGTTTCGAGAATGTCGGCGACGATGCCACGCACCTGACTGATCGATGTGTTGGTTGAGCCCTGCAGCTCCTCGAATCGACCCTGCATCCGAGTGTCCAGGGTGCGGGTCAGATCGCCCTGGGCCACTGCCCCGAGAATGTCGCAGGTAGCGCGCAATCCTGAGTCGGCCGTGCCCATCAGTGCATTCAGAGCAACGATCATTTCGCGGAACGCAAACTCGAAACGCGACTCATCGCCGCGCAAGTCGAACTGGCCTGCCGCGGCACCCTGCGACAGCTTGAGAATCTCGTCATGCACCGCGCCCAGTCGCTCACGGATCCCTTCCACGGCATCGGTGATTCGGCGCTTCTCGCCTGCAAGAACCGGCATGCGAATCGACAGGTCACCGCGCGCGTAGGACTGCACGACATCGACAATCTGCGCACTGGTGGCGATGTGCTGTTCGGCGAGCTGGTTCAAACCGCCCGCCATCTCACCGAAGCCGCCGGGGTAAGCGCTGACCTCCATCCGTCGCGACAACTCGCCGGCTTCGTGCCGCCTGCTGAGCTCGATCTGCTCCTGCATGAAATTTTTCAGCACATCGCGCATGCGAGCCAGAGCGCGGTTCAGTCGACCGATCTCGTCGTCGCCCGCAGCGGATATGCGCCCATCAAAGCGTCCCGCGGACATGTGCTCGACGCTGGCGACCGCTTCCAGCAAGGGCGTTCCCACCGTGCGGCGTAGCAACCAGACCGTCAAGATGATGACCGCCAGCGCGACCACCACAGCGATCCAGATCACCCCATTGCGGATGACGCGGGCATCGGCCAGCAGCTCGTCCATCGGCAGTTCCGCACCCAGCACAAATCGTCCTGCGTAGTCGCCGATGCGGATCGGCAAATACACGCGCGCCGCGTCCGCATCGGTGTGTTCGAACGGCGTGTCGACGCGCGTCTTGGCCAACAATTCCTGCAGATATGGCAATTCGGCCGGCTTGCCGACGACCTCGGCATGGCGCGCAGCCAGCACGGTGCCTTGCGGAGACATCAGCGTGACGCCGCCGCCCTCGCCAATTCGCACCTCGGCGAGACGCCGCTGCAAACTGTCCAGACCGATGTCGGCGCACACCGCGCCGACAAACTTACCGTCACGCAGAATCGGTACCGTGTAAGTGGTCATCAGCACGTCCTTGCCGTCGACCGGATAGGTGTAAGGTTCCAGCATCTCTTCTTTGCCACTGTTCTTCGCCAACACGTAGTAGTCGCCGTCGCCCGGCACTTCGTATTTCTCCAATACGGCCGATTCCACGCCGCGTGGTGTGTGGTAGAAGTAGGGAACGTAGCGCCCGGTGGCATCATGGATCGGCGCGTTCACGTATTCCGCGTCGCGGCCATCGAAGGCGTTGGGCTCCCAAGCCGTCGCCATGCCGACAAACTGTGTCTGCGGGGTCAGCACGCCACGAATCAGGGCGTCTGCCGTGGCCCGGTCTGCACGACCAGCCAGCACCTCATCCAGCAGCACCCGCGCAACGGATCGGTTCAACAAGGGGGCCTGATTCAACAACGTGGAGACGGCCGCTGACTCGGCGCGGGCACTGACGCGCAATTCCGCCATCGCGGCGTCCAGCACCACCGACTCGGCTCGCTCATAGATCACGATGCTGGCAACGCCGAAGCCGATGACCGTCAATAGACCGATCAACGCAGCAGACCGGCCCGCGATACCCCAGCGATTGAAAATGGCCATCGTCCCTCCCAGAACCTGAATTGGCTTGGTGGGCAAATTGCAATGCGTGTGCCGCCAAGCTGGCGCTCATCGCCGTACGTTCGCCTTGATGGCAGTCGCGCTATTCCGCCGACATGGGGAAGGGCATGCCGGTTGCATGTGCGTTTGCAGCATAATCGCACCACATCGACCACACCTCCGACGCCACGAACACGACACCTCATGCGCATCCGACCTGACGATACGAGGCAAGCCTTGACCGTCGATAACGACTTTGTGCGCGGCAACACCTACTACTTGAGTTTGCCGCGCCATCCGCATTTCAGTCCGGGCCATACCCAGACACTCGTCTACCGCGAACAGATCGAGGTCCGCGAGGGTTGCCCACGGTGTGTCTTTAGCATCATGCTGGCGGGACGAATGGCGGGCGAGTTCTGCATTGATCCAGGACGCGCGCACAAATTGATCTACTCGCAACCGCAATGACCTGCCATGCCCGATCACGCGGCGTCGAAGTGGACGCAGGAATCACCCATCCGCTCAGGCCAGAACGCGACCGATCCCGGAGCCGTCGATTTGCGCAACCAGCTCTGCCAGCGTGGCCTTGGCCACTGGCGGCGTGAAGGTGAAACGGAAATGCACTTCACCCTGCGGCGTGCGCGAGGAATGGATCGACGCCAGATTTACGCCCGCTTCTTCAAACAGTCCCAGCAAGGCACGCAACGAACCTGGTCGATCTTCCGGCAAATGCACCGACAACGCACGGTTGTCGCTCAAGTCGGCCAGCAGATAGCCTATTCGCTCGAAGGCATGATTACCTTCCGCCAGAGTGGCTTCACCAAAGTGCTCGCGCGACGGCTGCAGAAACTGTGCTCGGAAGGTCTCGCGACCCGCATCACCACACGCCACCGCCGCTTGCAGGGCATCCACCTGCCGACTCAACTCCGCCAACACCTTCGGCACCGCCGCATTGCCGAACTGGATGTCCTCATAGATCGCCGGATTACCCGACAGGATCCGACTCATCATCAGCAGATCCATCTCGAACGAGGCGGATCGGAACGGCAGGATCTCAGACGGATGGCCGACTTCATCCTGCATGACGCGCAGTGTGGCTGCCTGAGCGAGATGACTTGCATGCACCATCGCTTGCACCACCGCCATCATGCGGTCGTGCTGATCAGGCGTGGCACGAACCAGATTGGCTTCCAGCGCATTCAACAAATGCTCGACGAAGGGTCGCCATGTATGTAGACGCGCCTCGGACACCACCATGACGCGGCCTTTCAAGGTCGGAGCCTTGGGCGGTGCGGTCATCGGATGCAGGCCAACGACTTCTGCCTCCGAACGCAACATCGCCGCCACCGGCTCGGCCTTGATAGAGGTGACGTCCAGCCAGAGTTGGGCCTGCGACCGTGCTCCAGCCAGGCGCACATAGTCCGCAATAACCGCTGCGGTGTGGCGAATCGGTGCACTGAAGATCAGCACATCACAGGTGTCGATGAGTTCCTGCGCGGTTCGACTGTCTGGATCGGCCGGATCTTGTCCGCACACGACGAGTTGCAGACGTTCGCGCAGAAACCGTGTCAACCAGCGCCCATACGCACCGGCGCTGCCGATGATGCCCACCGTGGGCACATGCTGATTCATCCGACGCTAACCATGACCTGTGGCTTTGCCGTGCCATCGACCAGCGGCGTCAGATCGGGCCGCAAGGCCACCCGCTGATCGAAGACGAAACAGCCGCCGTCATAGCCTTCGCCGCCCACCTGTTCAAAGTAGCCAAGGATGCCGCCTTCGAGTTGCAGCACGTTGTCCATGCCGGTGTTGTGCATCCAGATGGCGGCCTTTTCACAGCGGATGCCACCGGTGCAGAAGCTCACCACCGTGGCGTCTTTCAATGTCTCGCGATGCGGCGCCAAGGCGTCGGGCAGTTCGGTGAACTTGCGGATCGGCAAGGTCAGCGCGTTCTGGAACGTGCCGTAGGCAAACTCTTCCTGATTGCGTGTGTCCAGCATCACCACCGGCTTGCCGCCATCGTCACAACCCTGACGCAACCAGCGCTGCAGATCGGCGGGCAGCACGCAGGGCGCGCGCCCCTCGACGGGTTTCAGCTCGGGATGACGAAAGGTGATCGTCTCGTGCTTGAACTTCACCTTGAATCGTTCGAATGGAACCGTGTGGCTGTAGCTGAATTTCACCTGCAGGTCGGCGAAGCGCGGTTGCGCGCGCAGCGCCTGCAGCAGTTCGGCAATGGCCGAAGCCGCCCCCGCAAGAAACAGGTTGATGCCTTCCGGCGTGAGCAACACGGTGCCTTTCAGTCCGTCACGCTCGGCGTGATCGCGGAACAGTCGGGCGAGCGCGTCGCGGTCCTCAATGGGCGTGAAGTGATACGCGGCGATATTGGTGATCATTGCGCTATTTTACGTCCAGCCCGCCACCGCACCATGTCGACCGGAGTCGAAGATGCCAATCCGTCACTGCGCACGATTCTGCCTCGCGCTGCTACTGGGCTGCGTTTGCGCCATCGTTCTTGGCATCACATCGCCCATCCAAGCTGCCGGGAAACCTTCCATGACTGCAGAAAACCGCCTGAGCATCGTCTACGCCAGCAACAACGGCAGTCTTCCGCCACCGCATCGACGCGACACCCGAATCCGCATCGCGCGTGATGGCTCGACCCTGATCGAGCACAGTCGCGGCTATGACGCCAGCACCACGGTTCGCCGCGAGGCCCGGATCGCCCCGGAAAAACTCGCGACACTATCGGCTTGGCTGAACGAAGCGGGCGTCTGGTCACTGCCTTGGCGCGAACAGGAACCACGCGCGGTCGGCGGTGCAACGCAGTTTCTCGAACTGACATCCGGCGAACAGCAACTCGCCCTGCCGATCCAGCCGGTCGAATCGCAGCGCCCATTGCGCGATGACATCCTGCGCCGCGTGCTGGACCTGATCCCGCCCGAACCCGACCGTCAAACTGATCTGGAAGCGGATCCTTCCTGAGCACCGCGCTTGGCACTGCCCGGCGCGGAGTATCCTATGCGCCCCTCCGCCAGACTGGTGTTTCGCGCATGTTTGCTTCCACGCTGAAGATCGAAGGTTACGACCCTGAACTGGCCGCGGCGATGGCCGCCGAGCGGCAACGGCAGGAAGACCATGTCGAACTGATCGCCTCGGAAAACTACGCCAGCCCACGCGTCCTGGAAGCGCAAGGCAGCGTGCTGACCAACAAGTACGCGGAAGGCTATCCCGGCAAGCGTTACTACGGTGGCTGCGAATACGTCGATATCGCTGAAAAGCTCGCCATCGAGCGGGTGAAGCAACTGTTCGGTGCCGACTACGCCAACGTCCAGCCGCATTCCGGCTCACAGGCCAATGCGGCGGTGTATCTGGCTCTGCTGCAACCCGGCGACACCATTCTCGGCATGTCGCTGGCACACGGCGGCCATCTGACTCACGGCGCCAAAGTCAACTTCAGCGGCAAGATCTTCAATGCCGTGCAATACGGCGTCGATGAGGACGGCCTGCTCGACTACAACGAGATTGAGCGTCTGGCCCGTGAGCACCGCCCGAAGATGCTGGTCGGCGGGTTCTCGGCCTATTCGCAAAAGATCGACTGGGCGCGCATGGCCGAAATCGCCAAATCGGTGGATGCGTATTTCTTTGTCGACATGGCGCATGTCGCTGGTCTGGTCGCGGCGGGCGTGTATCCGAATCCGCTGCCACATGCAGACGTGGTGACCTCAACCACCCACAAGACCCTGCGTGGCCCGCGCGGCGGCATCAT
>Ga0075163_10003747_pt1 | contig 20409 bp, 13 predicted proteins | sample JI1023141ADNA_FD_71478 | JGI IMG/M metagenome (GOLD analysis project Ga0075163, IMG submission 71478) | Wastewater effluent complex algal communities from Wisconsin, to seasonally profile nutrient transformation and Carbon sequestration -... | ecosystem: Engineered > WWTP > Effluent > Algae... | reverse complement strand
CAATGGGTTACTCAACCAGGTATTTATGAGGAAGTTCTTACACTTGCAAGTGGTTGTGATAGTATTACAACATTAGATCTTACCTTTTCTGATAGTATTAAAACATCATTAAATTTTCTTATTTGCATTGGCGATACGATCCAAGTAGGTCAAAAAAAATATACTACCCAAGGTAATTTTATCCAAAATTTGACAAGCGCATTTGGTTGCGATAGCACATTGTTTATTACAATAGAACTTATAAATGAAGATCTGCTCTACGATTTTAATAAATGTTCTGCTATTGTCGGTTCTACAAATATGGACTATTCTGAATTTACATCTACATTTTCACAGATTTCTTGTGGAACAATAGCATTAAGTAATATTTTCAGGTCAAATCCAATAGAGAATAAACACTCTTGCACACCGGGATTGGGAAATTCTTTAGCAATGTGTGTCGAGAGTAGCAGTGATTGTGCATATTCAACGGGAAATGATAAGTCTGTCGTTTTTACCTTTGAAGTTACACCAGAAGAAGGAAAGCACTTTCAAATCGCTAAATTGAAATTTTTTGAAAAGTCTCCTTTAATGTATGATTGGATTAATGGTGCTTCAGGTATCAATAATTATCCTACCAAGTTTGGTTTTAGAGTATTAAAAAATGGAATAGAGGTTTATAAGGATGAAGAAATTATTTCTAGTAGGGATTGGAATGAGCATAAAATTTCTTTTATGAATAATGAAGCTTTTGTTGCAAAGGAAAAGTCAACTTACCAATTCGAATTCCTGCCTTATTGCCCTATAGGAAATTCATCTCCTGTAAGTGTTTGGGATTTAGAAAACATGTCAATTTTTACTTCTTGCTTAGATAAAGAGAATAGAGTTTTGGCAGGTGCAGTTACTGATGCGGAAGGAAATCCTTTGGTAAATGTGAGTGTGTTGAAACATCAGCAATTAGAAATTGAAAACATCAAGACAGATGAAAAAGGGAATTTTGCCATAAGTGATGTCGTCAATTCTGATGATTGCGAAATCTCTGTGCTAAAAAATGATGACTTTTTGGATGGTGTGACTACCCTAGATTTGATTCTCATCCAACGTCATATTCTTGGATTAGATATTTTTGACCAATCTAGGAAGTATGTTGCAGCCGATGTTAATAATGACACAAGGGTTTCTGCAGCGGATCTCGTTGAACTTAGAAAATTAATTTTAGGTAAAACTAGTAAGTTTAGTCATAATAAAAGTTGGAGGTTTATCACCGAATTACCAGTTTTTGATAGGCATAGTATCATCGATGTAAATGAGAAATATGCCATTGAAAAGGGCTTCAAAGATTTCATGACTTTGAATTTTACAGGTGTAAAGCTCGGTGATATTAATAATGATTTGAATCTAAAAGCTAGTGTCGAATCTAGAGAATTTAATATTGAAAATATCAATTATTCTATTGAGCATCAAGGCGAAAGAGAATTCATGGTAAACTTTTTTGCAACTTCGACAAAAGAGATAAATGGATTCCAAATGTCATTAGATCTCAATAATATAGAAGGCTTTGATTTAATAAATAGTCAATTGAAAATAGATCAAGAACAAAGAAATTTTTTAAATAATAATATTAAGATTTCGTATTCGACAGCAAATTCGATTGGAATTAACGTTAATGAACCTTTATTTTCATTAAAATTACGTAGCAATTCCGATGGAACTTTCAAAGGCCTGAATGGTCAATTCAAAAATGAATTTTATAATTCAGACATGTCAATGAAAAAAATTCAACTCTATCATTTAGATAAATCTGATGAGTTTGTGCTATCAAGTGCCAAACCAAACCCATTTAGTGATGAGACTTTAATAGAATTTCATAATGAGATATCTGGAAATGTAGGCATAGAAATTTACAATATTAATGGGGATTTAATCCATTCGAAATCAATAAATTCTGTAAAGGGTTGGAATGAATTAAAGATATCAACGAACGAATTAGGAAACAAATCAGGAGTTTATTTCTTTAAATTAATTTCTGGGAGTGAATCTCGTTCTGGAAAACTGATAGTTATAAATTAAGTATAAACGTTAAGTATAAACGTGAGAAGCTTTTTGCAATGAAAAGCTTCTCACTCTATCTTAGAAATATGATTTTTTGTTTAGCTTGTTTTTGTATAATTCCTTATTAGTAAAAGTTAAAATGAAGATTATAGTCAAAAAATAGTACAAATACTTCTAGATGAAAATATACGAAATATCATTAGTTATAGTTATTTTAGCTATTTCCAACTCTATAAATGCTCAATTTAATAAAGGACTTCTATTTGATGGGTGCAGCAATTATCTTGAGGTTGAATCATCTTCAAACATATTAATGGGTGGCAATGGTATAACTATAGAAGCATGGATTATGCCTAATTGTGATGATGGTAATAGAATGATTGTTTCAAAACAATGGTGTGATAACCAATATGGTTATTATTTGTCAGTCTTTGATGGGAAATTGTTTTGGTCAATTAGTCCTAACGGCTTTTGTACAAGTAACAGTTATTTTGAGACATCTAACGTTCAGATACCTAGTGGTGTTTTTTCACATATTGCAATAGTACATGATGCTACAAGTATTAAGTTATTCGTAAATGGGAATCTTGTACCTAGCCAATTTTCAGGTGGCAGTTTTATACCTATTTATCCATCTTTTGAAAATATTAGAATAGGTGCTTATAAGAATGTAGGAGGAAGTTTTGGTAATTTTTTTAGCGGGGTAATTGATGAGTTAAGATTTTATGATGCCCCACTTTCAGCACAACAAATTAAGCAAAACTATAATGTGTCATTAGCTGGTAATGAAAGTAACCTTGTCCTTTATTATGATATGGAAGACAATACAGGTTCAGGTATGAATCTCAAAATTGAAAATAAATGCTCTCCTTTTAGTCAACATCACGCTGAAGCAAAAGGTTTTATGGGTAATCGACCGATTATAGTTTTAAATGATCAGTATCTTAATAAGGAACTTGAATTAGTTGATGAAATCGAAATCTGCGGCAGTAATGCCTTTGTGGATTTAGATTTAGATTCATATAAAGAAATAAATTGGAGTACAGGAGAAACAACCGAATCTATAAATGTTGTAAATGAAGGATTATATTCTGTAACTGTTGAAACAGAGCTTTGTAGATTTTTATTTGACCAAGTATTGGTGAAGAACGGTACAGTTGAATTTTTTTTCACCCAAAACATCTGCTCCAACGACTCCATCTACTTCAATAACCAATGGATATACAATTCTGGACTTTATCAACAAGTGTTGACAAGTCAAAATGGGTGCGATAGTACGATTACGTTAGACGTTATTTTTCAAGATACGGTAAGATCTATGTCTCAAATTCCTTTATGCCAAGGCGATTCGTTACTTATTAATGGACAATGGATTTATGAAGATGGAAATTTTACTGTGTTATCTACAACTTCTAATGGCTGCGACAGTATTGTATCTATCATCGTTGATTTGATACCTCAAGTTGGCATTTTTGATACCATAAATCTTTGTCAAGGAGATTCTGTTTTCATTAATAATAATTGGTATTTTGCTGGTCAAGATGTCACTTATTTTGATCTGAACTCATTTTGTCCCATTAGTATCACATCCACAATAGAGAGTCTACCTAGTTATAGTTTCATTGACAATATCAGTATCTGTCCTAATGATAGTATATTTTACAAAGGCAGTTGGATATCTGAAGATGGAAGTTTCTCATTCAATTATAAAACCAATCTTGGTTGCGATTCTGTTTTTATATTAAATACAGTTCAAATTCCTTTTCCAGACGAGCCTATTTCTATGGTGGATTGTGATTCTGGTATTTATGAGTTAACTGTAGATACTGACATAAATTGGTCTTTCGCGTGGAGCAATGGATCCTTATCCAATCCAATAATTTTCGAGGATGATACTACAGCTTCAATTTTGTACACACATAATGATGTAGGTTGTTTAGTGAATTACAATATCGATTTGCCTTCTATACCTTTTGATTATGAAGTACCTTTTTTTAGTGATACCATCGTTTATCCAGGCAAACCTTTGAAATATATCGTAGATTTAGATGGCAATTTTTGGTCACTTGATTGGTATCGATCTGGTAATCTAAACTGTGAAGGTTGTTTTGAACATATGATCCAAACCCAATCCGCCAGTGAAATGGATTTGATATTCACACATATTTCAGGTTGTGCGTATTACCGAAATTTTAGTATAGACATTGACGCTTCACAAGATCTTTATATTCCAAATATTTTTGCACCTGAAAGTACATCAGGAAACGATAAATGGAAGGTTTATATACCTGAATGTTTTATGATCGAGATCGTAAGAATTTATGATCGATGGGGCAATTTGGTATACATTATTGAAAATCCAAGCGTGATTGAATGGGACGGCACTTATCGTGGTAGGTATTTAGAGCAAGGTGTCTTCACTTATCTAATTTCCTATACGGACCCGGCATTTGCACAAAAAATAAAAAGCGGTGACGTTACTTTGATTAGATGACTTTTATTTAAATCAAACTTTCTTTAATACGTAAATAACAGAGCTTGATTTATTTACATTAATTAAACCTTTCATAAAAGATACAAAACCTATCATAAATCCTTGAACTAAACCTAATGTACTATTCTTATATTTTTCACTCAATAGAGAATTGTAAAAAGGATCAAATGGCATCATCTTTTTTTCTATGAGTTTAAAATTATTTTTGACTGCGATTTTTTCTAAAGTTTCAGGTGTGAAATGCCAAAGATGCCGTGGTACATCATATGCTGCCCAATAAGTTCCATAATATTTTGCTTCGAAACAAGCATGATTTGGCACAGCAATTATGAGATGTCCATTATGATCTAATAGACTGTGGAATGTTTTGAGATAGGCATTTGGATCATATAGATGCTCCAAAACATGCCATAAAGTGATATATCCAAATTTTTGGGTAATATGTCCATTCTTAAGATATTCAGGAGAGTTTACATCTAGGCCAAATTGTTTTTTGCTAAATTCCCTTGCCTTTTCATCGATTTCTATACCAAATGTGGCATATCCTTTTTGTTTCATGAAGTTTAAGAAATAACCTGTCCCACTTCCTACATCAAGTAGATTTTTATTTGACCCTAGAGAATTTACAAGTTTATATTTTCTACCGAGCATAATATCCCTGACTACGTGGTAAAGTCTAGATACTAAACCTTTTGATGTATTTGAATGAGAAATGTAATCTTCACTTTGATAATATCTACCACTTTCTGATTCTTCAGGTGCATATTGAGTAAAGAGAAATCCACATTCCATACATTTATGAAGTTCAAAAGTTTCTTTCGTGATGGAATGATCCTTAATTTGGGTTACAGCTTGGATTGCTGATGAATTACAGACTTGACAGTTTTTTAATATGATCGATGCCATGAAAAGCTATTTTTTTGAATGGCGCAAAGATATGATAATATTTATATCAATTTCTATAGTAATATATTAGCTTTCTAATGAGTGTAGCATTTTTATAAAAAAATATTCAATTAGCGGTTCTAGATATATCTAAAAAGTTTTACCAATTAGAATTATTTTAACATTATTTTAAAAAAGTATCATTCATATCCAACCTTTCATATTTTCATTACGTCATTACTTTATGGTCTCCTTCGTATTAAGTTTCAAAGGTATATTGGGGCGAATATAGGATGCACAAATTAGAAAATTTTAATAATGTAAAAAGTAACTTGCTTTTGTAACTTTTAGTAAAACTTTAACGTTATGAGTGTAGATTTGTACATACAAATTAAATTATCTTTGTGATAAATATAGATTGGTCATTTTGTTTTTAAATACCGTTTTATAAATTATTTAAATATTGTAATAATTGTTAATATGAAGAGTAAAGTAAACACAAAACACGCATTTATGGCACTTCTTGTTGTGAGTATATATTGTGCATTTTACTTGCAGTATCAAACTAACGTACAGACATCAGTTTCTGCTGATATTCAGTTTGTGGAATCGTCAATGAAAGAAGGTACATACCTCCCTGATGTTAAAATTGTAAAAGAGATATTAAAAAACATTTTTAATATTGTCAAAGCTTAGATCTTTCTGATCGAGATTTTCTGAATGGTTAAAAGCTCTTTAATTTGGTGTTCGACTATATATTTCTGTGATCAAATGCAATGAAAAAACAGCAATTTGTGTCTCCATGAAGTTAAAAACTGTTAAAATTTTATTAAAATAGTACGTTTTTTTAAGAATTGACAACAATCTGTTTGACAGATTCATTACTTTTGTTGACCAAGACAAAGTGGAGAGTATTTATTATTTTATATTTATGAATCTGAGAATTTTTCTTTTAGGCCTTTCTTTTTTTTACTTATCACCTGTGATAGGGCAGAACAAAATAAAATGGACTTCATGGGATTTAGCTCAAGAAAAGATCCAAAAGTCCAATAAAAAATTTATTATTTACTTTTATTATGATGGATGTAAATGGTGTAGGTTTATGGAAGAAAACACATTTGCAAACGATCAATTAGCGAGATTTGTAAACCAAAACTTCTACACATTTAGAATAAATGCTGAATCTACTGAAAAAATTACCATTAACAATAAATCATACTCTTCAGTCCGTGTAGGTAAATATGATTTTCACGAATTAGCAGTTGATCTTCTTAATGGATATATGTCATTTCCTGCTGTAGCCTTTATGGACGAAAAATTTACCAAAATCCAGTCATACGATGGCTTTATAGAACTTGAGGATTTTGAAATGTTACTTGCTTTTTATGCAGGAGATCATTACAAAAATACTAGGTGGAAGCGATATGAGAATAATTATTGTAAAGAAAGTCATTTTAATTCTCTCGTCAAGGATAGAAAATAGAACCTAACTTTTGGTTCAGTTCATCTTTATTTAGGAATCGTTTAAAATGATTCCTAAAATTAATTGTTTCAAAATTATTTAATTACTACTTTTGGGCTTTTAATAATTGACATCATTTCACATTAATCAATCTTAAAATGAACAAACTTTTGCCATTTTTAATCGCTATTTCTGTTATAGCTTGTAAAGAAAAAGAAATGCCTAAAATCGCTCAAGAAGCCTTACAATATCCAGAAACTAGAAAAGATACCACACAAAATACTTTTTTTGATACAACCATAATAGATCAATATAGATGGCTCGAAGATGACCTGTCTGCAGAGACAAATGCTTGGGTAGATGCTCAAAACAAAGTCACATTTGATTATTTAGATAAAATTCCTTTTAGAGCAGATTATAAGTCCAGATTAGAGAAACTGTGGAATTATGAGAAATATGGCGCTCCTTTTAAAGAGGGGAAATATACGTATTTTTACAAAAACGATGGTCTCCAAAATCAATTTGTGCTTTGGCGAAATAATGGGGAAAAAGATGCTGAAATATTCCTAGACCCAAATACTTTTTCAAAAGATGGTACGACTTCATTAGCAGGAATAGAATTTTCAAAAGATGGCTCTAAAGTAGCGTATCAAATTTCTGAAGGTGGAAGCGACTGGAGAAAGGTCATCATCATGGATACTGATAGCAAAAAAATACTAGAAGATACCTTGATTGATGTTAAATTCAGCGGTTTGTCTTGGAGAGGTAATGAAGGTTTTTACTACTCAAGCTATGACAAACCTAAAGGAAGCGAACTTTCAGCAAAAACAGATCAACACAAATTATATTATCACAAATTAGGCACATCACAGAAAGATGATAAAGTTATTTTTGGCGATAAGCAAAAAAGAAGATATGTAGGTGGTTCCGTAACTGAAGATGAAAGATATTTATTTATCACAGCAGCAACTTCTACTTCAGGAAATGAGTTATACATGATAGACCTTAAAGACAAATCAGGCAAACTTATTACTTTGGTGGATAATTTTAATAGTGATAGTTATGTTATTGAAAATGAAGGAAGTAAGCTCTTTATAGTTACTAATTTGAATGCACCCAACGAAAAGATTGTGACAACTGATGCTTCCAATCCAGTGGCAAGTACTTGGGTAGATTTTATATCAGAAACCGAAAATGTGCTTAGTGCAGGAACTGCTTGTGGATACTTTTTTGCACACTACATGAAAGATGCTTTGTCTAACATCAAACAATATGATTACACAGGTAAATTAGTTCGTGAAGTCACATTGCCAGGTTTAGGTACTGCATCTATGGGTGGTGCGAAAAAAGATGAAAAAGATGTTTATTTCTCATTTACAAATTATATCACACCGGGTAGTATTTACAAATACAATCCTGAAACTGGCGCATCAGAAGTCTACGTAACACCAAAAATCGACTTCAATCCAGAGAATTACGAATCAAAACAAGTCTTCTATACTTCAAAGGATGGTACAAAAGTGCCAATGATCATCACACATAAAAAAGGTTTAAAACTTGATGGTAATAATCCTGCCATGCTATATGGATATGGTGGATTTAACGTCAGCATCACACCTAATTTTAGTATTTCTAATGCTGTGTGGATGGAGCAAGGTGGAATTTATGCAGTTCCAAACCTTAGAGGTGGTGGAGAATATGGTAAAAAATGGCACGATGCAGGTACGCAAATGAAAAAACAAAATGTATTTGACGATTTTATTGCAGCGGCAGAATATTTGATTGCCAATAAATACACTTCAAGTGACTATCTGGCTATCGCTGGTGGTTCCAATGGAGGATTGCTTGTGGGTGCTTGTATGACACAGCGTCCTGACCTCTTTAAAGTAGCACTTCCAGCTGTCGGTGTACTTGATATGCTTCGTTACCATACATTTACAGCAGGTGCAGGATGGGCTTATGATTATGGAACAGCTGAACAAAGCAAAGAAATGCTAGATTATTTATTGGGTTATTCTCCAGTTCATAATGTCAAAGAAACATCATATCCTGCTACAATGGTAACTACTGCGGACCATGATGATAGGGTAGTGCCAGCTCACTCATACAAGTTTATTGCAGAGTTGCAAGCTAAACAACAAGGTACAAATCCTGTAGTTATACGTATAGACAAAAGTGCAGGTCATGGTGCTGGAAAACCTACTTCGAAAATCATCGAAGAAGCAGCAGATAGATACAGTTTTGCCCTATACAACATGGGTAAGTCATTTATTAAAGATATTAAAAATTAAACATATCATGTCAAAAGTTAACCAATATATTGCTGAAAATAAAACAAGATTTCTAGATGAATTGCTAGAAATGCTTCGAATTCCATCCGTAAGTGCTGATCCAAAATACAAAGCTGATGTAGCCAGAAATGCTGAAGTGGTGGCAGAAAGTTTAAGAAGTGCAGGATGTGCAAAAGTTGAAATCTACCCTACAGCTGGGCATCCTATCGTATATGGTGAACATGTATTTGATGCTTCATTGCCTACCGTTTTGGTTTATGGTCATTACGATGTTCAGCCTGCGGACCCATTAGAATTATGGGAAAGTCCACCTTTTGAACCAGTGATCAAAAAAACAGACATTCATCCAGAAGGCGCTATTTTTGCTCGAGGTTCTTGTGATGATAAAGGACAAATGTTCATGCATGTAAAGGCATTTGAAGCCATGATCAAGACTAATGAACTCGCTTGTAATGTCAAATTTATGATCGAGGGCGAAGAAGAGATAGGTTCAAGCAATCTTGGTACCTTCTGCAGCACATATAAAGATATGCTTGCTTGTGATGTAGTCCTTATTTCGGATACGTCCGTTATTGCTAATGATATACCTTCTATTACTGTGGGTCTTCGAGGATTGAGTTATGTAGAAGTAGAAGTCACAGGTCCAAATAAAGACCTTCATTCGGGTGTGTACGGTGGTGCTGTAGGTAATCCTGCTAATATTTTGTGTGATATGATAGCTTCCTTAAAAGATAGTAACAAACACATCACGATTCCGGGATTTTATGATGATGTGGTGATCGTTTCTGATGAAGAACGAGCAGCAATGAATAAGGCGCCTTTCAGTAGAGATGAATACATGAAAGGATTAGGTGTGCAAGATACTCAAGGCGAAAAAGGTTATACCATATTAGAGCAAACATCTATAAGGCCTACATTAGAAGTCAATGGTATTTGGGGCGGATATATTGGAGAAGGTGCCAAAACAGTGCTTCCATCCAAGGCATTTGCCAAAATCAGCATGAGATTAGTTCCTAACCAAAAAAGTGATGTCATTACTAAGTTGTTTAAAGATTACTTCGAAAGTATTGCACCACCTTCTGTCAAGGTAGAAGTAAGGCCACATCATGGAGGTGAAGCTGCGGTGACTCCTTCAGATACACCAGAGTATAAAGCGGCTGCCAAAGCAATGTTAGAGACATATGGTAAAGAGCCAATTCCAGTAAGAGGTGGAGGCAGTATTCCTATCGTAGCATTGTTTGAGAAAGTATTGAATGTGAAGACTGTATTAATGGGATTTGGTTTGGATTCAGATGATATCCATTCTCCAAATGAGCATTATGGTGTGTTCAATTTTTATAAAGGCATTGAGACCATTCCGCATTTCTATAAATATTATGCTGAATTAAAAAAGTAGGAAATTTATAATCAAATTTTGTTTTGTTAATTCATTGATTTAATCGGGCCGATTCTACTAATTGGAACTTGGTAAGTCATTGAATTCAAATTATCGCATTAAAACTCCATTATGCATATTGATATCATCACGGTTGTGCCTGAATTGCTAAGGAGTCCGTTTGAACATTCTATTATGAAACGAGCAGGTGACAAGGGTTTGCTCGATATCAATGTCATCCAACTCAGAAATTTTGGACTTGGTATTCATAAACAAGTAGATGACTATCAGTTTGGTGGTGGCGCAGGTATGGTGATGATGTGTGAACCACTTGATACATGTATTACGTCATTAAAGTCAGAGCGGACTTATGACCAAGTTATCTATATGACACCTGATGGACAGACTTTTAACCAAAAAATAGCCAATAGACTTTCTTGTTTTGAAAATCTTATGATCATTTGCGGTCATTATAAAGGTATTGACCAACGAATTAGAGATATGCACGTCACTATGGAGTTGTCCATAGGAGATTATGTACTGTCAGGTGGAGAGTTGGCAGCAGCAGTAGTCGTGGACGCTATTGGGAGATTGATACCAGGAGTACTCAATGACGAGACGAGCGCACTGACCGATTCATTTCAAGATAACCTATTGGCACCACCTGTTTATACTAGACCAGCAGATTTCAAAGGCCATAAAGTGCCTGAGATATTATTGTCAGGTCATGAAAGAAAAATAGATGAATGGAGGTACGAAGAAGCTTTAAGAATAACGACAGAAAAAAGGCCAGACTTGTTATAGGCCTACATTTTATACTAGATTTGGATGAAAAAAGTATCACAAAACCCAAATTGCTGCAAACTATAATGGAACTTGTAATCCATTTTGGGAAGATGATTTTCTATAAATATGTAAATATATCGTAATAAATATTAAAAATTCATAGTTTTGCACTTTTAAAGGAATGGCCAATTGTAGTTTTATGATGGTTTTTTCTTTTTTGGATGATAAATCGAATTAACTATTTTTATAGCGTTTCGCATTTTTTGTCTGTATTATCCTTGCTAAATAATTAATAAAGTTTGTCCAAATGGCGAAAAACTTACTCATAGTGGAGTCCCCGGCGAAAGCCAAAACAATAGAAAAAATTCTCGGATCAGATTTTACCGTTAAGTCTAGTTACGGTCACATCAGAGATCTAGAAAAGGGAAATAGAGGAATAGACATTGCCAATAATTTTGAGCCATCTTACGTCGTATCACCCGAAAAAACCAAAGTCGTAAGAGAACTTAAAGAGCATGTCAAAAAAGCAACAGAAGTGTGGCTTGCGACGGACGAGGACCGAGAGGGAGAAGCCATTTCTTGGCATTTGTGCAAGGAGCTTGGACTGAATGAGAAGACAACAAAACGGATTGTTTTCTCTGAAATCACCAAACCAGCTATCCAAAAAGCAGTAGCAAACCCACGTACAGTTGATATTGATTTAGTCAATGCGCAGCAAGCTCGTAGGATACTCGACAGACTAGTAGGATTTGAATTGTCAGAGGTACTTTGGAGAAAAGTAAAGAATAAGTTGTCAGCAGGTAGGGTGCAATCTGTGGCAGTAAAACTTATCGTAGAGAGAGAAAGAGAAATCCAAAACTTTAACTCCACACCTTTTTTCAAAATCACAGCTATATTTCAAGTCGATAATGGCAGAGGTGAAAAAGTAGCACTCAAAGCGGAATATACTACTAGAATCGATAATGTAGAAGATGCTAAATCGTTTTTGGACAAATGTAATGGGGCGGATTTTAATATTAACAGCATAGAGAAAAAGCCACTTAAACGGTTTCCTGCTCCTCCTTTTACAACATCGACCTTACAGCAAGAAGCAAGTAGAAAGTTGGGTTTTTCTGTAAATAGGACAATGTCTACTGCTCAACGACTATATGAAGAAGGTCTCATTACGTATATGAGAACAGATTCTTCCAATTTAAGTGATACCGCAGTGGCAGCTATTGCAGCAGAAATAGAATCAAGTTATGGTAAAAATTATCTTCACATAAGGAAGTATAAGTCAAAAACAGCTAATGCTCAAGAAGCGCACGAAGCTATCAGACCTACCTATATAGAGCGTAAAAATATCGGACCAGATAGAGATCAAATGAGACTCTATGACTTGATATGGAAGCGTACGATAGCGAGTCAAATGTCTGAAGCAGAAATAGAAAAGACGATCGTAAAGATTGATATTTCTACCATGAAGGACAAACAACTCGAAGCAGTTGGTGAAGTATTGACGTTTGATGGATTCTTAAAAGTATATCTTGAATCTACGGATGACGATGAGGATGAAGATACAAAAGGAATGCTTCCTCCTTTAAAACAAGGCCAAAATCTTGCCTTAGATTATATGGAGTCAGTAGAGAGTTTTACTCGACCACCATCAAGATATACAGAAGCCAGTTTGGTCAAAAAACTTGAAGAACTTGGTATAGGTAGACCATCTACTTATGCTCCTACCATTACGAAAATAATGGAAGAAGAGCGTGGTTACGTTACCAAAGAGAGTCGTGAAGGTATGGCTCGTGCATACAGATATATGAAACTGCACGCCGGTAGTATCAAATCTGAAACCAAGTCTGAAATGACAGGTGCCACTAAAAATTGTCTTTATCCATCAGATTTAGGTATGGTTGTGGTTGATTTCTTGTCAGAACATTTTGATCAAGTTATGAATTACAGTTTTACGGCAAGGGTAGAAGATGAATTGGACAAAATAGCAACGGATGGTGTTGATTGGAAGGGAATGCTCAAAAATTTCTATGGTCCTTTTCATGATAATGTGGAAAAAACCATGGAAACTGCCGAAAGAGCAAAGGGGAAAAGAGAATTAGGTGTAGACGAAGGATCGGGTTATTCTGTCATTGCGCAGATGACAAGATTTGGTCCGGTCATCCAAATAGGTGACAGAGAAGAAGTAAAAGAAGGGGAGAAGCCTAGGTATGCAAACCTTAAGCCAGGTCAGTCTCTTGAGACAATTACATTTGAAGAAGCAATGGAGTTGTTTAAGTTGCCAAGAACAATAGGTGATTACAAAGGAGAAGAAATCATAGTGAATACAGGTAGATATGGACCATACGTCAAAGTGGGTGAGCTTTTTGTAAACCTACCGCGTAATCTTGATCCGATGTCGATTTCTATAGAAGAAGCGACAACACTTATTGATGCAAAAATGGATGAAAATGCACCCATTGGGCATTATAAAAACCTACCAATCACCAAAGGGAAAGGAAGATTCGGTCCATATGTGAAGTGGAACGACATTTTTGTTCCTATCCCAGCTAGGTATAAAATAGATACCATCACATCAGAACAAGCCATTGAAATCATTGATATAAAAGTGGAAAAAGAAGCCAATAGATATATTCAAAATTGGCCTGCAGATAAAGTTTCTATTGAAAATGGAAGATGGGGACCATATATCAAATTTGGTAAAAATAACCTAAAAGTTCCAAAGGTAAATGGTGAAAAGGTAGAAGCAGATTATCTACAAACTGTAAGCCTAGATGTAGTGAAGTCTTGGATAGAAGCAGAAATTCCTGACGCATTTAAGAAAAAGGAAGTCAAAAAGAAAGAAGTAAAGAAAAAGTAAATCTAAGATTTTATAGCTTTTGAGCTTGTATTTTATTGTTATTAAAATATTAAACTTTTCTTAACTAACAATAATATATGTATTTTTGTCTTTATATCATAACAAACCAGTGAAACCATGAATATCCGTATTTTAAATGTGTTGACTTCGATATTATTGTTGTCTTCAGTTCTTCAGGCTCAAGTATTAGATGAAGAGACAGGATTTATTTTTGTCAAAGCTGAGTATCTTTTTGAAACAGGAAGATATGATGAAGCCATTACGCAATATAATGCAGTAATAGCTAAAGATCCAAAATACAAAAATGCTTTAATAAAAAGAGGATTGGCTAAATATGCCTTAGCTGCTTATAAAGGGGCTAAAATGGACGCAATGCAATTTATTGAAGTGAATGGTATAAGTGCCGAGTCAGCAGGCTTACTTGGTAGGTCTTTTGCAGCTATGAACGATGCCAATGCAGCTATCAATTGTTTGACAGCGGCTATATCTTTGGATGATAAAAACACAGATTTTTACGAGTGGCGTGCCGCAATTTTAGAGAATGAAGGACAGTTGTTAAAAGCATGTAAGGATTATGAAACAGCGATGAATCTAGGAAGTGCTGCTGCCGAATCTAAAGCTAAAAATCTTTGTGGTATTAGTAAAAATCAATCAAATAATAAACCCAAAGTTAAAGTCATCAATCAGGAACCTGATCAACCGTCCTCTGTAGAAACTCCTGTAGAAACCACAAATCCAGGTGAGATACAGAAAGATGAAGTATTATCTGAAGGTACTCAAGAACCGACGGGTGAGGTAACTGAAACTACTGATGCACCTACTACTATCGATGATTCTGAACATCCTGTCATTGATGAAAGTTTACCTAAAGAAGATAATACAGTCAATAGCTTTGTCATAGATGAAGATTTGACAATTGAAGTATCAGGTCAAGAATTAGGAAGAAGGGCAATCTCCGAAACACCAAGTATTTTGATTCTAGCAGATGAAAATGGTAAAGTAACGGTTAATATTTGTGTTAATAAATCAGGAACAGTAACAAAAGCTGAATTTAATGGCTCAATGTCAAGTATTGCCAAAAAAAGTCTAGTTTCATTAGCTATTAGAAAAGCAAAGGAATTTGAATTTGCCCCTGGAAAATATGACTCTCAATGTGGTATTATGGTCTTCAAAATAAAGGGTAGCTAATCTCCACAATATAATTTGTAATTGCAAATTGCTAAAATATTTAAGTAAAGCTAAGCGTCATTGCTTAGCTTTACTTATTTAAGGCTGCTAGCATTTACATGTTTTAAAAAGCCATTGCTCCCAAAAGTAATTAAAAGAATAAATAAATTAACATATACGCCGTTTTGTCATCTTATGCTTTACATTAAAAATTGCTATTTTCAATAGGGAAATTGATCTTGATTATTTGTCTTTGATTTCTTTTGATTACCTTCGCATCCGAAACCAAACCAAAAGATTGTATGCTTAATGTAAACTCAGAAATAGGCACACTTAAAAAAGTTATCATTCACAGACCTGATGAAGGTATAGCTAGAATTTCACCCAAAAAAGCAGAAGAATTGCTCTTTGATGATATCGTGCATCTCCCTCAAATGAGAGAAGAACATGATATTTTTAGAAGAGTTCTACAGCATATATTGGGAAAAGAAAATGTTCTTGATACACAGCGATTGATTGAAGAAGGATTTGAAGCAAGCCCTGATGTCAAAGAAGAATTGATAGATAAAATAGTAGATTATGAGGAATTACCACCGACAGATAAAGACTTTTTTATGTCTCTTGGAGCTTCTGCCCTGACCAAACTTCTCATTACAGGTTATTATCAAGATGAAGACCATATATATTTTGATCCAATACCCAATTTTATATTCACTAGAGATATTGCAGTTGTCATAAAAGACCACATCATTATCACAAAGGCAGCTAAATCTGCTAGGTATAGAGAAAATTTATTGACAAGGTTTATCTTTTATGCGCATCCATTATTTAAGACACTGAATGCTCAAGGTAAAATCATTAATCTTAACCATTTAGATAAATTTCCACCGTCCAAAAAAGGAGAAGTGGTATCTATGGAAGGTGGTGATGTCATGATGCTCAATGACGATTTTGTGCTGATAGGTTGCTCGGAGAGAACTACAGATTATGCTATCCAATGTGTAAAAAAGGTTTTATTTGAAAAAGGATTGGTTTCTAATGTCGCCCAAATAAATATTCCTTCAGATCGTACATGTATGCATATAGATACTTTGTTTACATTAATCGATCATAATGATATTGTTTGTTTTAAACCTATCATTTTTGATGGTGTCAGTTCTAATGTGAAAGTATATCGCAAAAATGGCGCTGAAATAGTGTATGATTCTGTTAAGAACTTCTTTCTACATGAAATAAATCCAAAGGTAAATTTTATTTTTGCTGGAGAAGGTGCATCTCCTTATCAAGAACGCGAGCAGTGGACAGATGGATGTAACCTTGTAGCTTTAAAGCCTGGAGTTGCCTTGACTTATGATCGTAATCCGAAAACTGAAATTGCGCTTAAAGAAGCTGGTTATTCTATCATTCATGCACGTGATATGATCTCACAAGTAAATGAAGGAATTCTAGACCCACAAAACATTCAGAAAACTATCATTACATTGCCTTCTAATGAACTTTCGAGAGCGCGTGGTGGTTCACATTGTATGACATGTCCATTGGAGCGACTTCCAATTTAAACTTCTAAATATGGTGAGCTTTGATTTTGTTAAACGGGTGAGATATGGAGAGACCGATATGATGGGATATCTTTATTATGGCAATTATCCACAGTTGTATGAAATCGGTAGGGTAGAGACCATGAGAAATCTCGGCTTATTATACAAAGATCTAGAAGAAAAATATAGAGTGATGATGCCTGTGGTACATGTAGACGCAAGGTATATTCTTCCTGCAAAATACGATGAAGCACTGACTATTCGGACCATTTTACATGAGTTGCCATCGAGATTGATTGTATTTACCAATGAAATATACAATGAGCAGTCTGTGCTGATTCACAAAGCAGAAGTCAAACTAATGTTTGTAGATATGGACTCCTTAAAAAAAATATCTTGTCCTGAATATATGTTAGAAAAATTAAGACCATTGTTTTGATCGTAAGAAAAAAAAGTCTAAAACAACAATTTTATGACCTGCCTTTTGTCCAAAAAACAATTGCTTGGTCTAAGGTTTACAGTCCTACAGGCTTTTCGGGTATGACGATTTATGAGGTTGTCACATTTGTTATTGAAGAAATTCAAAAAGATAGTATCAGTACAAGGGCAAATTCTATTGCTTTTAGCTTATTTATGTCCATATTTCCAGCCATCATATTTTTGTTCACTTTACTACCTTTGTTTACCATAGTTCAGGATTATACGGCTATGCTTAGTGATCAGCTACAAGGTGTCATTCCGCAGAGTGCGCATGATTATATTTTTTCCATAATTACTGATATTACTTCTATCAAAAGAGATGGTTTATTATCATTGGGTGCGATATTAGCTTTGTTCTTTTCTTCTAATGGTATGTTGACTTTGATGTCTGGATTTGATAAAGCATACCATCAAACTTTCAAACCTAGACATTGGATAAAAACTCGATTGATAGCCTTGGCTTTAACAATAGTATTGTCATTATTGCTCATCGTTTCTCTTATTATGATGGTAGTAGAGAGTAAGGTGATTGAATATTTGAAGACAGAATTATTGATTGCTGATTCGTTGTTGATTTCTGTGAGTATTTTTAATTGGTTGTTTGCTGTATTTATGGTTTACACAGGGATAAGTATTACCTACACCTATGGCCCATCTATGTATAGACGTATTCCTTTTATTAATGTAGGATCATTGTTGGCTACTTTTTTGTCATTATTGACATCATTAGGTTTTAGTTATTTTATCAATAATTTTGGTAGATACAATGAAATCTATGGTTCTATAGGTGCCTTAATAGTCATGATGGTCTGGATACAATTTAACTGTTTGATCCTACTCATAGGTTTTGAGTTGAATGCAAGTATTGCTGTTCATAAAACTTCTAGATATTTAAAAAAGCAAAAGGAAATGGCTCAAGAGAAAGATGTAAATCTTTCGTAATCTACGAGTTATAACCACTTATTCTCCCCATCTATAAGTTTGGTCGATGTGTAGTCCTGCTAAATCCATAACTCTGTCTACCACCGTATCTGCTATTTCTTCAACGGTCTGAGGTCTGCTGTAAAAGGACGGTGTAGCAGGGCAAATGATTGCACCAGCTTCTGTGAGGCTCAGCATGTTTTTGAGATGGATTAGATTGTAAGGTGTTTCACGTGGTACGATGATAAGTTTGCGTCTTTCTTTTAAGATAACATCTGCGGCCCTCGTTGTCAAATCATCCGAAAGTCCTGCACTGATCCTACCTAACAGTCCCATAGAGCACGGACACACAATCATAGTATCATATCGTGCTGATCCTGATGCAAATGGTGCATTAAAATCGTTTTTACTATGGAATGTAAATGGCCAATCCTTTTTATCGAAAGGTCCGATTTCAATTTCCCAATTTATAATAGCGTTGTCAGACATCAAAACTCCGACAGTGAGTTCACTACCTATTTTGGCAAGTTTTGTCATCAATCTTTGTGCGTATATAGACCCACTAGATCCTCCTATGGCCAATACAATTTTTCGGTTTTGCATAATCATTTGGTTACATCTTGTACAAACGGTGTTTTATCCTAAGAGTTCAAATTTTTATTAAAGACTTTTCAGGCTGGATTCAAGTATTTAATATTTCATTAGGCATTTAACAATTTCCAGTCAAGCCTAACTTAGTTTATTTTAATATATTTTGAAGATTATTCAAATAAGTCTTAAAAACTTGTGAAAGATCTTGAATGGTTGTACTACTTTTGTCAATCTTATAAATTTATATTCAATTCCACAAAATGACAAATCCTTTTTCGCACTTTATGTTCTCTCTACTATACAGCCTAAAGATTGCCACCATTTTTTTGGTGATGTTGTTTTCCCATCAGGCTGCGGCACAATGTTGTACTTACACACTTACCATGCAGGATAGTTATGGAGATAATTGGAATGGTGGATTTTTGGAAGTGTTTATAAACGATACACTAGAGGGGAAATTTTATGGACAAGGTTTTGGAAGTAGTGAATCATTTGAAGTTTGCGAAAATGATGTTATTCGTCTTAACTATACTCCAGGAGAATATGAGAATGAAAATATATATCAGATCTATGACGCGGGTTGGAATATTTTTTTTCAAGATGGTCCTAATCCCATTGTAGGTGATGTCATATCCATGTCGGGAAATTGTAATGATGTCGCCATACCAGGAAAACATCCGTGCGTGGCTCTGCCGCTAGTTTTGAATGACGATAAGGAAGGTAACAACTTGGATTTTGCTGGTTCAGGTATCAGACCAGCCAACTGTCCTGATTTTTTGGGTGGAGACTTATGGTATGTCACCGAGATACCTAGATCAGGCAATATGGAAATCAGCATTCATCAACTTAATGATATTGTTGCTGGTTATGCAGTTTGGCAAGGTAATAGTTGCACCGGTATCCAAATGATGGCATGTGGAAATACTGATAATGGTGAGAAAAAATCGTCCCTTAAAATCTATGATATTCCAGCGGGACAAATGGTATATGTTCAAATATGGGGTAGAAATGAAGGGAAAACGCAGTTTAACGTTCAATGGAAGGATTTAGGTCGTGTCATCCTTGATGGTTCGGAATTGCCTGTTATATCTATTAATACTTTAGGGCAGAATATTCCCTATGATGGCAAAATCAATGTAAAATTGAGTGTGCTTGCAGATGGACTGATCCATTATGATGGGGACGCAGGCATTAATATTCGAGGAGCAAGCTCATCAGGCTATCCTCAAGCGCCATACAGTATCGAGACAAGAGAAGAGAATGGCGAGAATAAAGACGTATCATTGCTAGGCATGTCCGAAGAAAATGACTGGATACTTCTCTCAAACTTTAATGATAGATCCCTAATCAGAAATACATTGTCGCATCATCTTTTCAATAAGATGGGGAACTATAGCCCGGCTACAAGGATTTGCGAAGTATTAATAGATAGCACATATAAGGGTATTTATATATTTTCAGAGAAGATTAAAAGAGATAAAAACAGGGTAAATATAGCTAAGCTCGATCCTGAAGACTTGGATGGCGACAAACT
>Ga0075163_10003746_pt1 | contig 20410 bp, 18 predicted proteins | sample JI1023141ADNA_FD_71478 | JGI IMG/M metagenome (GOLD analysis project Ga0075163, IMG submission 71478) | Wastewater effluent complex algal communities from Wisconsin, to seasonally profile nutrient transformation and Carbon sequestration -... | ecosystem: Engineered > WWTP > Effluent > Algae... | reverse complement strand
CTTGATCGGCAAGGAGGTCGGCGCGGCCATCGACGCCCAGACCGGGATCGCGGCTCCCCTGGTCAAGATGGCGGTGGGCACCCAGCGGTACAACGCGCTGAAGGACAACCTGGTTCAGATGGTGCTGGAGCAGCTGCCGACCACGCTGCTCGGGGCCCAGGATTACGCGATGAACGTGCTCGATCTGGAGAACACGATCATCGACAAGATGGGCCAGCTCAGCAATGAGGAGTACGAGTCCATCCTGCGGCCGGTGTTCAAGGACGACGAGCCGACCATGATCGCGGTGGGCGCCGTACTCGGCGGTGTCGTCGGCGAACTCCAGGTGGTGCTCATCGAGAATTTCGGCAATGAGCCGGGCCACCACGCGCTGCCCGACGCGTTGCGCATCGCGCTGCACCAGTGAATCAGGCGGCCGAGATGCGGGACCTGACCTCGAAGTCCAGGCCCTTGGCCTCCGCCACATAGATGTCCTGCGCCATCTGGTTGCCGCGCATCGTGACCTCACCACGGGGACTGATGTAGGTCAGGCCGTCCGCTGCGCCGGTGAGCGCATCGATGCCGAGCGATCCGGCCCGCGTTACCAGTGCGATCAACAGGGTGAGCGCTTCGTAACAGGATTCGCCGATGCTGTTGAGGGCCGGCGCCGACAAGCCGAAGTGACCGTAATAGCGCGACGCGAAGTCCATGCTGGCGGTGGTGTTCAGCGCCTCGAAATAGCCTGCGGCCGCGAACAACCCGTCATTGCTGTCACTGCCGCTGGCCAGCAGCATGTTCTCCTCGACATGCGGGCTCAGCCGGGGAACCTCGGGACACAGGCCGGCGGCCGCGAACTGGCGATTGAATGCCACCCCGTCACCGCCGACCAACAGCAGCAGCACGCCCGCTGCACCGGTCACCTCGACCTGGCGTATCGCCGCGCCGAAGTCCTGCGTACCCAGTGGAAGGTAGATCTCGTCCAACAGCGGCCGGCCCAGCGAGCGGGCGTGCAATCGCGCGGCCAATCCGGTCTGGCGGGGCCAGATGTAGTCGTTCCCGATCAGCACCCACTGGTCGATGCCGTACTCGGCGTTCATCCAGTCCATTGCCGGTAGCAGTTGACGGGATGGAGTCTCGCCGGTGAGGAACAGTCCGGGGGTCCGTTCGCCGCCCTCGTAGAGCGGTCCATACACATAGGGCACCCGGTTTGCGGTGACCCGGGCGATGGCCTGCCGGACCGGCGAGATGTGCCATCCGGTGACCGCATCGATCGCGCCGCGCTGGAGCAGCCGCTGAATCTCGGCCGCGACGACGGACGGCGCTCGACTGCCGTCCACCAGCCGGAGACGAACCTGCCTACCCATGAGCCCGGAGGTCGCGTTCAGATCGGCGATGGCCAGCTCAGCGCAGGCTTCACAGGACGGGCCGTAGATTCCTGCCGAACCGCTTCGTGGGACCACCAGGGCGATGTCGACGGTGGACCGGTGCTGGGCCGCGCCGACGGGCAGCGATGTCATATCCATCGTCGCCTCCGTCCGGTCGAGCCGAGCCTTTACGTCATCATCTCGGCGTTCCGTTAACGCGACGTTGCGCCGTTGTTCGCGAGATGAAAAAGTTGCGATCTGGCAGCAACCCGAGGGATCACCGTCCCGGAATCGGCAGTTCACTCGCACGGGCAAGCGTCCTGATCAGAGCAATCGCGCTGTCCTCGCCGAACTCTTCGGTGAGGGTGGCTTTCATCGCGGCCTCTTGCCGGGCCAGACGGCGCACCTTCGACTTGCCCCTGGCCGACAAATAGATCAGCACACGCCTGCGGTCAGTGGCGTCGACACGCCGGAGCACGAACCCGCCGTCGACCAGCTTGTCCACGATCCGTGTCAGCGTGGGTGGTGGAATTGCCATGGCCGTTGACATTTCGCTCATGGTGAAGCCCTCGCCGCCGCGCAGTGCGCCGAGGACCCGCCATCCCTCGATGGTGCTGACCTCGCTGTCGAGCAGACCCTGCGACAGTGACTCGGTCCACCAGCGACCGATCCGGAAGAACACTTCGGAGACACTTTCGACGCTGGTCGTGATCGGCACTACCGCTCCTGACGTGATCGCTTCCATCGCGAACTGTTGTTGGTTTGCAGTTTATCGGGGTGTCGCCGGTCACGCGGGTTGCGTCACCGGTGCTGCGCTTGAGCCGAATACCTTGGCGATCAATGTCGCACCCCATTCGGATGCCACACCGAAGCCCGCGCCGACGAGCGCGGTGGTTGCCGCGATCAGCGCAGGATGACCGATCCCTGCCGTGGTGATGCCGTTTCCGGTCGCGGCGATGGTGCCGACCGTCATCGCGAATCCGAACACAATCGCCGGCGTCGCGGAGATCCACGGCAGGCGTGAGGCCTGAACCATGGCCAGACTGCCGACACCGACGGCGATCGACAACCACAGCGCGCTGCCGGTGGACTGGACCGAGAGCAGTGTGGCCGTGGCGATCACGATTCCGGTCCAGTTGCAGGCCACCGACTTTGCGAAACCCGCCATCCCGGATCCCACAAAGAAGAAGGACGCCCACGCCAGGAACAACACCCAGACCGGCAGGGGCCAGACGGTCGCCGTCAGCAGCGTCGAGAGCATGCCGAACACCCCGACGCTCAGCGACAGTGCGGTGAGCTTGGACATCAACGATCCCTTCCCTCAGTGGTGGTGGTCATGGTCATGGTCATGGTCGTTGTGCGACAGCCGTTCGGACTCGAGCCGGCTGCGTTGGTCGATGAGATCGGCACTGACGTAGTCCTTCTCGGCGACCAGCCGGCTGAACGCCTCCCCGAACTGACGGTAGTAGATCGAAGGATCGCAGACGTCGTCCACTCCGGAGGCGTCGATGACCTCGATCAGGTGCTTCTTGAAGTCATTCCATTCGAACCGACCGGACTGGCACATGTGCACCACCAGCCCGAAGAGCCTGCCCTGCCAGGGCGCATCGAAGATCAGCTCGCCGTTGGATCGGGGCAACGCGACCGGACCACCCAGATCCTCGAGGCCGGCGAAGTCCAGTGTCGACGCCGTCATCACGACCCCGTAGACGAGGTGAGCAGCGCGGTGCCCACCATGGAATCCCGACTGATCAGGGGAACCAGCTCCTCGGCGGTGAGGCCCTCGGTACCTGCCGGTCGCTGCGGGATCACCAGATAGCGGATCTCCGCGCTGCTGTCCCACACGTCGATCTTGACGTCGTCGGCGAGGGTCACCCCGAACTCGGCGAGCACACTGCGAGGCTCCTTCACCACGCGCGCACGGTACTGCGGGTATTTGAACCACGCCGGCGGAATACCCAGCAGTGTCCACGGATAGCAGGAACACAGCGTGCAGACCACAACGTTGTGCCGCTCCGCGGTGTTCTCGACCGCGACCATGTGTTCGGTCTGCAGTCCGGTGAAGCCCATATCGGCGATCGCCGCGGTGGCATCGGCCAGCAGCCACTCGCGGTACTGCGGGTCGGTCCAGGCCCGAGCCACCACCTTGGCCCCGTTGACCGGGCCCATGTCGTTCTCGAACGAGGCGACGACGGCGTCGACCGCCTCGTGTTCGGCCAGACCCTTTTCGACCATCAGCGACTCCAGCGCGTTGACTCGCGCCTCGACGTCGGCCATGGAAATCCAATCCATCTCGAAATACTCCTTCGTAGTCAGGCGCCGGCCGGCTCGAGGTAGCCCTCGAACAGGTCTGCGTAGAGGTCGAACTCTTCGGACACGGTGTCGCCCCAGAGCTCGGTGGCACTGAAGCGCACCATGTAGAGCTGGTGCGGCTCTTCGACCTGCCGGTGCGCGCTGGCCGCCGGATCGCGATAGGCCCCGTACTGCTTGACCACCTCGCCGGTGGCGCGATTGAGGTAGCCGGGCAGGCGGTTGTGGGTGGACTCGTGGAGGTTGAGCACCCGCACGGTCGCGCCGATCTCGAACACCGGCGGCGTGACCTCGGGGAGGTCATGTGGGGTGCCGTTCCAGATGAAATCCATCATGTTCTCGGCCAGCAGCGAGAGTGTCGCGGGCTTGGCCGGGTGCGGCGTCATCGCCGGGGCGCCCAGCTCTTTCATCCGCTGATCGACCTCTTCGTGCGAGATGATTCCCTTGTCGTTGAGCAGTTTCTCGACCGAGAACAGCCAGTGCGAGTAGTAGGTGGAGTCGGTGTAGTCACTCCACTTCATCAACTCGATTCCGTGTCGCTGTTCGTCGAGGTTGAACACACCCTGTTGGAGGGCCATTGCGGTGACGGCGTGCATTCGCCCCTCGAACGGATAGCGCCAGTTTGGGATACCCGGCTCCAGGAACTCCGTGGCGACGGGGCCCAGACCGTCCCGGCCACCGACATCATGTGGACCATGCATTGCTGATCGCACCTCCGTTTCGTTTCTTTGCTTCGGATTCGTAATACTTCCAACTGGAACTATGAACACAGACAAGGCTCCGCGCAATCCGTGGGAGTAGGTGTTACACGCACTTAACCTTCGGCGCTCGGCAGGTTAAAGGTGTGTTTCCAAGCCTGTTCAAAGCGCTATACGGGTTGACGCGATCGCCCATCGCTTCCCACACTGTCGTTGCCAAGAAATAATTGTCAATTGGAAGTAATTGGCAATGACGAGAGGAAAACGCAGATGTCGACTGCAGATACCGGAACCAAGTCCGTCGGAGTGGTGCTGCCGGACAGCACCACGACCAGCGCCGCACTGTGGCTCACAACCACCACCGTGCTGGCGCTCATTGCCTACTACTCCTCGGTTACGACCAGGGGGCGGTCTCGGTATTCGGATCCGACACCCACGTGCACGAATTCCTGCACGATGCCCGCCACCTGCTCGGCTTCCCCTGCCACTGAAATCGGAATCACCATGGAAAAGCAGATCATCGGGCTCGGACTACTGGCCGGCGCCGTCGCCGGCGGAGCCTCATTCCTCTACGCGCGCACCCAGATTGCACCCCTGATCGCCGATTCCATCTCCTATGAGGAGGCGCGCTCCCATGCCGCGGCAGCCGCCGGCGGTGAGCACACTCATGAGCATGAGGTGTTCACGCGTGCGGTTCAGGAGAACATCGGGGCGGGCGTGGGCACCGTCATGTTCGCGGTCATCACCGGCGCGCTGTTCGCGGTGGCCGTGACCATCGCGTTGGCCACCCTGCGGCGGCACCGGATCGCGGCAGACCCGCGACTGGTGGCGGTCCTGGTTGCGGTGGCGGGGTTCATCACCGTGGCGGCGGTGCCGTGGGTGGCCTATCCGGCCACCCTGCCCGGCGTGGGACAACCGGCGACAGCCGGCGCCCGCACGACCGCGTACCTGGCCGTGATCATCGCGTCGGTGGTACTCGCGGCCATCGCGAGTACCACGGCACTACGTCTGGCTCCCCGCCTGGGCGGCTGGACGGCAGCGGTGACCGGGTGCGTCGGATACCTGGCAGCGATATCAGCGGTGATCATGGCGCTGCCATCCTTCGACGAAACACCCTTAGCCATAACAGGTTCAGATGGCACGGTGCTGTTCCCCGGGTTCCCCGCCGACCTGCTGGCCGACTTCCGCACCCACGCCCTCATCTGCCAGGCGTTGTTGTGGTTCGTCATTGCGGGAAGTCTCGCCGTGCTGCTCCCCCGCGCCTTGACGGCAGGCCGAGCCAACACCACCGGAGGTGAATTGCATGCGCATCGTTGAGTTCACGCCGACACCCGACCAGTACGTCTGGACGTTCGGCGGCGCCGAACCGGTGCTGGAAGTCGAGCCAGGGACGGCGATGCGGCTGTGGACCGAAGATGCCTTCGCGGGCCGGGTCACCTCTGCCGGCGACAAGCCCAGCGAGGTGCTCAATCCCAAGGAACTGAATCCACAGACCGGGCCATTTCATGTCACCGGAGCCGAGCCCGGTGACACCCTCGCGGTGCACATCGTTTCGCTGGAACCCGCGCGCGACTGGGCGGCCTCCACGACGATTCCACTGTTCGGGGCGCTCACCGGTACCGATCGCACCGCGGGTCTGCAGGCGCCGTTGCCGGAGCTGACGTGGATCTACGCAGTCGATCGGGCGGCATCATCGGCGACGTTCGTCGCCCATGAGGGCGACTTCTCCTGGGAGTTGCCGCTGGCTCCGATGTTGGGCACGCTCGGCGTGGCGCCGGCACTTCGGGAGGTGCGCACGACGCTGGTGCCCGACTACTTCGGTGGCAACATGGACACCCCTGAGTTGCGGGCCGGCACCACTGTCTATCTGGGAGTCAACGTCGACGGCGCGGCCTTTTCGGTGGGCGACGGCCACTACCGCCAGGGTGAGGGCGAGACGTGTGGCACCGCTCTCGAAGGAGCCATGAACGTCACGCTGATCGTCGATCTCATCAAGGGCCACGCTCCCGCCTGGCCCCGTATGGAGCACGACGACGCCATACTCACCGTCGGGTCCGCGCGTCCCCTCGAGGACGCGTGGCGCTGCAGCCAGGTCGAGATGGTGCGATGGCTCAGCGAGTTGTACGGACTGGGAACCATGGATGCCTACCAACTGTGTTCCCAGCTCTGCCTGTCCCCGCTGGCAAACGTGGTGGACGTCAACTACAGCGCGGTGACCAAGATTCACAAGACGCTCCTTCCACAGGCCGATCCCTACCAGGGAATGCACCGGCTGATGCGGCGTCGCGGCAGCGAGTTGACCTAGCCAGAATTGCTCATCCGGGGACCGGAGTGGTCCGCGAGCCGCCACCCGGCGTGCCATGTCCCATGTCGTCGACCGTTGATCGGCGTCCTGCCCGGTAGCCTCGAACTCGTGGCAGGCAGGGCGATACGGGCAGCAGCGTGCATCGGGGCCGGCGCCGTCGCGCTCACCGTGGTGCTCGCCGGATGTAGCGACAGCACCGACGGAACCCCGGTCGGTTCGGGACCCGCGGGCACCGAGCCGGACTTCCCGACGACGCGACCCAGTCGCACCACGTCCACGACACCACCGGCATCGCCCACGTCGGCCACCCCGGTGCCCGCCGGTCCCGAGGCCCTCGCCCCGCAGAACGGCTACGTCTTCGTCGAGACGAAATCGGGGTTGACCCGCTGCCAGCTCGACGTCGAGGCGGTGAGCTGCGAGGCCGAGTTCGAGAAGTCGCCGAGCATCGACGGCTTCCCGGCCAACGGCGTCAACCTCAGCGCCGACGGGGCCGTCACGTGGGTGTCCGGGAACCTCGGCGACATCCCCACCGTGCCACTGGATTACCGCACCTATACCGCACTGGGCTGGACCATCGAGGCCTCCGAGGCCGGCACGCGTTTCACCAACGACAGCACCGGGCATGGCATGTTCGTCCGAATCGAAGGTGTGGAGACGTACTGATGGACCGTGTAGCGAGATGAGCATTGCCCGCAAGGAACGTGCGGCGCTGGTGGACACCATGCGGGGCGCCGGGCCCGACGCACCCACGCTGTGCGAGGGCTGGAACACCCGCGATCTGGCCGCGCATCTGGTGGTCCGCGAACGCCGCCTCGACGCCGCCCCCGGCATCCTGGTGCCCAAGCTGGCCGGTTACACCGCCCGCGTACAGGCGCAGGTGACAGCGTCCACCGACTGGCCCGAACTGCTGGCCCAGGTGGCGGCCGGTCCGCCGCTGTACTCACCGTTCATCCTGCTCGATCCGTTGGTGAACGTCGCCGAGATGTTCATCCATCACGAGGATGTTCGCCGCGCCGGAACTTCCTGGGAGCCAAGGGTTCTCGACGACGATACGACGTCCTCGCTGGCACGACAGGTCAGCTCGTTCGCGCGGATGACGCTGTCGAAGGCGCCGGCCCGGGTGTCACTGAGGACACCGCAGGGCAAGGTGCTGACCACCACTGGCAAGGGATCACCGGTGACGATCACCGGCGATCCCGGTGAGTTGTTGTTGTTCGCCGCCGGGCGCGAACCGGCCCGGGTGAGCTTCGACGGGGATGCCGACGCCATCGCCGCGGTGCAGGGCAGCCGCCGCGGGCTCTAGGCTGGAGCGCATGGCATCTCTGGACTTCCGTGTCTTCGTCGAACCCCAGCAGGGCGCGAGCTACGCAGATCAGCTCGCCGTCGCACAAGCCGCCGAACAGCTCGGGTACTCCGCCTTCTTCCGGTCCGACCACTACCTGGCGATGGCCGGTGACGGCCTGCCCGGCCCCACCGATTCCTGGGTGACACTGGCCGGCATCGCGCGGGAGACCACCACCATCCGGTTGGGCACCATGGTCACCTCGGCCACCTTCCGGCACCCCGGACCGTTGGCCATCGCCGTCGCGCAGGTCGACGAAATGAGCGGCGGCCGAGTCGAGCTCGGCATCGGCGCCGGCTGGTTCGCGGCCGAGCACCTGGCCTACGCCATCCCGTTCCCGCCGCTGGGCGAACGTTTCGACCGGCTCACCGAGCAACTGCACATCCTCACCGGGCTGTGGGACACCCCGGTCGGGGACACCTTCGATTACCCGGGGACGCATTACACCGTCAAGGATTCGCCGGCGCTGCCCAAGCCCGCGCAGACACCGCACCCGCCGATCATCATCGGCGGAGCGGGTCCCAAGCGGACACCGGCACTCACCGCCCAGTTCGCCGACGAGTTCAACATTCCGTTCGCCTCGCTGGAAGACCTGACGGCGCAATACGACCGGGTGGCCTCCGCAGTCGCCGACGCCGGCCGCGCCCCCGACTCGCTGATCTACTCCGCATGCTTCGTGTTGTGCGCGGGCAGCGACGAATCCGAGCTCAGCCGCCGGGCCGGCGCGATCGGCCGTGAACTCGACGAGATGCGCGCCAACTCACCGCTCGCGGGCACCGCCGCGGAGATCGTCGACAAGCTGGGCGCCTTCACCCGGGCCGGAGTCCAGCGGGTCTACCTGCAGGTTCTGGATATGGCCGATCTCGACCACCTGGCGTTCTTCTCCTCGGAGGTCATCCGGCAGCTGGATTGATCCACGGCTACTATCGGTGGCCGTGACGGGCGATCCGAAGTGGCATGAGCGAACGCCCACCCTGCTGGCGGCCAGTCTGGCCGCGCTGGCGGCCATCGGCCTGATCGTATGGTTGACGATGTTCGTGGTCCGGCAGGCCAGCAGCACCGAGCCGGCACCGCTGGAGTACGTGACGCCGTTCTCGGACAGTTCCAGCGGTGTCACGACGACCACGCCGACAACCACGGGCACCACCAGCAGCACCAAGCCGGTGGAGACCACCGATATCAGCGATGTGATCGGCCCGTCGTCCTCCTCGGAGACCTCCTCGTCCGAACGTCCGACCCGGACACCGCGCTCGCGGGCGAACGACGATGACGAAGAAGACGAGACCACCACGACCCGGCGCCGGGCCCGTCAGAACGAGACCAGGACGCTGTACCCGGCGCCTTAGCGTCTATCTGCCCCGCGCGTGGAACTCGGCGACCAGCCCCTCGGCGCTGCGCACCGCCGCCCGGCAGGCTCTGGTGGTGAACGGATCGTTGAGCGGGTGATCGGCGCGACGTCGCCATCGCTGGGTGGCGGCGAACGCCGCGCGGGGCCCGTCGTTCGGAGTGTCGGGACCAAGCCCGAGCCTGCTGGCCGCATCGGTTCCCGAGCCACCGATCAGGCGCCGCAGCGAGGACATCTCTTCCTCGGTCAACGTGGTTGGCCGGGAACGTAATTGGCTCAGCAGGCGCAGTTCCTCGAAGGCGTGCGCATCGGCGAGCAGCGGGTCGATGTCGGCGAGGATCTGCCGGCTCGCGTAGATCGGGTTGACCTGGACGAACCGGCGCAGCGACAGCAGCGCGGTATGCGCCTTGAGCAGGTCGGAGCGCTGCGCGAACTGCTGGTCGATGACGTCGCGCAGCGCGATCAGGCCGCTGCGCTCCAGCAGTTCGTCGGCCAGCGCCACCGAATCGCCGATCCCCGCGCTGAGCACGGCGATGGAGATCCGGATACCGAACATCCCGAACCGCTCCAGCAGGGCGGCGCGGGTCGCGGCATCCACCGGCAGCGCGGCGTCCTCCCGCACGAAGCGGTCCACGCTCAGCATCGACTTGGCCAGTTCCGCGGGCGGCACCCCGGCCAGCTTCTCCAGCGCGACGAACTCGCTCTGACGCAGCGTGCGCGCGGTCAGCGCGAGCAGCCCGGACACCGGCACCACGGCCTGGCAGATCCCGGTCTTGTCCATCTCGGCGGTGAACCGGGTCGCGACATCGCGGGCGGAGAGCATGGCGTCGATGCGGCCTGCGCCGATCTCGTCGGCGCGGGACGCCACCCCGATCACGCCGAGCGCACCCGAGGACCCGCCGACCAGTTCACCGATCTGTTTGAGCAGCGCGATATCGGCGGCGTTGAGGGTGCGCAGCAGGAACACCACGGCATCCACCCGCGGCACCCCATCTTCGGGGACCAGCAGCCGCAACGTCCGCTGGGACACATCTCGCGACAGCGATGAGGTGCCGGGTGTGTCGATGATCGTGGTGTCGATCAATTCGGCGGCGGGCCATTCCACGTCGAGATCCTCGACATCCTCGGGGTCCAGGCCGGCGAAGCTGAACGTCAGGCTGCGTTGCTGGTCGCCGGACGCGCGCGCGATCGGAACGTTCGACCTGCTGCCGTCGCGGTGGTTGGCCGTCACCTTGGGCGCCGGGCCGTGCCGGAACCGGGTCACGATGCGGGTGGCCTCGGTGGCGTCGGTGGGGGCGATGTCCTCTCCGACGAGCGCGTTGACGAGCGTCGATTTACCGGCCTTCAGCGTCCCGGCCAGCGCGATCCGCATCGGTTCGTTGAGCCGGCGCTCGATCTGTGCGAGCTCGGCGTGCACCTCGGGGCGCTGCCGGTACGCCGGATCGGCTCGGTAGGCAGCGATGGTGCCCCCGAGAATTGCGCGGACGTGATCGCTGGTGCTCATGAGTGGCTGCGAGTCTAGGCGGCCACGAGCTTGTCCACGTTGTCGACGACCTGCGTGAGGATGTTGAGCTGGCGTTGAAGCTCCTTGATCCGGGCGTTGCGCTCGTCTTCGGCCATCTTCGCCGACGCGAGGGTGGCCTGCAGCGACTCGTTGAGCGAGCGGCTGGTCTGGTTGGCGATACCGCGGTAGTGGTCGCGCAGTTGGCGTTGCACCGCGCGCAACCGGTCCCGGGATTCCTTGTTCACAATGAAGGCGATGTCATCGACGAAGCGGCGCGCATTGGTCTTGGCCTCGTTGCGCACGCGCAGCATCCGGTTCTCCATGTCCTCCTTGTAGGCCTTGCGGCCCAACAGGAATCCCGCGCCCAGGGAGAGCGGGTTGAACATGCCGAGCCCGGCGAACGAGGTGAGCATGCCGAACATCAGGATGCCGCCGTAGGAGCCGCGCATCCCGGTGACCACCTTGTGGCCGGCCTTGATCGGTTTGGCCTCCAGCCTGGCCACCGGTTTGAACTCGCCGAAACCGGCACCCATGTCGCGGGCGCTGACCTCGGGGAGCTCCACCACGTCCAGGCCGGCCTCGGTGAACAACCGGGCCACCTCGGCGGCCAGCGCCTCGGCACGCTGGTAGGCCCAGACGAAGTTGTCGCCGACCGCCGTCGCAACCGCGTTCTCCAGTTCGGTGCCGATCTCGGCCCAGTGCTGGGTGGGGTCGCAGGAATCGATCACCTTCTCGGTGTGGGCGGTGATGTGGCGGAACCTGTTGCGCAGATCGTGGTCGACATCGGCGGTCAGATCGGCGATCCCGTCGTTGAGGGTCTGCTGCCAGAGCGCGGTCTGCTGCAACGCATCGTGGGCTTCCTCCTTACGCCGCTCCAGTTCGGCGGTGAGCCGCTCCCGGGTGCCGGGATCGTTGAGCACCGACAGCTCACTGTCCACGATCAGCGTCAGATGTTCTGCGGCGGCGCGGATCTCACCGAGCACGTGATCGCGGATCCGGTCGTTCTCCCGGGACATCACCTTCTCGGACAGAAACTTGATGATGGCCGGGAAGTTGGACTCCTCGTTGAGTTCCTTGTCGTTGAGGGTGACGGCATGGCTGCGCAGCACCGAACTCGCCGCGATCATCGGGGTGGCGACCCCGGCGCGCCGCAGATGGGCCCCGTTGGCCGCGACGACATCGCGCCAGTACGGGTACAGGTCGGTCTTGGTGGCGACGATCGCCGCGAGCGGGCATATTTCGACGGCCTGCCGGATGAAGGTCATCTCCGGTTCGGTGAACTCCTGGCTGGTGTCGCTGACCATCAGGACGGCGTCGGCGTCGGGCAGCAGGCCCAGGGTGGCCGACAGATGCGGTTGGCCGTGCCCGCCGACACCGGGTGTGTCGATGAAAGCCAGCCCGTTCTTGAGCATCGGGCTGGGCACGCCGACCTCGACGCGCAGCACCTCGCGCCCTTCGGCGGCCGGCGCCCGGCGCAGGTCGTTCTTCAGCTCCGACATGTCGATATCGACGAGTTCGGCGTCGGCGCCGTCAGGGGTCACCACGACCAGCCGCGCGGTGGGCGTCTCGGCGTAGAAGACGACGGTCGCCAGGACGGTGCTCTCGTCGTCGCCGACCCGGGCCACCGGGATGTTGAGCAGCGAGTTGAGCAGTTGGCTCTTGCCCTGTTTGAGCTGGCCGGCGATGACCACCCGAATCTGCGGATCGGTGATCCGCTCCTTGGCGACGCGCAGCCGTTCCGCCAGGTCGGCGCGTTCGTACAACCCGGCGATCTTGGTGGTGTGGTCGATGAGCTCGACGATCACCTTGACAGGTCGTGCCGGCGCATCGGGTCCGGACTTCGGTTGCGTCATCTCGTCCTCTCCTGCGTGTCAACCGTAGGCGCGCCGACTGGCGGGGACCAGGAAGCGGTCCCCGCCAGTCGGGTTGTCGCGATGGGCGGTGTCAGAACAGTCCGGCGTCGACGTTGGTCTCGATGGTGTTGTCCACGTCGAGGGTGTTGTTGACCGAGTTGTCCACCGAGTTGTCGATATCGGTGTCCACGACGGTGGTGGTCACGCTGTCGTCATCGCTGGCGTCCAGCGAGCCGGAGTTGTCGATGATGGTGATACCGCCACCGTTGCCGGCGTCTCCACCGCTGGAGTGGCCGCCGCCGATGAGGCCGCCCCCGGCCACCGAGCCGCCGCCGTTGCCGCCGCTGGTGTCGACATCGTTGACCACCGGGGCCTCGTTGTCGGAGATGATGTCGTCCCCGGCGATCTGGGAGTTGTCCTCGACGTCGTTCTCGTCGCCGATGATCACCGGTGAGTGGTTGCCGGTCTCGACGTCCACCTTGGTGTTGTCCGTGACGTTGTCGTCGCCGACGACATTGCTGTCACCGGTGACGTTCTCGTCGCCGACCACATTGCCGTTGCCGGTGGTGACGGTGCCGGCGTTGTCGCCGTCGACCACGACCCCGCCGTCGGTGGCGGTGTTGGAGGTCTTGTTGCCGAAGGTGATATCGCCGAAGCCCAGGTTGAACCCGCCCACCTGGGAGTTGGCCCCCGAGCTCTGGTCGGGGCTGAGGAACTCGGCGTTGGTCCGGTTGTGGCTGGCGATGTCGGTCTCCGGCGCGAAGGTGCGCTGCGGGGCGTACATCGGGGCGAACGAGTTGGCCAGGCTGTGGTGGTCGGCGACCGCGCGCTGCAGGCCGAGCACCGGGTCCCCGCCGCCGAGGGCCACACCGGCGGGCGCCGCGGTCGCCGCGACGGCCGACAGCTGGGCGGCGGTGACGTTGGGCAGGCCGGCGTCGCGCAGGGCCTGCTCCGGGTCGGCCACGAAGGCGCCGGCCAGATCGGGGCTGCGGAACAGGTCGAGGATGTAGTCGATGATGGTGGTCATTTCGGTGCCTTCCTAGATTCTGGGGTCAGGATGTTGGTGAGTTCCTGTCGCTGGGTGGTCCGGCGAACTGAGGACAACGTTATGAGCGCGAAGAGTTCGCTGAAACGGGGTTGAATCCCCTCCTCCACCAACCCCGTACCGGGGTGTAGGGGGTGCCCCCATTAGGGGATTAGGGGGTTGTCGGGGGCTATCCAGCGGACACCCGAAAAAGCCCGCCCCACCACGAATTTTCGTGGTGGGGCGGGCTTGGGGTCGAGGGGCTTGGGGTCGAGGGGCTTGGGGTCGAGATCAGTCGAAGATGTCGAATCCGGACGCGTCCGGGGCGTCGTCCCAGTCGAGCCCCGGGAGGCCGTCGGGCCCCGCCACATCCTCGATCACGGTGTTGACCGGCACATCTGCGTATCCGTCATCGAGGCCCTGGATCAACCCGGGCTCGTCATCGGTGACCGCGTGCACATCGGGGACCGGCAGGTCGTCCAGCCCGTCGGCGATCACCGGGGTCGAGTCCTCGATGCCGAAGGCATCGAACGCCGCGGTGGCGGCACCGCTGGCCCAGACGTTGCCGTCGACCGCCGGAAGGGTGCCGGCCCAGCTCGTGGCGTCCAGGCCGGGTAGCGCCGAAGACACCGATTCGGCAACCACCGGGATCAGTTGGTCGACGTCGGCGCTGGTCACATCGGGCAGGTGGGCGTCAGCGATGGCGGCGGCGGGATCGGCGGCGTAGCGTGCGGCCGCGTCAGGGTCGCGCACCAGCGACATCACGAAGTCGAGCAGTGTGTTGGCCATGAGTTGATCTCCGCACCATCTTCCGGGAGTTACATCCGAAGCTTGTGAACCGATGTTATCGACGGCGGGTGCCGCTGAGATCGGTGTTGAACCCAGCCGCCGCCGACACCCATTAGGGGATTGCCCATTAGGGGTTCCGACACGTTAGGGGGATTACCGGTTCGCCGGGGTCCCTGCCATTAAGGTTGAACCTTGCCTACAAGGAGGGGAGCAGCTCCGTGAGCGACTCGCTCGGTTTGTCCGTCGGGATGACCAATCTGGTGGCGGCCCGCGAGGGGCGGCCACCGGTCACGCGCCGGTCGGTGCTGACCCTGTTCGACGACCGGGCTCCCGAGGTCGGCGTCCCCAGCGAGAACCCCAACCTGAGCCAGCCCGGCCTGGTGCTGGGCGGTTTCGTGGACCGCGTCGGCGACCCGGTGCCGTTGGTGGCCTCCGACGGGTCCTCTCACCGCGGCGATCAGGTGCTCGCCGAGGCACTCGATGCCATGGCCCACACCGTAGGCGGCGGCAGCCCGATCACCATCGCGGTACCCGCGCACTGGGCGCCCGCGGTGGTGGGCGCCCTGCAGACCGCGCTGCGCAACAAGCCCGGGCTGGCCGCCGCGGCGGTGGTGCCGGATTCGCTGGCCGCCCTGGCCGGTCTGCGTGCCGCAGGCAACCTGCCGAGCCAGGGCGTGGTCGCGCTGGTCGATCTCGGTGGCACCGGCACCAGCGTGACGCTGGCCGATGCCGGCGCCCAGTTGGCGCCGATCGGGGCGACGCTGCGGTACCCCGATTTCTCCGGCGAGCAGATCGATCAGGCTCTCCTCGACCACATCCTGACCGGCATCGCCGATGCCGGGAGCGCCGATCCCGCGGGCACAGCCGCGGTCGGGTCGCTCGGTCGCCTGCGCGATGAGTGCCGGCGGGCCAAGGAGAGACTGTCCGCCGAAACCGCCACCGTGGTGCCGGTGGAACTGCCCGGACTGCGCTCCGATGTCCGGGTCACCCGTGCCGAACTGGACCAGCTCATCGATCCGCCGCTGGGCGGCCTACTTGCCGCGATCGAAGAAGTATTGCAGCGCAACGGCATTGCGCCCGGGCGGCTGAGCGCGGTGGCCACCGTAGGCGGAGGCGCCGCCATTCCGCTTGTCACACAACGACTCTCCGAGCGCCTTCAGGTTCCGGTAGCCACCGGGCCGCAGGCCGCGACCCTGGCAGCCGCCGGCGCAGCCCTGGTCGCCGACCTTGCCTCCGAAGCGGGCGCGGCGACCGGCCTGGCACCGGCCGCGAGCCCGGATTCGGCTCCCACCGGAATGGCGCCGACGATGGGCTGGGCCGGTGGGGCCGCCGCTGCCGACGCCGGAGCTGCCGGCGGGCTGGCATGGTCCGAGGATCAGGAGGCGCCGACGGGTGAGCCGGTCCCCTACCAGGGTCCGGATTACGAGACCGGTTATGCCGCAACACCGACCGACGCCCGGCCGCCGGTAGCGTTCGCCCCTGACGAGGATGACTACCCGGTCGAGCCGGAACCGCTGCCCTGGTACAAGCGCCCACCGCTGCTGTTCGGTGCTGCCGCCGCGGCCGCGCTGCTGGCGGTCGGCGGACTCGCCGTCACCCTGACCGGCACCAGCAGTCCCAGCGGCCCGGTCACCGAGACCGCGACGAGCTTCTCCACCGAACCGGGCCAGCCCGGTGAACCGGTGGCGACCGAACCCACAACGGTGACGATCACCGGCGACAACGGTGTGGTGACCACGTCCGTGGCACCGCCGCCGCCGTCGTCGACCACCACGACCACCACGACACCGTCGACGACGTCGTCCACCACCACCACCACGACCACCACCACCACGACGACCACCACGACGACGACCACGACCACCACGACCCCGCCCACCACCACGACGACGAAACCGGTCACCACGACCACCCAACCGCCCGTCACCACGACCACGGTGGCGCCCGCGCCGGAGCCCGAGCCCATCCCGGAACCCGATCCCGTGGAGCCTGTCATCGAAGGCGCATAGCCGTCGTGCGCGCAGACTCCGACGCCGTTTCGGCACTGATCAACGCACCGACCGAACCGGTCAAGGTGCTGGTCTGCGGAGGCATCGGTACCGGTAAGACGGCGCTGCTGGGCACGGTGCGCGCGGCGCTCCGGGAAGCCGGGGTGCCGGTGTGCGCCCGCGCCACCGACGACGGACCGGGCGCGTTGATCGTCGACGACGCCCATCTGCTCCCCGATGACGAACTGGAGCTGTTGCGCCGGCGGGCCGCCGAACCCGGGCGCACCGTCGTGGTCGCGGCCGAACCACTGGCCCAGCAGCACGCCTTGCGGGCCCTGACCCTGGCACTGACCCGGGAGAACCCCGCGGTGACGTTGGGCGCCCGGACGGCAGCCGACCTGACAGCTCTCGAGAACGCCGATGCCGTACTCGAAGCGACGGCGGGGATACCGTTTCTGGTCGAGGCGGCCGCGGTCGCCGACGTGCCGGCAGAGGCCGCCCGGTTCGCTCTGGTGGAGCGGCTGCGCCGGCTCGACCAACCGGTGCTCGACACCCTGCTGCTGTGCTCACTGGATGCCGGCCTGGGGCCCGACGATATCGCGGCGGCACTGCGCGTGGATACCGTTGCCGCCCAGTCCCTTGTGGACCGCGCCCGGGCCAGCGGGCTGTTGGAACCCGGGCCACACCAGGCGTTCCGGCAGACCCTGCACGACGCGGTGGCCGAGATCGTCGGCACCGCGCGCCACCACGACACCGAAATCGCACTGCTGCGTTCACAACTCGACATGACCACGCTGTCAGCCGATCTGGCGCTGCGGCTGGCAGAACACGGGCTGCGGGACACCCGGCTCGCGGAGGCGCTGGCGGCGTTGGCGGCACGCCACCGCGACGAACCCGCCCGCGCCGCCCGGCTGTACCGGGCGGCGTCCGACGCCGACTCGACACAGTTGAGTACCGACCTCGGTGATGCGCTGGCGTTGAGCGGGGACTGCGCGACAGCGGCGCGACTGGCCGATGGACTGTTGGGTTCCGGCGATCCCTCCCAGCGCGCCGCGGCGGTGCGCATCGCGGCGAGTGTGTCCATGCATGACGGCGGCGCCACGGCCGCTGCCGACCTGTTCCGCTGGCTGGGGCCATACCCGGATGCGTTCGTCGCGTCGGCGGCCGCCGTGGTGGCGGTGGGCGCCGGGGACGCCGGCGCGGCGCGGGCCGCCCTCGATGTTGAGGACACCGGCCCACCGACCTCGACGGCCCGCGCGGCGCGCAGCCTGGCCGAGGGCCTGCTGTTCACCCTGGATCGTCCGTTCCCGGCCGCCATCGGCCGGCTGAATCAGGCCATCACCGCGGAATGGTCCTCGGCCTTGGTCGCTCCGGACAGCCCCGCGGCCCTGGTGACGTTGGTCGCGCTGCACGGCGGAGATCCGGTACGCGCGCGCAGCATCATCGGGCGCGCCGCCGGCACCGCACCCGGGCACGGCGCGGTTTTCACCGCCCACCGACATCGACTGCTGCTGGGCTGGACCCGGATGCTGGACGGTCAGCTCAACCGGGCCACCGCCGATGCCACCGCCGCCGGCTCGGCGGCCCTGCACCGTCGCGACGCGCTCTGGGCGGCGGCGCTGCGGACCGCGATCGCGCGCCGCAGCGGTGACACCGGTGCGATGCAACAACACTGGTATGCGGCGATGGAGGTGCTCGCCGAGTACTCGCTGGACCTCTACGCACTGCTACCGCTAGGCGAACTGTGGATCGCCGCCGCCCGGTTGCGTCTGGTCGAGCGGATGCAACACCATCTCGACGACGCCCTCGGCCTGCTGGACACGCTGGGCCGGCCACCGCTGTGGTCCGTGCCGCTGCACTGGGCGGGCGTGCACGCCGGCATCTTGGCCAACTCGCCGGATGCGGTTGCCCCGCACGGTCAGGCACTCACCGCGGCCGCGGCCGGAAGCACCTACGCGCGGGCGCTGGCGGCGGCCGGCCGGGCGTGGCTGCGGGTGTTGGCCAACCAGGTCGATGTCGACGACGTGTCGGCCGCGGCGCGGGCACTCGCCCAGTTCGGGCTGACCTGGGATGCCACCCGGCTGGCCAGTCAGGCCGCGTTACAGACACCGGATCCCCGGGTGTCCGGGGTGATGCTGCAACTCGCGCGGGACCTGAAGTCCACCCACGCCGACGCCCCGGTGGAACCGGACGCCCCGGATGCCGTCGAGCCCGCGGTGCGGCCGGCGGGGATCGGCGGGCGTCCCGGCGCGGTGCCGTCATCCCGGTTGTCCGAGCGCGAGCGCGAGGTCGCCGAACTGTTGCTGCTGGGCATGCCCTACCGCGATATCGGTAGTCAACTCTTCATCTCGGCAAAGACCGTCGAGCATCACGTCGCCCGTATCCGGCGCCGCCTCGGCGCGGGATCCCGAACGGAGATGCTGTCGATGTTGCGGGCCCTTTTGGGAACCCCGGCCTGAGCGTGCAGACCCCGCACAATGGCGACCAACTAGTGAGTTAGGACAGCCTTGCTAGCGGTACGACAACCGGTGATGTAACTATGAGCAGGCAAATAGCCTAAGTTACTGATCAGTAACTATACTCAGGTTACCAGCCAGTAACTTAAAACTCGGGGAGGCACGCGGTGCAGCACACGCTCGAAGTGAGCAGGTTGGTCCTCGCAATGCTGATGACCGCCGTCGTCTTGGTGTTCGCCGCCAAGCGCGTGCTGTGGTTGACGAAGCTGATCAGCTCCGGCCAAAAGGTCGGCGACGAGCGTGGCCGCAAAGACCATCTGGTCACCCGCTTCCTGAACCAGAACAAGGAAGTCTTCGCCCAGTCGAAGCTCTTGAAATGGTCGATCCCCGGCATCGCGCACTTCTTCACCATGTGGGGCTTCTTCGTCCTCGCCACGGTGTATGTCGAGGCCTTCGGCGTGCTGTTCAACCCCGAATTCCACATCCCGCTGGTCGGCCGCTGGCCGATCCTGGGCTTCCTGCAGGACTTCTTCGCCCTCGCCGTGCTGCTGGGCATCGTGACGTTCGCCATCATCCGTATCGCCCGCGAGCCCAAGAAGATCGGCCGCGAATCGCGTTTCTACGGATCGCACACCGGCGGCGCCTGGGAGATCCTGTTCATGATCTTCCTGGTCATCGCCACCTACGTGCTGTTCCGCGGCGCCGCGGTCAACGTGCTCGGCGAGGAGTTCCCCTACCAGTCCGGCGCGTTCGTCTCCGACGCGATGGCGTGGCTGCTGGCCCCGTTGGGCGCGACCGCCAACATGTGGATCGAGACCCTCGCACTGATGGGTCATATCGGCGTCATGCTGGTGTTCCTGCTGATCGTGCTGCACTCCAAGCATCTGCACATCGGCCTGGCGCCGATCAACGTCACCTTCAAGCGGCTGCCCGACGGCCTGGGTCCGCTGCTGCCGATGGAGCACAAGGGCGAGCTGATCGATTTCGACGATCCCGCCGAGGACGCGGTGTTCGGCCGCGGCAAGATCGAGGACTTCAGCTGGAAGGGCTACCTCGACTTCACCACCTGCACCGAGTGCGGCCGCTGCCAGTCCCAGTGCCCGGCCTGGAACACCGGTAAGCCGCTGTCCCCCAAGCTCGTCATCATGAACCTGCGCGACCACATGTTCGCGAAGGCGCCCTACCTGATCGAGGGCAAGGAGATGCCCGAAGAGGGCTCCGTCGACTTCGAGAAGCTGGGCGACAGCCTGCACGGACACGGCGTGCCCGAGGACGGCTTCGCGCGCATCGAGGGCTCCGGCCCCGAGCAGGCGCTGCGCCCGCTCGTCGGCACCGCCGAGCAGGGCGGCGTCATCGATCCCGACGTGCTGTGGTCGTGCACCAACTGCGGCGCCTGCGTCGAGCAGTGCCCGGTCGACATCGAGCACATCGACCACATCGTCGACATGCGCCG
>Ga0075163_10003743_pt1 | contig 20413 bp, 14 predicted proteins | sample JI1023141ADNA_FD_71478 | JGI IMG/M metagenome (GOLD analysis project Ga0075163, IMG submission 71478) | Wastewater effluent complex algal communities from Wisconsin, to seasonally profile nutrient transformation and Carbon sequestration -... | ecosystem: Engineered > WWTP > Effluent > Algae... | reverse complement strand
GGACCTGTTCCTTCAATACAAAAAACACTTAGGAAGCATGAGATTTAAAGTGCTGACGGAGGCGCAGAAACTAGTGGTACCTCAAAGAGTAAAGGAACTTTTGCACTTTAGCGATATATCGTTTCTATCACCCGCAGTGCCAGTATATAAAGTTGCCAGACTGATGAAAATGGATTGGCTGCTTAAAAACATGCTGCTTCCTTCTGACTACAAACAACAAATAAATGACCTCAACGAGCCTGTAAAGAAATAACTAAGCTTACTATTATCCAGTGCTATGTTGGAAATTTATAAAAGGTTAAAGAAAGGCCTGGTTGCGTGGATTGCTGGAACTCAGCTCATCCTCTTACCAGCGGCATTCCGTGCCGCATCCACTTCGCATAAATGAATCAGTGTTTCTGCCAGCTCCTGCACACCAAAAGGCTTCGCAACAAAAGCGTCTGCGCCTGACTGTTTGATGGATTCATCAGAAATATTGCCGGCTGAATAAAGCACTATAGGAATATGAGCATATTTGCTGTCATGTTTGATCTGCTTGCAAATATCACGGCCATCAGCATAACCCAGGTAAATATCCATTAATATAGCATCGGGTGGTTTTGCCTTCAACATGGGGAAAAAATCGGCTGTGTTTGGAACACAGGTGGTTGTCAACCCATACCTGGCCAACCCATAACCAACCATTTCGAGCAGGTCCGTTTCATCGTCTATAATTAAAACATGTGGCATCAGAAGTATTTACATGTTCTTCTTCAAAACTGCTGCCAACATTAGCATACCTGTTGAAACTTTCCGGCTGGAAATTTGCAAAAAGATAAACGTAGTTATAATTTTATAGAATGAGTGTTGATCAAGATAAGCATGAGGCAAGATTAGCCGCCATCATAAATTCTTCTGATGATGCTATTATCAGCAAGAACCTGCAAAGCGTGATCGAAACGTGGAATAAGGGTGCAGAGAAGCTTTTTGGCTATACAGAAGCAGAGGCGGTGGGTCAGCACATATTTCTTATCATTCCGGAAAAATTAAGGAATGAAGAAGAAATGATTATAAATAATTTGAAACAAGGAAACAGAATAGAGCATTTCCGGACAGAGAGAGTGAGAAAGGACGGGGTATTAATTCCGATATCGTTGACGATTTCCCCCATCGTTGATGTTAATGGCAATATCACAGGCGCATCCAAAATTGCAAGGGATATCACAAGAGAGAAAAAAGATGAAGAGGTGATCCGCCAGTACGCACGCAGCCTGGAGATCATTAATGAAGTTGGAAAAAAAATTTCCTCTAAGCTAAATTATGAATCGATTCTTCAATTGGTGACAGATGCTGCCGTAGAAACAACGGGCGCATCATTTGGCGCCTTCTTTTCAAATAAAACAGATTCAACGGGCGAAACTTATATGCTGTACACGTTATCGGGAGCATCAAGAGAAGCATTTGAAAAATTTGGTATGCCGAGGAACACACAGGTCTTTAACAAAACATTTTCCGGAGATGGCATCTTTCGTTCAGACAATATAACTAAGGATCCGCGTTACGGCCATAATGCGCCACATAAGGGTATGCCCCAGGGGCATCTTCCCGTAGTAAGTTATTTAGCAGTGCCGGTAAGTTCTCCAAAGGGCATTGTAATAGGAGGATTGTTTTTAGGACACCCCAATGAAGCTGTATTTAAAGAAGAGCACGAAAGAGTAGTAAGTGCCATTGCAATACAGGCAGCTATTGCGCTTGACAATTCTCAACTGTATGAAGACATCCATGTATTGAATTCAAAAAAGGATGAGTTTATCAGTATTGCCAGCCATGAATTAAAAACCCCTTTAACCACACTCAGCGGTTATCTGGAAATTGCGGAGTTGGAGCCAGGCTTGTTACACAACATGATTCCTCAAATGAGAAAGCAGGTGAAGCGGCTGGACAAGATGATCAGCGAACTATTGGACATTTCAAAGATACGTGCCGGGAAACTCAATTTTAAAATTGAAAAAAGCAGTCTTCATAAAATTATAAAAGACAGTGTAGACAGTACTCCGTCAAAAGAACACTTTATTACTATTGACCTTCCTGCTGAAGACGTCAACATAGCCGTTGATGCCAATAAGATTGTTCAGGTGCTTGTAAATCTATTGACAAATGCCATGAAATATTCGCCCCTTCAATCTACTATTAATATTAACACAATGATTTTAGGAGATCATATACAAGTGTCCGTTAGTGATAAAGGGCCAGGCATTCCTAAAGAGCACCTCGACCGGATTTTTGACCAGTTTTACCGGGTTGCAAAAACAAGCGGAAAAGAAGGCCTCGGTCTTGGTTTATTTATTTGCAAAGAAATAATGCATTTACATCGTGGCATTATCTGGGTTGAAAGCGAATTGGGAAATGGTTCAACATTTAATATTAGTTTCCCAATTGAAAATAGCAGTGCTTAAAAATCAAAATGGGTAACCTATTGCAAGATTAAGTATCAGGTTTTCCCTCCTCCATTGACTGTTACCTAATTCAATTTTATCAAATACCCATTTACTGCCGTCAGACACATAAGGCTTTCGAACCGGTATGGCCGCATCTACTCTTAACACGAGAAAATTAATATCAAAACGAACGCCCACCCCAGCTCCTACCGCAAGCTGATCCATAAAATTACTGGTGAATTTTGATCCGGGACGTGAAGGATCATCACGCATGGTAAATATATTGCCAGCGTCAACAAACAATGCACCCCGTACAATTGAAATTATTTTAAAGCGCCACTCCGAATTCATTTCGATTTTTATATCACCTGGCTGATCGGGAAGATAAGTTTTCAACACACTGGCATTGCCTGCATAAAAACTTCCGGGACCAAGACTTCTTGCCCGGTAAGCCCTGATACTGTTGGTGCCACCAATAAAGAACTGCTTGATAAAAGGCATTGTCGTACTGTTTCCATATCCATAGCCGGCTCCTATAAGAACCCTGCTTGCCAACTGGTTTATTTTTTTACGTCTTGGTCTGCCTAAAGCAAGGTAATGACGCAATTCCAATTCGCCCCTGACATATTGTGAAAATGGTGTATTCAGTATCTTTTTTTCTTTCCCATTCAACACATCTGCACCCGTTACTAACCCCAGGATATTGCCGGATACATCTGCATTGGCATTAAAATAAAAATTGTGCTTGCTGTTATTGGGTTTTGCCTGGCTGTTATAATTAAAATTATACGTGGAGCCGATGATGAATTGTCTTTCGATACTGCGTGCCAGTGTAATACTGCTATCCAGCGCCGCTTTAAATTGTGGCGTAATACCAGATGGTACAACATAGTTGATGGAAATGGGATTAAACTGGTGCTCTGTTGTAACAGATGTATTCCATTGCCATCCGAAACTTGTTTTGTAAGAATTCAATGTATACTGATCACTGCGCCTGAAATATTCATACCCCAGGTTGATCTTTGTATTAGGAACGAAATCACTATTTCTTCCAAACCTCACCGGACCAATAATACGGGGAATAGAGAGATCAAGATTTCCTCCAAACCTGGTGGTTCCAACATTTTGCTGACCTGCGATCTGCCTTTCCAAACCAAAGAAACCGCTGATGCTAAGCTGCTCTGCACTACGAAATGCATTACGGTTTTTTAAACTCAGCGTGAGCTCTGTACCTGTTGAATTGTTCGATTTTGTAAGTGCCGAAACCTGAGCTTTAGCGGAATAGGTATTGTTTGGCGAAAGGTAATAAAATGTGTTCAGCCTCCGGTCGTTCACCGTGTCCACTTCTTCAAAGCGTGCTTTTACAAATTTATATACACCAAGACTAACGAGCCTGCTTAGGGTAAGATTATGATCATTGCGGTTATACAAATCTCCGGGATGAAAACGGATATTCCGCCTGAACATCCGTGGATGAAATTTTTTGTAGGTATCCACCACATAGAAGCTATCATACAGGATGGCATTTTCCTTTTTTAGTGATGTGTCGGTTGCAATATTATAATTGGCGTAAATTAATACATCACCAATACGGTAGGGATACCTGGCCTGCGGAGGCGTCTCTGGTTTTACCTGTAAAGTCATATTTACTTTGTTACCACCTATCGTACTATCAACTTTTACCAGCAAATAATTATCACCAAAAAAGTAGTACCCTTTTTGTTTCAGTCTTGTATCGATCCTGATCCTTTCTTCTTTAATTACGTCAAGATCATACGGCGTTCCGCGGCGAAGGCGGCTGCGCCTCGTTACATTCCTGATAGCCTTGCTTAATTCACTTGAGTCGGCAGGAAACTGTACTGAGTCGATCAGGTATTGCACCGAAGGCTTTACGGTAAATAAAGCCGTGGTTTTTTTATCTTTTGTCGTGGTATCCCAGGCGCTGGCAGCATTGAAATAACCCCTGTTTTGCATACGGTTGATCATGATGCTGTTGTTCTTTTCAAAATTGATATCACTTGTTACAACAGGTGGCTCTCCCAATTTATTCTTCACCAGGTACCGAAGTCCTTTTCCTGTAGGCTTGCCAGCAATATTATAGAACCATAGTTTTATTCTCATACCGAGAATCTTACTATTGGGCTTTGGTAAAATGATCGCTTCCAGTTCTTCTTTCAATACTTCCTTCTGCGCTTTTGCACTGCTGTCATTGGATATATACTTTATTTTAGAACCGGTATATAATGATTCCCCTTTAGGAAGATACTTGGTATTGTTGCAGGATGACATGACTATCGTGATGCTGACAATGGCAGGCCACCATAAGATGGCAGTCATTTTATCTGATATTTTCAACAATTTATTTTTCACTTCCTGTAGTTGTTTTTTTATTCTCCACTTGTCCCTTTTCTATTTGCTCTTCTTTCTCCAATGCTTCTTTTTTCTCCTTCTCCGCCTTTTCAATCGATTTTTGCTCAGCTGTTTTTTTATTAAAAATCTGTTTGAACTCGTTAAAATCAAAACTGAAAATAAAAGACACACCGGATTCCACCACCTGGCCTTCTATCACACCTTCGTATTGATTTTTGCGGTATGCCCTCAAAGTATAGCGTCCGTCTTTACTCATCAGGTAATCAACTGCCACATCACCTGCAATATTGCTGGCTTCCTGGTTGGTATTGGCAGGTCCTTCGAGTTCAAAATTGCTGCCTACACTAACCCGCAGCCTGTCATTGAGTAAATTTTTACTAACGCCTACGGTTAGGTTAGTCCTGCTGGTGGGTGTACCCGATGAGTAATCGTCTTCTGTATCAACACCAAAATTGAGGTTAACACCTTTTACAAGGCTGCCTGCCAGGTTATTTAACTGTTCGGTCAGTATCCTGCTTACACTTGACTTGGCAGTACCTGCAAGGGAGGTTCCGTCTGCAGCATTTTCCAACGGATTTTCCTGCACAAAACGATTGAGCAGCAATAGAGCGAACACCTGCTTATTCAGTTCTGCCTCATCCCGGCGTACCTGTTCTAATTTTTCGTCAACATCAGACCATTTTGATTTTTGATTTTCCGGCAATTGTATATCAAAAGTTATTTCGGGCTTCATCAATTCGCCCTTCATTTTAAGCAGCACATTAAATGGAACTTTTGCTTTGTATTTATTAATATCTGTAACAGAGAGATTGGCCAGTTCGCTTTGCAGAAGATTTACCGGCTGGGTGTTAGCAATGTACACAGCTGTAATATCCACATTGGCACTCATAGGATCACCAGTCCAGGTGATCACACTTCCCTGTTGTATTTTAAACTGCCTTTTTAACAAACTAAGGGTAAGCTGGTATGCACCATCCTGCAATTCATAATTACCAGTCAGGCTTATTTTGCCACTCTTATCAATGGCCGCTGCAAGATTGGCTTTGCCTTTTATCTTAAGTGCATCACCGGTACGTGGATCTATCACCAGTGTTATTTGTGCGCCTGTGTCGGACTGTAATGTACTTGTGAGGTCGATGCCCGCCAACTCTGGCATACGGGTGAGACTGTCAATGGTAGCTTTAAAAATACTGTCGGTTTTTGGACCATAGGCATCTTCAAATACTACAACTCCTTCCCTGCTTTCTATTTCGGGGCTGCTGCTCGGAAGCACAAATGTAATGTCAGTGGATTTATTGATGGTAAGATCTGCATTGATCCTGGGTGCCGTGAGTGTACCCCTCACCGATATGTCAGCGTCCATATTCATATCACCGTAATACAAAGCATCCTGTTTGGGTGGAGCTGTCATTACGCGGAAATTATCAGCCGTCAATCCGAGGTTAAAATTGTAGGTTTTAAAATCATCCGTAACAATGGTGCCGTTAATAAAAGCTTTGTTACCAGCTGAATCTGCCAGGGTAAAATTATCAAAACGGATATCCTTTGAAGAAACCGATATCACCTCATTGGATAAAAGTAATTTTTCGCCTGTTGCTTTTGGTGTAATATGAGCGTTGTCGAAATGCAGCTGACCATTTATGTCCGGATCGCTGGCTGTTCCTTTTATGTCTACGTTTCCTTTTAGACTGCCATCAGCCTGTGTAAGGGCACCAAAAGTAAATGGCTTTACGCTCGCCATATTCAAATTATTGATTGCCAGCTTCATATCCATCTTGCCTTCACCTGTAAAATATTTACCCAATAATCTTACATCATTTTCATTGCCGGTAATAGATACATCAGCATTAAATTCATTAGCCACCTGGTTGTCTATTTTAACAAGAATATTCCCAACGGTATCCGCATTAAATGTTAAAGTATCCAGTGCCAGGTCAGCTATAAAAACGGGCGTGGTCATTACATTACTAATGGTTGCGTTCCCATTTAGCAATCCGTCTATCCGCAATGAATCCTGCTCAGCAATATTGGTTAAGGTTTTAATCCGAAAGTTATTTAGTACTACCTCCAGCGGGGCAGTTTTATTTTCTGTTGTTGAATGTACACTTAGCAATTGACCGCTGTTACTGATATTAAACTCATGCACAATTATCCCATCTCTTGCATAAGCAATATAATTACCGTTGCTTACGTTCCACTTTTCATAGTCGAGCATCAACGTATCTGATAAACTTGTCCTGATGACACCACCAGGTTCCTGTTTTGCATTTAGTCCCAGCTGGTATTTATCTTTTCCATCAATATCTTTAATATTCAGATGTGCATTTAACGCATCATTTTGCAGGTAGCCTTCCAGGTTAGTCTGTTGCAGCCGGAAACTTTTTGAACCAACAGAATTTACTGAGACACTGTATGCCAGGTTATCACCGGTATTGCCTGCTGTTATGGTAAGACTATCAATAACCTGTTCGCCCATTTTTATCCTTGGCGCCTTAACAAGTAAACCTAATTTTTGTGCCGGGCCATCAAAAGAAGCATTCATAGTCATGGTGTCGGTACCCACCAGCGCCGGTACAAACGCAAACAACAAACTGTCTGGAATTACTGCTGCGGTTAATGTCCATTGATCCTTGGATTGTACAGTACTGTCAACCCCGGTGTTATAATATTTATCCACTACTTGCATTACACCTGCCGCAATAGTTGACAGGTGATAACGACCGGCCAGGGTTGCAACAGCCACCTGTGAATGCAATGTAAGTACTTGCCCTGTATCGCTTGCTGCAGCAGTCACTGTAATGGTGTCAGCTGCGTATCTTTTGCCATCATTGGCCACAACCAATTCTGCTATTTGAATAGTACCCTGTGGTGCTTTCATATCTGCAACGGGTATATCTGCAATAACGTTGCCGTGCACACGTAAATCAGTGGAAGTAAAACCGAGTGGTTGCATAAGAATACTATCCAGCAGCAATCGCAATTTGATATTTGTGGCAAACTTATCATCTATCAATGCCTGTGCTCTCATTTTGAATGCAACACTTTTATCACCCATCCCTGCATCTACATCCAAATGCCCGTTTTGCATGGACGCTGTAACTGCAAGGTTTTCATAATTATAACCTTTTATAAAGGCAGACTGCATATCAGCTGTAAGCTTTGAATTCATTGCCGCCGGAGAAAAACCTGTCCCCTTTGCTGCAAAACTCATAGTAACCTTACCCACCATGGTATCCTGTTTTACCAGGTAACCAATATCAAGATTGCTTATCGAACCGTTTAAATCATATGTTTTATTATTGCTGTTTAAAGTACCTGCAAGTCTTGCAGATCCTTTGTTGCTTTGCAATAAAAGGTTGGTTGTAAAACTGGTAGCCAGTCCTTTAAAGCTTCCACTCAAATTTATGGTCTCTGGAATTCTTACAGTGGCCGGGATAGTACCCGGTGGCAGAAATTTTTCCAGGTCCTTCTTTGTTGTTTTAAATGATTTTACATTCAGGTCATACCGGGTTTTGTTTACATCAGGCAGACCTTTGATGTTTCCAGATATACTTACTGACGTATTACCGATTCCGGATAATTCAAAACCTGGAATTTGAAGATCGCTCAGGTAACCCTTCACCCCGGCATCTGCGTTGATCACCGCATTTTCATTTCCTTTAAAATAAGTTGCCAGTTGTGGGGCAAACACAAGAATATCTTTAGCCGCAATTTTACTGTTATCAAAATTGGCATCAACATACATGCTGCCGATATTCTTTACTGCTGAATCAAGTGACGGATAACTAACAAGTATGTTATCCCGGATGAGTGTTTTATCCGTCTGCACATAAAGATTTTTAAGAGCAGCACCGGTATCGCTATAATTGAATGAAGTTTTTAATTCAAGCAAATTGAAACCACTCTGTTCGTTAAAACCTGCAGTGGTAATATTCCCTGAATAAGCAGTGGGAGTTACAATGAAATCGTTTCCTTTAAATTTTAAGGAACTGATCTTTAAGTTGGCAAAGTCCATTCCCTTGCTGGCCGGTTTGTTATCATCTTTAAATACAATGTTGTTGTTTTCAAAATCCAGGTTATCAATTATAAATTGCCAGGGATTATTTGCCTGTGCAGTTACTTCTTTATTGATCTCTTCTTTCACTTGTACAGTCTGCTCCGATTTGCTTAAATAGATACCTGCTGTTGTGTTGTGCAATTTTATAGAACCCATTTGCACAAATAATTTAGCCAGGTCAATTGTTTTTACTTTAGCGGATAATTCTCCCAGGTTCAATTTGGCAGCCATTACAGAAACATCGTTCCTGTAATCAAATACAATATTTTTTACGCCGATATTTTCAAGTGAGATATTTACATCAAATGGTTCATCACTTTCAGCTTCAACTACAGCCATTGGTTGTGTTTCCAATAAAGTTTTATTCTGATAAAAGTGTCCGCTAACATTTTCCAGTACAATACCCGGTAAAGAAAATTTCATTTGGTCGAGGTCAAATTCTTTAAAGGCTGTTTTGAACTTGCCTAACCTTCCTGAAAAATCCAGCCCGGTTTTATCATCTTTAAAAGAAGCCCGGATGTTTTCCAGGTTTATTTTATCAAGACTGATCTTCATTCCACCTGTTGAATCCTGTGCTGTAGTGCCGGTAGTAGCAAATGCATCGATGATATATTGATAATTAAAAAAGCTATCCTGGCCGTTACGGTAAATATTTGCGTTAAAATCTGTCAGGCCAATATAACTGATCTCGACTTTGCTTCTTAGCAGTTTCATCAGCGCTATATCTACCTGTATATTCCCTCCATATAGCAGCGTATCTTTCTTTTGATCTTCGAAATAAACACCTTCGAGCACAATTCGTTTTGGAAAATCCAGTGATAATTTTTTTATTTCGATCCTTGACTGGGTCTTTTTGCTTAGGTAAGAAACTAATTTTTGACGGGCAAAATTTTGCACAGCAGGTACCTGGATGAGTATATATATCAACAGTAATAAAAAAAGCAGGCTGCCTGTTATCCAGGCCAGTACTTTAAATGTTTTCCGGAATACTTTCTTTATAGTTAACAAAATGAGTTTTAATATGCTAATCCTAATATTATACCAATCAATCATCAACAACAGATCATAAACGATCCAGGTACAATGTGTAAACTAACCTATCACATGCTGGCCAAGCCAGTATCGTTTGCTTTATCAGTGTAAGTAATCTGATTTTCTTGTTCTTTAAGAAGTCCGTCCACCAGTGAACTCCATTGATATTCTGAAACACCCGCAATGGCCGCAAAAGACGCTGCTGCGTTACGGATCTTATCAGTGAGTTTATCAACCTGAAGGTTAGGTACTTCATTCCTGCCGAAATATTCACACAGCACTTCCTGTCCTTTTCGCTTTATGATGAAAGTGGATGTTGCCATCCCTTTAAAGAAATGTGCTGTTTCCTTCATTTGCGGATGGGCCGGGTTAGCACATGCTTTCAATGTAATTCCAAAACTTTCATCTGAAGTTTCATCAAAATCTTCACCGATCTCCGTCACTTCCACCCAATCAAATCCATCTCCATTTTTTGGTCCGGGCCCGGGTATATCCACCTGCAAAAAGTCTTTTACTTCGATAGTATTTGGTAACGACGATGACACCCGCTTTTTTATGGTAAAAGACGCTCCTTTTTCTCCACTCAGGTCGTACCATGTATTCGGATTTTGAAGACGGGTATGAACTACATGGAAAAAGTGAACGGCTTCTTCAACAGATTTTTTTTTAACCCGCTTTTCAACGTCAACTGGTTTGCCTTCTATATTTTCCGGTACAGTAAAACTTCCGGCATGTATTTTTTTCATAGAAATTTTTATGACATCAACTACAATTGTAATACCTCATTTTTTTTTTACTTTTTTAAGGAGTAAAAATCAACTTGAGTGAAAAGAATGTTTCCCGGAATCCCCATGTGAGCACTGACGAGGTTGATTTTACGCAACATCCAGTTAAATATTAATTAGACATGTTACATAACTAAAAAGGTTCGTAAATAAACGAACCTTAAATTTTTCAAACCAGTTGAGATCATCAGGAAATAGCCTGCCTGGCAGATTTTACAGAGCCGGCAATATCATGCGCCTGGTCTGCCACGTCTTCTGCACTGTTTGCAAAGCCATTGATAGAATCAGTAAGGCCTCTAAGAGCATCGGTTATCATTTTCCTTGATTTCGGTATTAGTACCAGGGCAACTAACACACCGACTGCTACACCTGTAATAATTTTTCCGTTTGTCATGATGATTAAAATTTTAGATTATAATGAATGACAGGTGTAGATAAAACTTTGTGCCAAAATCAGCTGTTGAAGTTAAGAGGCTGGGCTTGTACAGTGTTGAACCGGAATTTGGTCTTTATCAGTATCCAGCGATCTGATCCGGCCTATTCAATATTGGCCGCAGTAGTAGTAACTAATAGACCTAAAGAAAAAGCCGCTACAGTAGCGGCTTATTGAAGTACCCGGGATCCCGATTCCAAATCGGGACACTCCCTTTGCGGGGAATCCCGATGTTTTAATCGGGACGTGTCTATCAGGTCGACCACCACGATAATTATTTTTGAGGACGTTGATTTATTAACTTCTCAATAAATTTCCTGCTTTCCATCCGCTTTATAAATAATTCCCGGTCGTTTGCCTCCTGTCTTGTTGAATGTTTCATGATAAACTAACCGCCACGGAGTATAACTTTTTGTAGAAAGAACCATTTTATTATTATGCCGTTCAAGCCTTTGAGTGAGGCCTGCGCAATGTCCAACATAATACGGTTTGCATTTTCGGAGTATAAAATGCGGGTGTAAAACATACTTTATTGAAAATACAAAAGCCCCGAATAAATCAGGGCTTTGTACTCGGGAACGGAATCGAACCGTCACTCCCGTTGCGGGGAACAGGATTTTAAGTCCTGCGTGTCTACCAGTTCCACCACCCGAGTATGGACTATCGAAAAAAAATCCCGAACAAATGTCGGGATTAATCTGGAGCGGAAGACCGGGCTCGAACCGGCCACCCCGACCTTGGCAAGGTCGTGCTCTACCAAATGAGCTACTTCCGCATATTGTAATTAAAGAACTATTTTTTTAACCTACATCAACACCTTAAACCAGCAACCCCGACCTTGGTCCCCAACAGCGTTGGGGATGCTCTACCAAATGAGCTACTTCCGCATTTAAAGTTTAAAAGTCTAAAGTTTAATGTTGAAAGTCAGAGAAACCAACTTTAAACTTTAAACCTGCAACCACAAACCAATCTTTAAAGAACTTTTCTTTTTTGGGAGTGCAAAAATAAGGGTCTTGCACTTACAATACAAAAAATATTATAACTTATATTTTGGACTGTATTGGCTGCTTTCGGGCACCGCTACATCAGGTTTACCTTTATAGCTATGGGTGGATAAAGCATAACAACCACCTAAAATGAAGGCCAGCAATAAAAATATCTGGCAGAAAAATAAGAAACGGGAAGAAGACACCCAGTTGTGGGCAAAATCCTTGTGCGTTTCATCTATAAATTGCTTTTCCATTGTACCTGTTTTATTCGGCAGCAAAAATAAGGTTTGGCATTGAAAAAAATATTATTTACCGGGAACTATTTCCGAAAACTTCGTTTTCTTTTTTACAAAATGCTGCCAAATTACCGATCCCTTATATAATCCGCTCACCGTTCCTTTTTTTGAAACGGGGAAAACCGACTTCTTTTTATCAAACAAACACCATTTTACAAACTGCAAATGCGCCTTTACTACTGCAAAAAAATAACCAGGGCTTCCTGTAAATAAACCCTTCCATGCTGCGATAGCATCCAACCCTGCCCTTACCGGCAAACGCCACAAAGCTTCTGACAGCGACATATTTTTAGCCAGCATGATAAGATTGTTTCTGAAATTTAAAAACACTTTCAGGTTATCGCTTTTGGGCAGCGTGCCACCACCTACATGATACACAACAGAAGAAGGCTCCACGTACACTTTATAACCAGCGAGCTGCATGCGCCAGCAAAGATCTATCTCTTCCTGGTGTGCAAAAAAATAAGCATCCAACCCACCTAACCGGTGGTATAGTTCAGACCGTACAAATAATGCCGCACCACTGGCCCAAAAACAAGCCACCGCTTTATCATACTGCCCTGTATCTTCTTCCGTAATATCAAATACCCTTCCTCTTGAAAAAGGGTAACCAAATTCGTCTATCCAGCCACCACAGGCACCAGCATATTCAAAATGTGTCCGCTGATGCCAGGCTTTTATCTTCGGCTGACATGCTCCAATCAACTGGTCAGTCTCCATTAATTTTATCACCGGTTCTATCCACCCTGCCGTTATTTCCACATCGCTGTTCAACAATACATAATAATCTGCCTTAACTTTTTTTAAGGCAGTGTTGTATCCCTGGGCGAATCCTTCATTGCTGGTATTGCAAATTATTTCTACCATTGGAAAATTGGCGCAAACAAAATTGACGGAGTCGTCTGTACTGGCATTATCCGCAACGATTATTTTTTTATTGGCATATGTCGACGCCTGTAATGCCGGCAAAAACTGCTGCAGGTATTTTTTCCCGTTCCAGTTAAGGATGACCACGGCCACCAGCGGCATAGTTGTATCCTGGTTTCCATTAGTTGAATGATGAGGTTGATTCATTCTTATCGCGGCGCTTGATTTTTACAAACATAAATCATTTCCCATTTAACATACGGTTTGGATTTTTGCTTTTTATATTACTGCATGTTTAAATGCTTATTTTTAATTCATGTTTAGTCAATTTGTAAACCCCATTACGCTAGGATGGCGCTCTGTGCTGGCCATTATTGCTATTGCCATTGTAACAGGCACTATTTTTTACTCTAACTATCTTGCAAAAAAAATTGCCAGGGATGAAAGAGAAAAAGTAGATGTGTGGGTTCAATCGTTATTAACCAGGGCAGTGGTAAACGAACAGGCGGCGATTGATCTTACAAACACCATTGCTTCTCATAACACCGATATACCAATTATTGAAACAGATGAGAAAGGCAATCCTTCGGGCCAGGGATTAAATCTTGACAGTAATGAAATAAAAAAAGATACCGGATACCTGCGAAGACTGGTAAACGAGTTTAAACAATTGCATGATCCAATTACCCTCGAAATAAGTAAAGAACCCCTGTTGGTAAACAAATATTATTATGGCGATTCCAAACTGTTACAGGAAGTAAGGTATTATCCATTGATACAATTGCTGATCGTTGCCATGTTTATCATCATCATGCTTATAACGATCAACGTAAGAAATAAATCGACACAGAACCAGGTATGGGCAGGCATGGCCAAAGAAACGGCCCATCAACTGGGCACACCGCTTTCTTCACTGCAGGGCTGGGTGGAATTGCTGAAAGAAAAGGAAGGCAATGAAAAAATCGTGACCGAAATGAGCAAGGATGTGGAAAGGTTGAAACTGGTAAGTGACCGTTTTGGAAAAATAGGCAGCACGCCCCAGTTAGAAGAAAAAAATATTGTGGACCAGGTAACGGAAATGGTTAACTACATAAAAAGAAGAGCGCCGGAAAAAGTACATTTCAGTATCAATACAGATGGTCAAAATGATATTACAGCGCTGATCAACGGGCCACTGTTTGATTGGGTGATAGAGAATCTCCTGAAAAATGCCCTGGACGCCATGGAAGGAAAGGGCAGCATCCGTATCACGATAAAAAATGAAACCACCCAGGTAGTTACTGATATAACAGATACAGGCAAAGGCATTAGTAAACAGCATGTTTCTAATGTGTTTAAACCTGGTTTTACCACAAAAAAAAGAGGCTGGGGTCTTGGTCTTAGTTTAGCCAAACGTATTATGGAACAGTACCACAAAGGGGAATTGTTTGTGAAAAATTCCGAGCCGGGCAAAGGAACCACATTCAGGATCGTACTGAAGAAGTAGCTGAATGACGTACAACCATAAAACGTTTTTAGTGCTGCATTCTTAAAAAAATGATTTGGTCATTTTTATCTAATCAGCCTATATTTGCAACCCTCTATCCCATCTGCCGGGAGAAGATGCCCAGGTGGCGAAATTGGTAGACGCACCACCTTGAGGTGGTGGCGCCCGAAAGGGTGTGCTGGTTCGAATCCAGTCTTGGGCACAAATCCTGATGTTATCGTCAGGATTTTTTTATTTCTGCTATGACCCCCAATTTAATAACAGGCGCATTGGCCCGATAGAACAGCTTGATTTTCCTACTCATACTTCAAAAAAATCCCTGTATCAAAGGCTGTCCATAAGCAGGCTTTTTGGCCACAACTTTTAAGCGCTGCATTGGCCCAACTGTTACAGGTTTTAAAAAGGCCGTAGCGCCCTGTTGCTTCATAAAATGCATCAGCATCATTGTAATTAGCGTTCGTGCTGATATAAATCGTGTAACCATCACTGTCATGTTCAAAACTGTCAGAAACAAACTGAACCAGTCTTTTGTATTGCCATTGACTGATCGTGATCTTTTTGCAGGAACTGCTTTCCGTCATGCTGCGGTAAAAGGTGGTATGCATGGCCGTGGTGCCCAATCCAAATGCAGCTTTAAAAGCAGTAGTGATCGTCAGGTCATCCCAGGTGGGTGTTTCAAGGTAAAAACCTTTATCGCCCCATCCCATCGCCAGCCATTGCATTCCTGCTGTGTCCTGCAGCCGGGTATTTGCAAATTTTACCGCTTTACTCCAGTCAAACACATCATTTTTTACAGGCACCACGATATCTGTATGTACTCCGTTGGTAAGAATATATATAGCAACGTCACTATTGGTATCGTGTTCTTTGTTAACTGTAATTCTTGACAAACAAAAAGCCGACAGGAGGTATATCAATACGAATGAGATAAAAAAAAGGATAAAACATCCTGTATACTTTAATAGTTTTTTAAAACCTTTCAGCATCATATAGATTGATCGTTTTACATTTTTCCCGGGTATTATTTTCTATAATACTCAGCAGCTATAAAATGTAACCTGCCGGCCCTATTATTTTTTTTGTTTTAACGTTTGCTTTAAAAACAAAAAACCTTTCATTGCTGAAAGGCTTTTCTTAGGTATTGCCGGTGGTTTACAGGTTGAAATCTCTTTTGATGGCTGTTACAGCGTTTGCAACATCCGCTTCCACTTTTTTTATCAATGTGCTCATGGTGCCGTTATCTTCGTTGGCCTTGCCCATTTTTTCCAGTTCACGAATAATGGTTTTGGAAGAAACGATGCCCATATTATCTATCGTAGGTTTTATGCGGTGTGCAATCTCACCCACTGTTGTCAGTTCGCCTTCTTCCAGTTTCTGCAGCATCTCTGCCACAAATACCGGTATCTGCTCAACAAACATCTTCAGCATTTTTCCAATGAAGGCTTCATTGCCGCGGCTGATCGTTTTTATTTCTGTGATATCATAATACACAGGCTCAGGCTCTTCCGTTACCAACTCCACTTTTTTCTGCATGTTTACTGACCCATTGATCCTGAGCATGCCCGCAATCATCTTCATCAGCGCTTCTTCTTTAAAAGGCTTTGCGAGGTAACTATCCATACCGGCCTCAATACATTTTTCATTATCGCCTTTAATGGCGTTAGCAGTAAGTGCAATCATCGGCAGATCCATGCTGATGTTTTTACGGATGTACTTTGCTGCATCAAAACCGTTCATAACGGGCATCTGTATGTCCATCAGTACTAAGTCAACTTCATTGTCAAGCAGGTATTCCACTGACTCCTGTCCATTGCCTGCTTCCACGGTTTCGGCTGCATAGTTGGCCAAAATAGTTGTTGCCAGCAGCCGGTTCATTTCATTATCATCCACTACCAGTATTTTTTTGCCTGCCAGCATATTTTCCGCTGCCACAAACACTTCCTGCGATGGCAGGTCTGCCTCACTTCCTTTAGGAAAGGTCACTACAAATGAAATAGTACTGCCAAATCCCTTTTCACTTTCCACATTTATTTCACCATCCATTAATTCTATTAATTGCCGGCAGATACTCATTCCCAGCCCGGTACCACCATACTGTCTTGTAACAGACGCATCTTCCTGCGAAAATTTCTCAAAAAGCGTCTGCCTGAATTTTTCATCCATGCCGATACCTGTGTCTTTAACAGATATCTGCACCGTCTGGCTATGCCTGGCATCATTGATCACTTCCAGTTTTACATCAACGCCTCCTTTTTCTGTAAACTTTACGGCGTTGCTGATGATGTTCAGTAATATCTGGTTGAGCCTGTATGGATCACCCATCAATACATCACTTACTTTTTCATCTATAATTGAATTGGTGAGTGCCAATCCTTTTTCTTCTGCCTTGTGATTAAGCGCCTGCATGGCCCTTTTAATAATGGCCCCAGGTTCAAAAGCGATCTTTTCAAGACTTAATTTGCCGGCTTCTATCTTGGAGAGATCGAGAATATCGTTGATGATCACCAATAAATTTTCAGAAGCACCATTGATGGCATCCAGGTAGAACATTTGCTTTTTGCTGAGCCCGGTTTTTGCCAACTGTCCACTCATTCCCAATATTGCGTTCATGGGCGTACGAATTTCATGACTCATGTTTGCCAGGAAAACTTCCTTGCTTCTTGTTGACTGTTCCGCTTGCTCTCTTGCAACAGTCAACTCAAGTTCCAGTTGCTTCTGGTCTGTAATATCCAGGTGTATACCAACAGACCCAACCAATTCACCCATATCGTTATAACGTGGAGCACCACTCACCAGCCACCATCTTACCTGTCCTCTTTTATCTTTTACCACAATTTCGTAGGCATCCGTTGTACCTCTTTTTCTTTCTTCATTCTTCTGCTCCATTAATTCAATATTCTCCCCTTTTGCAAAGATCTGTGCAGCCCTTTGCCCCAGCAATTCATCCAGCGTATAGCCGCTCATTTCACAAAAACCATGGTTGGCAAATAAGATGGTTTCTTCAGTATCCACTTCCAGCAGACCAAGATTCATATTATCGATGATGCTCCTGTATTTTTCTTCTCTTATTTTTAAAGTGGTTTCAGCAGTTTTTTCCAATGTAACATCTGTGTATTTCCACAAGTGTCCTTTATAGATATTATTATCGCATACCGGTATGTAATGACGTTTCAATAACCTGCCGTCAACCATCTCAAAAATCTCGTCCATAACAGGCTTTTGAAACTCCAGTAAAGTCAGAATCCTCTCTTCAAAGAAATCCGGATCTTTAAACATTTCCTTTGTGGCATCCACGTATTCGGCACTGTTTTTTCCTTTTAAATTTTCGTGATTGATGTCAATATCAAATATCTCACAATACTTTTTATTGGCTAATACTACCCGCCTGTTTTCATCTTCCACCAGTACACCATTCTGCAGGTTGGAAATCAGCGATACCAGTCTTTGTTCAGACTCATTTAATTTTTCTTCTGCCTTTTTCTTGTCAGAAATATCCATCATGAGACCGGAAAATACTTTGCCCCCTTCTTTTGTAAAATGGCTGAATGAACAGCTCATAGAACGCCACACCAGCCCACGGCCGGGCAATATCATTCTTGATTCTATGTAAAACTGCTCCAGCGTTTCTGAAGCTTTATCCAACGCATTGATCAGTTCATGAAAATCATCGGGGTGTACAAACTGAGAGATCTTCCTGATATGACTGGACCGTACACCAAAAATTCTTTCAAATGAGGGACCGAGGAAAGTAAATTCATGTGAGCCATCCGTAGCGGAAACGTACTCAACCAGTATGCCGGGCATATTTTCGGCTATACGTTGCAGTTGGGAAATGTCATCACCATCCGCTTCCGTCTCTGCTGGTTGTGGCATTATAGCCACCACCGCCTTATTATTACGGATAGCCGTAAGTGTCTGCCTGCTGGCGGCCGGTTCTTTTTGCTGTTGTTTTTTTGTTGACGGAGCCTGTTTATCAGCCTGCCATTTAGCACCTGCATTTTTACGCATTGGAGGGATTGAATTTTAAACTTGCCGGTTTTATAATAAAGTTTTCCTGCTTCGCCTGTTCATTCCAGCACAATTTCTTTTTGCTGCAGCATCTTATAGATGGTTGATTTACCGATGTCGAGTTTGTCAGCCACCAGCATTACATCATCTTCATATTTCTTGAGGTAATACTTAATGATATCGCAGGTATATTGTCTTAGTGTTTTTTGTTCCATGGTAAACAACTCACCCGACTTGGTAGAATTGAATGTGATGTCATCCGGTTTTATTTCACCATCGCTGCACATCACCGAAGCCAGTTCCATGATCGCTTTCAGTTCCCTGATATTACCCGGGAAATGATAGCCCATTAATTTTTGTTTGGCTTCTGAAGAAATGATAACCGTGCCCAGTTTATTATCTTTTGCAAACTCATCAGTAAAGTGTTTTGCAAGCAGCAGCACATCATTTCCCCTGTCTCTCAGTGGCGGCAGTTCTACCGGCAAACCAATTACACGGTAGTACAGATCTTCCCTGAAATTGCCCCGCTTTACTTCTTCGGCCAGGTTTTTATGTGTAGCCACGATCAGCCTGATATCCAGTTTTACACTTTCGTTTCCCCCAACCCTTATCACTTCCCTTTCCTGCAGTACCCTTAAAATTTTACTTTGCAGGTTCAGGTCGAGTTCGGCTATTTCATCTAAAAAGATCGTACCGCCATTGGCTTCTTCAAACTTGCCGGCCTTTCTTGCCACCGCGCCTGTAAATGCACCTTTCTCATGCCCAAACAATTCACTTTCTACCAGTTCTTTTGGGATAGCCGCCATGTTTACTGCCACAAATGGTTTCTTCTTTCTTTCACTGTTATAGTGAATGGCTTTACTCACTACTTCTTTACCGGTACCGGTTTCGCCGGTGATAGAAACATTGATATTTGTTTTGGTGGCTTTTTCCATCAGTGCAAATATTTTTTGCAATGCAGGACTGTTGCCTTTGATGCTTTTTTCAAAAGAGAATTTTTGTCCCAGTTCTTCTTTTAACTGTTCTACTTCCTTTTTAAGATTGCCCATCTTGCGGATACGTATAACCGCATTCCAGAGCATATCCTTGGTATTCTCATCTTTCACCAGATAATCAGTAACGCCCGATTTCAGGAGGTTTACTGCCACAGCCACTTCTTCCTGCCCGCTGATAGCGATCACCGGGATGGAATCATCCGTTTGCCGGATCTTCTCATACAATTTATCACCTGTAAAATCAGGCAACGAAAAGTCGATGGTAATGAGGTCGGGTTTTTTGTGCAGGTTGGCTAAGCACTCTTTGCCCGTAGTAAAACGGGTGATCAGGTAATCTTCATTCAGTGAAAGATGGTACTCTAAAATTTCTCCGTACCAGGGGTCGTCTTCCACTATAAAAATCTTGTATGGCTCCATATATCAATTGGTGTTAAAATCGGGGTGGTTGTTACAACACCAATAGATAACGCCAATTCTATGGAATAATTGTCCGCATTTTGGAAAAATCCAGAATTGGAAACTAATTACGATATGTAGAATTTATACTACAAAGAGAATCACGAGAACCTTATTAATAGAAAAATCCCATCCGAATCACTCGAATGGGATCTACTAAAAAGTTTTTATTGTTTACGCTACTGCCTTATTCACCAGCGCCGCTGCTTCACTCAGCAATAT
>Ga0075163_10003742_pt1 | contig 20415 bp, 19 predicted proteins | sample JI1023141ADNA_FD_71478 | JGI IMG/M metagenome (GOLD analysis project Ga0075163, IMG submission 71478) | Wastewater effluent complex algal communities from Wisconsin, to seasonally profile nutrient transformation and Carbon sequestration -... | ecosystem: Engineered > WWTP > Effluent > Algae... | reverse complement strand
TAAAAAATATTCATTAATTTTGAGCCAATTGATTGATAATCATTATGATTAAAATATCGAAAAGAATTATCTAAAAGCCTCTTAAATAATTGATTATTAGGTTTTGAAAGTAAAAAACCTATTATATTACCATATTCTCTTAGACAGACTAAACTCTCAGTGTTTACCTCTATTAATTCATTTAACGGTTTAACATAAAGAATATCCATGTCGGACCAACCACCACCTTGTGTGGATAGTAAATACCATCGAAGATAATCGGATTTAAAAACCTCTGGGACATTATTAAAAAAACCTATCTCTTCAAAATCAACAATATTTACATTTACATAGTGTAAAGATTTCAATTCATCTAAATAATTTGGCCCAAAATATTGAGCCTTTTGCTCATCTGTTACCCAAGTAATTTCGTTTGATGTTACTGTTGGTGTGTGTAATACAATTTTCCATAAAGGATTAAATTTATTAAAACTAAATACTGTTAAGTATTGTAAGTAAGATAAATTTCCACCACCCCAATAAAAATTCATTACTCTAGGGATTAACATTTGGATTCTTTAAATATTTTGTTACATTATTAAATAAATTTTGATTACGTTGAATGGCTAACCCAACATTATCAGCATTTGCAAAGAAATTATTCTCACTATAATGCCATTGATGGATGGCAAAAGGTTCATCATGTATTTCAATCGTTAAACCCAAGAGTTTTATTCTATGTAAAAGTTCGTCATCATCAAAGCCTATACCATTGTAATATCTTTCATCAAAACCACCTAAAATATCCATATTTTTTTTCTTCATCGCAGCAACAAAATGATATGCTGCTGGCCGATAAATAGAGTGATTATACCAACATGATTGACCCTCGCTAACATAGTTGATGTTGTTCATTGGCATCAGCTGTGATTTAATCATACTAAAAATATAATCATTTTCAAATGGTAAATCATTTATATAAGAACTAATTTCTTTGTTTGCGGAATAAACCCCATAAGTTAAATAATTCTCATCTGTAATATGGTTTACTATATCGGTTAGGATATCACCAACGTGTAAACATTCTGGATTTTGTAAAACGATTATATCACCAGTTGCCGCTTTGATTGCTTTATTAAATGGGATGCATGGATTTATATAAAATCTATCTTCTTTCTTTAATGTAATAACCTTAACAAACGGAAATTGAATTGGTATGTCATCTAATTTATGCTCGTCTGAGGAACAATCATCGACAACAATTAATTCAAGATTATTAATTTGCTTTGATTTTTGAATCGTCTTAAGTGTGTTAATGAATTGCGGTTTTCTGTTATAATATGGTGTGACAATAGAAATCATAATTTTTCCTTTAATATTTGGACTATTTTATTGGCCGTTGTACCATCACCTAACCAACTAGCATCAATAAATTCATCAGCTCTTTTAATATAATCCAATGATACAATCCAAGTTAAGTTTTCTGTATTAACATCAATTTGATATGAGCAATTGTATTGTAACGACTCTGGTCTTTCTGTAAAATCCCTAGGTACAATCACTGGTGTTTTAAGAATGGCTGGTTCTTCTTGGGCTGTACCAGAATCAGAAATTATAAAACGTGAATGGTAAACTGAATTAATGTATTTCTTGAATGGCATCAACTCAATTGGTTGTATTTTACCCAAATCTAACCCAAAATCTGAAATAAACTTTAGTGTTCTAGGAAAACCAATCATGTAGATTGGTAAATTATTTGCATCGGCGACAAAATTTGAGTACTTTATGATATTTTCTAACCGATTTTTATCTTTGAAATTTTCTGGTCTATGGATATCTAAAAGAATTTTATCGTTCTGTTTCGGTTCTGATGGGATAAACTTATTAGTAACTTCTACAATTGTGTTTCCAACTACATAAACGCCATTTATTATATTCTCTTTTGCTAATTTAATTCTGTAATTATCATGATATACAAACAATAAATCACTACAAGTATCACATACTTTTCTATTGATTTCTTCCAACATTCTATTATCACCAGAGCGCATTCCAGCTTCAATATGTGCAATTTTATAACCTTCTTTTTTAAGAGGTACAGAACAAACCACTGAATTTGAATCACCTAAAAAAATTATTAAATCAGGTTTAAGGTTTTTTTCTCTAATAAGTTCAATTACTTTAATCGATAAGTCAGCTGCTTGATGGAAGTGCTCTTTATTTGGTCCACCAATTCCAAGGTTATAGTCTGGTTGTCTAATTTCAAGTTCATCAAAGAAAACATCGGACAATAATTTATCATAATGTTGCCCACTATGGATTAAGATATGGTTAAAATTTTCGTCGAGCTTTTTAAAAATTTCAGACATCCTAATAAAATCTGGCCGAATACCTGTTATTGTAATTATTGTTTTTTTCATTAATCAAGTATTTGTTTATACTCTTCAATTATTTGTTGTGCAACATTTTCAGTTTTAAATTTGTTTACATCTGTTGGCACAGGATGAAATGTTTTTGATTTTATCAAACCAGAGGAATCAACATCATATATCCAACCACCTTTACCACACAACCAACCTTCAATTGTTGTTCTACCCAAAAGAATACCAGCGGTTTCGTCACATTCTTGAATAAATTTCTCAACTTTATTTGTTGGTTCAAAGTATGTTACATGTGGCTGTCCTTGGATAGCAGCATCAAGATAGGTATCGTTTTTCTTCCCAATAATCCATAATTCCTCGTTATTTTCTCTTGTTGTTTTAATTAAATCTATAAGGGTATCACGTCTAAGGTAATCAATTGTCCCAACGAACAATATTCTTTTTTTATCGCGACGTTTTGTTTGATTAACAGGTTTAAATTTAGTTGTATCAATTGGGTTATAAATTACACTAACGCTCTCTTCTGGTATCTTGAAATTCCTAACAATATAATCTTTAATTTCTGGTCTTATAGCGATATACTTTTTTATTTGTGGATTGATGACTGGATTTTCCAATGAAATAACTTCAGAATGAATACTACAAATTGTTGGGGTGTTTGGGTATAATCTTAATAAATGTTCAGTGACTGGTGTGTGATTTAGATGTAAAACATCAAAATTAATATCTGTAAGTTTATAAAGTGTGTTTGATTGTGATTTTATTTCACCCTGTACACTCTTTAATGACCATTCCCCATCACCCAATTTAAAACCTGGTGGTTCTTGAAGGGTGGCTAATTTAATACCATGCTGTTTAGCAATCATTGCTAACGGGTTACCAAAATTTGAACATATCGTAACATCACAGTTTTGTTTAATTAAACCCTTGGCTAATTCAAGAACATATAATTCAGAACCAGTAAAATTATTAAGGTTAAGACATCCAATTAATACTTTAATTTTTTCACCTTTACGAAGTATTCTTTTTATTTTAACAGGTAATTTATCTTTAAATGTTTCAGAAAATATTTTCCTATTATCTTCCCATTGGTCATTTGTCATACCAATTGACTTATGGTTAATTCTTATTGTTGTAGTAACACCAATTTTGGTGTTGTTTAAAAAATTTTTAAAACAGAATGTTACATCGTAAAAATGAAATCCTTTAACAGATTCATCGAATGGGATTACTGCTTTGGTTTTATCAATGGCAAAGAATAACCCATCAACAACAACCACATCTTCTAACTCTTGCCCCAAATCTTCACTATATGAAGACAGCCAAGTTCTTCCTTCGTGAGTATGTGCAACGCGCCCATACATTTTCTTTTGGTCTTCCCACCATTTACCCGTTTCAGCTAAGTATTTTGTACCAGCAACGCCAATAATTCCATAATCTGGATTATTATTAAAGAGTTTAAGTAGTTTGTTTCCCCAGTTATTGGTTTCAATTAAAATATCATCATGACAAAATACGACAATATTATTTGTCGCTAAATTTAATCCACGATTGTATGATTTCGTTAAATCTTCACCAGTATTGATTATTTCAATTACTTGAAGATTTTTATGTAGGCCAGATGTCTTAGTTAAATGTTCGACATGATTTGGATTTGATTCTCTAGTACAATAAACAACACTAATCATTATTTGTTAAAACGTTTGTATGCATTATCTGTTATTTGAATAAGGTTTACCCTGCCAATAAATTCGTTGAGGTTGTGTGCGCCAGTGTAACTCATCGCTGAACGTAAATAATGCTCGAAGTTTTCGGTCCATTGTGGTAGTGTGTACTCTACTTTACGATAGCGCACAACACCTTCAGATGTTTTAATTACTTCCGCTCCCCATTTCCTTTGTACTTCTTTTGTGCTCATCCCCCTAAACATTTTATAAACAGGTATACCGCGTTTATATGCCCACTCGGCTACAGACTGCGACACCTTGATTTTTTTCCAAAGGAAATTATTACCAGCGGATTCAAGTGATTTGTTCAATATACTACCTAACATTACGTAGTCGGCACCTAATGCTAGTGCCTTAATAATATCACTATAATCTTTCATACCACCATCAGCAACAATGTATGCTGGTTTTTTAAGTGTTGTGGATATGTCATAACATTCTTTTATCAAAGATGCCATCGGATATCCAACACCAGTGTTTTGGGTTGTTAAACAACCACCGCCATTACCAATACCAACCCTAATATAATCAGCACCAGCTTCTGATAATATACGGTAAGTTTCTGGATTGGCAATGTTTCCAACCATTAAAATTAAATCTGGGTGATTTTTTTTTATTTGTCTTGTTAAATGTAACACACCATCCATATGCCCATTTGCAACATCAATCAAATATTTATTATTTTTTAATTGCTTTGAAACGTATAGATTTTTCATTTGTTGGATAGAATAAGACCTAAACCCATATTCAACATTAAGGCATCTTGGTTGGCATATTTCGATTTTATTCTGCATAAATAATGCAATATTTGTTTCAGATAAAACAGTGTCCATTGGCGCTGTGATTAATGGTAGCTTACCATTAATGTATGGGTCAATTACCCCCCTAGTATTAATGTGACTAACATCTTTTGGGATAATTAGTAAATCGTTAAAATCTAATTTCATAATTATTTTTACAAATATACATATTTTCTTTTAAAAAAGCAATTTTTATACTAATAAAACATATTTATAAACAAACCCAATTCGTGGTCATTAAATTATGGTAATATATAAAACAACAAATCTAATAAACGGAAAAATCTATATTGGCCAAGATACTAGAAATAATCCAAATTATTTTGGTTCTGGTAAAATTATTAAAAAAGCAATTAACAAATATGGTAAAGAAAACTTCAAAAAAGAAATACTTGTAACTTGTTCTAGTATTGATGAATTAAATAAACTTGAAAAGCATTGGATAGAAACGTTAAATTCAAATAACCCTGATATTGGGTATAACGTCTCTTTTGGTGGTCAATCTGGTTGGATGTTAGGGTTAAGGCATTCAGATAAAACTAAAAAGGAGTTTTCACTAAATAGGAAGGGTAAATTGATTGGTGCTAAGAACGGAATGTATGGTAAAAAACATAATGAAGACTCTAAGAAAAAAATGTCAAAACCACAATTTGGTGAAGATAATGGAATGTATGGGAAAAAGCACTCTGATGAAACTAAAAAGAAAATGAGTGAAAAATTAACTGGTGAAAGAAATTCATTTTATGGGAAAAAGCATTCTGATGAAACTAAAAAGAAAATGAGTGAAATAGCAAAAAAAAGAAGTGGTTCTCCAACAAGTAAAAGGGTAATTGTTGGAGAGCAAATCTTTAATAATGGGTCAGAAGCAGCTAGATTTTTTGAAATTTCAATTGGTACCGCTAGTTACAGGTGTAGAAATAAAATAAAAGGTTGGTCATGGTTATAGTTTATTTATAACCTGTTGAGCCGTACCCGCCAGCCCCTCTTTCTGTCGTTTTTGTTATAGAATTAATTTCATTAAAATTAATTAATGCTTTACTAACAACTGATGAAAGCACACCTTGTGCTATTCTATCACCATGATTAATAACAAAATTATCTTTACCATGATTTATTAAAATCACACCTATCTCCCCAGTATAATCACTATCAATCGTTCCAACCCCATTTAATACTGTAACGCCATGTTTAATAGCGAGACTGCTTCTTGCACGGATTTGAATTTCAAAGTGTTTAGGTATTTCAAAAAATAAGCCTGTTGGGATTGTTGCAAACTTACCAGCCTCAAGTGTATAAGGGGTTTCTAAGTTAGCCCTTAAATCGAATCCAGAAGAACCATCAGTTGCATATTCAGGGTTTGGGTTTGTTGATTTATTAACAAAATTCAATTTAATGGTATTTAAATTGACACCAATGTTTTCGTTAGTTAACCCGAATTCTTTATCAAAATCTTCTTGTGTATAATCGATATTTGGATTGATTATATCCATGATTCTGCTCTGCATCTTCTCATACAATCCATCATTTGTCATTTAACTTCTTTTTTTCATTTTTTATTGCAAAAAGAGCGGCGGTTTTTAATAAATCACCGAGCATCGTATTATGATATTCAGCCATCTTATCATCAGTCTTATCTGACATAAGAATAGCGGCATATTCTTCATCGGTGAGTTTGATACCGTGATTTAACACATAATAAAGAGAACGTTCGGCGACACGCATGGCAACTTGGTCATTTTTGTATTCATACATTTTACCTTGATTTGTGCGGTGCCATTCTGATTGGCATGGAGTGTAGATGTGTGCTTTTCCTATTTGATGAAGGAGACAAACACGAATAAGAGATTTTTGGTCAACCCTTTCTGGTTCTGGGAGAGCGTTGTTGAATATAACCGCGTACTTTGTTACATTTAACAGGTGGTCTATTAAACCACCTTCAAATGCGTTGTATTGGTCTTTCATTGCGGTTGCGGGGGACTTAATAAAGTCTTCACCTAAAAAGGACATAAGTTCATCGTTCATGATACCATGTTCCTGTGCTGTTTGGAAAAATTTTTTAGTATTTTTTACAATTTGTTCTGATTTTAACATATTTTGGATTTTAAACAAATATACTTAAAATTTTTCAAAAAAGCAACTACTATACTAAAATTTTCTTACTATTAGATTTTTCCTGTTTTATGAGGCTAGCCCTAGCTGTACTTAAATCACGACCAACTAGTTCTTTAAGACTAGGGCCCTTATTATCATCAAGAGATTCGTTATGGATATCTGTAATATCGGGGTCATAAAATAAAGATGCTTTTATGTATTTTTTCATTTCATTAAGCGAAATAGCACCATTCTTAATCTCATTTGATAAAAATGACTTATATTCTTCATCTGTCATTTTTACTGTTTTCGGCTTCATTGTAATGCGCTGAGCTGCAATATCTGCTTTATACATTATCTCAATAACCCTATTTGGTTGCAAATTAAAGTCATTAAAAAATTTTTTATGTATATCATTAACCTTCTTCTTAGCTATACGTTTTTGTATATAATTTTGATAGGGTTTTTTAAAAAAATGAAAAATAAGATTATTTATTTTAATCTTAAACGATTTCAATAATTGATTGAGTGTTGGGTCTAGTCTGAGGATTACTTTCATTGCTTAATAATTTTAGATACAAGTCTCTTCTATTTTCAGAAACTTTATTTATTGAATATTTATCCTTTACCGTGTTGTAAAGATTATCACTTAGTTGTTTAATTAAGTCTGGATTTTCAACAAGTTTTTTAAGATGTTTAACCCAGTCTTTGTGATTTCTATTTGGGTTTACCAATAAACTGTTACCCGTTGGGTCCCAACCACCGCCGAATTGTTGAGCATTTTTAAGGTCAATTTGATAAGGTCCAAAATCTTGAGCCACAATTGCTTTTTTATGAAATCCAGCTTCGATAACCTTTAATTGACTTTTTACTTTATTAAAAATGTTTTCTTCAAGGGGTGCTATTAGAATGTCGAACAAATTATAATTTGAAGCATAACTATTGATTGATTTGGTCCAAACCCTTCTATATGGTTCGTTGTTAACATTGGGATACTCTTCATTTTTAAATTGAAGTAGAAACTCTTTGTATTCTGGACTAACAGTTCTATAATTGTCTGTAAATATTTTTTCATATTCAAACCAAACACTTTCCTGTGGTTTAATTGGTCTTTGAGTTTGCTTTCCTGTTTTTTCATCAATCATCGTCATCACACCTCTTAAATCAAAACCACATAATACCAGTTGAACATTATCAAATTGTCCAGCGACTGAACTAATTAATCTAAGGTCGTGAAGATGCGAACTACCGCCTAACCAACCAATTCTAATTCTTTCACTCGATTCTGGATTTGGAATAAATTGTTTCTCTGTTGGGTCAATTGCATTTGGGAGAACAAAAACATTTTCATTAAACTTACGAATCTCATCAGCAAAAATTTCAGTTGTTGTTGTAACATTTTTTGCTAAGCGTAAATTATTGATAATCATTTTATCCATTCCACTCTGTTTAATTAATAAATGTGCTGGGTGATGTGGACCAGGTGACCAATAGTCATCTAAGTCCATGATACTAACAATACCAAGATTATCTAATCTTTCAAGTAATCCTTGCATTTTGTCAAATGGTCCAAGGGTTCTATGATAATGGATAATATCATATTGTTTTAACCACTCATCATTATCTAACTGTGGTTCGTAATCAATTTCGATGTGAAATTCATCTGGATAGTTTTCTTCTAAAGAAAGGTGTGGTTTTGTGCTTCTAAAATAACCATTCAGCCGACCCCAGTACGGTCACTAGGTATCACTAAAACCTTTACCTTGCGACCATCTGGGGTCGTTTTAATTGTTTGTTTCATATTTTTCTATTATTTTATTAATAATATTTTTATTTTTTTTGTAATCGGATTCCCATATTACTTCACAATCATACCCAAGTTTTTTTGATATGTAAAGTTTTTTATTATCATATTCCCAAATTTCTTTTGCTGTTTTATTTTTCTTCTTGTTAAAATAATTTTCATCGTATTTTTTAGGGTTGCAATGCCAATAATCACCATTATATTCAATCAATAATTTAAATTTTGGTATGTAAATGTCAAAGACTTTAGTTTCTATTATAAAATTTGGTATTACTTCGAATTTATCTTTTAACTGTTCTATTATTTCATCTTCTGCTTTAGACCTATTATACCCCTTTAATTCACCGTTGGCTATCCTTCTTTTCATTACGTCGCTCATTTTCTTTCTAATGTCTTCCATTAACCCACTTTTCCATTTTGTTTGTAATATTATGGACACTTTTTCCCGATGTTCTTTTTTTGACATAGCGTTACTATCACCCGTTCCTTTGTTTTTTCTGCTTTCTGAAATTTTAATTTTAGTTTCTTGATTATGTGTCTTATTAAAAAATGGGTTATTAACACCTGTTTGTTTTTTTAATGAACATTCTTTACATTCTTTTTTCTTTTTTAGATTTCTATTCAATGCTGATTTGGTACTACTATAAAATTGTATTTTATTTTTGCATGTTTGACATATATAAAAACCATACCATTTGTTATTTTCAAAATAAAAAGAATCATAAAAATCTAACGGAAGATTTCTATTTCGTAAAATACCATTTCGTTTTATGATTTCTAAGATTTGCCTCTTTGTAGTGTGTGGAAGTAATTGACATATTGTTGTTGACCCAATACCACTTAAATATAATTTAATAATTTCATTTTCATTATTCATTATTATAAATATATCAGAACAATAAAAAGTCTAAATAACCAACCCCAGTACGGTCACTGGGTATAACTAAAACTTTAATTTTTTTCATATTTTTTGTTTAAAACAATTTATTTTCTTTTAAAAATAAGAACAATATAAATTAAGTCAATAAAAAGAATAAATTAAAGTGTTTTTTTCTTTGGGGTTAGTTTACCCTCTTTGATTAGAAGACTTATGGTTTTCTTTACAGCGTCTTCAGTAATGGTTTTATTACTGGTTTTTGTCATAAATTCTAAAAGTTTTTCGTTAACTATTGAGTTAACCATTTCTTTTAATTCAGTTTTACTCACCGTAATCATATCAGAAGATACTTGGCGATTTTCTTGAATAAAAGACTGTTTTGGAGTTGTCTTTGGTGTTGCTGGATGACGCATTGGTTTTTCATCTGATAAATCAGAAACATCATCTAGGGAAAATGTATAATTTGGAACCGCTTGTTGAATTGGTCTTTCTAACATTAATTTTTTTACTGATTCTGGCATTCCAGAATTCATTACGGCTTGTTGATATTGTTGTCCTTCAAGTTGTTGTTGTTGTTGTTGCATTGGTCTTCTTACACCTTCAGCTTGTAATTCCATTACGCCGTCTTCAGTTAATGCTCTTGCGTCAACATGGCCTGTTTCGAAGTTACCAGTTTCAACTTTTTTCATGATATTTTTAGCGTTGCCTAAAATACCTTTTAATTTATTTAAATCTACAGGAGGTGGAGTCATCATATTTCTTCTTTTTTGTCTATAGGTTGTAATACCTTTTTATTTGTATCGGTACTAGTTGTTTTACTTGTATCGATTGGTTTTTCAGGTTTAATACTTGGTTTTGGATTTTTACCTGTTGAGTACCTATTTGTTTTTGCCGCGACTGTTTTTATTTCTGGTTTTGATGGTTTCGGCGATAAACTTTTAATTTCTGGTTTTGATGGTTGTATTGGTTCTTGTGTTTGTTTTTGCACTGGAACTTGCGTTTGTTTTTGCACTGGAACTTTTATTGGTTCTTGTGTTTGTCCACCAAACGTTGCAATTGCATCAACACTTGAAAACATCTTGTCACCGTTTGGGTTAAATCGACCATTATTAATCATATAGCTTGGTAAATCTGAAACTGGAACCGAGAATTTCATTTTCGTTGGTTTCCAATCAACGATTCTATCCAATCTGAATATCCTCCAACCGCCTTTCGCATTTTCACCTTTGGTTGCCATTGTTCTAGACCCACCAAATATTTGATAGGCTCTAATTGCTTTATTTCCAGCTAGTGTATCACCAAGAACATATGGTTGGATATATCTAGTTGTCCGAACGCCATCACCATCAATATAAACTATGTTTATATTATATTTTTGCTCAATAGAATCCTTAACCGTATTAAAATCGACGGATTCCGTTAAAAGATTATTCTTATCTTCTAATATAATATCTTCAAATAGTTTGTAAAGCTTCATATTAGATTATCACTTGTCCGATATTCATTGATGTATCAGGATGTTGATATCGGTTGGTTGGGTCATATCCCCAAGTTGCAAAATTATTAGCGAACATTGGATTTCTACCGCCACCAATGGCTACGGAAGCATTACCAAAAATATCCCAGTCAGAACCAGCAGCATAGTTTGTAATGTCTAAATAGTTACCAGTACCTTTACCATAATGTGGTGTTGTTTGGTCTGCTAATGCCCTTGTATGTGTTGGACTATATTGATTTGCTGGGGCTGCGCTGTTATAAATGTTCATAGGAATCAATACGTTTCTTTGTTGAATTGCATATTGCTCTAGTGATGTTTGTCCTCCGACAGGTAAGTGTGGAATTGGCATGTTTTATATTTTTCTTTTTTTATTATTATTCATATACTCTATTAAATATTTAATTTGAGTAATTTCTTTTTTAATTGCTTCATTATAGACTTCTTTACCAGTCATTACTTTACGATACATAGTACCATTACCAATTTTAACCAAACCACTATTTGCACCAGTTGGATTTGCATTATCCTTATCCTTTTCGTGTGATTTGATGAATTGATTCTCCCTTCCAGTATTCATTCCAATTTTTTTGGTGCTTTTTATGGCTGTTGTATCTCGTTTTAATTCACTTGTAATCCAATTTAATACCAAATCACCACCTTTCTGGTTATATTCTTGTGGATTTTTATCCTTGGCGTTGGTCATTCTTGTTTTGGTCATTTTCATGTTATCATACGAAAGTGTGTCACCAAGATATTGGCGAAGTTCGGCTGGTACAGAATACGGTTTATTTACAAGTTTTGAATTAGGCATTTTTTTTATTTATTCTATCTAAAACAGCTTTTTTAATTCTGTCTAATTGGTTATCGCTTAAATCCTCATCTTCAATTGTATCAATTATTTTTTCTGTTTTTGAATCGTAATCCTTACCCCAGACATCATGGTCTTTTGATTTTTTAACCAAATCTTCTTTAATTTCCTCTTCAATATCTCTCTTTTTAAAGACTTTATTGGTATTATTCATCTCTTCGTTTGAATCAGAATCCATATCCATTGGTGGATATGTATTGTCTAAGGAAATACCACCGTTATTTAACCCACCATAACTATAAACAGCAAACCAAGGGATATTTTGTCTATATCTTGTTGCTCTATCTGTAGTGGTTGAGATGCCTTTTTCATAGTCTGAATTGTCATCCCATGTTTTAGGTGTTGGGCCAGTTTCAATTTCACTATCGCTTGATGGGTTTCTATCCCCACTACCAATCATACCACCTTCAGAATCCACAAATTCTTCAATATTTTGATTTTTATCAATTGACATAAATAATTCGTTTGTATATAAATATATTGGAAACGTGGAATATTTATTATAAAACCCACAATAATGGAATTTAGAACTAAATTGGATTTCTCATCAAATAGGCAAATAAAACAATATCCAGAGACAAATACTGTGTTATCTGGGGCAACAAGTTTTGGTGTTCCTTTTAGTGCGCTAACTAGTGGTCCAGATTTAACAACTAGTGCAATTACAACTACAATAACTGGGGTTACAAGTACGTTTTCTGGTAATTCTGGTACAACTGTTTATTCTTGGGGTAATGCTAGTATGATAATAGCATACGATTCTTTATCCCCTTGGACAACAATAAATAGTGGTACAACCCAATTTGCTGGGCCATCATTTAGTGCTAGCTCAACTAGTGTTATTGATGAAAATACTGTTGCAACTTCATACACTGGTGTTAGTTTTGATTTAATACCAACCAATATGGTTAGTTTAGGCGGTGGAAATTATAGTGGAACCGTTTATACCAATACGTTAACAAATTATTCCGCTGGAACGTCTGATTTTACGGGTAGAACAATTTGGGTTGATGTGAGTGGTATAACAAGAACACAAAAACTTATTCTCACAAATGTTGGTGCTGGACCTGGTGTGGTTGACATAGGTGTGGATGCTACTGGAATGGTTGTTAATCAAGCTTCTGATATTAGATTAAAGGAAAATATTCAACCAATAAGTAATGCGTTGGGTAAAATTTTAAGTTTAAATGGCGTTTCTTTTAATTGGGTTAATAAGGAGAGAGGTGGATATGAAACGAAAATCGGTTTAATAGCACAAGAAGTTAAGAATATTGTACCAGAATTAGTTGGTGAAACACCAGATGGTTATTTAACGGTTAATTATAAAGATATACCAGCACTTTTAATTGAGGCAATAAAGGAAATTTATTCAGGTAGTACAATTACACTTAATAATGTAATAAAAACACAGACAATATCGGCTGAGGACAATAGTATTATCTTGAATTTTAATGGTACACACAAAACATCACGTGGCGGGGGAATAATAATAAATAATGGAATTGATTCAAATCTTCATTCAGAATTTATAATAGATAGCAATGGAAATTGGACAACAAATAATAGTTTAATTCCAAAATCACTTGTGATTCCAGAATACACACCAATTTCATCAAGTGATAAAAATGGTATTATTGGGGATATAACAAGGGACGATGATTTCATATACATAAAGACTTCTAAGGGTTGGAAGAGAACTGGTTTAGAACCTTTTAATTAATTAAAATGGGTAATATAAAAAACTATAATTTTAATAAGCTAGACATTAGACTGTCAAATAGTGAATTTTGGGATTTTTATTTGGCTAATGATGATTCAAGCATTTTTGCTAGTGGCAATGATTGTTTGATTACACATTTTGATTTTAATAATGCTAATATATATCTTAGTGGTGAAACATCAGCAACAACAATATCTAGTTTAGCGGTTTGGACGGGTGCAACCAATACTGGTTATACATTTTCAACAATTGGGTTAACAGGAATTGACAATGGATTGGTCGTATTTGAAAAGGATAGATTAGATACATCTAATTTAGCTTTATTATCGGCACTAACAGGTACGAGTTTAATAATACCTTCTGGTGACACTAGACTACATTTAAATAGGGTAACAGGTACAACAGGTTATTTTGTATATCCTATTGATTTCTCAGGCGATAGTGGTGGGATGTATGCTCAATTTAATGGTGGTTTTTATCAAGGATATTATAAGATTGATGGTTCCACGTATCAAGTTTGGCCAGATAGATTTAAAAATGGTTGGGTTGCCGAATTTTGGTTAAAGCGAGATGAAACACATATTTCATTCTCTGGTGAGACGAAATTGAATGATATTTACCCAAATAATAAAGGATTTTTCTTCTATTGGGGAACTAGGGCAGAAAATAAGTTTTGGAATAGGTTTGATGGTGCCGATACTGGTTGTACTAGTGGTTGTACTAGTGATAGCGGTTGTACTGACATACTTAGTCAATGGTGTACTATACCTAAGGAAACTGATATATCTATTAGTGGGACAAATGGTGAAATTATTACATTATATCCAAATCAAACAACAAGTGATATAATAACCAATCCATTTTTACTTTACGGAAGGGCGACTGGTTCTGGGAGAACGTGTTCTAATTGTGGGGAACCATTAGGATTTAAACAAAAAACAGTTTGTAATGATGATGGCCAAACTATTACCATTACTAAACCAAAAACAGTTGTGACAAACACAACAAATCCATTTTTATTTTATGGCAGGGCTGGATTAAGTGCTGGTAAATGTTCTGGTTGTGGTGCAAAAATACCAAGTGGGTATGGTAATCAAACTGTTTGTAATACAACTGGTTTTTCAACTTCAATTCAATTTGATGATTTAGACCCAAAAATTGACGTTATCGATAATGCGATAGGTTTTAGAATAAAAGACGATGGTAGTATTGGGTATAGAATGTTAACCGTTACTGGAACGTGTTCTGGTGATACATATATTAGCGGTATAACTATTGATGAGCAGTATTCTGCTAGTGGTACGGTAAGATATAGTGCTTGGACAAGTGTAATGATTAGGTATACCACCGATTTATTGTCGGATTGTGATTTAAAAATTAAACCAAAACGAAAGGGTAAATTAATGTTTTATATTAACGGACGACTAAAATTTGTGGTTAATAATTTTAGTGAATTTATCGCCAAACGACTTGAGGAACACATGGAAAAACAGGTTGGTGTCCCGTTTAATATAAGTATTGGTGGTGGGTCACAGGGGTTGGTTGAAACACAGACATTTGATGGTATTGATGTGAGGGACTTAGGGTTATATATTGAACAGAATTTCGCTGGTAGTTTTTATGGTGGGATTTCAACATTTAAGTTTAATGCTTGTGATTTATATTTTGTGGACATTCTAAATATTTATAATGAGGAGGTCACAAGATACTATAACCTCAATAATTTCTTGATACAAGAAAATGGTTTTTACATTTTACAAGAAGATAATTTTAAAATATTAATAGAAGATGCCTAATAAAAAAATAAGTCAATTCCCATTACTCAATACTTTAACTGGTAGTGTTGTTTTTTCTATCGTATCAAGCGGAGAAAATTATACCACAACATTTGATACCGTATCAGATTCAATATTGGATAATATGGTAATTCCAGCTGTGGATGTTTTGGGGGTAGGGTTAAGTGGATTTACGACTGGTTCAAGAGGTGTGATTAATTCTGGTAATACAGTTTTATCTGCGTTTGAGACGCTACAAGTATCGAAACAAGATTTGTTAAATGTTCAGTTAACGGCTGCACCAGAAACATTATCATTTGTTGAAATTGATGATGCAACGGCGAATATAAACATCGTTGCTGTATCGTCAGGTCAGAGTGAGATAAATATAAGTACCGAATCATCTGGTGTGACAGATTCAATTATTTTGAATGATGATGGGCTTGTAATTCAAAGCGATGTTAATGGTAACACTGCAATTATTATATTATCTGAAGGTTTTGGTATTTCATATACTGGAACAGGAATTTATAATAATGTTGATGGGTTTTATATAAAAAATCCAGATAAAATATATTTCCCAGAATCGGTTATTAGTGGCGATACATTAGCTAGATTATCTGACATAGCTTCAAGTCAAACAATCACAGGTGGTACGTATGATTCAAATACTGGTGTTGCAACATTTACCAACAGTTCTGGTTTAACATTTCAAGTAACAGGATTTTTTACTTCATCAGATGACGATTACGTTAGTGGGTTTACCTTTAATCAAGGTAATTATGATTTAACGCTTTACAGAACAGATGGTGTTACTTTAACTGAAAATTTAGGTGTTTTAAGTTCGGACATGTCAATTACGGGTGGTACGTATGATTCAAATACTGGTGTTGCAACGTTCATTAATAATTCTGGTGGAACATTTCAAGTGGTAGGATTTTTAACTGGTTATACAGATACAAATATTTATAATACAAATGGTACACTCACAGGAAATAGAACCGTAGATTTAGATGGTAAAACATTAGACTTTACTGAAGATATAAAGGTTACGTCGGTAACAATTGGGCGTGGTGGTGGTGCTGTTACAACTAATACAGCTATTGGTATTGGTTCGCTTACTGGTAATACAAATGGTTATAAGAATACTGGTGTTGGTTATAACTCTTTATTCAATAATATAAGTGGTTACTCAAATACCGCTATTGGTTATCTTGCATCGTATAATAACATAGGTGGAACTGAAAATATTTCACTTGGTGCTGAAAGTTTATATGCTAATACGACAGGACGAGCAAACACGGCTATCGGTTTTCAGTCGTTATATAATAATGAGTCTAATTTTAATGTAGCTGTTGGTGCTCAAGCTTTACAATATAATACCATTGGTATTAATAATGTTGGAATTGGTGTTCAAGCTGCTGTATACAATATAACAGGTAGTTCTAATGTTGGTATCGGTTATCAATCATTATATAACAATTACCATGGTAATAGTAATGTTGCAATTGGGTACAAAGCTGGTTTTAATATGACAAGCGGTTCTGGAAACACGTATTTAGGTTGCAACGCTGGTTTTGAGAATATTTCAGGTAGTAATAAACTTTATATAGGTAATAATGAAGCCTCAACTCTTATGTATGGGGAGTTTGATAATGGATTTGTTTCGATTAATACGACGTCACCAACAAATGCATTACATGTTTCAGCGGCAACAAATCCATTAAGGTTAGAGGGGTTGCAATCTGGTACCACAGATACTTTGGTTTTAACAACTGATTCAAATGGTGAAATACACTATAAGAATTATAAAAACTATAGTGGTTTTACCGCTTTACTAACACAATCAGGAACCAACCCACCCGATTGTATTGTATTGGAAAATGATTTGGGAAATTATCAGTGTAATTATAATTCAGCTGGTTATTATCTCTTAATATTTGATGCTAACCTTACTGGTATGAAAGTACATGTTTTAATTGGTGGTGGAAATTCGGTGAGAAACACAAATTATATTGTTAGTTCTGCATTCGATAGTAATGCAAATAAAATTATTATCAAAACATATATTAATGGGTCTGAGGCTGATGATGTATTATCTGATGGAAGTAACGATATCAAAACATCACTAGAAATTAAGGTATATTATTAAAAGAATAAAATTAAAAATATGAGTATTTCAATTCAACAGAATCGTGTAACACAGGGGTCACAAGGACCACAAGGACCACAAGGTATACAAGGTCCAGCGGGTCCACAGGGGTCGCAAGGACCACAAGGACCAGAAGGTATTCAAGGTCCAGCAGGGCCAACTGGTGCTGAAGGGCCTCAAGGACCACAGGGTTCTCAAGGAGAAATTGGTCCAGCTGGGTTGGAATGGAAAGGTGTGTGGAGTGCGACAACTGCATATATTACTAATGATGTTGTTAGTTATAGTGGTTCAACTTATTTTTGTATTACAGATAATACTAACGAAATACCAACAACAGCAAGTACATGGGTTGTATTGGCAGCACAAGGTGCTACTGGTATTCAAGGTCCAGCGGGTGCTACTGGCCCAACTGGTCCACAGGGTCCACAAGGTCCACAGGGATTAAGTGGTGCGACAGGACCGCAAGGTATACAAGGTCCACAAGGACTACAAGGTATTATTGGCCCACAGGGTATACAAGGTGTTCAAGGCCCAACTGGTCCACAGGGTCCACAAGGTCCACAGGGATTAAGTGGTGCGACAGGACCGCAAGGTATACAAGGTTCAACAGGTCCAACTGGGGCGATAGGAATAACTTGGAAGGGTAGTTGGAGTTCTCTTAGTGCTTATACTCAAAACGATGCTGTTGCGTATAGCGGTACTAGTTATATTTGTTTATCTGCGAATACAAATAGTATACCATTAACTGCAACAACTAGATGGACAGTGCTTGCTGCACAGGGTGCAACAGGTCCACAAGGTGCAATAGGTCCAACAGGACCACAAGGTTTAAGTGGTGCTACTGGTCCAACAGGTCCAACTGGTCCAACGGGTCCACAAGGATTAAGTGGTGCAACGGGACCACAAGGTGCTACTGGTTCAGCTGGTGCTACTGGTTTAAATTTTAAGGGTAGTTGGGATTCATTATCAGCATATACTCAAAACGATGCTGTTGCATATAGTGGCGCAACTTATTTTTGTTTATCTGCAAATACAAATAACATACCGTTAACCGCTAGTACATGGGCGTTATTAGCAGCACAAGGTGCTACTGGTCCAACTGGTCCACAAGGTCCAGCGGGCCCACAAGGGGTTAGTGGTACAACTGGTGCACAAGGTGCTACTGGTCCGCAAGGTCCAGCGGGTGCTACAGGCCCAACTGGTCCAGCTGGTGCCACTGGTGCACAAGGCGCCACTGGTCCACAAGGTCCAGCGGGTCCACAGGGATTAAGTGGTGCTACGGGGCCAGCGGGTGCTACAGGTGCTCAAGGTCCAGCGGGTGCTACTGGTCCACAGGGTCCTCAAGGGTTACAGGGATTAAGTGGTGCAACAGGTCCAACTGGTCCAACAGGCCCAACTGGTCCACAAGGTCCAGTGGGTCCGCAAGGATTAAGTGGTGCAACAGGCCCAACTGGTCCAACAGGTGCTCAAGGTCCAGCTGGTCCACAAGGTCCTCAAGGGTTACAAGGATTAAGTGGTGCAACAGGACCGCAAGGACCACAAGGCCCACAAGGTACTACTGGTTCAGCTGGTCCAGCTGGTCTGACGTTTAAGGGTAGTTGGAGTTCTCTTAGTGCTTATACTCAAAACGATAGTGTTGCATATAGTGGTGCAACTTATTTTTGTTTATCTGCGAATACAAATAGTATACCATTAACTGCAACAACAAAATGGGCACTATTAGCTGCACAAGGTGCAACAGGTCCACAAGGCCCAACAGGTCCACAGGGTGCTACGGGTCCAACAGGACCACAAGGTTTAAGTGGTGCAACAGGACCGCAAGGTATACAAGGCCCACAAGGTGCTACAGGTGCACAAGGTCCAGCTGGTCCACAGGGTATACAAGGGGCGGTAGGTCCAAGTATTACTGGTGCAACGTTTAGTAGTAATATACTAACATTAAGGAATAGCACTGGTGGAACAATAACAACACTAATTAATAATTTTAGCGGAATAACAACAAGTGGTAGTATATCAGCCACAACATATTATGGTAATGGTGCAAATTTAACTAATGTTACAGCATCAACAAATACCAATATATCATTTAATTCACAAGCTGGTACTTCTTATACTCTTGTTTTAGGTGATGGGTTAGAAAATAAGGTTATGGTTGAAATGACTAGTAGTTCCCCAAATACAGTAACGGTACCACCAAATAGTAGTGTACCGTATTCAGCTGGTACACAAATAACAATATGTCAAAATGGTACTGGTCAAACAACAATAGCGGCTGGTGTTGGGGTCACAATAAACAGTGCCCTTGGGGCTTTAAAATTAGCAAATCGATATAGTTTTGCAACATTAATAAAACGTTCAACAAATACTTGGTATTTGATTGGGGATATAACACAATAATAAAAATAAAAAAAATGAGTATTACAATAACCGAAACGAATAGTACTGGAACAACAGTATATGTATTGGGTGAAACCCCTTCAGTTGGGTTAGCTAAAGTTGCTACCACTGGTAGTTATAATGATTTGATAAACAAACCAACAATTCCAGCCGCTCAGAAGAATTCTAATTGGACTTCAACAGCTGGTGTAACGGCGATTTTAAATAAGCCTAACTTTGCAACGGTAGCGACTAGTGGTAATTATAATGATTTAAATGGTAAACCAATTATTCCAGCTGCGCAAGTAAATGTTGATTGGTTGTCGACTACTGGAGTTACAGCAATATTAAATAAACCGACTATTCC
>Ga0075163_10003741_pt1 | contig 20418 bp, 24 predicted proteins | sample JI1023141ADNA_FD_71478 | JGI IMG/M metagenome (GOLD analysis project Ga0075163, IMG submission 71478) | Wastewater effluent complex algal communities from Wisconsin, to seasonally profile nutrient transformation and Carbon sequestration -... | ecosystem: Engineered > WWTP > Effluent > Algae... | reverse complement strand
AGCAGGTCGCGGTCGTGGCTGACGATGACGACGGTGTGCGGGTATTTGCGCAGGTAGGTTTCCAGCCAGGCCGCGCCTTCAAGGTCGAGATAGTTGGTCGGCTCGTCCAGCATCAGCAGGTCAGGGCGCGAGAACAGCACGCCGCCCAGCGCCGCGCGCATCCGCCAGCCGCCGGAGAACTCGCGCGTCTTCCGCGTCAGGTCGTTCTGGGTGAAGCCAAGGCCCACCAGGATCTCGGCCGCCCGCGCCTCGCCCGACCAGGCGTCGATGTCAGCGAGGCGCGCATGCACCTCGCCGATCCGCATCGGGTCTTCGCAGGTTTCGGCCTCGTGCATCAGGCTGGCGCGCTCGGCGTCGGCCGCCAGCACCACGTCGATCAGCGTCTCGTCCGTGGCGGCGGCTTCCTGCGCCACGAAGCCCATCTTGGCGCCGCGGTTGATGCGGATGGCGCCGTCGGCCCGGCCGGTGGCGTCGTTCTTGGCGATCTCTTCGCGGATGATGCGCAGCAGGGTCGACTTGCCCGTGCCGTTGCGGCCGACCAGCCCGACCTTCCAGCCGTCAGCAATCTGCGCGCTCGCGCTGTCGAACAGCGGTCGCCCGTCAATACGGAAGGTGAGATCGTTAATCGTCAGCATAGGGAGGGAGCCGGTTGTTCGCCCGTTCAACGGGTCTGGAGCCGCCCTTTAGACGACGCGGGCGATACAGGTCAAACCGGGGCGGATTCCACGCTTGAGAGGTCGCGGTAATCGCACACGATTTCCTCGCCTGGCGCGATATCCCGCAGGGCCACGAAATCCCCGTCCTGAGCAAGATCGGGCTTCACATTGGGCTCGAAGGAATGGTTGGTGAACCAGCCCACCGACATGCGCAGGAAGTTCTTCGGGCAGCGATAGCCGCCCTCGATCTGCACGCAGTAGGTGTCGCGCAGCGCCAGGATCTGGGGGTCGGCGTCCGCCTCGGCCTGGGAGACTTCCCGCCAGTCATCGTCGGGCCACAGCCTCAGAACATCCCCGCGCGGCACCCGTTCAGTGGTGAAAACACCAACCCCGTGAATAGGCGATCCCCGAAGGACAAACATAGGCCAGCTCCGATCCGATACGTCGCGCGTCGCAAGTGCGACTGCACGCCTTCGAATTGAAGATTCGCGTCGGGGTGGCAAGGCCTCAGCCAGGAACGCTGGCGGCGGCGGCCGCGAATGCCTGCTGCAGACCTGCCGCCCTCGTCCATCGATATCCCCAAAAGCAAAAGGCCCGGCTGTTTCCAGCCGGGCCTTCAGAGTGTCGCTATGTGAATCCTAGAGCTTCGAGATCACGATCCAGCTTTTCGCCAGCGTCGCGGCGCCGTTGTCAGCTTTGATTTCGCTCCAGGTCTTGCGGGCGTCGTCTTTCTTGCCGGCCTTGAACTGGGCGATGCCGAGGCGGAGCTGGGCGAGGCCGAGCTGTCCGTCATCGAGCTGACCCTTGGCGATACCCTTCTGGATCAGGTCGATCGCTTTGTCGTAATCGCCGATCGCGATGTAGGACTCGCCGGTCTCGACGTAGTTCAGGCCCGTCGGCTTGGTGGCGGCTTCTTTCTCGGAAGCGACAAGACCGCTGGCCTTATCTTCCTTGGCGGCTTTCTGGGCCGACGCGTAGAGGCGCTTGTTGCGTTCAGCGTTGGTGTCGCTGGCGCCGCCGACAGTGCCGGCCTTGAAGAGAGGATCGAGCACTTTTTCGGCTTCGACCGACATGCCGCGCGACAGGGCCTGTTCGCCCATGCCGAGCTGGTCGGCGGTGCTAAGCTTGATGCCGGCCGCAACCATGGCGCGGTAGATGTCGAGCTGCGTATCAACCCGTTTGAACTTGGGCTCCTTCACGGCGCGTTCGATCAGCGGCTTGATGTAGATTTCCTTGGGGTACTCCACGGCCACTTTTTCGAGGGTCGCATAGTACTTATCCATCTGCTTCTGGTCGATGTAGGACTGCAGCTGGATGTTGAACATCTTGTCGGAGGCTTTCTTGCCTTCCTTGCGCGACTGGTCGATCGCTTTCTGGGAGTAGCTGAGCGCCTCGTCGTAGCTCTTCGCTTTCAGCGAGTTGCTGGCGAGGAAGGCGTACTGGTCGGTCGTGCCGCCGTAGGACGAGATGTATTCCTTGGTCAGCTGGATCGCCTTCGCGTCGTTGCCCATCTGGGCATAAACGCCGAGCACGGTTGCCTTGTTGGCTTTCAGGGCTTCAGCTGAAAGACCGCCGATCGCTTGCTGGGCTTCCAGAGCCTTCAGGAGACCGGCGTTGTTCTTGGTGCCGTAATAGGCTTTCACGCGGACGCTTTCGACTGCCAGCTTCTGGGCCTGGTCCTTGGCGTGCGGCGCAGCGGCATCCGCCTTCTGGATAGCGACCGCATAGTTCTTGGCGTCGAGCGCGGCGTTGGCCTCATTATAGGCCGTCACGAATTCTTTCGAGGCTTTCTGCGCGTAAGCAGCAGGAGCCGTAACGGCGGTTACCGTCGCCATGCCCAGAAGGGCCAGTCCGACCGCAGCCGTCGTGCTGCGCAGTGTCTTGCCAAACGAGTTCATTTAGTAACCTCCACCTTTGGTCTCGATATAGTCGGCTGCGAGCTAGTCTCAACCGGTTTTCCGCAGCTTGAGCTGTTGAAGCCCCTGTCTGCAGGAACGGCGCCCACTCTGAAGTGGGCGCCGCCTGATAGTCTTCCCGAAATTCAGGCGACAACAAGTTCCCTCGATGTCGCCTTGTCGGGCGATCAAGTTCCTCCGATGACGCCCAGCTTGGTCAAACCGAGACGTTGTGCGGCGGCCATGACCTCCGCAACCTTCCCGTACTTCGCCAGCTTGTGCGGCTCGATATGGATTTCCGGCTGAACATCGCGTTGGGACTCGATGATCATGTCGCGCTCCATCGTCTTGTGGTCAATGGGCTGGCCGTTCCAGTAGATCGTGTTGTCGAAGTCCACGATGATCCGGATCGGCTCGGGCGGCAGCACGTCCGGCGGCGGCTGGTTCGGCGGCGGCGGCACCGGCGTATCCAGTTTCACAGCGTGGCGCTGCGGCGGCAGCGTCACGATCAGCATGATCAGAAGCACCAGCATCACGTCGATCAACGGCGTGGTGTTGATGTCCGACATTGGCTCGCCTTCTTTGGCTTCGCCGACTGCCATTGCCATGGTTCAATACTCCTATGCGCTTCTTGGGCGCATCACAGCGCAGCCTCGGGGCTAGAAGCCCGTCGGCGGCGCCTTGGTGATAAAGCCGATCTTCATGATGCCGGCCCGCTGGGCCGCCTCAACCACCTTACCCACGTTGAGGTACTCGGTGGACAGGTCGCCGCGAATGTGAACCTCGGGTTGAGGAACCTTGAACGCAGCGTCCCGGAGACGGTTCGCAAGATCGGCGTCATCCGCCATCCGAACAGTGTTCCAGTAGATGTTGCCGTCGACGTCGACAGAGATGTTGACGTTTTCGGGCTTCGACTGGACCGCCTGGTTCTTCTCTTGCGGCAGTTCGACTTCCACGATGCTCACGGCAACCGGGACGGTGATCAAGAAGATGATCAGCATCACCAGCATGATGTCCACGAGCGGGGTCGTGTTGATCGTCGAGTTGAGAGGAGTGTCCTCCTCGTCAACCAGTGCGATACCGCTTTTGCCGGGTCTGGACATGACGTTCCTTACGCCTTGCCCGAGGATTCCATCAGCTTCTCGACGTCATACGCGAAGTGGCGTGCAGCGTCCGAGATGCCTTTGTTGCGACGGCCCAGCAGGTTGTAGAGGATAACCGCGGGAACGGCGACGGCGAGACCGATGGCGGTCATGATGAGCGCTTCGCCCACCGGACCGGCAACTTTCTCGATCGACGGGTCGCCCGAGAGGCCGATCTTGATCAGGGCGTTCACGATACCCCAGACCGTACCGAACAGACCAACGAACGGGCAGATGGCGCCGACGGTCGCGAGGAAGGCCATACCGGCCTGCAGGCGGCTGTTGATGCGCTCCAGCTCGATGCCGACCTGGTGGGACATGCGGTCGCCGCGCGAGATGCGGGCGCCGAGACCTGCCTGGGCGCTATTCGCCTGGGCGACTGCACCCTCTGCGATGGCGCGGAAGGCGTTCTTGCTGCCGAGGCTGTCGAGGCCTTCGTCAAGCGAGTTGGAGTCCCAGAAGGCCGGGATCTTCTTCATCTGGCCCAGCAGCATGGTCTGATCGACCGCTTTCGTGGCGGCGATGTAGATCGTGCCGGAGAACATGATGATCATGATCACGAGGGTCGAGCGGGCGACGATATCGCCCTGGGCCCACATGCCCTGGATCGAGAACGGATCGACGTGCTCGCCTTCGGCAGCGGCGTCTTCAGCAGGCGCAGCAGCTTCAGGAGCGGCAGGAGCCGCAGCTTCAGGAGCCGGCACAGCGGTCGGATCAACCGGAGCAGGCGTGTCGATCACCGGAGGAGCCGGGGGCTCCTGGGCGATTGCCGCGCCGACCGGCAGGAAAACCATCGCGAGGGCGGCAAGTGCAAATTTCAGAGGAGAGCCCCGCCGCGAAGGACCATCACCGAGATACGCCGTGTTCATAGTCGTCTTCTCCTATTTCGGGTTTCCCCGCGTCTACATCAGAGCGGCAGCGAAGCTATCCCTTCGTCAGCCCTGACCCAAATAATCCCGTCTGTCCGAAAGGTAAGCGACCCGTTCCAAATTCTGAGCGTGTCAGTTGCCGATACTGGTGCCGATGCCGGTTCTCAACGCTCCGGAAGCCGCCATTGCACATCGAGCGGAAAGGGAGGGTTGCAATACGCCATGGGCTTGCCGGCGCCGTCTTTGGCCGGCTGGCTCATCCGCATGCGCGACAGCCCCTTCACGGTCGCTTCGTCAAGACGCGGGAAGCCGCTCGACTTGACGATCAACACGTTCGAAATCTTGCCGGCCGGATCGACGCACATCGTCACCGTTGCCGTACCCTCTTCTTTGCCGCGCAGAGAAGCGGGCGGATAATCGTCGACGAGCATCTCGCCGAAGCGGCGGCTGTCGATTTTCGGCGCCGTCGGCGGGCGCACAGGCGTGGGCTTCGGCGGCACCGGCGTCACGGCCGGACGCACAGGTTGCGGCGTCAGCTGCACCTGGGCAATGGCGTTGGGCGGCGGCGGCTGGTCGAAGGTGAACTCCGGCAGCACGACTTGCGGCGGCGGCGGCGGCAGTTCGACATCAACCGGCGGCGGCGGCGGCGGCTCCTCGTCCAGGACTTCTTCTTCCTGAATGATCACCACTTCAGTTTCGGTGAGCTTCGCAACCAGCTGGTTGCCGAGACCCGAAGCAAGGGCGAACGCCACAAGCGCGTTGATCACGATAACGCTGCCCAAGCCGATAAAGCGCAGGGGCCCTGCCTGGGTCTTTTTAGTATAATACATGTGTCTCTCGCTCTCGACGCCCCAAAAGCTCCCGCTCCGGCCTATTGGCCTGTGATCCGGGAACCAGAAATTTATGCCTTCGTTTTGCCCCAAGCGCCAGTCCGGCAAGGTGTAATTTTGCAGGACGGAGCCGCGCGCGATCGTCACATTCGCAGTGTAAGTCGTCGCGTTTGGGGTCTTGAGTCCGGCCGTTTTTCTGTCGTTTTGCCGAACCGCCGGGAGGAGAACCGACGACCCTCTGTCGCAGTCGATATGCCCTTCGGGAAAGGCGGCTGTCAACGCGGGCGATACCGGTGAGAATCATTTTGAGATAGCAATTCGGTGAGACTCGTTACCGCAGGTCGCCTGCGGCCGCTGCGGATTCCCCTGACCCGAGAACCGCCTCGATCACGGGCGGATCGGTCTTCGGATCGCTCAAAAGCCCTTCCCACTTGGCCACGACCGCGCAGGCGATGGAGTTGCCGATCACGTTGGTCGCCGTGCGTCCCATGTCCATGAAGGCGTCGACCGCCAGCACCAGTCCGATGGCTTCGGCCGGCAGGCCAAAGGTCGGCAGGGCTGCTGAAATAACCACAAGTGACGCCCGCGGAACGCCTGCAATGCCCTTGGATGTTACCAGAAGCAGCAGCAGCATCAGGATTTGCTGCGTCAGCGAAAGGTCGACGCCCAGCACCTGCGCGATGAACATGATCGCGAACGTGCAGTACATCATCGACCCGTCCAGGTTGAACGAGTAGCCGAGCGGCAGGACGAACGAGACCACCCGGTTGGCGATGCCGAACCGCTCCAGCTGCTCGAGCAGCTTGGGGTAGGCCGCCTCCGAACTGGCGGTCGAGAAGGCGATCAGCCCCGGCGTGCGGATCATCGCGATCAGCCGGAACACTTTCGGACCCAGTACAACGAAGCCAGCAAAAATGAGGATCGCCCACAGGATGACCAGCGCGAGGAAGAAAGAGCCTACAAGGCGCCCATAGTCGGCGATGACTTCGAGGCCATTGACCGCCACCGCCACCGCCATCGCCGCAAACACCGCCAACGGCGCCAGCGCCATGACATAGCCGGTGATCTTCAGCATCACGAAGGCGACCTGCTCCAGCAGCTCCGTCACCTTGGCGGTCTTCTGCCCCAGCGCCTGCAGCGCAACACCCAGGAAGATCGAGAACACAACGATCTGCAGCACTTCGTTCTTCGCCATCGCATCGATCACCGAGGCGGGGATCACATGCGCAAGGAAGTCCTTGAGGTTGAAGGCGGCGGTCGCCAGCGGCGCAATCGGCGCATCATTGAGGTGTGCCGTGAAGCCGATGCCCGGCTTCAGCAGGTTTACCATCATCAGGCCAAGGCTCAGCGAGATCAGCGACGCCGACAGGAACCACGCCATCGTCCGGAAGCCGATCCGGCCGAGCGCGCCGCCGCCGCCAAGGTGGGCGATACCCACCGTCAGCGTGGAAATGATGAGGGGCGCGATGATCATCTTGATCAGCGGCAGGAACACGCTGCCGGAAATCAGCCGCAGATAATCGGCGATCTGCTTGCCGACCTCGGGACTCGCCAGTTCGTGAATTGCGGTTCCGACGGCAACGCCCAGCACCATGGCGGCGATGATCGCGAAGAGGATGAAACGGTTCATGCGGCTACAGCTCCAGGCTCGGTGGCTTGCATAACATGCGAGCCCCGGCTGGCCACCCTTGCCGTGGGTCCACACCCAAATCCTCGTCCCGCCGCTCAATCGCGCGCCGCCCGGTTTCCCTCGCGCTTTCCTAGGACCAGCGATACGTGCGAGTTTATCCAGCCCGCCCATCTGGATTTCCAGGCTGGCGCGGCCAGGAGACCAGCCATGGACGAGGGCGCAATCGACCGCGACGCGATGGGCAAGATGGCCAAGGCCCTTGCCTTCATCAAAGGCGCCGACGACCCGACCACCGTGGCGCTGAAGCTGGCGGCCGAAAGCGGCAAGGCCGCCGACATCAAGAAGGCCCGCCTGTTGTTCCTCAAACTGAAGCCCAGCGACCGCAAGGGCGCGCTCGCCATGCTGTCGGAGGACTAGAATGTCCGACGGCGCACCAAAGGGGACCTGGTCGACGAAGATCCCGCCGGGGCCCTACAGGCACATGCTGCCGGGCCGCCGGTATCGCGTCGTCCGCGAATTCATCGACTTCGATAAAGGCGTGCATCCGGTCGGCGAGGAATGGACCTATCTTTGTACGGCCTTTCTGCCCTATGACGCCGGCCGCTCGATCTTCGTCTCATTCGACGGGACGCACGAATGGCACATCCGCATGCAGGACTACCCGGAAGAACAACAGCCCATCCTCGATGCGCTGCCTGACTACATCGAACCGATCCCTTGAGCGCTGAACGGGACACCTGATGGCCGGCAGCCAGGACTTCACCGCCGATCCGCGCAACGCCAACCTCAAAGTCTGGCTCAACGGCCAGCTTGTGCCGAAGGACGAGGCGAAAGTGTCGGTGTTCGACGCCGGCTTCGTGCTGGGCGATGGCGTGTGGGAAGGCCTGCGCCAGCATAAAGGCGCGCTGCTCTTCCTCGACGCCCATCTCGACCGCCTTTATGCCGGCGCCGCCGACATTGCCCTCGACCTTGGTCTCAACCGCGCCGAAATGATCGCAGCCCTGCACGCGACACTCGCCGCCAACGACATGACCCACGGCGCGCACCTCCGCCTGATGGCGACGCGCGGGGTCAAGGCCGCCGTCAACCAGGACCCCCGCAATGCGCTGGGCGCCGCCACGATCGTCATCGTCGCCGAGTATAAGGAGCCGAGCGCAGAGATCGCCACGAAGGGCCTCGCCCTCGCCACGTCCACGATCCGCTGCACGCCGGCCGACATGTTCGACATGCGCCTCAACTCGCATTCTCGCCTGCCGCTGATCCGCGCTCTGCTCGACGTGATCCCGAAAGGCGGCGACGAAGCCCTGATGCTCGATCCCGGCGGCTTCATCTCCAGCTGCAACGCCACCAACTTTTTCTGGGTGAAGGACGGCGAGGTGCGCACCTCCACCGGCGAGTTCTGTTTCAACGGCGTCACGCGCGGCAACGTCATCCGCCTGTGCGACGCCAATGCCATTCCCATAAAGCTGGACTTCTTCCCGCTGCGCGACGCCCACGCCGCCGACGAAGCCTTCGTCACCGGCACCTTCGGCGGCATCACGCCCGTCAGCCGCATCGACGGCCACGCCATGCCCGCCGGTCTTCCGGGCCCCGTCACGCAACGTTTGCGCACCCTCTATGACGCACTGAAAGACGAGCAGGCGCTCTACGCCCAGATGCGAGCGGCGCCGTGACCGCCCCCATCCGCATCGCCATGTGGTCCGGCCCGCGCAACATCTCCACGGCGATGATGCGATCCTTCGGCGCGCGGCCGGATACAAGCGTCGTCGACGAGCCCTTCTACGCCGCCTATCTCGCCGCCAGCGACGCCGATCACCCGATGCGCGCCGAGGTTCTGGCCTCGCAACCGACCAACTGGCGCGATGTCGTGCGAGGGCTGCTGGCGGATCCGTCAGCCGACCGGCCCATCGCCTACCAGAAGCACATGACCCACCACATGCTGCCGGATTTCGGCCTCGACTGGATGGGGCAGGTCCGCAACGCCTTCCTCATCCGCGCGCCGGAAGCCGTGCTCGCCTCCTATGCCGTGAAGCGCGGCGAGGCGACGCTGGCCGATATCGGCGTCGTGCGTCAGTCCGAAATCTTCGCGCGCGAAGCCGACCGCCTCGGCCATGCGCCGCCCGTGGTCGAGGGCCGCGACGTGCTGGCCGATCCGGCGCGCATCCTCGCCCGCCTGTGCAACGCGCTCGATATTCCGTGGACGCCCGCGATGCTCGGCTGGCCCGCAGGCCGCCGCGACACTGACGGCGTGTGGGCCCCTGCCTGGTATGACGCCGTCGAAAAATCCACCGGCTTCGGCCCGCCGCCAGCCGATGCGGCCGTGCATTTGCCGCCTGCACTCCAGCGCATCGCCGATCAGGCGCGTCCTTGTTATGAGCAGCTGGCGCGGTGGAAGATCGCCTAGCCCGCCACCGCCTAACCCGCCATCATTTGGGCAGCTGAACTCAGCACGAACCGCGCGCCCGCCTCCGTCCGCAGCGCAAACACCACCGCCAGCTCCTGCTGCTCCGCCAGCGCCAACCCCGCCTCCGGTCCCAGCGCGAACAGCGCCGTCGCCCAGCCGTCCGCATCCATCGCGGAGGCGTGCAGCACGGATATTCCGGACAGGCCCCCAGATAGCCCATTGCCCGCCTGCTCGCCGGTGCGCCCGTCGAGCAGATGCGAGATGCTGCCCGCCTGCGTCTGACGCCGCCGCACGAAATCGCCCGACGTCGCAACCGCCAGCTGCGGCAGCGCCACGGAAATCTCCACCGGCTCGCCCGGCGCCGGCGCGAGATCGGAGAGCTCCAGCGCGATCCGCCACGGCTGGCCATCCGGCCGCACGCCGCGCCCGACAAACTCGCCGCCGATCTCCATCAGGAAAGCGCCAACGCCCAACCGGCCCAGCCGCGCCGCGCAAAGATCGACGGCATACCCCTTGGCGATCGACGACAGGTCCAGCTGCACGCCGCCGGGCTGGAAGGCGGAGCTTTTCTCCGCATCCAGTTTCAGCCCGCGCCAGCTCGCGCCCGCTACCGCCTCATCCATTTCACCCGGCCCAAACCCGAGCGCATCAACCACACCGCCCAGCGCCGGATCGAACGCCCCGCCGCTCAACGCTGCGATCTCCATCGCGCGCGACAGCACGGCGAAGAACTCGGGCTTCAACACCTGCCAGCCCGCATCCGCGCGATTGAACTGGCAGAGATCGGAGCCGCGCTCCCACCCGCTCGTCTGCCGGATCACCAGCTCAAACGTCTCATCCAGCGCGTGGATCACGTGCGCGTTGGCGATCGCCTCACGCGCCGCAAAGCTCAGCGACCATCCCGTCCCCATCGTCTCGCCCGCCAGCTTCCGCACCGGCCCGTCGATGCGCGAAGCGCGCAACGCCGAAACGTCCAGCTTCTTCGGGATGAGATACAGCGCATCGTCCGTCATGCCGCGATCATCTCCGGCGGGTTGTCGGCAGGCGCGCGCGCCGTACGTCTATCTGTGTCGGCCATCAACGGAGCATGCGTATGCGAAAGACCTATCACGGCAGCTGCCACTGTGGCGCGGTGAAGTTCGAGGCGGACATCGACCTGGGAGCCGGCATCCACAAATGTAACTGCACCTACTGCTGGAAGAGCCGCATGCTCAAGGTCTTCGCGCTGGAGGGTCATTTTCGCCTGATCGAAGGCGAGGACAAGCTGCACGACTACAACGCCCATCCCTCGAACTGGCCGGACGGACACATCCATCACTATTCCTGCAAGATCTGCAGCTTCCAGCCATTCAGTAAAGGCTATCTCGAGATGGACCCGTTCAACGGCTGGTTCCATGCGGTCAACGCCGCCTGCCTCGATGACGCCAGCCCCGAGGACATTGCGGCCGCCCCCGTGATCTACGAGGACGGCCGCAACGATCATCAGGAGAGGCCGCCGGCTTTCACCGCCCACCTCTGATGTCAGCACATCAACCCGGCAGGACTTCGAGCACAGCGACATAGCTCGACTGGCTTTTTACTGTCTTGCCTTCGATCGTGGCCGTGGTGTTGGCCTGCGCCTGCAGCCAGTACATGCCGGCGGTCGGGAATTTCACTTTCGCAACGCCGTCCTTGTCGGTGGTGACCTTGATCGCGTCTTCATTGTCGCGATAGCGGTCGCCGCCCGAGATCAGCGTCAGCTCGACGCCAGCCGCCGGTTTGCCGTTGTCGGCGAACTTCAGCGCGACTTCTTCGCCGGTGTAGAGATCGTTCGGGTGCGTGCCGCCCGAAATCTCCAGGCCCTTGCCCGTCACCGGCACGGCCGAAGGCTTGCCGACCGTCACGAACGTCTCGACACGGCGATTGCTGGTGGACAGCTCAACGCCTTTCTTCTTGTCGATGCCCTGGGCGTTGAACTCGGCAAGCGTGCCGCGCCAGCGCTTCACCTCCTTGCCCTCGGTCCACTGCGCGCCGAACGGGCCGCTGCTCGTGCCGAGGAAAACCGGAGCCGCCGGCGGAGCGCCCGCGGGAGCACCGCTAGCCGCAGGCATCCCGCCCGGAGGCGGGCCGCCGCGACCGCCGCCCGGACCGGAGCTGGCCTGCGCGATGCGGTAGGTGCCTTCCTTCTCAAGCTTGAGATCGAACGTGGTGCGATACTGGCCCTGCGCCGCGTTCGCCGGTTTCACGACCGCGCCATCCGGCCCGGTGATGGTGACCTGGTCGACGTTCATCGGGCGGTGGTCGGGGAAGAACAGGTGGTTCGAAACCGCGGCATCGATCGTCACGTACTCGCCAATGCCCGAAACCGTCGTCTGCGACGGCAGGATCCAGGCGCGGTGGGCGTGGGCGGCGCCGGCGGTCAGCGCGGCGAGGGCCGCAGCAGCGACGAGGCGGGTGGCCAGCATCTTCATGGATAGCTCCTTTGAAGGCGTTCGGTTGACGGAATTACTGTGTGAGCTTGAGCGTGATGGCGCCGAGTTCGGTCTTGCCGGTCGCCGTCAGCGTCGCGTCCGCGCCCAGCGTGAAGGGAATTTCGACCAGTTCCTTGCCACCCACTTCGCGCGCGGCTTCCACCATCAGCGTGTAGGAACCCGGCTTCAGGCTCGCCAGCGGACCGGCGTCGGTCTTGAAGGTCACCTTGTTGACGCCCGGCGGCTTGGTCGGGCTGGACAGCCCGTCAGCAGGAAGCTTCAGCTCGCGACCGGTGCGGCGCCACCACTGGCGCACATCCTTCAGCCACTTCTCGCCGCCTTCCTTGTTGTCGATGTCGTACCAGACGGCGAGGTTGGCCGCGACCTTGTGGTCGCCATCCTCGATCCAGATCGCCACATACGGCTTGTGATACTCGGCCGCCGCCAGCTTCGGAATCTCGATCGACAGCTGCAGCTCGCCCGCATGCGCCGCGCCGGCCATGCCGCCCGCAACAGCGAGAGGAGCAGCAAACTTCAGGACATGACGCATGGGTTTCACCTCAAACATGCAGAAGGAAAATCGCGATCAGCGCGGGAACGGCCAGGCCAGCCCCTACGATGAACCAGGTCGGCGGCCGCCGCGCCGCGTGCAGCCACAACAGCGCCAGTCCCGTCACGCAGAACAGGATGCAGGCGACCGAAAACACGTCGAGAAACCAGAACCACACCTTGCCGGTGTTGCGGCCCTTGTGGAGATCGTTGAGGAACGAGATCGCGCCGCGGCTGGTGTGTTCGTACACGACATCGCCGGTCTCGCGGTCGATCGACAGCCACGCATCGCCGCCCGGCTTGGGCATGGCGACATAGACGTCGACGTCCGACCATTCGCCGGTCCGTCGCGACACCGGCGCGCCGGTTTCCTTGACCAGCCAGTCGGCGACCGGCTTCGGCAGAATCCTGGTTTCGCCATCCGCCGGCGCCTCGCCCAGCTGCACCAGCAGCTCCGGCGGCATCACCGCTTCCACCTGTTCGATCTGCGGCTTGGCTTCGATATCGCCCGCATGGTTCAGCGTGATGCCGGTGAAGGCGAAAAGCGCCATGCCGATCAGGGTCGCGGCGCCGCTGATCCAATGCCAGACGCGGGCCTGCGTCATCCAGAACAGCCGGCGCACCTTCGCCTTGTGTGCGCGCCTGGCCGCTTTTTCGGCGGCGGCCGCATCCATGGCGATGTCCGACCCTTCGGCCATTCCAGTCCCCGGCGCCCGGTGAAACCCGGCCAATCAGCTCAAGGCGTTACCCCATGAAATACGCAATTGCAACACATTCGCATTTGCAACAGCGGCAAAAAAACACAGCTGTGATAGGCAGATGCGGCTTCAGGTCGTCGGGCGCAGTGGCTGCTCATAATAGATCAGCGGCACATCGCGATAGATCGCCCGCCCCACCTCGCGATAGCCGCAGCTGGCATAGAATCCACCCGCGCCCATCGCCCCTTCATAGGCATCCAGCCGGATCGCGCCGGCCGGCCAGTCCACCGCCGCCTCCCGCGCCCGCGCCAGCAGGAAGCGCCCCACGCCCCGGCCCTGCATGTCCGGCGCAACCGCCATGTTGGTCAGGTAAAGCGGCCGGTTCACCGGCGGAAAACAGGACGCATCAATCGCCCACGGCTTGCGCGTGCCAAGGCTCAGCGTGCCCACAATGCGTTCGCTGTCGCGCGCAACAATCACCCGGCCGCGCCGCAGATCCCACTCCACGCCCTTGATGGTGACGTTGATCGTCCAGTGCCCCTGGCCGTGCGCCGCCGTCAGCCCGGCGCCCGCCGCCGTGCGCAACGCCGCAACCGCCGCCGCGTCAGACTCTCTCGCGTGCGCTGCGACGAATTGCATGGTCCGATCCTGCCGCGAACCTTTAAGACATGCCAGCTCCCGGCTAGCCTCGACCGATCACAAGGTTCGCACTGTTTCGATGACCACACCCGCCTTCAGGCTCCGCCTCGCCACGCTGGATGATGTGCCAGACCTGCGTCGGCTGATGGACCGCGCGATCCGCGAGCTGCTGAAAGCCTTCCTCTCGCCTGAAGCGGTCGAAGCGTCCTTCGAAGTCATGGGCCTCGACAGCCAGCTCATCACGGACGGCACGTATTTCACGGTTGTCGAGGGCCATGCGATCATCGGCTGTGGCGGCTGGAGCCGCCGCAACACGCTGTTCGGCGGCGATCATTCCGCCGGCCGCAGCGCGGCGCTGCTTGATCCCGCCAGCGACGCCGCCCGCGTCCGCGCCATGTACACGCACCCCGACCACACCCGCAAAGGCATCGGACGCGCCATCCTCAAAGCTTGCGAAAAAGCCGCTTCAGCCGAAGGCTTCACCCGCACCCAGCTCGCCGCCACCCTCGGCGGCGAACCGCTCTATCGCGCTTATGGCTACGAGACCGTCGAACACTTCACGTCGCCGACAAAAGCCGGCATCGACATCCCGCTGATCCGCATGGAAAAGCCGATCCAGCCTTGAACAATTCTTCCGAGCCAAGTCCCACGGCTGTCATCCCGGCCGCAGCGAAGCGGAGAGCCGGGACCTGCTCGTCCGCAAGTCCCGATGTGATCAAATGGCTCCCGGATAGCGCTGCGCGCTTCCGGGATGACAAGGTCACTTGTTGAAAAAGCAGAGCCGGCTCTAATCCAGCTTCCACACATTCTTCAGCGTCGCCTCGCGGCCGCAGCCCGTGCGGTAGGCGTGATAGCGCTCGGAGTTTTTCTTCGCGAAGTTGCGGTGGTATTCTTCCGCCGGCCAGAAATCGCCCAGCGGCAGCACCTGCGTCACCACCGGCTTGCGCAGCTTGCCCGACTTGTCGAGCTTCTCCTTTGAAGCGTCCGCAATCGTCTTCTGCTCAGCCGTCACGAAGATCGCCGAACGATACGAAGGTCCGCGATCGCAGAACTGTCCGCCCGCATCGGTGGGGTCCACCAGCAGCCAGTATTTCGACAGCAACTGCGCATAGGTGATCTTGTCGCTGTCATAGGTGACCCGCACCGCCTCATAATGGCCGGTCTTTTCGGTCAGCACGTCCTGGTAAGTCGGGTTCTTCAGCGCCCCGCCGGTATAGCCCGACATCACCTCGATGACGCCCGGCACGGCCTGCATGTCCGTTTCCATGCACCAGAAGCAGCCTCCGGCGAACACAGCCTGTTCGGTTTTCGCGAACGCTGCGGGCGACAGGATGAGGGCGAGGACGGCGATCAGGATTTTGCGCATGTGACCGCTTACGCCCGCGCCCCAATGACGTCCAGCCGCAGCCGCACACACGTAAAGGTGAGCCCCGTCCGCATAACCGGCGCCGCCTGCAACCGAACCCCTTCTGCAAACAAAGAGGGCGCCCACGACGAATCCTCGACTTTACCCGACCTCCGCTTGAGCCCGCGCCTCTGACGGGGCATGACTGTCGTGGGATTTCAAATCGTGAGGGCTGACATGGCGTATCGCAACCTGGGCAAACTGGCGCTTCTGGCCGCTACAGCGCTAGCCGCATCAGCCTGCGCGACGGCCCCCGCCGGTGTTGACGGCTCGGCCGGCGTCGACCCCAAGGCCCGCGCCATCCACAACAGCCTGCTCACCCTCGACACCCACCTCGACATCCCCGCCGCCTTCACCTCGAAGCGCGGTTACGACTTCATGGCGCTGCACGATGTCGACCGCGAAGGCAGCAATGTCGATTATCCCCGCATGGTCACCGGCGGCCTCGATGGCGGCTTCTTCGCCATCTATCTCGGCCAGGGCGCGCTGACGCCGGAAGCCTACGCCACGGCGCGCGACAACGCCCTGCTGCGCGGCGTCTCGATCCTCGAACTGGTCGCTGCACATCCCGACAAGCTCGAACTCGCACTGACCGCCGCCGACGCCCCGCGCATCGTCGCGGCGGGCAAGAAGGTCGTCTACATGTCGATGGAAAACTCGTGGGAGCTGGGCGACGACATCACCCTGATCGACACCTTCTACAAGCTGGGCGTGCGTCTCATCGGCCCCGTCCACAACGGCAACAACCAGCTCGCCGATTCCACCAACCCCGGCGCCGCCGGCCCGAAATGGAACGGCCTCTCGCCGATGGGCAAGGCGTTCGTGAAGCGCGCCAACGAACTCGGCATGATCCTCGACGGCAGCCATTCCTCGGACATCGCCATCGAGCAGATGATCGACCTGTCGGCGACGCCGATCATCCTCTCCCACCACGGCGCTGATGGCCCGTTCGAACACCCCCGCAACGCGCCCGACGCCTTGCTGAAAAAGCTGGCGGCCAAGGGCGGCGTCATCCAGATGAACGCGCTCGGCTCCTTCATCAAGAAGCTGCCGCCATCCTCGCCCGAACGCCTCGCCGCGCAGACCGCGCTGCGCACGAAATACGGCAGCCCGGATGATCTTTCCGGCGAGCGTTACGAGGCCTATCTCGATGAACTCGCCGCCTTCAACAAGGCCTACCCTGCGCCCAACGCCGACTTCGAAGACTACATGACGCAGATCCTCTACACGCTGAAACTGATCGGGCCAGAGCATGTCGGCTTCGGCGCCGACTGGGATGGCGGCGGCGGCCTCACCGGCTTCCGCGACATCACCTACCTCCCGAAAATCACCGAACGTCTGCTCAAGGAAGGCTACACCCAGGCCGACCTCGCCAACATGTGGGGCGGCAACGTCCTGCGTGTGATGAAACAGGTCGAAGACTACGCCGCCACGCAGAAGAAATAGCGGGCAGGTCTCTCGCGCACGGCTTGCCTGACGGCGACGAAAACCCAATAAGCAAATGGGGAGCGTCGCGCGTCAGGAGCCGCAACGTTGGTTGATCACGAACAGGCAATCCAGCCACAGCGCAGCTTGCGAGACGCGTGGCTGGTCATCGGCGGCGTCTCGCTGCTCACCATCGTTGCCGGTTGCTATGTCGCGTTCAGCAACGGCGCGCCACCGCTGCGCTGGGGCGTGGTCGCGGCTTCATGGGGCGTCGGTCTGACCGCCGCATTGTTTGTCGCGCGCGCGCCAGTCCGGATCGCCAACCCGGCCTTCATCCTGCTTGCGCCCATCGCCCTTGCCGCCACGCTTCTGTTTGATGGCCCGTCGGGCGTGCAGCGCTGGATCGTGCTCGGCCCGCTCAGCATGAACGTCGCCGCCATCGTGCTTCCGGCGATGGTCGTTGCTCTGGCCAGCGGCGTATCGCTCTGGGCGTGGGCCTGCGCGCTGGCCTGCCTCGCCATTTTGATCGCCCAGCCGGATGCGTCGCAGGCCACCAGCTTCGCCGCCGCCTGCACCTTCGTCCTCGCGCGCGCGCCAACCTCGACAGTGTTGCGCTGGACGGGCATCGCCGTCGCTATCGCGGGCGCCGCTGCAGCCTGGCTGATAGCCGATCCGCTGGAACCCGTCCGCGATGTCGAAGGCATCGTCCAGCTCGCCTACGCAACAACGCCGCTTTTGGCGATGGCGATGGTCGCTTGCCTCGCCTGCACATTGCTGTCGCCGGTTTTGATCGCCCTCAACGGCCGAGACACGAACCTTCAGACCCTGTCGTTCGCACTTATGATCTATCTCCTCGCCACCGCGATAACCCCGCTGGCGGGCCAGTTTCCAATCCCCATCGCAGGCATGAGCCTCAGTCCGATCCTCGGTTTCTGGCTTGGCGTTGGCCTCCTGACGGCCAACGGAAAAGCAAAACCGTAGACGAAAGCGCCGCAGCGGTGTCGGATGATCGCTGCTGCAAGCGTCCTTGGGGGGCGAAGGTCCGGAACTGTCCTCGGGGAGAAGGAAACCAGCATGGCAAAAGCCGCCACATCCGCGCCCGCAAGCCGCACCGATCCCGCCGTCGATGCGCTGCTGGCCGAGCAAGCCCATCCGCTGGCCGCCGAGATCGCCGCCGTCCGCAAGCTGATCCTCGCGCTCGCGCCGGAGATCACTGAAGGCGTCAAATGGAACGCCCCCAGCTTCAGGCTCACTGACTGGTTCGCCACCGTGAACCTGCGCTCGCGCGACAGTCTGCAGATCATCCTCCATCGCGGCGCGAAAGTGAAATCCGATGGCAAGGCGCTGAAACTCGACGATCCCAGGGGTCTCGCAAAATTCCTCGCGCCCGACCGCTGTCTGGTCACGGCAGGCATGGGAAAATCGTTCACCGCCAATCGCGCCGCGCTTGAAGCTCTTCTGCGCGTCTGGGTCCGCCAGCTCCAGGCGCAACACGGAAGAGGCGCGCACATGGCCGCAAAACCGAAAAATAAGGTCGCCGCGACCGCATCGGACGTGGACGCAGAATCCGTCCTCACATCCCTGCGCGTCCACGCTTCGAAGAAGACACTGGAAGAAATGGGCCCGCGCTATGGCGTCGTGACAACCAGGGCGCTCGGTGTGTCGATGGACAAGATCCAGCTCGTCGCCAAACCGCTGGCCTACAACCATCGCCTCGCCGCCGATCTCTGGGCCACCGGCTGGTACGAGGCGCGCATGCTGGCCAGTCTGATCGATGATCCGGCATTGGTCACGCCCGCCCAGATGGATCGCTGGTGCAAGGATTTCGACAATTGGGGTATCGTCGATACCGTTTGCTTCAAGCTGTTCGACCAGACGCCCCACGCCCTCGCCATGGTGAAGAAGTGGAGCAAGCGCGAGCCAGAGTTCGAAAAGCGCGCCGCCTTTGCGCTGCTCGCCTGCATGGCGCTGCACGATCCGCCTAACGACGACGCAATCTATCTTGAGTGCCTGCCGCTGGTCGAAAAAGCCGCCAGGGATGATCGCAACTTCGTCCGCAAGGCGGTCAGCTGGGCCTTGCGCGCCATCGGCGGCCGCAGTCCGGCGCTCTACAACGCCGTACTCGATCTCGCCGAACGTCAGATCGACTCAGGCCATCCAACCGCACGCTCCATCGGCAAGGAAGCGCTGCGCGATCTCTCGAAAACCACCCTCGCCAAACGTCTCAAGCGCAACTCAGGAAACCGCTCATGAGCATGATCCAGAAAGTCGCCTTCACCATGTACCCGGCCGTCGATCTTGACCGCACGCGCGCCTTCTACGAGCAGACGCTTGGCCTCACCATCGGCTCCAATGGCGGCCGCAACGGCATTTTCTGGATCGAATACGATCTGCCGGGCGGCGGCTGTCTCGCCCTGTCAAACGCCACGCAGGACAAGCCCGGCGGCGGCGGCACCATCGCGCTGGAAGTGACCGACCTCGACAAGCTGGTGGCCGATCTCAAGTCGAAGGGCGTTCAGTTCAAGGGCGACATTATCCACAGCCCGGTCTGCCGCATGTCGGTGTGCGTCGACTCGGAAGGCAATTCGATCCTGCTGCACCAGTTGAAGAAGAAGGACCACTAAACGGCTGACTGCGCCTATGCCGGCCCCGGCTGCGTCGCCACCACCTGCTGCGCGCCATGTCCCAGCAGGGCGTCCAGCGGCACAAGATCTTTCAGCATGAACGCCGCCGTGACGACGAGATAGACGCCGAACACGCGCTTCAGCTTCTTGGGATCAAGGCTGTGGGCGGCAGCGGCCCCCATCGGCGCCGTGAATATGCTCATCGCCGTGATCGCCGCCAGCGCGATCAGGTTCACATAGCCGACCGATCCTACTGGCAGATCCGGCTTGCCTAGGCCGATCAGCATGTTCCCGATCGTACCCGGAATGGCGATGATGGTGCCAAAGCCCGCCGCCGTCGCCACCGCGCGGTGAATGTTGACGCCATTCAGCGTCATGATCAGCACCGCCGGCGTACCGCCGCCAATCCCCAGCAGCGAACAGAACGCGCCCAGCACTGTGCCAAGCCCGGCCCGCACGGGGCCCGTCGGCATCTTCTCTTCCTTGGCGCCCTTTCCGGCCAGCACCGGAAAGATGAAGTGCAGCCCCATCAGGCCCACGCCCACGCCGAAGATGATCTTCAGCGCCTTGCCGTCCATCATGCCTGTCAGCACAACGCCGACGATCACGCCGGCAGAAACCCAGGGCACCCAGCCCTTGAGAATCTTCCAGTCCACCGCGCCGCGCTTGGCGTGCGCCTGCACGGATCGCAGCGAGGTGAAGAAGATCGTTCCCAGCGACGTGCCGATGGCCACGTGCATGATGTGTTCGTCGCCGCCGCCATGCGGCAGGACGGTCAGCACAGCTGCGAGCGCCGGCACGACGACAAAGCCGCCGCCAATTCCGAACATGCCCGCAACAAAGCCTGCGAACAGACCTGCCACCAGCATGGAAGCCACGAGCAGACCATACTGGCTGGCGGCCGGCCCAAGCCATTCCATGGGATGCGCCAGGGCGGAGGCGATGTCTGTCGGCATCACGCGGCGCCTCGCGAACAAATGGAAACACGGAAAACGGTAATCGACTGCCGGGGAGAATTAATCACTGTTCGCCTCTAGCTGGGCTTTAGCCTTGGCCGCCGGTCCCCCAATACAGACCCCAAGGCGTGCTGCGGCGACCTCGCGCTGCGCCGGGTCGAAGGACAAGGAAGAACCGCGCGAGACGAGCTCAACATGGCCGCATGCTCTCAATTGCAGCGTTGGCGCACAGCAGGCGCCCATCGC
>Ga0075163_10003740_pt1 | contig 20422 bp, 18 predicted proteins | sample JI1023141ADNA_FD_71478 | JGI IMG/M metagenome (GOLD analysis project Ga0075163, IMG submission 71478) | Wastewater effluent complex algal communities from Wisconsin, to seasonally profile nutrient transformation and Carbon sequestration -... | ecosystem: Engineered > WWTP > Effluent > Algae... | reverse complement strand
ACTGGGAATTTACCACGGCTCAAGCAAGAGAGAAATTAAAGAGCCAATACCCACCCGTTCCAGAGGACTATGCTCCCTCTAAATTCATTTCACGAACTTTGTGGACAACACACTAGCGGGTAGCAAAGGGAACTCTAAAGCTCAAGAAAAAGCTGTTTTCTGGGAAAATTATAGTGCTGCTGAGAAGGGAGTTCCAGAAGCTCAACATCGTATTGGTTGCCTATATTATCTAGGAAAGGGGATTTCTGAAAATGCAAAAGAAGCTTTTAATTGGTTTCAACTTGCTGCTAATCAAGGTCATATAAAATCTCAGCTTAACCTTGGTATGATGCTTAGGGACGGTGATGGAGCACCAAAGGATGATAAAAAAGCTTATCAGTTGTTCAAGTCAGCTGCTGATCAAGGAGATGCGGAGGCTCAATTTTATCTTGGGGAAATGTATGAGTCTGGCAAAGGTATTTTTCTGAACCAAAAAGAAGCTTTTAGGCAATACTCTCTTTCTGCTACCCAAGGAAATGCAAAAGCTCATTGCAATTTAGGCGCTATATATTATCATGGAAGAGGTGTTGTCAAAGATTATGAACAGGCTTTTAATTACTATAAAGCTGCGGCTGAACAATCTGTTGGTGTCGCTCAGAAAATGTTAGGAGTGATGTATTACTATGGGGAAGGAGTACCTAAAAATTACCCAGAAGCTATCAAATGGTTTAGTTTAGCAGCTGATCAACAAGATATTGATGCACAATATTATTTAGGTATCATGTATTATAAAGGGATAGGGGTTGTAAAAGATACTCGAGAAGGAGTCCATTGGCTTGAAAAAGCTGCATTAAGAGGAGATCAAAAGGCGATTCAAGATTTGAAAGCCATACGAACAGAAAGTTTGGAATCTTTTCTCAATCCTTTCAGATAGTCAACGCGCTAGTGGTTTATCCCTAAAATATTGCGTGGATGGGTTTAGAGTTTTGATTGCCTCTGAAATTATAGATAAGGTAAAAAAGCAAAATTGTGCATGAAAGTGAAATGTGAAACAGAAGAGATCGAACTTGAAGATAGAAGTTCGGCAAAAGAATTAGCTGAGAAATTGAACCAGCGAGAGCCTCATGAGGCCCTTGCTGCAGTGATCAATGGAAAAGTCTGTGACTTAAGTGTTCCCCTTAAAGAAGGGGACGATGTCAAGCTGCTTGACTTTTCGTCGCCTGAAGGAAAAGAGGTCTTTTGGCATACCTCGGCCCATGTCCTTGCGCAAGCAGTTCTCCGCCTATGGCCGGATGTTCAGCCCACGATCGGCCCTCCGATTGAAAAAGGATTTTATTATGACTTTGCCAACCTTGAAATTTCCGAAGAGGATTTTGAAAAGATTGAAAAAGAGATTAAAAAAATTCTTAGCGAAGGGCTAAGACCTGAGCGCCACTCTTTCAAAGGGAAAAAAGAAGCGCTTGCAGAGTTTGGAAAAAATCGTTTTAAAAAAGAGCTCATCGAAGGGTTTGAAGAAGGGAGCCCGATTACTGCTTATCGACAAGGGGAATTTTTTGATCTTTGCCTGGGCCCTCATCTTCCCACATTAGGGAAGATTAAGGCTTTTAAAATCCTCAAAACATCGGGGGCCTACTGGCGCGGCGATGCAAAAAATGAAATGCTCACGCGGATTTATGGGATTTCTTTCCCGAGTCGTGAAGAGCTGAAAGAGTTCTTAAGGCTCCTAGAAGAGGCAAAAAAGCGGGACCACCGTCTTATTGGTGCAAAGCTCGATCTCTTTTCTTTTAAGGAAGAAGCGCCCGCAATGCCCTTTTTTCATCCGAATGGCATGGCTGTTTGGGACCACCTTGTTGACTACTGGAAAGAAATCCATCTTAAAAAGGGTTACGAAATCATTAAAACACCCCAACTGATGACAAAAGAACTCTGGGAACTTTCTGGTCACTGGGAACATTACCGCGAAAATATGTTCACTGTAGAGATCGATGAGGAGCGGGCTTATGCTATTAAGCCGATGAATTGCCCAGGATGTATGCTTTACTACAAGTCACGCTCTCATAGTTATCGCCAACTTCCCTTAAGAGTTGCAGAGTTTGGTCATGTTCACCGGAAAGAGCCTTCAGGTGCACTCAACGGACTCTTTAGAGTTCAAAGTTTCCACCAAGATGATGCTCATCTTTTTATGCAACCTAGTCAAATTAAAGATGAGATTTTAGGTGTTTTGAATCTTGTAAAAGAGCTCTACGAAACATTTGGGCTCAAATATACATTCGAACTTTCCACGCGCCCTGAAAATTCAATTGGAACCGATCAAGATTGGGAAATCGCAACGGCAGGCTTGAAAGAAGCTTTAGATGAATGGGGAGAAGAGTATAAAATCAATGAAGGAGATGGGGCTTTTTATGGGCCAAAAATCGATCTCCATGTTCATGATGCTTTAGGAAGGCGTTGGCAATGTGGAACAGTACAACTTGACATGGCCCTTCCGGAGCGATTTGAACTGGAATATAAAGATCATGATGGTGAATTCAAACGTCCCATTATGATTCATCGCGCTATTTTTGGATCGATTGAACGGTTTCTAGGGATTTTAATTGAACATTTTGCTGGAAAGTTTCCGTTTTGGATGAGTCCGATGCCCATTCGTATTATCCCTGTTGCGGAGGCCCACAATGAGTATGCCTTTGAAGTGCAAAAGAAAATTCAAGAAGGAGGCTTTACATGTTCTGTAGACGCTTCCGAAGAATCTCTTAGTAAGCGTATTCGAAATGCGCAGCTACAGCAGGTCAACTATATGTTAACGATCGGTGATCAGGAAATCAGTCATAAAATGATCTCTCTTCGAACTCGAGATAATGTGGTCCACGGAGAAATTGTAGTTGATGATTTCCTAAAAAATTGCATGATCGAATATAAAGAACGTCAACTGATCTCCCCTTACCAAAAGGAGGCATAATGAAAGTCATTTCGGTTTGTAGTTTCAAAGGGGGAACGGCAAAAACTTCGATCTCGTTAAATATTGGATCGGCTTTAGCACGTTTTCATAGTAAGCGTATCTTAATGGTTGATTTTGATGCTCAAGCAAATCTTACAGCAGGTCTTGGCTTCGACCCCGACAATTACGATAGTATGGCTGCAGTTTTACAAGATAATAAAACTGTTCATGAAGTGATTCAACATACGGCGCACCCTAATGTTGATATTGTTCCTGCAGATACTTGGCTTGAACGGGTTGAAATGACAGGAAGTTTGGCCTCTGACCGCTATTCCCACGAAAAACTTAAAAAGATCTTGGGGTCTTTAAACTATGATTATGTATTGATCGATACCCCTCCTTCTCTTTGTTGGTTAACAGAATCCTCTTTAATTGCATGTGATTATGCTCTTGTTTGTGCTACCCCAGAATTTTATAGCATTAAAGGTCTGCAGCGTTTATCTTATTTTATGCATTATATTTCTGAGCGTCATCCTTTTGAGCTTTTAGGAGTTGCCCTTTCTTTTTGGAATGCTCGAGGGAAAAACAATGAAGACTTTTTAGGGGTTGTTGAAGACACTTTCCCCGGAAAAGTATTGCAGACAAAAGTACGAAGAGATATCGCTGTTTCTGAGGCCTCAATTCATGGCAAACCGGTATTTGAGATCTGTCCAAAGAGTCGGGCTGCTGAAGACTATTTAGGTCTCACTGAAGAATTATTAAATAAAATGACCGATGACCAAAAGGTAGAGCCAACATGTCTAAGTTCAATGATCTCTTAATGGGTCGCTTTAAAAGCCACGCAAAAAAAGAAAAAATGAATGAACTTGCGGAGCGCTTAGTTGCATCGCCTGTCGCTCAATTTTCTGAAGCTTTCCAAGTGACTCCTATCAGTAGTCAAGAGCGTGCTTCCCTTCAAACCCTTCTAGAAAAATATAAGAATAAAGATCAAAATATCTCTGATGATCTTCAATTCCTCTCAAATATTACCTCAGAAGTAAAAGCGATCAGCAATCAAGCTGTCATCCTTCATGGTGAACGGATTAAGCGCGTCCAAGAACTTTTTAAAAAATACCGGGATGGAGCTTTTAGCAATTGGCTTCTGAAAACTTATGGGAATAGACAAACTCCTTATAATTTCATGCAATATTATGAGCTTTACAGCGCTCTTCCCAAAAAACTCCAAGGGGTTGTCGATGAAATGCCTCGTCAAGCAATCTATAGCCTTTCAAGCCGCTCTGTCCCGCAGGAAAAAAAGCTTGAGTTTGTAAAAGAATATCAAGGGGAATCAAAAACAGAACTTCTTGAAAAACTCCGCTCTTCTTTTCCTCTTGCAAAACAGGACAAACGGAGCCCAAACAAAACAAAAGCTGTTTTAGAACATTTAAGAAATGTCAAAAAACTCATGGGACATGACCGTTTTATTCCGAGCCATTCTGACCTTAAAGAAATCAAAACGCTTCTTAAAGAATGTGAAGCTTTGGCTAAGTCAAGATGACCCTTTTTTATGAGACTCCTTTATCAAAGCGATATGCATCGCAAGAAATGAAGGAGCTTTTCTCTAGTGCTTTTAAATATCAAACCTGGCGCAAGTTGTGGGCGACTTTAGCAGAAGGGGAAAAGAAACTTGGTCTTCCCATCTCTTCAGCTCAGATCGATGAACTAAAATCTAAAATCAAAGAAATTAACTTTGATCGTGTTCACGAAATTGAAATCGAGTGTCGCCATGAAGTGATGGCCCATCTTGAAGCGTACCGGGAAGAGTGTCCCAATGCGAAAGGAGTGATTCACCTTGGAGCAACCTCTTCCTATGTGATGGATAATGGAGATCTCATTCTTCTAAAATCAGCTTTACAACTTCTTCAGCAAAAGCTTATCTCCCTGATTGAAAAACTCAACCATGTTGCTCTTAAAGAAGCAAACACCCCCTGCCTCGGCTATACCCATTTTCAACCCGCTCAGGGGACAACTTTTGGGAAACGATGCGCCCTCTGGCTCCAGGATTTTGTTACAGATTTTCATGATCTTCTCGCCCTCCTTAAAGACTTCCCCTTTTTAGGATGTAAAGGGGCAATTGGGACAAGTAGCTCCTTTTTAGCCCTTTTTGGAGGAGATCACCAAAAGGTGATTGCTCTAGACGATTACATCACTCAAAAGATGGGTTTTAAACGTTCCTATTTAATCAGCAGCCAAACCTTTCCACGTAAACAAGAGCAACGGATCCTCTCAATCCTTGCAGGGATCGCTTCAAGCGCCCATAAATGTGCAACAGATCTTCGCCTTCTTGCCCATTTAGGTGAAATCTCTGAACCTTTTAGTAAAGGGCAAATTGGTTCCTCTGCGATGCCTTACAAACGAAACCCTATTTTTTCTGAGAGAGTTTGCGGCCTTTCTCGCTTTGTGATGAATCTTTGGCACAACAGCGCAGATAACGCCTCTCAACAGTGGTTAGAGCGCTCTTTAGACGATTCCTCAAACAGACGCCTTTCAATCCCAGAAGCTTTCCTTGCTACAGATAGCGTTGTCAACTTGCTTTACAATATTTTTGATGGAATCCAAATATTTCCCGATAAAATGAAAACATCTTTTGATGAGCACCTCCCTTATTTAGCAACAGAACCCCTTCTTTCTGCAGCTATTTTAAAAGGGAAAGATCGACAAGAAACTCACGCTCTTATCAAAAAAATCACTTTTGAAACTCCCCCTACAAAGGTCCTTCAAAAACTTGCTGAAGCAATGAAACTAACCCATACAGAACTCAAAGATCTTTTAAAAATCGAGAATTTAGTCGGTCGCTCTAAAGAACAAGTGATTGAATACTTAAAGTACGAAGTTGAGCCCCTCCTTTCCCACCATCTCAAAGATAAAATTCTAATCCCAAGTATAGACGTTTAATGTTTCCCATTATTATTTCTTACTACACTGAAAATACTCCTTACGAAGAAGAGATCAAAGGGCTCATTGCTTCTTGTGAAAAACTAAATCTTCCCATGTCGATCGATTCGATTCCCAATTTTGGAACGTGGGAAAAAAATTGCTGCTTTAAACCAAAATATATTCTGAAAAAGCTTCTAGATTTACAAAGTCCCGTCCTTTGGATCGATGCAGATGCTATCATCTACCAAAAACCCACCCTTTTTGAAACACTTGATGTAGATGTTGCTGTGCGTGTTGTTGAAGATGTTGAAAACAACCATCCCTCGAAAATTATTTCTGGAACTCTTTTTTTCAATCATACCCCAAAAGCCATTCAAGTCCTTCAAGAGTGGGATGAAGAAACTGAAACACTCCTTAAAAACGATCCCGAACTTTGGGATCAAATCTCTTTAAGAAATGTCCTTCTTCGCTCAAGCGCTTCGGTTTATCCCCTTGATGTTCGTTACTATCAAGTCTATAACCGGATTGAAGATGAAGAAACCCTTAAAAACTCCCTTATCATCCACTTTCAAGCATCGAGAACTCTTAAAAAAACTCTCAACGGAGAGGTTATCCCTTTTTGGGATGAAGCTGCATATATTCAAAATAAAAAAGCTAAAATTCTTAAGAGACTTCCCCAATGAATCTCTTTTTTTTCCTTCCCCTTGAATACTCTTTGTTCAAGTCCTTCAGCCGTACAAAGCATTGCAAGAACATGCCCCTTTTTTCTAATAGGATGACGAAGAACACGAGCACCAGAGGGAGCATAAGGTTGTTTTGAAGCAATTAAATAAGAATACTTCTCATCTTCATGACCTAGAGCTCCCTTTTTTATAAAACGATGAAGGGAAGAGCGAGAAAGACGTGCAGCAAAATGGCACCAGTCCTTTCCTACCATTGGGCAAACGTTGTGGTGGGGACAAGGACCATGTAAAGATAAACCCCTTTTAAGTGCTAATGTGCGCGCCATTCGAACTCTTTCAAATCCTTCAGGAGTTCCAGGCTCTATAATAACCAAATAATTTTCTGTTTGCTTAATTGCATGTTCAATTGTCTCTTCTAGAAAATCTTCTGGAATTTCATTCAGTGAATAAGAGAATAAAATGAGCTCTCCTTTTTCAGAAAAATTAAGAAAGCTTTTGACCTTCCATGATGTTTGAAATGAGGTCGAAGGGGCTATCTTTTTTCCTAGCTTTACAAATTCCAGATCTTTTTCAAGAAGGGTGAGCTCTTTAATGGGGGCATCGAAGAGCGCCCAAATCGAGGTTCCTGGACCAGCTCCACAGTCTAAAATTGTACTAGGAGGAGTGAGCTCTTGAAAAACTTTAGAAAGGACAGCAAATGTTGCGGGCATCCGCGCTACTAAATAAGCTAATCGGTGAACCTCATTTTGATGGCTCTTTTTTTGAGAGTATAGGTTAGTTAAATCTGAAGCAGCTTTCTGAAGCTCTTTTGGAGAATATTTAGAACAAAGTTCATTAATTTTCTCGTCAAGGGTGAGATTCATTCGATCTTAGTCCTTAAAAGAAGTGCAGCAGCAACAAGAGAAGAAAGGCTAGAGAAAACAAAAGGAACAAGAGAATATGCATGAAGAAAAAGTCCTCCAAGGAGGGAGGAAAGCATCATCGTCATAGAAAGCATTGACTGACTAAGCCCCAAAACTTTTCCTTGGATATGATCAGGAGCGGCATTGGAAATAGCACTTGTACAAATCGGCCAGATCAATCCAGATAGAATAGTACAACTTCCCAAAAGAAATAAAAAAGCCTTCAAAAAGTGTGGATAAGGAATAAAAACAACCAACACCGAGAACGCTAAAAAAGCTGTCAAAAGGATCCATTTTGGATTGATTCTATGATAGAAAAGGCGGTGGAGAACCCCCGTTCCAAAAATCCAACAAACCCCTAAAAGGGCACAAACATCCCCAATCTTAGAATTAGTTAAATGAAAGTTTTCAACAACAAATGCTGGAACAAATAGAAAAATAATATTCCATGAAAAAAGAAAGAAAAAATAAATCAAATAGAGAGGGCGGATCGACTCTGTTTTAAGGGCTGTTTGGATATTATGGATCCCTTTAATAAAATCAAAAGATTCCCTTGATGGAACCTCTAAAGTTTCAACAAATGCAAACAAAATAAAGAGAACATTGACAAGCCCAAAAGCCGCTCCAATCATCATCGGAAAAGATGAATCAAAAATGGGTGAAATGGAAGGATCTGAAAGTTTCCCTCCAACAAAAGGACCTAGAATGAATGTAAAGCCAGCGATTGCGGATCCATAACTATAGTAACGGTTTTTTTTCTTCTTACTAGGGCTTAAATCAGAAAGCGAAGATAAACAAATGGAAAGATTTCCTGCTCCTACACCCATAATAAGACGGGAGAAAAAGATCCAAAAAAGGGAGTGATGATGAATCCCCAAAGCACTCATTGCATAACCAATAAACGTCAATGTAGTCGTCAGTAAAAATGCCCGCTTTCTTCCATGATGATCAGCATATTCCCCTAAAATCGGAGCAAAAATAAACTGCATCAAGGGATAAACCCCTAAAAAAATTCCCAAGAGGGTTGTCTTATAGGATGGAGAAACATCAGCTCCAAAAAGTCCGTTTGTGGGATCTAAAAAGAGTGGGGCAAAAATAGGAAAGACAATGGTTGCTCCCAAATTATCGACACCAAAGGTAAACAAAACAGAGAGAAGGGAGGTTTTTTGTTTAACAGCTCCCTTATTCATCAAGAGACCAATTGATAGGCTTTTTTCCCCATCCCTTCAAAAGCTCGTTGGTTTTTGAAAAATGGCGACACCCTAAAAAATTTGCAGCAGAATAAGGGGATGGATGGGCTGCTGTTAAAACAGCATGAGGGTGTTTATGTGTATTTAAAATATTTTCACACTTATCCTTTGCAGACTTTCCCCATAAAATAAAAACTAAAGAATCCTCTCTTTCACAAAGGATTCGAATCACACTATCAGTAAAAGACTCCCATCCTTGACCAAAATGTGATTTAGGCTCTCCTCTTCGAACTGTCAAAGTTGCGTTAAGCATCAAAACTCCTTGCCTTGCCCAATTGATCAAGCAACCATGATTTGCTTGAGGAATTCCCAAATCATCCTCCATTTCTTTGTAGATATTACGAAGTGAAGGGGGAACTGTCATCCCTTTTTGTACGCTAAAGCAAAGACCATGTGCCTGCCCCAAACCGTGATAAGGGTCTTGCCCCATCAAGACAACTTTAACCTGACCATAAGGTGTTTGTCGAAAAGCATTGAATACCTCATCTTCAGGAGGAAAAATTTGCACACCCCTTCTCTTTTCCTCTTCTAAAAATTTCTTTAGATGAAGAATGTAAGGTTGATTCATCTCTTTTTCAAGGGCCTTATGCCAACTCTTTTCTATTAACATCATAGGAAAATATTAACACGAAAATCGTTTTCCGACAACATTGACAGAAAGCCTCTAAACCCTTTATCCTGGATCGATCGTCTGGGTGTAGCGCAGCTTGGCCAGCGCACTTGCATGGGGTGCAAGGGGTCGGAGGTTCGAATCCTCTCACCCAGAATTTTTAATAAAAATATACCCAAATAACTGTTGAAATTGTTTGGGTATAACCCTGGGGAAAATTTTGTTGAAAAGGTGTTGATAGATTGAAGATAAGTTGTCGAGAAAGAAGATTTAACAAAAGTTTCATCCACTTTTCAAAAGTTTAGACAATTTATGAACACAGGGATTTGTCTACAAAGAAGTGAAGTTATAAACAAATCCACAGCCGAAGAAGATGAAGAAAAATCCTTATTAATATATTCTCTTCTTATTTTCTTAAACCAACGGACTCGCATGCTGACGCCCGAAATTTTTTTTGACCTATCTACTTTTTCTCATCGAGAGGTTTTTTTAGAAAAAAAGCCTGTTTGGGAAAGTCTAAAAAGGTTAAAGGCTTACTTAGAAAAGCTTGAACTAGGAAACATTGAGTGTCCCATTCCAGAGGGGGTTTTCTTAGTGAACCCAGAAGGTATTTCAATTGGTCTGGGAACCATTATTGAACCTGGAGCATACATTGAGGGACCTACAGTCATTGGGAAAGACTGCACTATAAGACATGGCGCCTATATACGTGGAAATAGTTTAATAGGTGATCGGTGTATCATTGGTCATTCAACAGAAGTAAAACATGCGATCTTTTTAAACGATGCTAAAGCTCCTCATTTTAATTACGTGGGAGACTCTATTTTAGGAAATCATGTTAATTTAGGGGCGGGAGTGATTTGTGCTAATTTTCGCCTTGATCATGAAGAAGTGGTTATCGAGGTTGAGGGAGACCTTTATCGTACAGGAACCAATAAATTTGGTGCTATTTTAGGCGATAGATCTCAACTGGGGTGTAACTCTGTTACTAATCCAGGTGTCTTACTTAGAAAGAAGACTTATTCTCGGGCCTGCACATCGATTCAAAAATCTAACATTAGACTGGTAAAGCATGTTTAAACAACCCCTTCAATCTAATTCAGCTCTTTTAAAACCCTTAAAGACAAGTTTCGAAACCTATTTGAAACGAAATATTCTTCGTTTGGGGGATCAGAGTACATTAAGAGATGCATGTGAATACGCTCTTATGAATGGAGGAAAAAGGATTCGCCCTTTAATTGTGATGATGGTGAGTAAAGCATTAGGACATCATCTTGATGTCCTTGAAGCATGTCTTTCTGTAGAGTATTTTCATACAGCTTCACTTATTGTTGATGACCTTCCGTGCATGGATAACGATGATTACCGTAGAAGTAGGCCTGCTTTACATAAAAAATATGGGGAAGCTGTAGCTCTTCTTGCTAGTTATGCGCTTATTTCTGCAGGATACGAAAAAATTTTTCAAAGCGTTCAAGTTCTTTCTAAGCAAAAAGAACCCTTTGGTCATCGAGCTAATGAGGTTTGTGTCATTGCTCTTGATGCAGCAACTCGTTGCGCTGGGATTTCTGGAGCAACTGGGGGACAATATAAAGATCTCTTTTCTAATGTAAAAACGTTAGAAGAAGCTTATGATGTTATTTACAAGAAAACGATTACCCTCTTTGAAATAGCATTTGTTTTTGGCTGGCTTTTTGGAGGAGGAGATCTTGAAAAAGTTGAAGAAATCCGTGATACTGCTTATCACTTTGGGATGGCCTTCCAAATTGTTGACGATCTAGATGATATGAACCAAGATAAAAAGGATTCTTTAAACATTGGTCATCTTATCGGAAAGGAAAAAGCTAAGGCTAAATTTAATGAAGAAATTGATACATTTTCTCTAAAAATGAAAAAACTCGAGATGCTATCTCCCGAGTTTATTCAAACTCTCGATCTTTTAAGAGGCATTCTTTAAGTAGACGTGTAGTAACCAGTTTTTCATCCTCCAAAAAAGGAAAAGTGCAGATGAAAAAAACATTTAGAACCTCTCACAAAAAAAAATATATATTTTTATTTTCGATCATAGTCTTAGTTATTATCATTTTTAGTTTAAAATCTTCTGGTTCTCCAGAAGAAAAACAAGTGCTTAAAATTGCTTTACCATTTGATATTCGGTCTCTGGACATTGCGTTAGCTCATGACAATAATTCGAGTCATGTGATGAATATGGTTTTCGAAGGACTCATGCGTAGAGATACCAATGATATCCCTAGGCTAGCTGTTGCTAAATCTTACGAGGTTTCTAGCGATAAAAAAAAATACATTTTTTATTTAAGAGATTGCAAGTGGAGTGATGGGAAAGAAGTTACGGCTTATGATTTTGAATTTTCTTGGAAAAGATCTTTAGATCCTAGCTCTAAATTTTTAACGCAAGCACCGTATTATTTTTATCCCATAAAAAACGCAAAACTTTGTTTGACTGGAAAAGTCTCCATAGATGAAGTTCCTATTCACGCCATTGATGAAAAGACACTTTCTGTTGAACTAGAATATCCAGCGTCTTATTTTTTAGATATTATTGCCTTACCTTATTTCTTTCCTCTTCCCAAATATGAATTAGAAAAAAATTCAAAGTGGGGAACTAATGAGAATGTAATTTGTAATGGTGCTTTTAAGGTAAAGAGTTGGAAGAAAGGAAATATTATTGAGGTTGTTAAAAACCCAACCTATTGGGACCATGACAACGTTTATCTTGATATGATTGAAGTTAATATTGTAGAAGATTCTCGAACAGCTCTTATGATGTATGAAAAAGGAAGTTTAGATTGGATTGGATCTCCCTTTGTTAAAATTTCCTATGACATTTCATCAGATATTTTAACCAATGAAGGTCAAGATGTTCTTGCTTATTGGTTTTTTATTAATACAGAAAAATACCCCTTAAATAATAAAAAGCTTAGGCAAGCCCTTAGTTATTCTATTGATAGGAGGGCGGTTGTTGATAATATTTTTCATAGTTGTGGAATCCCTGCTACATCCCCGTTATCACCTCCATTAAGTTTAAAGGTTGGAGGATGTTTTCAAGACAATAATGTATCTTTAGCTAAAGATCTTTTTGAAGAAGCTCTCAAAGAATTGGGTTTGTCGAAAGAAGAACTTCCAGAAATTGAATTGAGCTATGTTGTTGATTTAGAAATGCATCACCGGATTGCGCAAGCACTTCAAGATCAATGGAGAAAGGTGCTAGGAATCAAAAACATTTCCTTAAGGAAAGCGGAATGGGCCGTTCATTTTGACCGAGTTTCTAAAGGAAGCTATGAATTAGGATTTATGGGGTGGAGCTCTTGTGTTTTAGATGCTTCCTTTATTTTAGAAGTTTTTAGGAACAAGGATGATGCTTCTAACAAAAGCAATTGGGAAAATGAAAAATATAAAGAATGTCTTGATCAAGCAAACTTTACAATAAACGAGCTGAAGAGAAAAGAGCTACTCATCGAAGCAGAAAATATCCTCATGGATGAAATGCCAATTATTCCTCTATGTTTTGTCAACAAGAGATTTGCGAAAAATCCAAGATTAAATGGAGAAAATCTTTCTTCACTTCAATTTATAGATTTTAAAACGGCTTACTTTCAAGCAAAACAATAAATTTCGTTTAGGCTAAAGAGGGCTCTTCTTGTGGAACCCCTTGAACTTTTTCGAAGATCTTTTTCTCGATTTCGTCGGCAAGCTGTGGATTTCCTTTAAGTTCTAGTCGTGTTGCCTCTTTTCCCTGACCTAAACGTTGTTCATTATAACTGTACCACGCTCCCTTCTTGTCAACGATTCCATATTCAACACCAAGGTCAATAATCGATCCCATGCGAGAAATTCCTTCATTAAAGAGAATATCAAATTCTGCAATGCGGAAAGGAGGAGCCATCTTATTCTTTACAACTTTCACTTTGACGCGGTTTCCAATAACTACGTCTTCAGGTCCCTTAATTGAGTCAACCCGACGAATATCTAAGCGGACAGAGGAGTAAAACTTAAGGGCTCTTCCTCCTGTTGTTGTTTCGGGGTTTCCAAACATGACCCCAATTTTTTCGCGGATTTGATTAATGAAAACTGCGCAGGTGTTACTTCTTGAAAGTGTTGCTGTCAATTTTCGGAGAGCTTGAGACATCATTCGTGCTTGTAAACCTACGTGAGAATCTCCTATTTCTCCTTCAAGTTCTGACTTAGGAACTAGAGCAGCGACTGAGTCGATAATGATGAGATCAACAGCGTTAGAACGGGCAAGCATTTCTGCAATGTTCAAAGCATCTTCGCCACAATCGGGCTGAGAAATCATCAGATCATCAAGATTAACACCAATTTTTTGCGCATAGGAAGGGTCTAAAGCATGTTCTGCATCGATATAGGCTGCAACACCTCCTCCTTTTTGACAGTTTGCGACGATGTGGGTTGCTAGAGTTGATTTTCCAGATGATTCTGGGCCATAAATTTCAACAACACGGCCACGAGGTACTCCTCCAATTCCAAGGGCAAGATCAAGGGAAAGAGCCCCTGTTTTAATCGTGCTAATTCCTCTTGTCATCGAATGGTCACCGAGAGACATGATAGCGCCTGTTCCAAATTGTTTTTCAATATGGGAAATGGCAAGTTCTAATGCTTTTTTCTTTGCTGTATTGTCTTGTTCTTTCATAAGGGTACCCTACTTAATGGTCTATCTTGTATTACTATACACGCCCGAGATTTTAAATGACAATTTGCTTTTTCTATGCTAGGAAGAAGAGATGGCTTATTTAGCAGGTGACATAGGTGGAACAAAAACAGACCTTGCTCTTTACAAGGAAGAGGAAGGGAAAATTGTTTGTCTAAAAGAAAAAAAATTTCCGAGTCAAAAGTATCCTAATCTTCGGCTTATCGTGAAAGAATTTATGGAAGGAGAAACAGAGAAAGTTTCAAAAGGATGTTTTGGGATTGCTGGCCCTGTGAAAAAGGGGAAAAGTAAAGCAACAAACCTTCCCTGGCTTGTTGATAGTGATGTTCTTTCAAAAGAATTGGGAATTGGAAAAGTCTCCCTAATCAACGATCTTGAAGCAAATGCTTATGGGCTTAATATGCTAAAAGAAGATGAGTTTTATCTTTTAAGCGAAGGAAATTCTGATGCTGAAGGAAATCAAGCTCTTATTTCTGCGGGGACAGGACTTGGAGAGGCTGGAATTTTTTTTGATGGAAGAAGGCATATACCGTTTGCCTCCGAAGGGGGGCACGCAGACTTTGCTCCGAGAAATGAGATAGAAGATGCGATGCTTCGATTTTTAAGAAAAAAATTTAGCCATGTTTCTTATGAAAGAATTTTATCGGGCCCTGGACTGTACAATGTGTATCAGTTTATTGTAGAAACTCATATTGAGAGTGAAAAAGAAGAGGTTCTGAAAGAGATTGCCGCAGGAGATTCTCCTCGACTGATCTCAGAAAAAGGGTTAAATGGAGAGTCGATTGCATGTCGAAAAGCTCTAGAGCTTTTTATTTCAATCTATGGTTCTGAGGCGGGAAATGTTGCTCTAAAGATGCTTGCATTAGGTGGAGTTTATATTGGAGGAGGAATTGCTCCCAAGCTTCTGAGTTTATTAAAGCAGGGAGAATTTCTCGATTCTTTTCGTTGCAAAGGAAGATTTGTTGATTTACTAAAAGGGATAACCATTAAAGTGGTTTTAAATGACAAAACGGCTCTTTTAGGATCGTTATATTATGCGAAAAATGTGATGTAAAGAGGATTTACAATGTTGAAAAAGAGTGCGCTCTTCTTATTACTATTTAGCAGTTTTGCTATAGCTTCTTTAACTGAAAAAGTAGAAAAGCTTGAGGGAGAGATGAAAGAGATTTCAACGCAAAATGTGGTGGGCTCTTTTGGTCTAAAAATGATAACAGCGCAACCTCAAGAGGGGCTTGATTGGTATACAACGGGTGAGCTTCTTTATTGGGATGCGAAAATCGGGGGAACAGAATATGCATTTTCCACAGGAGAGGATAACAATCTTCCTAACCCACCGATTCGAGGGAGAGTCAAGGGTAATTCTCTTGGATGGGAAATAGGAGGAAGAGTAGGGGTAGGACGTGTTATTTCTCATGATCAATGGGATTTATACCTTAACTTCACCTATTACCAAAATCATAATGGAAGTAGTTGTTCTAAATCTCCCCCTGCTTATATTGTTTCCCAAGTTGGTTTTTTTGGAGGGGCTTTTGAGAAAGCAAAATCGACGGTAGATTTAACGTATTTGAATCTCGATTTAGAGCTTGGAAGAAAGTATTTTATGAGTCGGTTGTTTGCAGTGCGCCCTTATATTAGTCTCAAAGCAATGAGGATCTTTCAGGAGCAAAAAGTGAAACTGAATTTCAGTGAACTCGAGCTTAGTGGGCAATCTATTGGGGAGTTTTATCGGGTCTATAATCGTTGCAATCTTGATGGAATTGGACCTCGAATCGGTATTCAGGGATCACTTTTCATTGGTCATGGTTTTCAACTCGAAGGGGCCTTAGCGGGGGCTGTTCTCTATTCCTATTTTGATGGGGTAGAAAAAGAAAAGAGTTCTCCTAATGCATCTTCTGTCAATGTAAACATTCGACTCAAAGGAAAAACAAAACATTTCGTCCCCTTTGCTCAAATATTTTTAGGGATGAGCTGGTCAGATTTTTTGCCTAAAAAAAAGGGTTACATCACCCTACAAATGGGGTATGAAATTCTTTATTTTTGGAGAGAAAATCAAGCTTTAAGTCCTAATAATTGGGATTTTACAAACGCTGGTTCAAGTACACGCCTTGATTTTGAGCGGTTTGGGGAAGACTTGAGCTTCTATGGAATCACTTCAAAGGTGAGACTGGACTTTTAGAGCGCCTGGGCTTTAAAATATTCCCATGGAAAAGAGCCCAAACAGATCTATTAAAGACTCTACAGGGGTGGCCTATATCCTCTCAAGGATCCTTTCATTCCCTTTTTGGGGTCTTTTTTGTCTCCTTCCCGTTATTTTATACAGGGATTTAAACGCAACACCCTTTCAAGTTGCAACCCTTGCTACATTAAAACCTGTTGCGGCCCTTTTATCTCCTTATTGGAGTGGGCGGGTTCATGCAATGAGAGAAAGACTAATCTCGAACTTAATTTTAGGAAACATCCTAAAATTTTTCCCTTTTCTCTTATTTCCATTTATTAGTAATCCTTGGTTTTACATCTTTGCTGTTGCTTTCCATATGTTTCTCTGTCGTGGAACAATTCCTGCATGGATGGAAGTTCTTAAACTAAAAGTTCCAGCCCCTTCACGGAGTAAAATTTGTGCGATTGGTTCAACGATTGATTATTTAGGGGTAGCTCTCCTTCCTCTTTTTATTGGGGGAATTTTAGACCATGTTCCACAGTCATGGAGATATCTATTTCCATTAGCCGCTTTTTTAGGGATTCTATCTGCCCTTCCAATCAAATGGATTAAGATTGAAGTGACTCAAAATGAAAAAGGACCTCAGGAAAAGAAGATAGATCATCTTCTAAGTCCTTGGAAAAGTGGATGGAGAATTTTAAAAGAGCGAGTAGATTTTGCAAAATTCCAATGGGGTTTTTTCCTTGGAGGTGCTGGACTCATGATTATCCAACCGGTTCTCCCCGTTTATTTCAGTGATGTCCTCTCCCTTTCTTATTCAGATGTTTTAACCGCAATCGCGGCTTTAAAAGGAATAGGTTTTGCCCTTTCTTCTCCAATGTGGGTCAAGTTTTTTAATCGTTCAAGAATCTTTATCTTGTGTGCCTATGTTACACTCACTGCCGCCACTTTTCCTCTCCTCCTTATTTTTGCCCATTCCTCAAGTTCAATTATCTATATTGCTTATTTAGGGTATGGAGTGATGCAGGGGGGAAGTGAGCTTAGCTGGAAAATGTCTGGCCCTATCTTTGCACGGGATAAAGACAGTTCTCCCTATAGCTCGGTTAACATCTTAGCCGTTGGAATCAGAGGGCTCATCTTCCCCTATTTAGGATCATTTCTTTTTATGCAAACAGGAAGTTCCACGACAGTTTTACTTGCAGGGATGGGGCTCTCCCTTCTTGCCACAGCCTATCTTTCTTATCATGGTAGACGGTATCCTGTTCGCCTCGAAACGACAGCAGTTTAATTGTATAACCTTTGTAAAGTGACTTTATACCCAAACAACTTCAAAACCAAGTTTTGAAGTTCGTGTAAAGTAGGTAGCCGTAAAGGTCAAAAATGTGGTATGTTTCCCAATAGACATGCCATAATTGCGCTACAAAAGGGGTTACTCCTCATTTTTGACCCTTTATTGGGTCGGTTTTATATTGGAGAGCATAGCTACTCCGTTTTAAGGAGTAACCCTTTTTGTAGCGCAATTATGGCATGTCTAATATAGGGAAATCTAACCCGACTTGCACCTTGTATGGATCAGAAGGAGATGTGTTGTGAGCTATGCTAAAGTCTTGCATCAGCCTAAGGAAATTAAGAAATTAGGAATCAATAACATGCTACCCGTTGCTCATAACATTGAAATAGTCAACTATGTCCTACCAGATCACCAACAAGGCACCGATTTTCAGCGTAGATCAGAACTGGGTCAATTTATGACTCCTTCACAAATCGCGCATTTTATGGCTTCTCTTTTTGATCTTTCCAGATTTGAAGATATTCGTTTGTTAGATCCAGGAGCGGGTCTTGGCGCTTTGAGTACAGCTTTTTTGGATGCCTGTTTTCTTGACGATAAAGTGCATAGAGCAGAAGTGGTCGCATATGAAATAGATCCTTTTCTAAAAGATCGTTTAGAAAAGCATTTGAAAAAACACTGCGACACAGCTGTAAATCCGAATCCTCCGTTTTTATTTCATGTTTTAGAAAAGGATTTTATAGAAGAAGCAGTAGATTTAATCCTTTCAAAAAACTTCAAAAAATTCACTCATGCTATCTTAAATCCACCCTATAAGAAAATTAACAGTCAGTCACGCCATAGGCAGCTTCTTCACAGCATTGGGATCAAGACAGTTAATTTATATACCGCGTTTTTGGCATTAGCGGTTCATCTAGTAGAAAATGGGGGGGAAATTGTAGCTATCATTCCCAGAAGTTTTTGTAGCGGAAGTTACTATAAGTCTTTTAGAGAATGGCTTTTGAAGAATGTATCAATCAAGCAAATTCATTTGTTCAATGCTCGAGATAAAGCTTTTAAAGAAGATGGTGTGTTGCAAGAAAATGTGATTATGCACTTGATTAAAGGAGGCGTTCAGGAAGATGCTCTTTTGTCATTTTCAAATGACGATAGTTTTTCAGGTTGCTACTCTTATCAGTGTTCTTTTGAACACATCTTGAAAAACAATGATGATGAATTTTTCATTAGAATTCCATCCGAATACGATTTATCTAGTCTCGTGGAATCAACAGGTATTAATCATTCGCTTACAGAAATAGGCGTTGAAGTGTCTACAGGACCTGTTGTTGATTTCAGGTTAAAAGACTTTCTGTGTGCACAAATAGAATCTGATGCTGTTCCTCTTCTTTATCCATGTCATTTTGAGAGAAATAATATTCATTGGCCTAAAGATAATATAAAAAAATCAAATGCAATAAAGGTAGCACCAGAAACTGAGAAATGGTTGTGGCCAAATGGGTTTTATGTGGTTGTTAGACGTGTATCTTCAAAAGAGGAAAAGCGTCGAGTTGTAGCGAGCGTAGTAAATCCAAATTTTTTCAATTCCTCAAAAATTGGTTTCGAAAATCATCTGAATGTATTTCATTTTGGGAAAAATGAACTGGATAAAGATTTGGCATATGGATTAGCCGCCTTTCTAAATTCATTGCAGGTAGATAGAGCTTTTCGTTCTTTTAATGGGCATACCCAGGTAAATGCTACGGATCTTCGTTCTCTAAAATATCCTAACAGAGAAATCCTTGTTGAAATTGGCAAATGGGTTCAAAATTACCCTCATTTGACTCAAGAGAGCATTGATATGAAAATAGAGAGCTTAAATTGACAATGCATAATCATGTACAAGATGGATTGAAAATACTCGAATGCTTAGGAATGCCCAGAGCCCAGAGAAACGAAAGATCAGCCCTATGTTTATTAGCGTTGCTTCATCTTACTCCTGATAAGAATTGGGAGGAGGCAGAATCTCCTTTGATTGGTATTACTCCGATCATGGAATTCTGTCGGATGTACTACAAAAAAGAGTATGCTCCAAATACACGAGAGACAGTTCGGCGCCAGACAATGCACCAATTCGTGGATGCAGGAATCGCGCTCTATAATCCTGATGATCCCAAAAGACCTGTAAATAGTCCAAAAGCTGTTTATCAGATCGAAGCAGAGGCTTTAGACTTGCTAAGAACTTATAAGACAGAGGCTTGGGAAAAAGGGCTAGCTGCGTATTTATTTAACCACAAAACTTTACAAGAAAAATATGCAAAAGCTAGGGATCAGCATCTGATTTCTCTTCAGATCCCAGGTGGTTCAAAACTTCAGATCAGTCCAGGTGAGCACAGTGGATTGATCAAAGGGATCATTGAACAATTTGGCCCTCGCTTTGTCCCTGGCGGGGAAGTTTTATACGTCGGAGATACGGGTGAAAAATGGAGTTTCTTTGATAAGGCGAAGCTCCAAGTACTTGGTGTTGAAGTCAATGCAAAGGGGAAAATGCCAGACGTGGTTCTTTTCTACCCAGAGAAGCAATGGTTAATTTTGATCGAATCGGTTACCAGTCACGGGCCCGTAGACAGCAAGCGCCACAATGAGCTTGCAATGTTGTTTAAAACATCTACTGTAGGCATAGTATATGTCACCGCTTTCCCTTCAAGATCGATTATGAGTCGATACATCGTTGAAATTGCTTGGGAAACAGAGGTGTGGGTTGCTGATGCGCCATCGCACTTGATTCATTTCAATGGGACTCGCTTTCTCGGACCATATCCTTCAACCTGATCTGTCTTTTGGTTTTGGTGGATACGCTGTAGGCGAGCTCGAGAAATGCTCGTAGATCATTAGACCTCTTTCATAACTCCATTCACACGAAAAAAAGGGTTTTTTCGGCATCTTTTTTTCAAAATTTATCGACCATGTGTTTCCACATGCTCTCAAAATTTTGCAAAAAATCTCCTCAAAAAAACCTCTTTTTTTCATATAAAGCGAGT
>Ga0075163_10003736_pt1 | contig 20441 bp, 24 predicted proteins | sample JI1023141ADNA_FD_71478 | JGI IMG/M metagenome (GOLD analysis project Ga0075163, IMG submission 71478) | Wastewater effluent complex algal communities from Wisconsin, to seasonally profile nutrient transformation and Carbon sequestration -... | ecosystem: Engineered > WWTP > Effluent > Algae... | reverse complement strand
AGGGATTAACTACGTTGATCCCTAATGTCTCACATCGTCAACATCAAAAGAAGCGCTTCGCTGTTTTTAGTTTTTCTTCAAGCTCTTGGAAGCAAGCCTTCAGGTCTTTCCGAAAAATCAAAAATCCCGCTTTGGGCGGGACTTCTTTTGATGCATTCTGCGGGCTCAAATTTACCCTGTTCGAACCAAATTACCAACAGAAACCCCGAAGAACTTAAAGAAGTCCAAATTCAGCGATTTTTATCCGATTTACGGGAGATAAGCCACTTCTACAAGGTGTTTAGGGTTGGTCAGAAATAAGGGCTGTTATCGTATTTTACGGTAAAAAGTGTGTGAATAGAACCAGTTTAATCTTTATGTTGATATCAAATATTTATATTTAAGAAATAAACTTTTAAACCAAGGGCGTTTAAGTAGGTACTTTTGAAAAATAAATAATCAAATTATTGCACAAAATGCCCTGCCATGACATCTTGGACATACTGATGACCAGCATATATCGCTGAGAACCATATCTCAATCATAAATAGGAAGAAAAATGAATTTATTAAACCTACCTTTTTCTTTAGTCCATAGTAAAGCACAATTACCGGTTTGTTATCAAAATAGTGCTTTAATTTATCAAGCTCTTTTTGGAGGTATTTTTTTATAACCTTATATTCGCCACTAGGGTTTCTCGTTTCAATGTTATAAATCGAGATATGGTAAAATAATTTACTGCAAAATGTTGGCTTTAACTCTTTAAAAAAAAATATTTCTTCCGCTATGCTTTTGAATTTATATTTTACGATAAATTGTTTTAAGTTTTTTAAATTATTCTGGACAACTTGAAATGACAACTCAGCACTTGAAAGCGGATTATCAGTTTCAAGTGCAATATATTTTAATTGTTCTTCTAATTCTAAAAGAAGCGCTTTACAGTGGTCGTTCACAAATCACAATATGTTTAAAAAAATCTTAGCAGGGAAAATGCGGATTAGTTTATCTAAATTCATTTTATAAATCCTTCCAGTTTGCGAATCTTCCAAATTCGCCCAAATTTCATACCATGCCCTTTCAATATTTGTTTCAAAATAGACTTTAGCGGCTCCAAAACTTTTAACAACAAAAGGAATTTCCTGCATTGGATTTTTTGAATGTGGATTCTTTAATAAAATTGTCTTATTTAAAAGGTAATTACCCTTTACTATCAATTTATTTGCTTCATGTTTTTTCATTTTTATTTATTTTATAATTAATTCTGCAAAAGTTTCTTTAGCTTATTACACTTTCGTAGCTAAACAAAAAGTTTCTCATATAAGAATTTTTTATTATGGCATAATTGAAAATAATTAAACCCGTAATGGCACATGTAATTCCCATTAATACATCCAACGTATAATGATGTCCGGAATAAATCGCAGAAAACCATATTCCGATCATAAAAAAAGCAAAGAAATAATTGATAATACCCATTTTATTTTTTAAACCAAAAAAGAGAACTACAACTGGATAAGCTGAATGAAGCGAGGGCATTGCGGCAAAAACATTTGAGCTTTTAGAATATAAAGCCCCGAACATATTTATTCCAAAGTAATTATCAAATCTCGATAGTCCGGCAGTGTTTCCTGGAGTATTAAAATGAACATCAAATCCGTATTTTTGCACATACCAAGGTGGCGCAGCAGGAAAAATATAATATACTACAAAGCCGATTATATTAACAAATAAAAAGGCTAATGAAAATTTAAGAAATTGTGTCTTATTTTTGCGAAATAAGTAAAAAGCAAAAATAAGTGGTATTGGCATCCAATTAATATAAAATAAGCCGGACGCTATATCTAAAAAAGTTTTTGAATGTTTTTGCGCGAATTCATTTGGGGTTAGTATGGTATTATTATCGGAAATTCCAAAAATGGACTTTTCTTTTAAATATAAATCCTTAATATGAATTGTATTAAATTGATAATTAGGGAACGCCTTCATACTATCGAAAATTATCCAAAACACAATAAATATGGAAAAGCCTAATATGAATTTTCGGGTACTTACTGAAAAGTAATACATGAAATTAAATAATCCAGCCAGAAATAACTGATCCGTTTTAAATCCAATTAAAATGAATGAAAGAAGCAAATAACTTAATGTTATTGATGTTACAATTAGTATGTTTCTCAGCGGAACTTTGTTAATTTTTATCATATTTTTATCATGGTTTAAATCTTTCCGAAACTATCTTTCCCGTTGTAATATCATTTCCTGTTAACTCAACATATACCACATTAGGGCTCCAAAAAGAACCACCATCGGTTTTAAAAAAAATCTTCTTTAAAAGAGATATTTTGTCGTTTATTTTTACGAATGCGTGATACCTACTTCCTTTTGTATTCATTAAATAAATGTCTGTTTTTTTATATGAAACGATATTTAATTTAAACCATTTTTTTTCTTTATCGAAAGCACTCACGTTAACACCGTACGCAAAACTCTTTTGTATACCTGATAATGGTAATATTTCGCCATTGTCAGCGTAACGAATCCAATAAATCTTAACAGGATCTTTTTCGTTAATGGTACTATCTTTATTATAGTTTACTTCATAAACAATTGTATTGATATTATGAGTTCGCTGTATATAGAAAAGCATATTTTTATTGAACGGTGGGGTAGGAAATGTGTCTTGTGGATTCACTTGCTTAATGCTCTTCAAAACAACGGGCATAGAGGAATTAACTAAAGATGCATTCAGTAAAAAAAGCAATGGCAATAGAAATACTACTATATATTTTGCATTAAAAAATCGCATAGTTGATGTTATTATTTTAAATGACAATTTGTTAAGCTATCAGAGTTATAAGATTGGCACGTTTTATCGTATCCTTTACTTCCTAATTTGGTAGTTTTTACACTATCCACATTTGTATTGTTACCACTTTTTAATACTGAACATACGCATACATACTGTTTATTACAGGAAAAATTCAGACAGGAAGATATTAGTATTGTAAACACCAAAATTTTATCTGTTTTTTTTAACGCAATCATTTTTTATATGTTTATAATTTTTCTAATGCCTTTTTACAGTCCAATAATCTTTTTGTAGCCGTTATATTCGATAAAACAGCCACAATAGTTATGGGAATTGTAAATATTGAGATACTTTCAAAAACATGTATAGATATTCCTGAAATAAATAATTTATAGTCCCCGCCAATAAAAGAAGAAATTATTCCGCATAACAATGCGGATAATCCAATTGTTACTATGCGCTCAGGTCTTTGCATTAAACCTCCTTTACACTCAATTCCAAGCCCTTCTGCTCTTGCTCTTGTATAGCTTACCATCATAGATCCTATTAATGCAATGAAAGCAAATAATGAACTTAGGAAATAATGATGTGCCACTAAATAATAGCAAATACCTAAAAACATAACCAATTCACTATATCTATCCAGTACCGAATCGAAAAATGCCCCAAACTTTGTCGACATATTACCTAACCTTGCTACCTGCCCATCGAGCATATCAAACAATCCTGCGAATAAAATTAATCCACCGCCCCATCCAATGTAAGACAAATCGCCTCTATTTCCTTCTTCAGCCCCTACAATAAAAATAATTGCTACACCAATATTTAATAAAAAACCAATTATTGTAACTGTATTTGGGGTAAATCCAATTTTAATTAAAAATTTTACAAACGGATTAATAACTAAATAAATTGAGTTTTGTAATTTATCTCTAATAGTTTTGTTGCTTGTTTTGCTTTTTGAATTCATTGCTACTAATATTTTTTAAAAATCAAATTTGAATCTTACTCTAATTCCCAACTGTGAAATATTAGGATGATCGAGATATGTAAAACGTTTTACTAAATCCACTCTAAAAAACTTAAAAATATTTGCAATTGCCACACTACCCTCTATATATGGCTTTTCAGATAAACTATAGGTTATAGGAACTCCTTCTGAAGTGACCGGAAATCTTAAAAGTTGTGAATTATTAGCTGGATTGTTATTCGAATTTATGCTACCATACAAAACTTTTAAGGTCACAGCTTCACGCCATTTTAGTTTTTTAAACAATGGGATTTTATTAAAGAAGAATCCATTAAAAGAATGGTCTATATTTATACTTGCATACTGGTCACTTACGAACTCAAGAAAATTCATTAAGTTATATGACTGAAGTTGATATGCATAAGTTTGATTTGCTCTATGAATACTTAATAGAGGGAAAGGAACTGTCCCATAAATTTTTCCTCCTTCCAAAACAACATCGGTATAACCTAATTGAGATAGATAAAATCGTTTATATATATTTAAAGTAATATTTTGATAGTCATACTGCCCTCCAAGAAGACCTTTAACTCCTTGCGCATAACGTAATGTGAAAATTGGGTTTTTAAATGAAATAGGTATTCTATAAGTTTTACCTTGATAAAATTTTTCATTTGGAGCCCATCTTAGAGTCAATAGTACCTCAGAGGTTTGGATGTTTTTAATATCAAAGGAGTCCTTTAAGTAATCTGTATAATTATAGTGCAATCCTCCAGCCGCTTTCTGAGTCCAATTTTTATAGCCTAATGTAAATGAAAAATGATTTTTAAACTCATTTAAATATTCTAGTTGGTAAATGTCATTATAAAGCCATTTGTCATTTGTACCTCGCTTAAAAGATAGTAAGATGTTATCTTCTTGAATAAACTGTAACTCTTGTCCGGGAATTTTGGTTTCTCTTTGATAACTAGCTTTCAATGATTTTACCGGAAATTCATATATACTTCGTTTTGTTAACGAATAGGTTGTACCAAGATAATATTTCCATTTCTCATCTTTAAATCCATATGCTCCGTATCCCTCTAACACAATTTTCTTACTGAAAGAATTTGTCGTTCTCCCTCCAAACCTTAATCTAAAGCCTTCTACAGGGTTAAAACTATAAAATGTACTCAAGGGGCCCATATCAAAATAGGGTGTGATAGTTTTATAGCCCGCAAAAAGTAAAACTAAAACATCCATTGATCTTTTAAACGCAGGGATTTTCTTTACACTATCAATAGTTGCATAAACACCTTTTTCTGATTTAGATAATTGTGTGTGACGATTTTTTATCCAATATTCATCAGTCAAAAGACTTGCGCTATCACTTATTACGATTAGATCACCTCTATAGTCTTGCTCAGGTCTTGGCTTATTAATAATGAAATCTCTATACGACACGATTCGTTGGCCAAAGATTCCCATTTTCCCTTTGGTTAATCCAAAATCTGCCGACAATTCCTCGTTTACAACCGTATATCCTTGTTCTCCATTTTTTTCAAAATTTTGTACAATTTTTAACTCCTTTACCCAATTAAGGTTTATGTCCTTATTTACACTCATATCAATATTGGCAACAGCATAACTACTATCGAGAGTTATTAGCATGTGTCCTTGAAATAAAAAATCTGAATGATTTCTTGGCACAAAGGCGAGTCGGATAAATTTGTTATTATTTTCAGTAATTGTATCAACAATAAAAAATTTATAAAAAGTAGGTGAAAGATTGGCAATAGGGCTTATAAATTGATTGGTTAAAAGGGTAATGTTATTATCGTAAATATTAATATCCTGATACAAATACTTCATATAAGCATCTATACCTTGATTATCTACATACCCCTCAAAAGCGACTGTTTTATTAGCCTTCACAATTTCTTTAGTTGTTTTTGGCGATTTTCTATACCATACGTTCGAAAGCGATTCCTTTAAATAAACAGGCAGCACAGGCTTCCCTTCCAGTTTTGTTGTATCTAAATTTTCAAAAACAAATTGAAATTTTTTAAATGCTTTTCTGTTTTTAAATTTATCGGTAACATTACTTAAGGCAAATTGGACTTTTTCATATTTTTCATATTCATAATAATCAAAGCCCTCCTTTCTATTTTCAGATTTGTGATCAATAACTTTCCTGATTAATTCCACTGCCGGATTATCTTTATTTCGATATTTTGATTTTTGCCCCTTAACTGTGACTTCATCTAATTGTTTTGCTTCTGGTTGAAGTTTAAAATTGATTGATTGTTCTTTTCCCAAAACGACCTCTTTACTCATTGGCTTATAGCCTAAAGACAATACTTTTAATTTAGTGTAATTTTTATCTGATTGTATTTTATAATAGCCTCTAGCATCAGTTGTTGTTCCAATACTTGATTCATCAAAAAAGACAGTGGCAAAAGAGAGGGGTTCTGATGTTTTCGCATCAGTTACAGTACCTGAAATGATTGTGTTTTGAGAAAACAAAGTTTTCCCACACAACATTAAAAACAGAAGACTAACGAGTATGTGGTTTTTCTGAAGTAACAAAAACATATTTTTTTTGTAGTGTATAATTAAACCCAATTCCAACAATTAGCGAAGCGATAATTTTGGAAACTAAATACGGTAAATTGAGAATCTTTAGTATTGAAGCACTTCCGAAAACATTTAAGAAGATGCTTCCAATCCATACTAATAAATATTTTACTCCCTGCTTTTTCAAATCTTTATTGTCTTTCATTTTAAATGACCAATATTTATTTATCATAAAATTTGTTGTCGCTCCGGCAATGGCACCAATACTTGTTGCCATTAAATAATTACATTTTGCTAACTCAACTAAAGTGACTGTAAACCCGAAGTCAACCATAGTTGCGCCCAAGGAAGATAGTTGAGTTCGCAAAAATATTTTCATTTAATAATATTTGTAATAATCAAAATTTGAATGATAATATTGCTATAAATTCCGGCAACTAAGTCATCAACCATAACACCCCAACCATTTATAAGCTTTTCTGTTTTTCTAATCCCTAACGGCTTTAGAATGTCAAAAAATCTGAACAATACAAATGCAATTACAATTGTTATAAAATTGATTGGGAGAAAGAGCAAAGAAACAGTCATTCCTAGTACTTCATCAATGACTATTTTATTGCTATCCTTCCCCCAACTTCTTTCAGCTTTATTTGAAACGATTACCCCAATTACAAAGAGTATAAGATTTAAAAATAGGAACCGGATATTTGAATGTAAATGGAAGGTTACATACAAATAAATAAAACCACACGTTATTAACGAGGCAACTGTTCCGGCTCCCTTTTTTATAAAACCAATTCCAAAAAATGATGCTATTATTTTATACAAAGTCATTTACATTGATTCAACTAACTCCTGATAGTAATCTAAACCCAAATGCGTAATTAAGTCTTCTCCCATCATGTGTCTTAAAGTATTTTGCAACTTGATTAATTGTTTAAAAACATCATGTTCAGGCTTTAAACCTTCAGCAGTTTGAGGTGATTTTAAATAAAATGAAAGCCATTCTTGAATACCATCCATTCCGGCACGTTTAGCCAAATCCATAAACAAAGCAAGATCTAAAACAATTGGTGCGGCTAAAATTGAATCTCTGCATAAGAAATTAATTTTAATTTGCATAGGATATCCCATCCATCCGAAAATATCAATGTTGTCCCAACTTTCTTTATTGTCACCTCTAGGCGGGTAGTAATTTATTCTTACTTTATGATACATTTCTCCATACAAAATCGGATTTGATTCAGGTTGAAAGATTTCATCTAATACGCTTAGTTTTGAAACCTCTTTCGTTTTGAAATTTTCAGGATCATCCAAAACTTTCCCATCTCTATTACCTAAAATATTTGTAGAAAACCATCCACTCACACCTAAAGCTCTTGCATGCAAACCCGGTGCAACTATCGTTTTCATTAATGTTTGCCCTGTTTTAAAATCTTTTCCAGCTATTGGTGTTTTAGTTTGCTTAGATAATTCTATTAAAGCAGGAATATCGACAGTTAAATTTGGTGCGCCATTAACAAAAGGAATTCCTAATTTAAGGGCAGCGTATGCATAAATCATACTTGGAGCAATTAGTTCATCATTATTTTTTAGTGCTTTTTCAAATTCATCAATGCTAGTATGAATATTTGTTGGCTCAATATATTTTTCAGTAGAAGCACACCAAACAACAACAAGTCTGTCGCAATTATTTATGGCCTTGAATTTTTCCATGTCTTTCATTAAAGCCAATGCCAAATCATACTTTGTAGTTTCTTTTTTGATGTTTGTTCCAATTATGTTTTTTACATAGTTTGGATCAAACACTGCAGACATTGGTTTTATTTGTTCTAGTTCTGTTTTTAATTCTGCCAATTGATGTAATTCCAAAACACTTGCATTAACTGCGGCTTCATATACATTATCTTCATAGATATCCCAACCTCCAAAAACAATGTCGCTTAATTTAGCCAAAGGCACAAAGTCCTTAATTAAAGGATTACGATTTTCGGTACGTTTACCTAATCTTATACTACTCATTTGTGTTAAGGAACCTATTGGTTGAGATTTACCTTTTTTTATAGCTTCTACGCCTGCAATAAGAGTTGTAGCAACCGCTCCTAAACCAGGCATTAAAATTCCTAATTTCCCCTTTGCCTCTGTGGGCTTTTTAATTACATCCATTTTATTTATTTTTAATTATTAGATCCACTTATTTTGTTTGTACCATTCAGCTGTTTTTTTAACTCCAGTTTCTAAATCATGCTTTGCTTGAAACTGAAAGTGATGTGTTGTTTTTGTCATTTCACAATTCCAACTTTCTGCCACTAATTCATTATATTTTTCCAAATTCAAAGGGCTTGTTTTACCTGTAATTGCACTGATATACTGGGAAAAAAATGCAACAATTCTTACTATTGCTAATGGAAACTTAATATTTACTGGTTTTTTATTTAAAGCATTGCTAATTGCTATTGAAAAAGCATGCTTATCATATATTTTTCCATCGGAAGCAAAATAGATTTCATTTTTTACTTCACTAATTGTTGCGCGTAAAATTAATCGTACCAAATCTCTAACATAAATAAAAGTCAATTCTTGCTTGTGATTCCCTAAAACAGGGTTAATGTTTTTATTGATAAATTTGAATACTGTGTACAAATCTTTTTCTCCAGGGCCATAAACTGCTGTAGGGCGAATAATAATATAAGCCAATCCCGAATTTTTTATTAGTTGTTCCGCTTGTAATTTACTTTGTCCGTATAAGGTGATCGGATTTTGATGTGAGACCTTTATTTGATCCTTTGCTTTTACGGGGCCACTGGCTGCAAGACTGCTAATGAAAATGATTTTCTTAGGAATTATATTAAATTTTTTAAGAGCATTAATTAAGTTTTCGGTTCCATGATAATTTGTTGCGAAAAAATCTTTTTTTGAGTTTGATTTTGTTAATGCTGCCGTGTGAATTACGTAATCAATTGTCACATTGTTTTCGTTAAAATCAGAAAAAATTGAGAATAAGCTTTGTGCGTTATTTATATCGCCATAAACAATATTTGCATTTTCCAAATATTTTGTATTGCTACTTTTTCTTACCATTGCATAAATTTCAAATTGCTGTTGCAAAGCAATTTCAACCAAGTGAGTTCCAATAAATCCACTTGAGCCGGTAATTAATATTTTAATTTTTTTACCCATTATAAATGCTTCATGTAAGATCTGCGTCTCATGTGTTGTCTGGCATCATAACCATTAGTAAACATCAGAAGTGAGTTTTTATTTTCCTCTAATACATGACTAGATATAGCGGTTTTTACGCCATTATCAATAAAAGCTTGCATCATGTGTGCGTAAAAAACAGCCGGAACACCTTTGCTTTTATATTCATCTTTCACTGCTTGCAATAGTAAATCGGCAGTATCATTCTTTTTCATGTCTTTTAAAATATGAATGAATCCAAACGGAAAAAGTTTACCTTTTGCCTTTATTAAAGCCTTTGATAAGGATAAAAAACCCAAGCCAAAACCAACAACTTCATTATTTTTATCGACAACAAAACTTACATACTTTGGATTGACCATTGAAAAATATAGATTTACATAGTGTTTAATTTGTTTTTCTGTAAGGGGAACAAAGCCGTATAAATTTTTAAATGCCTCATTAAGAACATTGAACATTTGGTCAGCATAAGGCAATATCTCTTTTGCTTTTTTGAAATTTAAAATTTTTAAGTCGTATTTTTTTTGAACCAGTTCTGATATCCGCTTAACTTTATCAGGGATTTCATTTGGAACTTTTATTTCATACTGAACCCAATCCACATCTTTTGAGTAACCATGTTTTTCTAAATGAACCGGATAATAAGGGTAGTTATAAATAACCGCTTGTGTTCCTATTTCATTAAAACCCTCAACTAACATACCTTCTAAATCCATATCACTAAAACCAAGAGGGCCTTGTGTTTTTGACATGCCTTTTGATTTCCCCCATTCTTCCACGATTTTTAATAAAGCTTCTGAGACATCTGTGTCTTCAGTAAAATCAATCCAACCAAAACGCACTACTTTTTCGTTCCATTTTTCGTTTGCTCTGTGATTTATTATGCCTGCAATCCTTCCGACAATTTGCTTATTTTTATAAGCCAACCAATATTTTGCTTCGCAAAAATCAAATGCAGGGTTTACGCTAGAAGACAGTGCCGACTTTTCATAAGTATGAAGTTGCGGAACTCTATATTTATTTCCTTTATATAGTTTATCAGGAAAAGAAATAAAGTTTTTCAAATCTTTACTGTTTTTTATTTCAACTATATGTACCATAGATTAACGACTAAGTTGTTTTACATTTAATTTTTTGTACGTTTTTGCAATTTTATCAATGGCAGTGTCTATTTGTTCGATGGTGTGCGTTGCCATTAATGAAAAACGGATGAGTGTTGATTGAGTTGGCACAGCGGGAGAAACAACCGGGTTTACAAATACCCCATCTTCTAATAACATTTTGGTTAGCAAAAATGTTTTTTCATTATCACGGATGTAAATAGGAATAATTGGTGATTCTGTTTTACCTATGTCAAAACCCAGCGTTCTGAATTTTTGAATAGCATAATTGGTATTATCCCATAACGTTTGGATACGATTAGGTTCTTCCTTAATAATTTCTAATGCAGCAATAACGCTTGCTGCCGATGCAGGCGGCATACTGGCGCTAAACATAAGCGAGCGGGCATTGTGCCTTATGTAATCAATTGTTTTTTCGTCACCTGCAATAAATCCACCCACCGAAGCAAGTGATTTACTGAACGTTCCCATAATTAAATCAACATCCTCTTCCAAGTTAAAATGAGATGCAGTTCCACTGCCATTGTTACCCAATACACCAAGTGAATGCGCATCATCTAACATTACTACAGCTTCAAATTCCTTCGCAACAGCTATCAATGATTTTAAATCGACTATATCTCCTTCCATGCTAAATATGCCGTCCGTTACAATAAACTTTATACTATTTTCCGGCAGAGAGCTTAATTTATTCCTTAAATCCTCCATATTGTTGTGGGCATATTTAATCGTTTTAGAATACGAAAGCCTTGCCCCATCAATAATGGAAGCATGATTGTATTCATCTAAAAGAATATAATCATTTCTACCCGTTAAACATGAGATAACTCCAAGATTCACTTGGAAACCTGTACTGAATACAATAGCCGCCTCTTTGCCAACAAATGCAGCGAGTTTTTCTTCCAATTGAACATGCAAGTCAATTGTGCCATTTAAAAAACGTGAGCCTGCACATCCAGAACCATATTTTTCCAAAGCAGCTTTTGCAGCCTCTTTTATTTTGGGATGAGTAGTTAATCCCAAATAAGAATTGGAGCCAAACATTAACAACTCTTTACCTTGATAGGTAATTGATGTGTTTTGACCTGAAGTAATTGCCTTGAAGTAGGGGTACATCCCTGCTTTTTTGATTTCATCCGCTGCCGTGAAAGCAGATAATTTTTGGTGTAATTGTTTTATCATCTTTACTAAATTTTAAATCCTTTTATTCCTTACTTTTCTTAATTACTTAGAAGTATAATTACATTTATCTGCTAGTATTCTTAGGAACCATGCTCATTGTTATTAAGTATTTTAAGAGGGTTTCCTGCGCTTTGCTATCTATGACTTCTTTACCCTTTCTTTTGTTTAGTTTTTTGACCATGCGTGGAACTATTTCTTTCCATTGCTCCTCGTTTCGTGATGCAGGATCCTTGAGGATTCTCCAATTCCGTTCGTAAATAGATTTACCTGCCATGAGCTCATTCCAAGTATAACCAGGGTACTTGGCTGAAACTCTGTTTACATCCGTTTGTGTTGGCAATAACAGTTTAGCACTGCAAGCCGTTAAAGCAATAAAAAGAAATAATGGAAGTATTTTTTTCATATTATCTAACTTTTAAGGCCTTTTATCGGGACGTTTTTTTTTGATAGGATAAATTTTTAATATTTCGTTCATTCTGTTGTTAGCATTTCGTGGTCTCTTATTAAATCACCTAAGTAAATCCAATAAAAAGGTCCCGTACGGATTTGAACCGTATCTGCCTCCTATAAAGAGGCGCACTGCCTTTCAGACCGGGACCAATATTTTGAAAATTATTTTTCATTTATTTTTTTAATAAAAATTATTGATTCTTACTTTTTTTGTCAATGAGATAACTGTTTTAGTATATATTGTAAACTATATAATTAGTTACTATGATATAGTGTCATAGGAAACTATTTAGATAAATTTTTTTAGTTTTTACATTTTGTTTTAATATGATCTAATACCCGCATACAAATTTCCAAGTCATTCTTACTTATTCCTTTAGTGATGTACTCTTCTTCTTCCATATATAATTTATGAACACCTTCTATAATTTTATTGCCCGCAGGGGTTAATTCAATTACATTTTTACGCCTGTCTTCCGGAGCCGGAACTCTTTTTAAATATTTTTTCTGTTCAAGAATATCAATTGTTTTAAGAATGGCTGATTTTGTTTTATCCAAAGCAATTGCAATATCTTGTTGAATGATTTCTTGCCTTTCATTTCGAGATAAAAAATGTAGAATTGCCAATTGGTCAAAAGAAAGATCGCTTGTGAATGCCGTAAATCTGCTATTAATTTTTTTAATTAATAATTTACCGGAATAAACAATTTTATAACCTAAAGCATCGTGCATTTCTTTACATTCCATTTGAAATAGTTTACTGGTTAACTGTTCAAAGGTAGAAATAAAATCAATATTTTGAGAAAAATCCAAAAAAAACCTAAATTAATGTTCACTTGTCTTAAAAGGAACTACCACTACCGGAATTGTTGAGTGCCGCACTATGTGTTCAGCAGTTCCGCCTATAAATAATTGTGCAAGTCCTGATCTACCATGTGTACCAATAATAATGTAAGTAGCCTTTGATTCGAAGATGTGATTAAGTAGAAATTCTTTGGGATAAGCAATAGATGTAATTACCTCGATTTTTAAGTCTGAGTTTTCATTTTTAATCTTAGTCAGTTCTTGAGTTGCACTTGCCAATCTTTCTTCCCATTGATTATCATACATTAATCCTGTACTGGCAATGAATGTATCTAACTCTTGGTCAATTATTGATACTAAATCGATAGATGCTTCTAATTTTCTTGCAAGTAAAAATCCTTCATTTATAACAGGTGATGCAAACTCTGCCGGATCGATAGCGATAATAATTTTTTCCATTTTTTTAATTATTTAGTTTTCCTGTTGCTTTATCAAAATCCACTTTTGCTATGAATGTCTGATACAGGGTGTTGTAATAATTATTTTGTGCCAGTCTTAAATCGGACTCCGCATTCGTTACTTCAATATTATTTACAATTCCTTTTTCATTTTCAATTTTTATACTTTTAAGGTTTTCCTGAGCAAGATTTAAGTTTCGTTTTTGTATTTTAATTGATTCAAGGCTCTTAGAATAATTAATTTGTGCCTGCTGTACTTCAAGATTGATTAACTTTTCAGTTCTATCTATTTTGTTTTTTAGTTTCTCTTCTGCTAATAATTCATTCCTTAATTTGTAATTTTTTTCGAAGCCGCTGAAAATTGGTATTTGTAATCTTGCTCCAACATAGGTATAGTTAAAATAGCGGGTGCTTTGAAAAAGATCCGATGCATTTGTTGCAGCCGGATTATAACCGCTTGTTGCGAATGCTGACAGGCGTGGGTAGAATGCCCCTTTAGCAACATTAGTGTTTTTTATGCTTATTTGTTGTTGAGTTTGTAAAATGGAATACTCAAGCCTGTCTGTATATTTTATTTTAGCATCTGTAATATTACCGGCATCATAAAGCGAAGATTCGTTTAAGGTGTCAGATAAAATAATATCTTCAGGTTTATCAATGTTCATTTGAAAAGCCAATACAGCTTTACTTAAAAGCAAATTTTGAAGTGCCTTTTCTTTTTCTTCTTTTATGTTGTTCATGGCAACTTCAATTCGGTACAAATCAATCTGCCTTACTAAACCGCTTTTAAAACGAGCCTCCGTTTCCTTATAGACAGAATCTATCCTTTGCAAATTACTTTCTAAGAATGCAACCTGTTGTTGGGTCACCAATACTCCGTAATAAGCTTTCGTCACCATTTCAATAACATCAACTTTTGTTTTCTTTAAATTTTGGTCAGCTAATTCTTTATATAATTTGGCGGAATTTAAAGTTGAAAATAAAGATTTATCGAAAATAACCTGTGAAGCGTTAACGGAACCGGTTATAGAATTTTTAAGTTGCAATTGGAAAGCAATCACTTGCCCGTAAGGAATCATTGGATTTGAAAAAGCGGGGATAACACCATTTTCTAAAATGATTTTCTGAATATTAAAATTGTGAAGATAATCCGCTTCGGCATCTACATGAGGAAGTATTTTTGACCTTACTTCTTTAGTCTTATTATCATTAATAACAACATCAATTGTTGAGTTTTTGACTTCGGGGCTTGAGCCTATTGCATAGTCAATACATTGCTTAAGACTATAACTATTATTCTGAGCCATTAAAAAAGTTATGTTCAGCAAACCAAAAATTAGTATGATACTCTTTTTCATATTTATAAATTTTTATTCCATTACCATTTCCATGTGTTGTTCTTCTCCTTCTTTCACCTGACCTTCCACGGTTTTTTTCTTTGCTTTAAAAAGTAAAAGCAAGGGTATACAGATTGCGAAAAATACACCCACAATAAGAAAAACGTCATTATAGGTAAGCAACATGGATTGTTTAAAAACAGTTCCTTTCATGGCAGCAGCGGCTTTTAGTTGAGCGGTATTAATATCACTGCCCTTTGAAACAAACAGGGCCGTAAGAGAATTTAATCGATCATAAGTAGGTTGGTTATATACAGATACGTGTTCTGTTAAATTGTTGTAATGAAAAATATTTCTAACGCTTATAAATGTGGTTGCTGCTGCAATTCCAAAAGAACCACCCAATTGCCTAAGTGTATTCGTTAATGCAGTTCCCTGAGAAATGTCTTTACCTTCTAAAGGAGCAATGGTTATTGTCAGCAGAGGGATAAAGAGCAATCCAAGACCAACGCCTCGTAAAATGAGCGGCCAAAAGAAATCATTAGCTCCGGTACTTAAACTCATACCAGATAATTGCCATACAAAAACAATAAATAATGAAAAGCCAATTCCCGCAAGAAGTACAGGTGAAATTTTAGTCTTCTTCATTAGCACAGCCACTACTGGCATCATCATTCCTGCTGCCAAACTTCCGGGCATTAATAAATTTCCTGTATCTTGAGAATTATATCCGAGCATGGTTTGGCAAAAAACAGGTACAACAAAAACAGAAGCATACAATCCAACTCCCTGAATAAACGAAAAGAAAGAGCCAACGGCAAACTGCCTGTTTTTTAGTAATCGTAAATTGAGAATAGGATGGTCGACAGTTAACTGTCGCCAAACAAAAATTATTCCCGCCAAAACAAACGAAATAGTTAGTATAGTAATATATCGTGTTTCAAACCAATCTTCGCTTTCTCCTTTTTCCAATACAACTTGAAGTGCTCCAATGGTGACGATGAGCATCATTAGCGCAAGCCAATCCATTTTCCCTGTTTTTTGATTATGTTCGGATTCTTTAACATAAAGGACAGCAAGAATAGAGGCTATAATTCCAACAGGAATATTAATGTAAAAAACCCAGTTCCATGAAAGATGATCTGTTATGTATCCACCAAGTGTAGGGCCTATGGATGGCCCGATAATAACGCCCATGCCAAATACCGCATTCGCCTTACCCAATTCTTCTTTTGGAAAAGTATCTATTAAAATAGCTTGTCCTGTAGAAAGTAAACCTCCTCCTCCAATACCCTGAATGATTCTGAAAATAATAAGTTCAGAAACGCTGGTGGATGTTCCGCAAAAGATAGAGGCAATAGTGAATAAGACAATGGATGCTGTGAAATAATTCTTACGTCCAAATTTTGAACTCAACCATCCCGATAAAGTAATCATTACTACGTTTGCTGCACCATACCCCGTTACAACCCAACTAATATCTCCTAAAGATGCGCCTAAATTACCCATCATTTGAGTCAGGGTAACGTTAACTATAGAAGTATCAATTAGCTGAAGTAAAGCAGCAGAAACTACCGTTATAACAACAATCCATTTATTTGGTTCGCTCTTTGCCATCATTTATTTTACTTCTTAACTTCTACACTTACGCTTAACCCAGGATTAAGAAGTTTTTTGGACTGATCGGTATGAATTATTTTTATTCTCACCGGAATTCGTTGAACCACCTTTACAAAATTTCCGGATGCGTTATCAGGTGGTAATAAAGCAAATTTTGCACCTGTAGCTCCACTCGTGGACTCCACTTCACCTTTTACTTCTAATTCAGGATACGCATCTACTTTAATTATAACTTCATTACCTACTTTGATGGTTTCCATTTGTGTTTCTTTAAAATTGGCAATAATCCAAACTTCTTTATCCTGAACTACCGACATTAAGGGTTGGCCTGCTTGAATAAGTTGTCCGGGCTGAATATTATTTTTGGAGATCAACCCCGAAACAGGAGCATAAATTTTTGTATAGGATAATTGTAATTGGGCATATTCCAAATCTTTTTGTTTTTGAAAAACATTAGCTTCAGCAACTTTTACTTGAGCCATTGCTGTTTGATATTGCAATTCGGAAGTTTCTGTTTTTTGCTTGGCAATATCAAACTGTGATTGTGCAGTTTCTAAATTGGCTTTGTAAGTATCAATTTGTTGAGGGGTTGCCAATTTTTGCTTATAAAGATCATCGTATCGCTTATATTCATTCTGTGCCTTCCACAGATTTGTTTTAGGGATTTCCAATGAAAGTGTCGCCAAATTTTTGGCTTGTAAAACATCGTTAGCAGAAGATTTTGCTACTGCTAATTGTGCTTCTGCACTTTCCAAACCCGCCTTTGTCTGATTAAGTTTTGAAGAAAGTTCTGAGCTATCTAACAAAACAATTAATTCTCCTGACTGAACGTTTTGATTTTCCTTAACTTTTACTTGGTTTATATAACTTCCGACACGAGCTATTACAGGAATTACATTGCCATCGATCTGTGCATCATCCGTGCTTTCATACGCTTTCATGTGCTGATACCATAAAACTCCTTTGTATCCGCCCAAAATTAAACCGATGACTAAAGCAGTATAAATAATTATTTTTTTCTTGTTTTTCATACACTTATTTTTTTATTCCCTTACTAAATATTTTTGCTACGTTAATAAATTGTTTTTCCAAAATCTGATAATCCTTTTTATCTAAATTTTCCAATTCTTTTCTAATAATAAGGTTGCTTCTTAACCCTTGAATGAGAGAAATAAACAATTCTGAAATTTCAGTTACATTTACTTTCTCAAATTCCCCATTCTCTATTCCATTTTTAATAATTTTTTTAAGCAGGGTAACTTCTTCATGCTTGAAATTTTCAAAAAGTTGTGAGAAGATTGGTTTTATACCTTTAATAGAGTCTGAACTTAATTTACTAAGATTTAAAAAAGTCTGGAAATAGGATAATCTTTTCTTAACATAAGTAATTAATAATTCTTCTCCACTAACTTTGTCAGAAAGAAATTTTTCGATTTGATTTACAAACTCTCTTTGTTCTTTTCTAATTACGTCTTGGAAAATAGTTTCCTTATCAGCAAAGTAGTAATACAAAGATGCTTTAGACATACCGATATCTTCAGCTATATCATTCATCGTGGTTTTAAGAAGGCCGTAATGAGCAAACCTTTTTTGGGCAGCGGCTAATATTATAACCGTTTTATCTGAATTACCCGAATTACTATTTTCGACCATTTGACTATTTATATAGAACGGTCAAATGTAGTATTTTTTTTTATTTGAAATACCTTTTCAGTAAAAAATTAAGAGAAGTATACCGTAAGGTCTTTATAGCATTTGCGGCAAATAGCATAACTAATTGTTTATCAATAAAATACAATTAAAATATAAAATTCGTTTAACCAATATATGTTTAAACATATAAATTAATACCTTTGTGATATACTAACTAAAAATTATATCTAATGAACTTAAAAGAAAAAATTGAAGAGTTGAATCAAATGATTCTTACCGGAAAACAAATGGATGCTTTTGAAAAGTATTACCATGAAGATGTTGTAATGCAGGAAAACTCTAATCCACCTACAGTTGGAAAGTCTGCAAATCGAGAAAGAGAGTTACAAGCTATGCAAATGATTGAAGCCTTTCATGGGGCGGAAGTGAAATCAATTGCTGTTGGTGATAATGTAACAACATCTGAATGGGAAATGGATGTTACTTATAAAGGAGCTCCTCGTATGAAAATGTCCCAGGTTGCAGTGCAGAAATGGAAAGATGGAAAAATTATTAACGAACGTTTTTATTATTCAAACTAATAAAATATAAAAATGAAAACAAAAGCAATTTCAATAAATTCCGAAACTCTTTTCATGTCGTTGTTTCAGGAAAATAAGAATAGCAATGATTCAGATAATCACTACATTCCAGGAGCATGTAACATTGGTCACGAAGAAATTAAAAGGAGAAAAAAAGCAGCCATCTTTTCTATTGTATTGACTATTACAGTAATTGTTTTAATATTTATGCTTGATGCAAACAAAATATGGAGATTGACTCTTTTTATCCCTGCAACTTCGCTTGGCGTGAGTTTTCAGCAATGGTACTTTAAGTTTTGTGTTGCTTTCGGAATAAAAGGTGTATTTAATTTTGGAGATATCGGCAAAACATTTTCCATTGATCAAAAGGAAAATTACAGAAAAGATCGTATTAAGGCATGGCAAATGATTATATCGGGTATAGTATTTGGTTTGATATTAGCCTTGATTTTTTATTTTATGCCTTGAATGGAGAAGGTAACGATTATTTAAGAACTTTAAAAAATATGGGGCAAAAAAAACACATAGATGAAAAGATGAAAGAGTTTGCTATGAATATTGAAGAATTTACTATCGGACAAACTATTATTGATTCAGACAACACCCGTTGCGAAATATCCAATAAGACAATTAATAGTATTGAAGTTTCAATTATACGAAAAAGTGAAAAAGGAAGCAACTGTAAGCAATGGTTTGATATGAAACAATTTAATAAGAGATTTAAAACTTTGAATTAGAAAAATTTTAATGCGTTTTTGGGTAAATTATTAATGGTGTACCCAAGACAAAACAGGAACCATCTCAGAATCGAATTTTTGAAAATAATAAATCCAAAACTTAAATAATAACAACTATGGAACCAATAAAATTATCTACAGCGAGAAAAGTAACAACATGGATATTCGTAGGGCTTATGTCAGCCTTATTTATTATGAGCGCTTCAATGAAATTGATGGCTGGTGCAAACGCGGAAATAGCGCAAAACTTTATTAAATGGGGATTGGATGGTAAACTTATGTTAATAGGAATGGGCGAACTCATCGCTGCCATTTTGTTTCTAATTCCAAGAACATCATCACTCGGAGTTTTATTATTAAGCGCACACTTAGGTGGTGCAATTGTAACGCACATGAGTAATGCAGAAATGTTTATTCCACAAATAGTAATGCTCTTGTTAGTTTGGGTTGCTAATTATTTGCGTAATCCGGAAATGCTCGCTTCGTTTACAAAAAAATAATTTGATGCATCGCAAAGATTTTTTAAGACTTTTAGCGTTAACCCCATTTGTCACGCATAATATGAAGCTACAGGCATTTTCAAAAATAACTTCTTCATTTTCTTCAACTAAAAAAATGCCTGTACTTTTTACATCACATGGAAATCCAATGGACATTCCTTTAGGACTAAACGCAAATCCCTTTTTAACAAGTTTGGCGCAAATAGGAGAAAAAATCAGAAAAGAACATGAGATAAAAGCCATTTTGGTAGTATCAGCACATTGGTGCACGAAAGGGACTCTTGTAAATGTAAGCTCTGCACCTGACACTATTTATGATTATTACGGGTTTCCTCCCGAATATTATACTCAGAAATATCTTGCTCCCGGTTCACCAGAAACGGCTAAGGAAGTAACCAAGCTTATTCCAAAAGTTAAAGAAACAACAGAGTGGGGTTTAGATCATGGTGCATGGCCTATGCTTAAACACATGTTTCCAAAGGC